>Ga0187867_10000512_pt1 | contig 34412 bp, 30 predicted proteins | sample June2016WEW_13_1_FD_132976 | JGI IMG/M metagenome (GOLD analysis project Ga0187867, IMG submission 132976) | Peatland microbial communities from SPRUCE experiment site at the Marcell Experimental Forest, Minnesota, USA - June2016WEW_13_10 | ecosystem: Environmental > Terrestrial > Soil >... | reverse complement strand
CTTTCCAGAAACACGACTACCCCTCCACCGCGCACCGCCGCTCCTACGCCCGCCGCACCGCCGCCGAACGAGGCTTCTCCACCATCAAAGACCCCGCCAGCAACACCATCGCCCGCGGCTGGTGCCGCCTCACCGGCCTGACCCCGCTCGCGTTCTGGCTGGCCGCCCTGCACGCCGTCCGTAACCAGCGCATCCTGGACGCCTGGAACACCCGCCAGGCCGAAAACCAGCGCCGCGCCGCCGCCGGCCTGCCGCCCAGGACAAGGAAACGCCGGCGGAAAACCACCCTCGACAGCCTCACCGCCCCGCCATAACCAGGCCCGCACACCAAGCCGCAGCCCCGCCGCTCACCAGCACGCCGCCCGCCGGCCCCGCACGCCCCAGGCCAGCCAGCAAACCCATCCACAGCCACCCGCCAGCCACCCAGGACAAGAAAAACAAGATCGGCTCAGGCCATGCGGCCAGGCCGCAGAATGTCAGACCGAAACGTGAACATGGTCCCCACAGAAACGTGAAGACCACATAGTGGGGCGGGTGGGGCTCGAACCCACGACCGACGGATTATGAGTCCGCTGCTCTGACCGGCTGAGCTACCGCCCCGGCACCGCCAGAACCTTATCGCAGCCGCGGGTACGCGTGACGTCAGCGTCCACCAGCGGCACGCGATCCCCCACGCGGCGGCCCGCGCTGTGAGGGACCGCCTTACCTGGGGCTGAGCTGCATGGCCATGGCGTGCTCCACCAGCGCGATGAGCGCTGCCTTGGTGGACTTCCGGCCCCGGGCGTCACACTGGACGACCGGAACGTTCGGGCTTACCGACAGGGCCTCCGCGACGTCTTGCACACCGTGCGGGAACTCGCCGTGGAAGCCGTTGATGGCCACGATGAACGGCAGGCCTGCCGTCTCGAAGTAGTCGACGGCGGGGAAGGAGTCTGCCAGCCGGCGGGTGTCCACCAGAACAACCGCACCGATCGCACCCTGGATCAGGTCGTCCCACATGAACCAGAAACGGTGCTGGCCGGGCGTGCCGAACAGGTACAGGATCAGCCCGGCATCCAGGGTGACCCGGCCGAAGTCCATGGCCACCGTGGTGGTGGTCTTGTCCGGGACCGCCGAGAGGTCGTCGACTCCGGCGCTGGCCGAGGTCATGACCGCCTCTGTGGTCAGCGGGGTGATCTCCGAGACCGATCCGACGAAGGTGGTCTTGCCGACGCCGAAACCGCCCGCCACGACAATCTTGACCGACGTCATGGCGGCGGTATCCCCAGCCGAGGCCCGGACGGGACTAGAGCTTGCGAAGTCCACTGAGCACCCTTTCGAGCAGGTTGAGATCTGGGCGGCCATGTGCATGGTCCAGCTGGTGAACCCTGACCAGCCCTTCCACCGCCATATCAGCGACCAGGACACGAGCCACGCCCAGGGGCATCCTGAGCACGGCGGATATCTCCGCCACTGAGCGCCAATCGCGGCAGAACCCGAGAATGGCCTGGCATTCCGGGCTGAGGCTCGAAAGATCGCGCGCCTCATAGTGAGACGCGGCTACCATCGCCTCGATCTGGAGCTGGTACCGGGGCTTGGTCCTGCCCCCCGTTACCGCATATGGCCGGACCAGCCCGCTCCCAGCGGGCTCGGCCCCACGTGAACGCTTTCCTCCGCCAGACCCGGTGCCATGTTGGCCACCTGTCGGCGGCCAGTCATCCAGGCCTGGGCCGGACAACGGTCTCTCCTGTCACTATCTGCCATCCTCCGACCGCAGAGCCCCACGCATATCCGGCGTGAGGGCCCGTCCCACCCGCTCAACAAGGAGCGCCATCTCGTAGGCCACCAGGCCCATGTCGCAATCGGCGGACGCGAGCACGGCCAGGCTCGATCCATCGCTGATCGCCATCACCAACAGCAGACCGCGCTGCATTTCCACGACCGTCTGAGTCACCGGGCCGCCTTCGAAGACCCGGGAAGCCCCCTGCGTCAAGCTGGTCAGGCCGGAAGTCACGGCCGCCAGCTGGTCGACCCGGTCCGACGGGAAGCCGTTCGAGTAGGCCAGGGGCAGTCCGTCAGACGACACCACAATGGCGTGCGCGACGGACGCGACCCTCTCCACGAAGTTCGTGATCAGCCAGTTCAGGTCCTGGACCGGACGGGTTAGCGGACTCACGAACCCTCCTCTCTCGGCGACCCCACCATAAGCACCAGCACGTTCGGCAATCCCGCTCGACTCCTCATGTCACATCGTCTCCCTCACCGTCAGCATCATCATCTGTGTTAACGGCGGCACGCGCTTCGCGAACGCCTCGCTGGAAGCTTGCGAAGCGGTCTCTGGTCACCGCAGGCGAGCGAACCGGAGAAGGCGTCGCCTCGGCGTTGGCACCCACAGACCCGGGCACCAGGTTGGCCTGGGGCACACGCTTAGGGAGGCCAGACAGGGTCACCCCGCCCGACGCCGGCTTACTGACCGCCTCGGCGGCCCGCCAGCCCTCGTCCGCAGCAGAGGCGACCCAGCCGCCCGTGTCGTTGCTTTCCGGTGCGGCAGCACCAGAGTTCGGCCGGTCGGCGCTGTGCCGGCCACGGCGGAACCAGTCCGACTCCACCGATTCAAAGATAGGCAGCCTGTTGCCCTGGCCGGCCGGGCCGGCCGGAGGCACCACGACTTCACGCCGGGCTCCGCCGGGGTCGCTACCGCCGAGGTTCTGGACCGGCCGGGTCGGCAGCCGGGGCGGCTGGCTGGCGCCGTCGCCGCTCAGCGACGTGCCGAACGCCGGCGACGTCCCGTTGCTGGGCACCGACGGCAGCGGGCCGGTACTCGCCGCGGGCGGCGGCGCGGACGCCGCCGGGGTGCTCAGCGGCAGGTCGTCCCAGGACGGGACCGGCGGCTGGCCCTGCGGGTTCTCCCAGGAGGGCGTGTCGGGCTCGGATGGCGCGTCGTCCCATGCGGGGCCGGGCGACGACGGCCCGGGTGACGAGGGACTCGGGTCATCCCAGGACGGGCTGAGGGTCGGGAAGCCGGCCGTGACCCCCGAATCACCGTTCTCCGCATGCAGCGGAGTGAAGCGCGGCGCGCGGGCCGCGTTCACCGCGTCCTCGGCGGCAGTGCGGCCGAGGCGCGGGCCCCACTCCCCGCCCCCGCCGTTGCCGGAGAGAGCCTCGATGGGGTCGGCGCCGGCGCTGCCGGAGCCGTTGCGCTCGAAGCGGCGCAGCCCGGCCGGGGAGCCGTTGCTCTCGTGGGTCACCGTCTCATCGGGCAGCCAGACCAGGGCGGTCAGGCCGCCGGTCGTGGCCGGGCGCAGCCGGACCCGGATGCCGTGCCTCGCGGCCAGCCGGGCGACCACGAACAGGCCCATGCGGCGGGACACGGCCACGTCCACCACCGGCGGGTTGTCCAGCCGCCAGTTGGCGTGGGCCATTTCCTCGGCGCCCATGCCGACGCCCTGGTCGCTGATGTCGAGCAGGACTCCCCCGCTGTTCAGCAGGTGCCCGGACACGGTCACCGGCGTCTCCGCGGAGGAGAACGAGGTGGCGTTCTCCACCAGCTCGGCGACCAGGTGGACCACGTCGTTGACGGCCTGGCCGCGGACCGAGATGCCGGGCTGCACGTTCATCGAGACCCGCTCGTACTGCTCGATCTCGGAGACGGCCGCACGGAGCACGTCCACCAGGGCTACCGGCTGGTTCCAGCGCCGGGAGACCTCATGACCCGCGAGCACCAGCAGGTTCTCAGAGTTGCGGCGCATACGCGTGGCCAGGTGGTCCATCTGGAACAGGTTGGACAGACGTTCGGGGTCCTGCTCGCCCTGCTCGAGATCGTCGATCAGCCGGATCTGGCGTTCAACCAGGGACTGGCTGCGCCGGGAGAGGTTCACGAACATCGCGTTGACGTTCCCGCGCAGCGCGGCCTCGTTCGCGGCCAGCCGGAGCGCTTCCCGGTGGACCTGGTCGAACGCCCGCGCGACTTCTCCGATCTCGTCGGAGGAGTCCACGTCGATGGGCGCGACGTCGAAGGAGCCGCCACCGTCGGCCTCGCTCATCCGCCGGACCATCTCCGGCAACCGCACGCCCGCCACCTCCAGGGCACCAGCGCGCAGCCGCCGCAGCGGCCGGACCATCGAGCGGCCGATGATCACGGTCAGGAACAGGGAGAGCGCGAGCACGAGCAGGACCGCCACGCCGACCGCGATGGCCGCGGTCAGGGCCGACTTGTGCAGTGCCGCCGCCCGGGAGCTGATCTGCGCGGACAGGGCTTGCTCGACCGAGCCCATCTGCGAGTCGATCTCGTTCGACATGGAGCCGTACCACGTGTCCACCCCGGTGGTGTCGGACTGCAGCGAGTGGGTCTGCTGCTCGGTGGTGATGGCCTGCGTCTCCTCGGCCTCGGCCTCGAAGACGAAGGAGGTGGACACGCTGTTGTTCCACAGGTTGCGCTGCGCGATGCTGGCTGTGGTGTTGAACGAGGCCAGGTTGCTCTGCTGTTCGGACAGTGCTGAGTTGAGCGCGGTCAGCTGGTTCGGGCTGAGCTGGCCGACCAGCAGGCCGTAGGTGAGGATCGCGCGCTGCTCGGATGCCTCTTCCTTCATCCTGGAAACGAGGCCGAGCACCCGGATGGACTGGCCGAGCGTCGCGTCACTGGCGCCCTGGCCGGCCACGTCGATGAGCGCGATCAGCTCCTGGATGATCGTGGCATATTTCTGCACCACGACCAGGGCCGGCAGCTGGGTGGTGGTCGCCGCGATCCGCAGCTGCGTCAGGTTCTCCAGCGCAGTCAGGGCCGTGGCCGCCTCCTGCTGGGTCTGCGCCGAGAATGAGCCGTTGATCTGGCTCAGCTCGTGCCGTACGACGGCTGAGGTCTGATTGGTCAGGGCCTGCTGCTGCGTCACCACGGCCAGCTCGGGGGCGCCGACGCTCTTGGGACTACCCCGGCCGCCCTGGTTGGAGTCCCCGAGCCCGATGTACCGGATCGTCTGGTCCCGTTCGTCCTCGAGATGCTGGGCCAGGACCGTGACGTTGGCACTGAGCGCGGCGAGCTGCTGGACCCGCCCGTCGGCGGTGGCGCTGCGCGCGTAGGACAGGATCCCGGTACCGCCCAGCACCACAGCGGTCAGCGTGGGGATGGCGATCAGCAGCACGAGGCGGGAACGCACTCGCCAGTTCTTCAGCGCGCGGCGCGAGCTGACGTGCGGCCGCCTGGCCTGGCCCGGGGCCCCAGCCTCGGTGCCGTCTTCCCGGCGGTCGAGGTCCGCGGGGGCGCGGGACTCCGGGCCGGCGTCGGTAGACGGCTCAACTGACCCAGAATCGCCAGCCAGCCCGTTACCGGTCATCTTGCTGCGGGACCGCACAGCCTCTGCACCTCTCACCTGGCTTGTGTGGCGAGCCAGCAGGCCCGCGGTACTTGCGGCGGAACTGACATGACGCACCCCTTCCCGGGTGACGATTCTGCGAGCCCCGCGCACGGCCGCGGCCAAGGGCCAACCCTAACGTCTCACTATCGGCAGTGATCGATACCTTATGCCAGGAAAGCGCTGCTCTAGCGTGATGTTTGCCGGATAGCTCGACGTGAGTAGGGTACTCTCCGGCGCTTCGGCCGTGGCTCGTTCTGTACTAACTCAGCCTGTTATGTACGAAGAGCGTTAAGAGTACCCAGGTACAGGGGGTACGGATTGATCCCCGGGAGGCCGTCTTCGCGGCGGTGCTGAAGCCGCCCCGGGGCGGCTGCGGCGCCGCGGCCCAGCCGCCCCGGGGCGGCTGCGGCGCCGCGGCCCGCCACCGGGCCCCGGTCCGCACGGCTGATCTGGCCCCCCGCTCACATCGCGTCCTGCTCACGGCCGGATGCAGCGGCTCAGTGGCGTGCGTCCGGGCCCGGTCACGCCCGGCCCCGCCAGGCGCGGCCGCGGGGGAACAGGGCCGGCGCACCGCATGGCCCGGCCCCGGGGCGTGCCCGGCTGGCAGGCGCCCGGCGCCAAAGCCCTCCAGATGGCCGGCCAGCACCCATCGCCGGGCCACGGCGGCCATTTCCCGTGGAAACAGGGATCGGCGCGACCGGGATACCCGATTGATCCCGCCGCTGCCGCGTCCTGCCGCCGGGAGGCGGTTATTCGGGGGCCCGGCCATTCGGCCATAACTGACCCGCCCCGGTCCCCTAGTCAGGGACCCCGAGTTCCCGTGCAATGATCATCCGCTGTACCTCCGACGTGCCTTCCCCGATCTCCAGCACCTTGGCGTCGCGATAGAACCGCGCGACCGGGAACTCGTTCATGAACCCGTAGCCGCCGAAGATCTGGGTGGCCTCCCGCGCGTTGTCCATCGCCGCGTTGGACGCCACGAGCTTGGCGATGGCCGCCTGCCGCTTGACCGGCTGCCCCGCCACCAGCCGGGCCGCGGCGTCGTACCAGGCCAGCCGCGCGCTGTGGGTGCGCGCCTCCATGTCGGCGAGCTTGAACCGGATGGCCTGGTAATGGCCGAGCCGGTGACCGAACGCCGCCCGCTCGCCGGTGTACAGCAGGCATTCGTCCACGCAGCCCTGGGCCAGCCCGACCGCGAGCGCGGCGATGGCGATCCGGCCCTCGTCCAGGATCTGGAGAAACTGGGCGTAGCCGCGGCCGCGCGCGCCGAGCAGGTGGCCCGCCGGGACCCGGCACGAGGCGAACGCCAGTTCCCTGGTGTCCGAGGCGCACCAGCCGACCTTCGAGTACTCCTGGCCGACGGTCAGCCCGGGGGTGCCGGCCGGCACCACGATGGACGAGATCTCCCGTGGCCCGCCGGGATCACCCCCGGTGATAGCCAGCACCGTCACGAGGGAGGTAATCGCGGTCCCCGAGTTGGTGATGAACGACTTGGTCCCGTCGATGACCCACTCCCCGCCTCCGTCCCCCTTTTCCAGCCGGGCGGTGGTCCGCATCCCCCCGGGGATATCGGAGCCCCCTCCCGCCTCGGTCAGGCCGAACGCGGCCAGGCGCTCCCCGGAGCACAGTTCGGGCAGCCAGCGCCGGCGCTGCGCCTCGCTGCCGAACCTGTAAATAGGCATGGCCCCGAGGGCCACCGCGGCCTCGAGCGTGATGGCGACCGAGGAATCCACCCGGGCCAGTTCCTCCAAGGCCACGCCCAGCGCGAACAAATCGCCGTCCATGCCGCCGAACTCCGCCGGGAACGGCAGCCCGAACAGGCCGAGCTTGGCCATCCTGGTCACCAGGTCGTAGGGAAACTCGCCGCGCTCGTAGTAACCCCCGATCACCGGCCGCACCACGTCGCGGGCGAAAGCGGCCACGGTCTGGCGCAGTTCCTCGTGCTCATCGCTCAGCGCATAAGTGATCATCGGGGCCCCTCACCGGCCGGTGACGCCGCATGACCGTGATGCTACTGGCGGCGCTCACGTGGCTGGGCACTCGGGCGGTTCCGCGAACGTTAGGCTCTCGTGAACACGTTCCTGCCGCAGTCCCGGAGGACGACATGGCGACCCTGACCTGTCCTGCCTGCGCCGCCGAGGTCCAGCAGGACGATCTCATCTGCTTCACCTGCGGCGCTAACCTGCCCAGGCGCAAGACGGCTGACGAGCCCGCCTCGCCGACCGTCATGCAGGAGTACACGAAAAGGGAGGGTGCGGCAGCCCCCGCCGCAGAATCGTCCTGCCCGCATTGCGGCGCGGCCATCCGGGAGCCCGCGTCCGTGTTCTGCGAGGTGTGCCGCGAGCCGCTGCCACCCCGGAAGGGCATCATCTCGCCCGTGGTGCTGCGCCTGAGCTTCCCCGCCGGCAACGTGGAAGTTCCCGCGGGCACCTCGCTGCTCCTCGGCCGTGACCCGGAAGAGTCGCTGGTCGCCGCGGCCTTCGCCAGCTACTTCAACGTCTCGCGGCGGCACGCCACGGTGACGGTCAGCGACACCGGCCAGGTCACCATCCGGGACGAGCACTCCACCAACGGGACCTTCGTCAACGGGGACCGGGTACTTCCCGGCACCGAGGTCCGTCTGGTCAACGGGGACAGCGTCCGGCTGGGCGCGGACGTGACCGCCGAGGTGTCGCTGCCCCCGCAGGGCATCCCGGGTGCCTTCAGCCGCAACGGGCACCGCGACCCGGCCTGATACCCTTCCTGATCCCGCCGCTGGATGGCCGCGGGCGTGATCTACCTTGTCTGCCTGTACCGGCGTGACCTGAGCCGGTTGGTCGAGGTCGGGCTGGTTCACCTGGACCTGCTGGAGGAGTACGACACATGAGCGATCCGCAGGTAATCAGCTTCCGGCCGTCCGCGGACCAGTACGCGTGGACGTTCGGCGGCGCCGCACCGGCGGCCCGGGTCCGCCCGCCCGCCGTGCTCGAGGTCTTCACCGAGGACTGCTTCGCCGGCCGGGTGCGCAGCGAGACCGACCTGGTCTCGGAGGTCTGCGAGTTCCCGTACCTCAACCCGCAGACGGGCCCCTTCTACATCGAGGGTGCCGAGCCCGGTGACACCCTGGCCGTCCACTTCATCTCGATCGAGCCGGCCCGGGACTGGGGCGCGTCCACCACCGTGCCGCTGTTCGGCGCGCTGAGCGCCACCCACGCCACCGCGCTGCTGCACGACCCGCTCCCCGAGCTGGTCTGGCTGTGGCAGTTCGACACGGCCAAGGGGCTTTGCCGGTTCACCGCCCGCCGCGGCGGTTTCACCGCGGACCTGCCGATCGAGCCGATGCACGGGACCGTGGGGGTGGCTCCTGCCAACCTCGAGGTCCGCAGCGCCCTGGTGCCGGACGCGTTCGGCGGCAACATGGACACCCCGGAGATGCGCGCCGGGGTCACCTGCTACCTGGGGGTGAACGTCGAGGGAGCGCTGCTGTCGCTCGGCGACGGGCACGCCCGCCAGGGCGAGGGCGAGACCTGCGGGGTCGCGGTGGAGTGCGCGATGAACACGGTGCTCGCGGTGGACCTGATCAAGGGCCGCCCGTGCGCCTGGCCGCGGCTGGAGTCAGACACCCACCTGATGTCCGCGGGATCGGCCCGGCCGCTGGAGGACGCGTTCCGGATCGCCGCGCTGGACCTGGTGCAGTGGCTGGCCGCCGACTACGGGCTGGACCAGCTGGATGCCTACCAGCTGGCCACCCAGGCGATCGAGGCGCCGCTGGCCAACGTCTGCGACCCCAACTACACCAGCGTGGTCAAGATGCCCAAGCAGTACCTGCCCACGGCCGACCCCATGCGGGGGGCGCACACAAGGCTCCGCGAGCTCGCCCGTGCCTACCGGGGGTAGCAGCCGCCGGACGCGGGCCGGACCGCATCGGCGCGGTGCATCGTGGGTGCCGGAACGCATGGCTGGAGGCGCATCACATGCACCGCGCCGATGAAATGCCCGTCCACTTGACGCCTAGCACTGCTAGGCATAGGATTCCGAGGTATGAACCGGGAACGCCTCAAAGGACACCTGGACCTGCTCCTGCTGTCCGTGCTCACTGCCGGGCCGGCGCACGGGTACGCGGTCATCTCCGAGCTGCGCCAGCGCAGTGAGGGCACCTTCGACCTGCCGGAAGGCACCGTCTACCCGGCGCTGCACCGGCTCGAGGACGCCGGGCTGCTCAGCAGCTCGTGGGCCATGGCCGACGGCCGGCGGCGCCGGGTCTACGCGCTGACCGCCCCGGGGGCGGCCGCGCTGGCCGCCCAGCAGACGGAGTACCGGCAGTTCACCCGCGGGATCCAGGCCGTGCTGGGGTGGTCGGCATGAGCGCCCCCGGCGGTGACGTGGTCGAGGAGTACCTGGACCAGCTCTACACCCGGCTCCGGTGTGCCCCGCGGGACGCCCGCCGGATCCTCGCCGAAGCCGAGGACCACCTGCGCGAGGCCGTCACCGACGGGCTGGCCGCCGGGCTGACCCAGGCCGAAGCCGGGGAGCAGGCCGTCTCCAGCTTCGGCTCGGTGCGGGCCGTGGTCCGCGCACACGACCGGAGACTGGGCCGGCTGCCCAGCCTCGCCGTGCTCCGCGACGTCGCCATGGCCGCCTGGCGGCTGGGCGCGATCGGCCTGGTGGCGGTAGGCGCCAGCGGACTGATCGCCTGGGTGATGAACGCGGCGTTCGGCCGCCCATTCGTCGGCGGCGCACCGGGCGCGATCCGCTACCCCGCGGCCGACTGCCGCCGCTGGCTCGGCCTCTGGCCGCACGCACACAGCTGTGCGCAGGCCTTGATGCTGGAGAACAGCAGCGACGCGGTGACCCTGCGGCTGGCCGCCGGGGTCCTCGGCCTGACCGCGCTGGCCGCTTACCACCTGGCCCGCCGCCAGCCCCGTGACCTGCTGCCGGACAGCTTCACGCCCACGGTGGCGATGACCTTGTTCGGTGCCGCTGGGCTGGGCCTGGCCGTGCTGGCCACGGCCCACGGCCCGGGAGTGAGCGCCGTCGGGCCCGGGTGGTACCTCAGCGGCGCCCTCGTCGCCCTGGTCATGGCGGCCGCGTACGCGCTCCAGCTGAACCGCACCCTGCTGCGGCGAGCCCGTGGCTGAGGCTTTTCAAGGCACGCAACGAACCCCCCGCCGCCGCGCGCCCCGCTGCCCGTGACCCGCCCCGCGCTTCCCGTGCCGTCCCGGCCGGAGCCGGCCGGTCAAGCCGTTAGGGGAAACGGTGCTTCTGGCCGCACGCTACGGCGCGCGGCCTGATGCTCCTGGCCGCGCCCTACGGCGCGCGGCCTGATGCTCCTGGCCGCGCCCTACGGCGCGCGGCCTGATGCTCCTGGCCGCGCCCTACGGCGCGGCCTGACGCTCGCTGTCCAGGGCGCCCATCTGGGCCGCGTCGTACCGAGTCCCGGCCACCTGCCCGGCGGGCACGGCGGCCTCGATCGCGGCCAGCTCATCGGGGGTGAGCCGCAGGTCGAGCGCGGCCAGCGCCTCGGCCAGCCGGCCCCGCCGCTTGGTGCCGATCAGCGGGATGATGTCGTCGCCCCGGGACAGGACCCAGGCGATGGCCAGCTGCGCGGTGCTCACCCCGCGGTGCTCCGCGATCTTCTCCAGCGCGTCCAGCAGCGCGAGGTTGCGTTCCAGGTTGCCGCCCTGGAAGCGGGGGAACCGGGCCCGCGGGTCGCCCTCGGCGATCCGGGCGGTGTCCCGGTTCAGCAGGCCGCGGGACAGGACGCCGTAGGCGGTCACGCTGATCCCGAGTTCCCGGATCGCGGGCAGGATCTCCGCCTCGATCCCCCGGCTCATCAGCGAGTACTCGATCTGCAGCTCGCGGACCGGATACACGGCGTTCGCCCGCCGGATCGTGTCCGCGCCCACCTCGGACAAGCCCAGGTGCCGCACGTACCCGGCCTCGATCATCTCCACGATGGCGCCGACCGTGTCCTCGATCGGCACGTGCGGGTCGAGCCGGGCGGGCTGGTACAGGTCCACGTGGTCGGTGCCGAGGCGGGTCAGCGTGTAGGAGAGGTAGTTCTTCACCCCGGCCGGGCTGGCGTCGTGCCCGATGAACCGGCCGGACGGGTCCCGCTGCCCGCCGAATTTCACCTGCACGAACACGCTGTCCCTGGGCACCTCGCGCAGCACACGGGACAGCAGCAGCTCGTTGTGCCCCATCCCGTAGAAGTCGCCCGTGTCCAGCAGGGTGATCCCGGCGTCCAGCGCGGCCCGGATGGTGGCCAGGCTCTCCTCCTCATCGGCCGCCCCGTAGATCCCGGACATCCCCATCAGCCCCAGCCCGACCCGGGACACCGCCGGCCCGACCCGGCCTAGCGTGGTCATCTGCACAGCCGCACTCCCCTGGCCTCGACGTTAGCGATTACAAGATTACGCAGACGGTGCCGCGTATACCCGCTCCCCCTCGACGTAGGTCAGCGCGACCGTGGCCGCGGCGATCTCTCCCACGGGCCCGGCGAACGGGTCGCGGTCCAGGACCACCAGGTCAGCGAGGTACCCGGGGGCGACCGCGCCGGTCTCGTCAAGGTGGTTCACGTACGCCGAGCCGGCCGTGTACGCGGCCATCGCCTCGGCCAGGCTGAGCGCCTGCCGGGGCAGCAGCGGCCCCACGGCGGCCTCCCCCTCCGCGTGCTGGCCAGTACCGTGCTGGCCAGTACCGTGCTGGCCAGCACCAGGCGGCAGCGTCCGGTTCACCGCGACATGGATCCCCTCCAGCGGGTTGGCGCTGCTGACTGCCCAGTCGCTGCCTGCGGCCAGCCGGGCGCCGGCCCGCAGCAGGGCACCGAACGGGTACTGCCGGGCGGCCCGTTCCGGGCCCAGGAACGGGATGGTCAGGTCGTCCATCTGCGGCTCGTGCGCCGCCCACAGGGCCTGCATGTTCGCGGTCACGCTGAGCTGAGCGAAGCGCGGGATGTCGTCGGGGTGCAGCACCTGCAGGTGCGCGATGTGGTGCCGGCCGGGGCTGACCACGTTGGCCGCCCGGGCCGCCGCGAAGGCGTCCAGCGCCTCGCGCACCGCACGGTCCCCGATGGCGTGCACATGCACCCCGAAGCCGGCCGCGTCCAGCCGTGTCACCTGCTCGGCCAGGTCCGCGGGATCCACGAAGGACAGCCCGCTGTTTCCGGTCTGGCAGCCGCAGGCGTCCAGGTAGGGATCGATCATCCCGGCGGTGAAGTTCTCTGCGACCCCGTCCTGCATGATCTTGACCATGCCGGCCCGGAACCGGCCCGCCTGGCCTTCCTCTCGCCGGTCGAGCAGGTCGGTGAGCTGCTCGGCGCCCCGGCTGCGGTCCCACCAGAGGGCGCCTGCGACCCGGGCGGTGAGCGACCCGTCCCGCGCGGCGGCCAGGTAGACCGGGAGCGGGTCCGGATAGCCCAGGTACTCCCCCACGATGGCGTCCTGCCAGCTGGTGATGCCCAGCGCGTGCAGGTGCTGCTGGGCCAGTAGCAGCCCGCGGACCTGTTCGTTGAAGGTGGGGCCGGGCACGAGCCGGCCCACCAGCGGCGCCGCCCCCTCGTGCAGGGTGCCCTGCGGCTCGCCGTCCGGGCGGCGCTCGATCCGCCCGTCCGCGGGGTCGGGGGTGGCGGCGGTCAGGCCGGCCAGTTCCAGGGCCCGGGAGTTGACCCAGGCGCCGTGCCCGTCCCGGTTCGTCAGGTAGGCCGGGCGGTCTGGGACCACGCTGTCCAGCAGCTCGCGGGATGGGATGCCGCGGGGAAACCACTCCATCCGCCAGCCGCTGCCGACGATCCACTCCCGGTCCCGATGTGCGCCGGCGTAGACCCTGATCCGGTCCAGCGCCGCGGCCAGGTCCTCCGCGCCGTCCAGGTCGCAGCGCAGCATGGTAATCCCGGCGAAGGCCGGGTGCACGTGCGCGTCCTGGAACCCCGGCAGCAGAGGCCGGCCGTCCAGATGGACAGTTTCCGCCTGCCCGCCCGCCAGGTCGCGGATCTCGTCGTCGGTGCCGACCGCGACGATCCGGCCGCCGCGGACCGCCACCGCGGTCGCGGGCGGCCCGTCCACGGTCCCGATGCCTGCCCCGCCGCTCGTGTCCTCGCTGCTGGCCGCCTCGCCGCCGGCCGTGGCCGGGACCATCCGGCGTCCGTCGGGAAGCACTGTGTAGATCCGCCCGCCCGTGAAGATCAGGTCTGCTGCCATGCGCGGCATCCTATTTCCCGTCGCCACCCGCCCGGGTGGCGGCAGCCCGGCTGACGGTGACCGTCCGGGCAGGCCCGCTCAGGCCGCGGAGCCGGGGCACCACGTGCGGCCAGTGTGACCAGGCCAGCCGGGCCCCCGAAGGCCCGCACCCTCATGGCGACGAGCCGCTCACCGGCCCACTGCCCGCCGGCCAGGCCGTGCCGCGTGGGCAGAGCCGCTTCCCGGGAGTACAGAATTATGGCTCATGCGCTAGCAGAGCCCCACGCTTGCTGTAATCAGCCAGAGCAGCGGCGCCCCAGCGCCGCTGCCGAATCCCCCCGCTTCATACCCTGCGCACTACGCCACGCTCACGCCGGGCAGGCTCCTAGCCCGCCCGAGTGGGCGGCCTGAATCCTCAGGCCGCGCACTCACGGCAGATCGGCTGGCCGTTGCGATCCTCGGCCAGTTGACTCCGGTGATGCACCAGGAAGCACCGCGAGCAGGTGAACTCGTCCGCCTGCCGCGGAATGACTCGGAACGACAGTTCCTCGTTGGACAGATCCGCTCCGGGCAGCTCCAGCGACTCCGCGACATCATCTGGGTCGATGTCGATTGTGCTGGAAGACTTGTCCATCCGGCGTGCCTGCAGTTCCTGCAGGCTGTCTTCAGTGAGCTCGTCGTCTGTCTTACGCGGGCTGTCATAGTCGGTTGCCATCTGGGTACTCCACCCCCTCCTTCGTTATGCGCCTCGTCGCGCGGATGTAACGCTCGGCAGGCCGTAGTTTGTGCCCGATTCCGGCGGGGAATTCTGTCACGCCCGCCGGCCGCGCACACGGAGGGTACGGGCTAGAGCTCGTCGTGTCCGTGTCTTCACCCACCTAGGCGCCCGATCCGCAGCGACTGAGCCCGGGCGCAAAACTCCCAACACATGCTTGCGACGGTAACTTCCCCTGATCTCTGCACGCCAAGCACGGAAGAGTGCGTATCGTACGAAACTGATCTCCCACCCCGCAGGATTAGCGGAGCCGCCGCATGCCCCTCGTCACGCCACTGCGGCCCGATGATCTCCGGCGGGTCGGCCGTTACCGGCTGTCCGGCCGGATCGCGGAAGGCCGGGATGACCGGGATTCGGCCGGGACCTTCCTGTCCCGCCTTCCGGACGGGACCCCGGTCGCGGTCACCCTGCTCGCCCGGACGGCGGCTCCCGACTCTGCGTCCCGGGACCGCTTCACCGCCGAGGCCACGGTGGCCCGGCGGGTCGCGCCGTTCTGCGCCGCGCGGATCCTGGACGCGGGATTCGACGGCGGTCAGCCCTTCCTGGTCAGTGAGTTCATCGAAGGCCTGTCCCTGGCCGAGACCGTCGCGGCTGAGGGGCCGCTGGACGGGCCGGTACTGGCCGCGCTCGCGATCGGTGCGGCCACCGGGCTTACGTCGATCCACCAGGCCGGGCTGGTCCACGGCGATTTCGGGCCCGATCACGTGGTGCTCGGCGCAGAGGGGCCGCGGGTCGTCCACTTCAGCACCACGCCGCCGTACGGTGCGGCGACCCCGTCAGCGGACCTGCTGGCCTGGGCACAGACGATCCTGTTCGCCGCGGGGCGCCCGGATGTCGCCAGCCTGCCCGAGCCGCTACGCAGCACGGTGGCCGCCTGCCTGTCCCCGGACCCGGCCAGCCGGCCCCCGGCCCGGACCCTGGTGACCGCACTGCTCGGCCACAACGACCCGGCGGCCGGCCTGCTCGCCGAGGGCACCCGGCGGGCCCGGGCCGCCGGCCGGGGCCTGGTCAGCGCCGAATCCGGCAGCCCGGCCGAGACCCCCACCGCGTCCCGGTCGCGCCGGGTCGCGTGGGCCGCGGCCTGCGCCGCCTGCGTCGGGGTCATCGTGGTGGCCGCCACCCTGATCGCCACCCACCGCAACAGCCCCCCGACCACAGCCAGGCCGGTCGCGGCGGATCACACCGCTGCCTCGGCGCATACGTCGTCCGCCGCGCCTACCGCAGCCCCGAAGATCCCCGCGGACCTGGCGGGCACCTGGACCGGCACGGTCCGGCAGACCGACCCGGCGCTTGCGGTGACCGTCCGGATCAGCCTGGCCGCGGGCTCCACGGCCGGGAGCATCTCCTACCCGCAGCTCGGCTGCTCGGGCAAGCTGCTGCTGGTCTCGGTGCTGGCCGGCACCTTCACCCTGGACCAGGGCATCACCACGGGCCAGCAGAGCTGCGAGAGCGGCGTGGTGCTGCTCAGCCCGCAGGGCACCTCGTCGCTGGCCTACAAGTTCCGCCGCAGTGGCGCCCCGAACCCGGCCGGGCTGCTGATCAAGACCGGCTCCTGAGCCACCCGCGCCCGGCCCGGCCCGTCTGACGCCGGGGGCGCCGCGGTGCCTGGCCCACGCTCTCGTCAGCCGGCGGTGCTGGCGTCCCCGGCATCCCGCTCCGGATCCAGGCTGCGCAGCAGGTCATGGAGCTCCTGGAACAGGCCGGGCCCGGCCGCGATGGTCAGCTCCGGGCTCGGTGGCCGGCCGTCCAGCCCGCCGACCCGGGCGCCCGCCTCGGCCGCGATCAGGCCGCCCGCCGCCCAGTCCCAGTAGTTGACGCCCCGCTCGTAGTAGGCGTCCATCCGGCCGGTGGCGACCTAGCAGAGATCCACCGCGCAGGAGCCGCCCCGGCGGATGTCACGGACCTGCGGCAGCACGACGGCCACGATCTCGCCCTGCACCACCCGGCGGGCCCGCGCATACCCGAAGCCGGTGGAGACCAGCGCACTCCGCAACGGAACCCCGTCGTTGCACCGCAGCGGGATAGCCGGCGCCCCGTCGGGGTGCAGCCAGCTGCCCTGCCCGGCGACGGCGGTGAACACCTCGCGGTGCCGCGGGACCGCCACCACCCCCGCGACGACCGAGCCGTCCACCTCGGCGGCGATGCTCACCGCCCAGTCTGGCAGGCCATACAGGTAGTTGACGGTGCCATCCAGCGGGTCGACGATCCAGCGGACCCGGCCGTGGCCGGATTCGCCGCTCTCCTCACCGAGGATGGCATCGCCGGGGCGTTCCGCGAGGATCCGGTCCGCGATCATCGCCTCGGCCGCGCGGTCCATCTCGGTGACCACGTCGGTTGGGCTGGACTTGGTGCCGGCCACCTCCGGCCGGCCCTGCGGGCCGGCCGGGCGGCGTGCGGCCAGCATGCCAGCCGCCGCCTGGGCGGCCGACCGGGCCAGGGCGAGCAGGACCTGTGGGTCCGGCGGCCCGGCCGCGGCGCTGTTCATGAGGCCCCGATCATGAGGCCGCCGCCGGGCGGCCGGGACTTCCTGCCGCCGGGCGGCCGGGACTTCCTCCCGCCGGGTGGCCAGGACGGCCCGCCACGGGCGGGCGGCAGCACTCGGCGGAGCCACAACCCGGGGAGCCCGGCCCTGCCGCGGGAAACCGGCCGTCCTGCCGTTCGCTGACCAGCGCGGTGATCATCGACACGAAGCGCGGATCGGGGCCCGGGGTGGCCGCCCGGGCCAGGGGCAGCCCGAGGCGCGCGGCCAGCTGGGCCGCCTCGACGTCGAGATCGTGCACGACCTCCATGTGGTCGGTGATGAACCCGACCGGGACCAGGACCGCGCCCGGCGCCCCGTCCCGGGCCAGCTCCTCCAGGTAGTCGCAGACGTCGGGGCCGAGCCAGGGCTGCGAGGGCGGCCCGCTGCGGCTCTGGTAGACCAGCCGCCAGGGGTGCCTGCCGCCAGCCGCGGCATTGACCCGGTCCGCGACGAGCCCGGCCGCCTCGGCCAGCTGCGCCGGGTAGCGCCCGCCAGGCGGCGCGCCGCTGGCCGCGGCCATGGCCTCCGGCATGCTGTGCGCCGTGAACACGAGGGGAACGTCCGCGCGGACCTCGCCCGGCAGCGTCTCGATGGCCCGCAGGGTGGCGTCCGCGAAAGGCTCGATGAAGCCGGGATGGTTGTAGAAGTGCCGGATCTTGTCGATCTGGGGAGCGCCCGGGCCGACCTCGGCCCGGGCCCGCTCGATGTCTTCAAGGTACTGCCGGCAGCTCGAGTAGGACCCGTAGGCCGAGGTGACGAAGGCCAACGCACGCCGCACCCCGGCGGCGGCCATCTCGGCCACGGTCGTGGTGAGGTAAGGGTCCCAGTTCCGGTTGCCCCAGTAGATCGGCAGATCCACCCCGGCCGTGGCGAAATCCTTGCCGATCGCGGCGATCAGGTCCCGGCACTGCTGGTTGATCGGGCTTACCCCGCCCACCGCGTAGTAGTGCTCGGCCACCGCCTCCAGCCGCTCGGGGGGGATGCCGCGGCCGCGGGTCACGTTCTGCAGGAACGGCATGACATCGTCCGGTGCCTCCGGGCCGCCGAAGGACACCAGGAGGAACGCGTCGTAACCCGGCATGCCTCTATCCAACCAGGCCGGTGCGGATGGCCGGGCAGCGCTGGCCGGGCCGGGGCTGGCTGGCCGGGCCGGGGCTAGCTGGCCGGGGGGGGCGGACCGGGCGGACCGGGCCTGGTGGCCGCGGGCTGGGCCGGCGCTCGCGCCCGGGGCGGTCCCGGCCGTCCTGGTCAGCCGTAGTCGCGGGCGTACGCCTGGGCCAGCCCGAGCACCTCGTTGACATACCAGGTGGCGTGGTTGTAGGCGAAGATGGCCCCGCGCAGCCCGCTGGCCGATCCCGCCCCGGCCGCGCACAGCAGCCGGGCCGCCGCCGGAACCGCGTCGAACGGGTCATTGATCTCCGGCGTCCCGGTCTCACCGAACGCCGTGATCCCCCATTCCCGCCAGGTCGAGGGGAGGAACTGCATGGGGCCGAGCGCCCCCGCGCTGGACGGGCCATCGTTGCTGCCGTCGCCGCTCTCGATCTGCCCGATGGCGGCCAGCACCGTCCAGGACATGCCGGGACAGTACCGGGCCGCCGACGCCTGGAACAGCGTCAGGTAGTTCGAGGGGCGGCTGCTGCCCGCCGACGTGTCCAGCGGCAGCCGTTGCTGCGCCGGGCGCAGGCTGGTCACGGTGGCGGACTTGCCCGCGATGCTCCGCACCGCCTTGATCAGCCTCGTCATGCTGGCCCCGGGCGCGTTGACCAGTGCCAGCACCCCCGGCACCAGGCCAAGCTGAGCCGAGGACCGGCTGCTGACCAGGGCATCGATACCCGAGATGCCCAGCGGTGCTGACCCACCGAAGGCCAGCTGCTCCTGGCCTGCCCCGGTGATCAGGTACTTGGTGCCCGGGTGCAGATTGCGCCGCCCGGCCAGCGTGTCCGAGGTCACGAAGCGGCCCCGCCCGAGAGCCGTCCACAGGCGCTGATCCGTCGCGGTGGCCAGCGGCGTCCAGGACCGGAATTGCTGCGGATTCACGCCGAGGACGTTCACCTGATGACCGTTGAGCTTGATGGCGGCACCGTCCGCGGTGACCACCTGGCGGACCCCGGCCGCGGCGGACAGCTCGGCCCGCTGCCGCGCGGACAGGCCGGACGGCTCGATCACGAGCAGGTCCGGCGAGATGACGGTGTGGACGCCGCTGGTGGTGGCGCTAGCCGGCGCCGTGGCTGACGGGCTGGCGGACGGCGTCGCGGCCGGGCCGGGTCCCGTGGGCGCGGGACGCATGGCCGTGGTGCCGGCCAGCAGAAGGATGACCGCCCCGCCTGACGCCAGGGCCCGCACTGCGGGCCTGCCGACGGCAGTGGACGGCGCCGTGCGCCGTTGCGGGCGTCTCATCGCGTCTATAACCATATAAGTGACACGGGGGCTGGCTGAAGACCGGCCGCCCCCGGAGCCGGAAAAGCGGCACGGCTACGGTTTTGCGGTAAGAGGTAACTTATGGGGCTTCTGATCTGGCCTGGGCCGGGCCGGGCGCCCCTCAGATAGGGTCCGGGCATGGTCCTCGCCGCACCCCGCTGGCAGAACTGGGCGGGCAACCAGACCGCCGTCCCGCAGCGGGTCATCACGCCGCGCTCCGCCGAGGATGTCGCCGAGGCGGTCACGCTGGCCACGGCGGACGGGCTGACCGTGCGGATGACGGGATCCGGTCACTCCTTCACCCCGGCCGCGGTAACCACCGGGGTCATGCTGCGTCCCGGCGGGCTGCGGGCCGTCCGGGCGGTGGACGTAGCAGCCGGTGAGGTCACGGTCGAGGCCGGCTGCCGTCTCCGGGACCTCAACGAGCAGTTGCACGCCAGGGGGCTGGCCCTGGCGAACATGGGGGACATCCAGGAGCAGACGGCCGCCGGGGCGATCCAGACCGGCACCCACGGCACCGGCCGGGACCTGGGCGGCATCGCCATGCAGGTGACCGCGCTGGAGCTGGTGCTGGCTGACGGCAGCATCGTGTCCTGCTCTGCGGACCGCGCCGCGGAGCTGTTCCAGGCGGCCCGGATCGGCCTGGGAGCGCTCGGCGTGCTGACCGCGGTGACCTTCCGGGTCATCCCGGCCTTCCTGCTCACCGCTGTCGAGGAACCGATGAGCTGGGCCGAGGTCATCGCCCGGCTGGAGGAGCTGACCAGCGACAACGAGCATTTCGAGTTCTACTGGTTCCCGCACACCGACGGCTGCCTCACCAAGCGGAACAACCGCAGCGACGGCCGGGCCCGGCCGCTGCCCCGGTGGCGCCATCAGCTCGACGACGAGTTCCTCTCCAACACCGTGTTCGGTGCCACCTGCCGTCTCGGCCAGCGCTATCCCGCCGTCATCCCCGCCATCAACGGCATCGCCGGCAAGGCGCTAGGCGCGCGGACCTACACCGACGCCGCCTACCGGGTGTTCACCAGCCCCCGGCGGGTGCGGTTCAAGGAGCAGGAGTACGCGATCCCGCGCGAGCACCTGGCCGAGGCGCTCACCGCGGTCCGCGGCCTGTTCGCCCGGCACGACTGGCGGATCAGCTTCCCCATCGAGGTCCGGGTGGCCCCCGGCGACGATGTCTGGCTGTCCACGGCCTACGGCCGGAGTACCGCCTACATCGCGATCCATGTCTTCCACACTGCGCCGCACGAGGATTATTTCCGCGAGGTGGAGGCGGTGATGACCGCTGTGGGCGGCCGCCCGCACTGGGGGAAACTCCACACCAGGGATGCGGCCTACCTGCGCCGCGCCTACCCCCGGTTCGCGGATTTCGTCACGCTGCGGGACGAACTCGACCCAGCCCGCCGGTTCGGCAATCCTTACCTGGAACAGGTGCTGGGTTCTTAGCTCAGCCTGATCCGGGGATACGGCCGGAACCGGGCCGGCGGACAATTCTTGCCATGGGGAATGCAGCGAACCGGTCCGGAGCAGGCTACCCTCCGAACATGAGTCGGGAAGCCTGGCCCGGCACTGCTCCAAGGGGATCTGTGCCAGACGGAAACGCTGGAAAGCCACCGAACGCCCATAACGGCACCCCGGCCAGCCTGCGAGCCGCCGCCGCGCGGTCCCGTCGGCCCTCTCTGGGCGGCGGCGCACCCGCCCGGGACCGTGAGCTGCGTGCCCAGGGCCGCCAGACGGTCCACAAGCTGCTGGACGCGGGTCTGGCCGAGTTCGACGAACGCGGCTTCCAGGCCGTCCGGGTCGACGACGTGGTACGCCGGGCCAAGATCTCGCACGGCACCTTCTACCTGTACTTCGCCAACAAGGAAGACCTGTTCAAGGCGCTGCTCTCGGACGCACTCGTGGACATGGCCGCGCTCACGGACGAGTTCCCCGTGGTCACCCGGAACGAGGCCGGGCAGGCCGCACTGCGCCGCTGGGTCAGCGCCTTCTGCGACACCTACGCCGCCCACGCTTCGGTGATCCGGATCCTCAGCCAGGCCGAGATCGTCGGCGAGGAAGTCTGGGGCGACGGGCTGCAGGTCATGTTCAAGCTCTCCGAGGCCATCACCCAGGGCATGACGGCCGCGGCTGACGCCGCCGGGCAGGAGACACCCGCGGGGCACGCCGAGCTGACCGCGCTGGCGCTGCTCATGATGATCGAGCGGATCAACTACCTGCTCACGGTCGAGGTCCGGCTGCCCAGGGAAGAGATGGTTGACCGGCTGACCGCTATCATCTTCGCGGCCTTCCACTACTCCTGACCCCGCCGCCATGACGGCGACGCAGGCGCTGGCGCTGCTACTGCTCATCGTGGGTTCCTGCGCCATCGCGGCCGTGGCCCGCAGGCGCGGCGTGGGCGCGCCGATCCTGCTGGTGCTCACCGGGCTCGCCGCGTCCTACGTCCCCGGGGTGCCGGAGTTCCGGCTCAACCCCGAACTGGTCCTGTTCGCGGTGCTGCCGCCGCTCGTCTACGCCACCGCGCTGGAGAGCTCGTACCTGAACCTGCGCGACAACGTGCGGACGCTCGCCCTGCTGTCGGTCGGCCTGGTGCTGTTCACCGCCCTGGTGGTGGGCGGCGCGGCCCGGCTCGACGTGCCCGGGCTGCCGCTGGCCGCCGCGATCACCCTGGGCGCGATCCTCGCCCCAACCGACGCGGTCACCACGGCGAGCATCGGCCGGCGGCTGCACCTGCCGAGGCGGCTGCTGACCGTCATCACCGGCGAGAGCATGCTCAACGACGGAACCGCGCTCACCCTGTACGCGGTCGCGGTAAGCGCGGCCTCCGCGACCGTGGCCACTCCTTCCCCGCTGAGCGCGGTGAGCAGCCTGATCCTCATCAGCGCGGGCGGGGTCGCCGTGGGCGTGGTGCTCGGCGTCCTCATCCACCGGCTCCGGATGCGGCTGCGCGACCCGCTGGTGGAGAGCGCGCTGTCGCTCCTCACCCCGTTCGCCGCCTACCTGGCGGCCGACTCTCTGCACGTGTCCGGGGTCCTGGCCGTCGTGGTCACGGGCCTGTACCTCGGCCACCACGGCGGCCAGGCGCACTTCGCCACCCGGCTGCAGGACATGGCCCTGTGGCGGGTCGCGACGTTCGTGCTCGAATCGGTGGCGTTCGCGCTGATCGGCCTCCAGCTGCGGCCGGTGCTGCAGGACCTGGGCAGCCGGAACCCGGCCCGGCTGGCCGCCGAGGCCGCCGTCGTGCTCGGCGCGGTCATCGTGGCCCGCATCGTGTGGGTGTTCCCCTCCATCTACCTGCCCCGGTGGCTGGTGCCCCGGATCCGGGCGGAGGATCCGGCGCCCCCCTGGCAGGCCACGTTCGTGCTGTCCTGGGCGGGCCTGCGCGGCGTCATCTCCCTCGCCGCCGCGGCCGCGCTGTCCTCGGGCGTGCCCCAGCGCAACCTGCTGGTCTTCCTCACGTTCACCACCGTGCTCGGCACGCTGCTGGTCCAGGGCCTCACGCTGCCGTGGCTGATCCGCTGGCTCGGGGTGCAGGCCGGGCCGGACGAGGAGCGCGCCGACGTGGTGGCGCAGGCCGCCGCGCAGCAGTCCGCCTCCCAGGCGGGGCTGCGGCGGCTGGACGAGCTGGCCGCCGCGGACCCCCGCGGCGCACCCGCCGAGGTGGTGCAGCGGCTGCGCCAGCTGGCCGAATACCGGCAGGCGGGGGCCTGGGAGCGGCTGCCTTCCAGCGAGCCCGGCGAGGAAAGCGGGCCGACGCCGTCGGCCGCCTTCCGGCGGCTGCGCCGCGAGATGACCACCGCCGAGCGGGCCGAATTCATCCGGCTGCGCGACGAGCGCCAGATCGACGACGAGGTGCTCGACGAGGTGCTGCACCACCTGGACCTGGAAGAGGCCATGCTGTCCCGGGACGAGTGGGACGCGGCCGGGAGCGATTCCGATCCCGGGACCGGCACCCCCGTCACCGGCTGACGTGCGGGGCGGCATCGACCGGAGCCGGGCATAGCCCGCCAGCGGGCAGAATCGAAGGGTGCGATTCCATACCGAGAACCTCCCGGCCCATGATCTGACCTACAGCGACGTGTTCCTGGTCCCGGGCCGGTCGGCGGTGACGTCCCGGCTCGACGTGAACCTCGCGACCCACGACGGCAGCGGCACCACGATTCCCCTCGTGGTGGCCAACATGACCGCGGTGTCCGGCCGCCGGATGGCTGAGACCGCGGCCCGCCGCGGGGGCCTGGCCATCCTGCCCCAGGACATCCCGGCCGACGTGGTCGCCGAGGTGGTGGCCTGGGTGAAGAGCCGCGACCTGGTGCACGACACGCCGATCACGCTGGCCCCCGGGGACACTACCGGCCAGGCACTCGGCCTGCTGCCCAAGCGGGCGCACGGCGGCGTGATCGTGGTCGAGGACGGGCGCCCCGTCGGCGTCGTGACCGAGTCGGACTGCACCGGCGTCGACAGGTTCACCCAGCTGCGCGTCGTGATGTCCACCGAGCTGCTCACCCTTCCGGCGGGCACCGACCCGCAGCGCGCGTTCACCCTGCTGCAGGACGGGCGGCACCGGCTGGCACCGGTAGTGGACGCCCACGGCCGCTGCGTGGGCATTCTGACCCGGACGGGGGCGCTCCGCGCGACTCTGTACGACCCGGCCACCGACGCCAGCGGGCGGCTGCGCATCGGGGCCGCGCTCGGCATCAACGGCGACGTGGCGGCCAAGGCCAAGCTGCTCCTCGACGCCGGGGCGGACGTCCTGGTAGTGGACACCGCGCATGGCCACCAGGAGAAGATGATCAGCGCGCTGCGCGCGGTCCGGGGGGTCAGCCCGGACGTGCCGGTCGCCGCCGGGAACGTGGTCACCGCGGCGGGTGTCACCGACCTGGTCGCGGCGGGCGCAGACATCGTGAAGGTCGGGGTCGGGCCGGGCGCGATGTGCACCACCCGGATGATGACCGGGGTCGGCCGGCCCCAGTTCAGCGCCGTCCTGGAATGCGCGGCACAGGCCCGGAAGCTGGGCGCGCACGTCTGGGCCGATGGCGGCATCCGCCATCCCCGGGACGTGGCGCTCGCGCTGGCCGCCGGGGCGTCCAATGTGATGATCGGCTCCTGGTTCGCGGGCACCTACGAGTCGCCGGGCGACGTGTTCCGCGACCCGGATGGCCGCCTGTACAAGGAAAGCTTCGGCATGGCCTCGGCCCGGGCCGTGCGGCTGCGCAGCTCCCGCGATTCCTCGTTCGACCGGGCCCGCAAGGAGCTGTTCGAGGAGGGAATTTCCACCGCGCGGATGTTCCTGGACCCGCAGCGCCCCGGAGTGGAGGACCTGATCGACGCGATTACGGCCGGCCTGCGCAGCGCCTGCACCTACGCTGGCGCCTCCGATCTGGACGAACTGCACCAGCGTGCGACGGTCGGGGTGCAGAGCGCAGCCGGCTACAGCGAAGGAATGCCGCTTCCCACGAGCTGGTAAAGCCCTGGGATCGCGCCGCTGGAGGCGGTGCGGGCCTGGCCAGGGTGGGTAATCTCGGGCCGACCCATGGAGGGAATGTGCGGGGCAGGCTGGCGCTGGTGGGCATCATCGCGTTCGCGGTGATCCTCGGCAGCTACCTGGCCTACATGGCCGGCCACCCCTATAACTGGACGCTGGATCCGGTCGATCTGGGCGTCTACCGCTCGGGCGGCCTCATCGTGCGGCACGTCCCGCCCTTGTACGATCCGCACCTGGCCGCGCCGCTGTATGACTGGCGTGGCTATGCCGACCTGCACCTGAAGTTCACCTACCCGCCGTTCGCCGCGGTTGTCTTCGCGCTCGTCACCTTCATCCCGTGGCGAGTGCTGCCCGGTATCAGCGTGGTGGTCAACCTCACGGCGCTGGTCGCCGCGCTGTGGTTCACGTTCGGCGGGCTCGGCTACCGCCGCGGCCTGACCCGGCTTGGCGCGACGCTGCTGACCGCGGCCGCGGTGCTGTGGACCGAGCCGGTGCTCCGCACCATCTACCTCGGCCAGGTGAACCTGCTGCTGATGGCACTGATCATCTGGGACCTGTGCCAGCCCGGCACACGCCGGTCCGGGGCCAGCCGCTGGTGGAAGGGAGCGGGCGTTGGCGTGGCCGCCGGGATCAAGCTGGTGCCGCTCATCTTCATCCCGTACCTGCTGCTGACCAGGAGGTTCCGGGCGGCCGCGGTGGCCTGCGCGGTCTTCGCCGCCACCGTGGCGGCCCCGTTCCTGGTCGTGCCCGCTGATTCGGCCCGGTGGTGGCTGGGCGGCCTGTTCTTCAACGGGGGCCGGACCGGCTTCGTTGGCTGGGAGGGCAACCAGTCGCTGCAGGCCCTGATCACCCGGCTGGCGGGCAGCGTGGCCGCCGCGACGCCGGTGTGGCTGGCCGTGGCGCTGGTCATCGCGGTGGCCGGGCTGGCCTGCGCGGCCCTGCTGGAGCGGGCCGGCCATCCGCTGCCCGGGTTGCTGGCCTGCGCGCTGACCGGACTGCTGGTGTCCCCGATCAGCTGGGACCACCACTGGGTGTGGATCGTCCCGGGGGTGGCGGTCGCGGCCACCTACGCGGTCCGGGCCATGCGCGCCCCGGCGATCTCGGGCCAGCCCGGGGCCGGCCCGCCCGGTGTTGCCCCGCCCGCGGCTGAAGCCGCCAGACTGCGGTGGCGGCAGGCGGTCCGGTGGCCCGCGGCGGGGTACTGGGCCCTGGCCGCGGCCATCCTGGCCCTGTACGGCGCCTGGCCGGGGAGCCTCTGGGGCGAGCCGCAGGACCTGGGCCAGTTCTCGCTGGGCCTGCTGTGGCAGCCGCCGAACACCGACCCGGAGGTCTACTACCGCGACGGCGACCGGCCCTGGTTCGCCGAATATCACTGGCATGGCATCGAACTGCTCACCGGGAACGCGTTCCTGCTCGGCGGCCTCGCGCTGTTCGCCGTCCTGATCGCTGCCGCCCTCCGCACCCGCGTCACCGCCTCCCGCACCCCCACTGGCCCCGCCGGCCCCGCCGGTCCCTCTCATCCCGCCAGCCCCGCCCCCCCAGCCCGCGCCACTTCGTGATCAAACGATCGGTGTCGTGATAGCGACACCGATCGTTTGATCACGACCGGGGCCTGAGGTCTGCGGGGCTGGTGGTGCTGGTGGTGCTGGTGGGGTTGGAGCTCCCACCTCTTCCGTCGTGATCATGATTTGGGTGGTCGTTCAGAGACACTCAAATCATGATCATGACGAAGCTCAGGGGTGTACGGGTCTGGTGGGGCTGGTGGGGTTTAGCCGGGGAGGGTGAGGAGGACTTTGCCGCGGGGGGCGCCCGGGTCCTGGCTGCGCAGGGTGTCCAGGGCCGCGGCCCACTCCCCCAGCGGGAAGCGGTGCGTGACCAGGAAGCCCAGTTCGAGCCGGCCCGCGTTGAGCAGCCGGACCACGTCCCGCCAGGCGTCCGAGGTGTATCCGAAACTCGCCCGGATCGTGAGGTCGTTGTTGACCAGATCGTCCACGGGGACGGCCGCGGTCGCGCCGTGCGGGGGCAGGCCGAGCAGCAGCACGGTGCCGCCCCGCCGGGCCGCGGCCAGCGCGGTGAGCACCGCGCCGGTGGTCCCGGCCGCCTCCACCACCAGGTCGTAGCCGCCCCCGGCCGCATCCGGGTCGGTCTCGAACCGCGCCGCCCCCGCGGTCGCGGCCAGCGCCTTCTGCTCCGGGCGGCGGCCCAGCATCACGATCTCGGCCGGGGACCACAGGCCGAGCAGCGCCGCTGCGAGCAGGGCCACGGTGCCGTCCCCGACCACCAGGGCCCGGCTTCCCGGCTCGACCGTGATGCTGGCCAGCCCCCGGTAGACGACCGAGGCCGGCTCCACCAGCGCTCCGTCGGCCGTGCTCACCGGGGCGGCCAGCGGATGCACCAGGGCCTCGCCGACCACGGCGTACCCGGCCGCGGCCCCGTCCCGGGTGAACCCCACCTCGTCGTAGGTCGAGCACAGGTTGGTCTGGCCCGCCCGGCACGCCGCGCAGTGACCGCACGGCACGATGCCCTCGGCCACCACCCGGGTGCCCGGCGGTAGCACGCCGCTCTCGCTCGCCAGCACGGTCCCGCTCCATTCGTGCCCGAGCACCAGGGGGTAGCGGACATACGCCGGGTCGATCCGGCCGGCCAGGATGTCCAGGTCGGTGCCGCACAGACCCACCGCGGCGGGCTGGATCAGCACCTCGCCCGGCCCCGGGACCGGGCGGCCCCGCTGCTCCAGCGACACCACCCCGGGCGAGGACACGACCAGCGCCGGGGCGGGCGAGGCGTCCTGCCGCGTCGTTTCCCGCACCCCCGCCACCTCCCGCAGCCCCGCCACCTCCGGCAGCCCCGCCACCTCCCGCAGCCCCGCCACCTCCGGCAGCCCCGCCACCCCTGCCACCTCTGGCACCTCTGGCACCTCTGGCACCTCTGGCGCCCCCGGCAGCACGGGCATCAGGCTCCTCCCCCGGGCACGGTGTAGGGCGCCCCGCCGAGCAGGGCGGACACCTTGTCGGCGTAGCTGCGCACGGACCGGCCGAGCTCATCCACCCGCCACGCGGGCAGGTCACCCTTGATGCCGGTCACGCTGATCGCACCCGCGCAACTGCCGTCGTGGCCGAAGAAGGCCGCGCCCGTGCAGAACACACCCTCGGCGTCCTCCTCGTCGTCCACCGCGAAGCCGAGCCGCCGGGCCGCGGCCAGGTTGTCCAGCAGGGTGCCGATATCGGTGATGGTGTGCGCGGTGCGCGGGGCCAACCCGGTCTCCGAGCAGACCCGCCGGACCTCCGGTTCGGTCATCGTGCACAGGATGGCCTTGCCGGCCGCTGAGGCGTAGGGCACCTCGCGCTGGCCCAGTGGCGTGTAGAACCGCACGCTGCCCGGGCCGTCCACCCGGGCGATGAAGACCGGGTAGCCGGCCTCGGCCACCGCGATCCGGGCGGTCATCTTGGTGGTCTCGGACAGCTCGTCGAGCAGCGGGCGGCACAGGTCACCCAGCGGGAGCTGGCGGCCCACGATGTCGCCCAGCCGGATCAGTGCGGTGCCCAGGGTGTAGCGCGGGCCGGGGCGAGTCTCGCGCAGGAAACCGGCCGCCTCCAGGGTCCGGGCCAGCGCCAGCGTGCTGCTCTTGGACGCGCCCAGCACGGCGGCCAGCTCGCTGAGCGTCTGGCCGCCGGCCGGGCCATCCGCCACGATGCCGACCAGCCGGAGCGCCCGGGCCACGCTCTTGACCGTGTAGCGGCCGGCTTCCGGGCCGTCCTGCTCGGTTGTCACCTGCTCACTTCCTCACCCCGTTGTTCGGTAGTGCCAAATGTTCGGTATTACAGAACCGCATCTGTTACCTTAGCGAGTCTCAAAACGCCTTGACATGGGCATATGTGAATGATTCCATAACCGGGTGATTCTACATCACAAAACTTTGTTCGGTATAGCCGAACATTTGCCTCGCAGCGTGGCCCGTGCGGACGCCGCGCGGGAGCGCCTGGAGGGCTGGCTGGCCGCCCACGAGGAGGTGGCCGGGGTCGTGCTCACTGGACCGGGCGGCGTGGCCTGGGCGACGGGGGCAGTGGCCCCGCCAGTGGACCGGACCGCCCAGGCCGACCTTGTGTGGGTGGTGGCCACCCACACCGGGGCGGCGCTGGTGACCACCGAGGTAGAAGCCGACCGGGTGAGCGAGGAGTACCAGCCGCGCCGCCACGGGTTCGCCGACCTCGTCGCGGTGCCGTGGTACGACCCGGGAGCCTTCGTCCGCGCCGCCCAGGACATCGCCGGCGCGGACGCGGGCCGGCTGGCCGCCGACGGGCACCCCGGGTTCGGGCTGGACGCCACCGGGGACCTGGTCAGCCTGAGGCTCGCCCTCTCCCCGGCGGAGCGGGAGGACCTGCGGGAGCTGGGCGCGGACGCCGCGGCCGCGCTCCAGGAGTCGCTGGCGTCGTGGCGGCCGGGTGAGAGGGACCTCGACATCCAGGGCCGGGTGGCCGAGCTGCTGGAATCACGCGGCGCGGACGCGCCGGTGCTGATCGTCGGCGGGGACGACCGGGTCCGGCGGTTCAGGCACCCGATGGCGGTGGGCGCCCCGGTGCGCCAGCTCGCGATGGCGGTCGTGGTCGCGCGGCGCGGCGGGCTGCACGCCGCCGCCACCCGGTTCGCCTCCGCCGGGCCGCCCCCGCCGGAATTCGACGCCGGGGCTGGTCCGGGGCAGCGCCCCGGGCCAGCCCGCCCGGCCGCGCCGGAGCAGGCTGGCCCGGCGCCGGCGGCGGGCCGGCATCCTGTTGTCGCTGCCCGCGGTGATCGTGGTGGTGGCCCTGCTCGGCATCCCGATCGGGCAGGCCGTCTACTACTCGATGACGAACTGGAACGGGCTGACCGCCCAGTGGATCGGGCCGAGCACCTACTCCACGGCGCTCAGCGATCCGGTCTTCTGGCGGGTGCTGGAGAACAACGGGCTGCTGCTGCTGGCCATCCCGTTCGCGATCGGCATCCCGCTCGCCATCGCCGCCCTGCTCAACGAGCACGTCCGCGGCTGGCGGTTCTTCCGGTCGGTGTACTTCCTGCCCACCGCGGTGTCCTGGGTGGTCATCGGCATGGTCGCGGTGCAGTTCTTCGCGCTGAACGGCCTGCTGAACAAGATGCTCGCCGCCGTCGGCCTGGGCTCGGTGCAGACCAACCTGCTGGCCGGCCAGCGCACCGCGCTGTTCGCGCTGGCCATCACGTTCATCTGGTCCATGCTCGGCACCAACACGATCATCTTCCTGACCGGCATGGCCACCCTGGACCCGACGCTGCTGGAGGCGGCCCGGGTGGACGGGCTGCACCGGCGGCAGATCTTCTTCCGGGTGACGCTGCCGCTGCTCAAGCGGTTCGTGCAGTTCTCGTTCGTGATCACGGTGATCAGCGCCTTCTCCGCGCTGTTCAGCCTGATCTTCGTGATGACGAACGGCGGCCCCGGGTTCGGCACCACCACGCTGGAGTTCTTCGTCTACCAGTCGGCGTTCTCGCTGGGCCAGTTCGGCACCGGCGCCCTGTACGGGATCATCCTGTTCGTGATCATGATCGTGGTGGGGCTGGTGCAGCTCAGGCTGATCCGCTCCGAGGACGGGGAGGGCTGGTAGATGGCGGCGGCTGATTCCCTGCCCGCCCCGGGCCGTGCGCCGCACGCGCCGGCATCCGGGCGGCCGCCCGGATCGGGCCAGCGGCCCGCGGCCGGCCAGCCGCCGGCCAAGCGCGCGCTGCGGGCCCGGCGGCGCAGCCGGGTCGGCATGATCTTCCTGATCATGACGGGCATCGCGGTCGTCATGCTCTACCCGTTCTGGTACATCCTCAACAACGCGTTCCGGACCGAGTCGCAGTTCGAGCGCCAGGGCGGCCACTCCGCGGTGAGCTGGAGCCAGCTGTTCAGCGAACTGCCGGTCGGCCGGGAACTGCTCAACTCCACCCTGATCTGCCTGGCCTCGATCCTGCTCATCCTGGCCGTGTCCACCACGGCCGGGTTCGCGTTCGCCAAGCTGCGCTACCGGGCCAGCGGGATTGTGTTCCTGGCCGTGGTGGCCGCGCTTATGGTGCCGCTGCAGTCGATCATCATCCCGGAGTACGTGAACCTCGGGAAGCTCGGGCTGATCAACACCTACCTCGGTGCGATCCTGGTCTACGTCGCGCTGGGCACGCCGTTCGCCACGTTCCTGATGGCCACCTACTACCGGGGCATCTCCGACGACCTCATCGAGGCGGCGGTAATGGACGGGCTCGGCTACGAGCGCACGTTCCTGCGCATCGCGCTGCCGCTGTCCTGGCCCGCCATCGCCACCGTGACCGTGCTGCAGTTCATCCAGATCTGGGACGACCTGCTGGTCGGGCTGCTGTTCCTGCAGAACCCGCAGCAGCGGACGATCACCGTGGGGCTGGCCGCGCTGTCGGCCGGGCGGACGACCAGCATCCCGGTGCTGATGGCGGGGTCGTTCATCAGCGCGGTACCTGCCATCGTGGTGTACCTGATCTTCCAGCGCTATCTGGTGCGCGGGCTGACCCTGGGGATGGGCAAATGAGCGTGTCGTGGGACGTGGCCGTGCCGGCCCGCGCCGAACTGGGCGAGCGGCCCTTCTGGGACCCGGCCGCGGGCGCCCTGATGTGGGTGGACATCCTGGCCGGGCGCCTGCACCGCTACCGGCCGGGCGAGGGCGACGAGGTGTTTCACACGGCTGGGGTCGCGGTCGGCGCGGCCGCACCGCGGGCAGCGCAGGGGGCCGCTGAAGGGGGAATGGGCAGGCGGGCGGGGGGCGGGGGGTACGTGCTCGCCGCCGCGGACGGATTCCGGCTGGTGGATGGGGCCGGGCAGCCGGACGGCGGGCCGTGGCGGCCGCTCATGCCGGCCGACGTCCGGTTCAACGATGGGGCGTGCGACCCGGCGGGCCGGTTCTGGGCCGGCACGGTGGCCGCGGACCGGCGGCCGGCAGGGGGCGCGCTCTACCGGCTCGACCCCGGCGGCCAGATCACCGTGGTGCTGGACGGGGTGACCGAGTCCAACGGCCTGGGCTGGAGCCCGGATGGCGGCACGTTCTACTACATCGACTCGGGCGAGCCCCGGCCGCGGATCCGCGCCTTCCCCTGCGACCTGGCGGCCGGCACGCTGGGCAGCCCGCGGGACCTGGTCCAGCCCGCGCCGGAGCACGGCATCCCGGACGGCCTGGTCGTGGACGCGGACGGGTGCCTGTGGGTGGCGTTCTGGGGCGGTCATGCGGTGCGCCGCTACTCCCCCGGCGGTGAGCTGCTAGCCGAGCTGCCGGTACCGGTATCCCAGCCGTCCTGCCCAGGGTTCGGCGGCCCAGGCCTGGACGACCTCTACCTCACCACGGCCTGGGAGGACATGACGCAGGCCCAGCGGGACGCGGAACCGCTGGCCGGGCACCTGCTGCGCACCCGGGTCGAGGGGGTCCGGGGCCAGCCCACGGGCCAATTCGGCGGATAGCGGCTCGGCGCAGAGCCGTTCGGCGGAGGGGGCTCGGCGGAGAGGGAGGCACAGTGTCGAGGATCGTGCTCGAGGGCATCACCAAGCGCTACCAGGACGGGACCGCCGCGGTCCGGTCGCTGGACCTGTCCATCGCGGACGGCGAGCTCATGGTGCTGGTCGGCCCGTCCGGCTGCGGCAAGACCACGGCATTGCGCATGGTGGCCGGCCTGGAGGAGATCACCGAGGGCACCATCCTCGTCGACGGGCAGCCGGTCAACGACATGGAGCCGCGGGACCGGGACATCGCCATGGTGTTCCAGAGCTACGCGCTGTACCCGCACCTGACCGTGCGGGACAACATGGCGTTCAGCCTGAAGTACCGCAAGACCCCGAAGCACGAGATCCGCCGCCGGGTCGACGAGGCGGCACGCATCCTGGAACTGGAGGAGCTGCTGGACCGCAAGCCCCGGCAGCTGTCCGGCGGGCAGCGGCAGCGGGTCGCGATGGGGCGGGCCATCGTCCGCCAGCCCCGCGCGTTCCTGATGGACGAGCCGCTGTCCAACCTGGACGCCAAGCTCCGGGTGCAGATGCGCGCCGAGATCGCCAAGCTGCAGCGCTCGCTCGGGGTGACCACCATCTACGTGACCCACGACCAGACCGAGGCGATGACGCTGGGCAGCCGGGTGGCCGTGCTGCGGCACGGCGTGCTCCAGCAGGTCGCCGCGCCGCAGGAGCTCTACCAGCGGCCCGCCAACCTGTTCGTGGCCGGGTTCATCGGCTCGCCCGCGATGAACCTGGTCGAGGCGAGGCTGGAACGCGGCCCGGGTGGCCCAAGCACGGCCGACTCAGGCTCGGGCAGCCCCGAGGTGATCTTCGGGCCGCACCGCCTCCGGGTGCCCGCCGGGCTGGTCCGCCAGCACACAGCGCTGGAGAAGTACCTGGGCCGCACGGTGGTGGTCGGGATCCGCCCGGAGAATCTGGAAGACGCCGCGCTGGTGCCCGGCGCGGCACCCGAGTCGGTGCTCGAGGTGTCGGTCGAGCTGCGCGAGGAACTCGGCGCGGAGGTCAACGTGTACTGCACGGTGGGGGTGCCGCCTCTTCAGGTGGCGGCGGTGGCCATCGGGGACAGTGAGCCGGACGCGGCCGAGATCGAGGAAGTCCCGCAGATCCCGGCGATCATCGCCCGGCTGGACCCGAGAACCGAGATTCGCGAGGGCGAGCGGGCCCGGGTGCACGTGGACCTGGACTCACTGCATTTCTTCGACCCCGACACCGGAAACAGCCTCCGGGACTAGCGCGTGCTTCTGTACCCATCCCGCGATCCGGTCCAGCAACGGCCCGCCGGCGGCTGACTCCGCGTGCCCGAAGCCGGGCTCGATCCACAGCTCCTTAGGCTCGCGCGCCGCGTCGTACAGCCGCTGGCCGTGGTCGGCCGGGAAGTACAGGTCCTGGTCGCCGTGCACGACGAGCAGCGGGATGGGCGAGATCAGCGCTGCGGCCTCGTCGGGCGGTAGCGGCACCGGGTTCCACCCGGAGGGACTTATCCGGGTCTTCAGCCAGGTCCGGGTAATGGCCCGGCCGACCCGGCGCTCCACCGCGAAGTGCACCCGGCGCATCGGCTTGGTGCCGCGGTAGTACCAGTGCCCCGGACCGCTCACCGAGACCGCGGCGTCCAGCCCGCCGACCAGCCCGGCGTGCCGCATCACCACCGAGGCCCCCATGGAGAACCCGACCGCCGCGATCCGGCGGTACCCCAGTTCCCTGGCGTAGGCCACGGCCACGTCCAGGTCCTTGATCTCCTGGTCCCCCACCGTGGACAACCCGCCGGACCGGCCGTGGCCGCGAAAGTCGAACGACACTACCCCGCCCGCCTGGCGCAGCCTGCTGGCCACCTTCCAGACCGCGCCGTGTTGCCATGACAGGGTAAAACCATGGGCAATAACGAACCCCACGTCGGTGGGGCCGGGGAGGTGCACCGCGTCGATGGGGATCCCGTCTTCGGTGACCAGGGTCAGCGCCTTCACAACGGGTCCAGTCATGCTCCCATTCTGCGGGATGTCCACCGGGCTGCCGCACGCCAGGCCAGCCGCGTGACCAGGCCGGTTACGGATGTCTCCTGAGTCCGGCACTCACCGTCACAGCGTGCCGCCGACGGGCCTCCCTTTTCGTTAGCGCGGTGCGTTGTGCGCCCGGGCGCACACAACGCACCGCGCCGATGGGCTACCGGCTCGAGCGGGGCGGGCCGGCCGGGGCCAGGGTCACGGGTGTGAAAGAGTCTCGTTCTGGAAG
>Ga0187867_10000510_pt1 | contig 34480 bp, 24 predicted proteins | sample June2016WEW_13_1_FD_132976 | JGI IMG/M metagenome (GOLD analysis project Ga0187867, IMG submission 132976) | Peatland microbial communities from SPRUCE experiment site at the Marcell Experimental Forest, Minnesota, USA - June2016WEW_13_10 | ecosystem: Environmental > Terrestrial > Soil >... | reverse complement strand
GGACGGTGACGACCTCGGCGCCGCGGCTGGTCAACGCCCTGAGCTGGTTGCGCTTGAGACCCAGGTCGACGGTGACGATCCGGGTTCCCCGGAAGCGGTCCAGCCCGCCGCCCCGGCGCACCCCCCGCTCCAGCTCGGGGGAGAGCGCCTCCCCCCAGCTTGTCCAGGGCTCGGTCTGGGAGACCTCCGCGACCAGGTCGCGATCGCTGACCCAGGGAGCCCGCCGGGCCAGCTCGACCTGGGCCTCCGGGGTGAGCGCCGAGGCGAGGGCGATCACCCCGCGCAGGGTGCCGCGGTCCCGCAGGTGGCGGGTGAGCGCGCGGGTGTCGACGCCTCGGAGGCCGGGGACCCCCTGGCGGCGCAGCTCCTCGTCGAGGGAGCGATCCGCCGCCGCGTGACCGATCCGCTCCGAGAGCTCGCGGACGATGAGCGCCCGGCAGTGCATCCGCCCGGACTCGGCGTGGTCGTCACGGACCCCGTAGTTGCCGATCAGCGGGTAGGTCATCACCACCATCTGGCCGGCGTAGGAGGGGTCGGTGCAGATCTCCTGGTAACCGGTCATGCAGGTGTTGAAGACCACCTCGCCGGAGGTGGCGGGGGTGAGCGGGGCCCCGAACAGCCAGCCTTCGTGGACCACCCCGGATTCGAGGGCGAGCCGCCCCCTAAGCACGCACGGTCTCCGTCCCCGCCGCGGCCGGCCAGGGCAGGCGCTGCCGGTCGTGGTGGACCAGGGCGCCGTCCACCAGGGTCATGAGCACCCGCCCACGGAGCCGGGCCCCGAGCAGCGGGGTGTTCTGGGATGCGGAGCGGAGGTGGGCCGGCTCGACGGTCCATTCCGCCGCCGGATCGAAGAGGACGCAGGTCGCCGCCTCGCCGATGCGCAGGCGCGGTTCCCGCACGCCCGACGAATGTCCGAGGACGCGGAAGGGGCCGATGGTCAGCCGGTCGACGAGCGTCGGGATCCAGTCGCCACCCATGCCCCCGAGGGTGACGCAGATCGCCAGGGCGAGCTCCAGGCCGATCATCCCGGGAGCGGCCCGCTCGAAGGGCAGGGCCTTCTCCTCGACCCGGTGCGGGGCGTGGTCGGTCGCCACGGCGTCGATCACCCCGTCGCGCAGCGCCTGGACGAGCGCCTCCCGGTCCTGGTCGGTGCGCAGCGGCGGGTTGACCTTGAGCAACCCCGGGGGGTGGGGCTCGCTGGCAAAGGGGAGCCACATGCCGAGGTGGTGAGGGGTGGCCTCCGCGGTGACGTTGGCGCCTCCCTCCTTGGCCCGGCGGATCATCTCCACGGTCGCGGCCGCGGAGACGTGCTGGAGGTGGACATGGCCCTTGCCGGCATGGGCGAGGGCGCGCAGGGCAAAGTCCACGGCCCGGGTCTCCGCCTCGACCGGGCGCAGCGTGCAGCGCTGCACCGGTCCCTGCACGTTGTTGACCTGGGCGAGGGTCTCCTCGTCCTCGGGGTGGATCAGGACCGGCCGGCCGATGGAGGCGGCGCGCCCGATCGCCTCGCTGAGCAGTCGCGGCGAGAAGGCGTTGCGGCCGTCGTCGCTGAAGGCGGCGGCCCCGGCCGCGGCGCAGGCCTCCATCTCCACCAGCTCCTCGCCCTGCAGGCTCTTGGTGAGGGCGCAGCCGGTGAGCACCTGCACCGACGCCGCGACGGCGCGGAAGGTCGCCTCCTTGACCCGCTCCGGGCTGTCGATGGGGGGCACGGTGTTGGCCATCGCCAGCACCTGGGTGAAACCCCCTGCCGCCGCCGCCTGGGAGCCGCTGTGCAGGGTCTCGGCGCCCTCGTCGCCGGGCTCGCGGAGGTGGGTGTGGATGTCGATGAACCCGGGGCAGAGGATCACCGGGGTGCCGCCGGCCGGTGGCGTCAGGTCGATCACCGGCAGGTTCCCCTCCCCCATGTGCTTGTAGATGGCGATGATCCGGCCCTCGCTGAGCCAGACGTCCTGGCCCTCGGCGTCGCGGCGGGCCAGCGGGTCGATGACGCGAACCCCGCGGAGGATGCAGTTCACGACCGGGGCACCAGGAAGATGCCCCGGCGATCCGAGCCCGGATCCGGGCCCGGGCCCGGCCCCGCGTCCAGCTCGATCTCGACCCATTCCGCAGCCGAGACCGGCAGGTTCTTGCCGACGTAGGTCGGCCGGACCGGGACCTCCCGACCGCCCCGATCGACCAGCACCGCCATCTCGATCGCCGCCGGCCTCCCCTGCGAGGCGACGGCGTCGAAGGCGGCGCGCATGGTCCGGCCGGTCTGGATCACGTCGTCGACCAGGATCACGACCGCCCCCTCCGGGGAGGGGGCGAGGTCGGGTCGCCGGCTGCCGGTGGCCACCGGCAGGGGCTGCCAGAAGCCGTCGACGCCGGGCTGGCGGGGCCGGTCGTCCCGAAAACCGCTGACATCCACGGCCACCAGCCGCACCTCGGAGGCGGCGATCTCCCGGAGGTGCGCGCAGAGACCGCGGGCCACCCCGACGCCGCCCTCGCGGACGCCCGCGATCACCACCCGCTCCATGTCTCCCGGGTGCCCCTCGACGATCTCGTGGGCGAGCCGGGTCAGCACCCGGCCCACCGCGGGCCAGTCGAGCACCCGGGTCCGCGTCCAGCCCCGTTCGCCGGCGTGGGGGGCACGCTGCAACTGGGTCATCCGAGCAGGAGGTCCAGGAGGGCCATGCGAATCACCACGCCGTTGCGCGCCTGCCGGAAGTAGGCGGCCCGGGGGTCTGCGTCGACCTCGGTGGCGATCTCGTCGACCCGGGGCAGCGGGTGCATGACGATGGCCCGCTGAGGCAGGGCGCGCATGACCTCGGCGTCGATGCGGATCGCCCGGCGGGCCGCCTCGAAGTCCGCGAGGTCGGTGAAGCGCTCCTTCTGGACCCGGGTCTGGTAGACGACGTCCACCGAATCGATCACATCGTCCAGGCGCTCGGTGAGCTGGAAGGGGACGCCCGCCGCCGCCATCCGGGCCTGCAGCTCGGCCCCCACCTGAACCACCTCGGGGGCGACGAAGGACATCCGCACCCCGGGGTGAAGGCTGAGCAGCTGAGCCAGCGAGTGGACGGTGCGGCCGTAGCGGAGATCGCCGCAGAAGGCGATGTGGGCCCCGTCCGCGCTCCCCCGCTCGCAGCGGATGGTGTAGAGGTCCAGGAGGGCCTGGGTCGGATGCTCGCCCGGACCGTCACCGGCGTTGACCACCGGCACCGAGGCGACCACGGCCGCCCGCGCCGCGGCGCCCTTCTGATCGTGGCGAAGGACGATGACGTCGGCGTAGGCGGAGACCATGCGAATGGTGTCCTCGAGGGTCTCACCCTTGATGACGCTCGAGAATTCGCGGGCCGCCTCGGTTCCCACCACCGAGCCGCCGAGCCGGAGCATCGCCGACTCGAAGCTGAGCCGGGTGCGGGTCGACGGCTCGTAGAAGAGGGTGGCCATGATCCGGCCTGCGAGCCGGTTGTCGCGATGTCCGTTCAGGGCGTCGGCGCGGGCGAAGATGTCGTCGAGGCACTCCCGGTCGAACTGCTCGCTGGAGATGACGTGCTCCAGCCTCCGGCTCGTGGTGGCCAGCGTCATCGGCGATGCCTCCATCGGCTGCCCGTCGGGCGAGCGCGGAGGGGCACCGGCGCGGCCGGTTCCGATCCCCTTGCCGGCCTCACGGGACCTGCTTGAAGTGGATCTGTTGCGGGCGACTCTACCATGCGGGGCCGGGCGTCGAACAGGCGTGCCCCCGGGGCGGCCTCGGCGATGCCCACCGCGCTGCGACGATCCCGCGACATTCGCATCGAACACGATCGGATGCGGGGCCGCGGTCCTACGCTTCCTCCAGCCATGGTCTCTGCTGAGCCGGGGCGGCGGCGATTCTTCCGGCGGCCCCGTATCACGTTCGCCGCCCGCCTGCTCCTGGGCGGGTTCGTGCTCTCGCTCGCGATCATCGCGGTGGTCAGCGCCTTCCTCCTGGTGAGCCGCGACCAGCAGACCAGGACCGGCGCCGAGACCAACGCGCAGAGCCGGGCACAGGCCTACCGTGAGCTGGTCCAGCAGGTGGCCGCGCCCCAGGCCCGCTTCGCCGCCCAGAACGTCGCCGCACTGCCCCAGATGGCGACCGCCCTGGCCGCCACCGACCCCCAGGCCGCGCTGGCCCCGCTGCTCACCGGCCCGACCAAGGTGGTCACCGACCTTCCCGACGAGACGGTGGCGGTCTTCGATGCCGGCGGCAACCTGCTGGCGACCAGCGAGCAGTCGGGGGTGCCCCAGCTGACCGCGGCCGAGCCCGAGGTGGGGGGCGCGCTGGGCGGGAGCCCGGCCGAGGCCATCGATCTCCTCAACGGGCGCACCCCGGTCTACGACTTCGCCGCGCCGGTGATCGCCAGGGGGTCGGGCGAGGTGCTCGGAGCGGTCGTCTACAGCATGCCGCTCACCGACCAGCTGCTGCGGCTGCTCGGTGCGGTGGGCCAGGGCTACACGCCGGTGATCGTCGCCAACCAGGCGGGCGCCACCCTCTACGCCCTCTCCGGGAGCTCCGCCGACCCGACCCTCACCGCCGAGGCCCTCCCGCCGTCCATCGGCAACCAGCTGGGCCGTTCCGGGGGCAGCTTCGCGGGTTTCTCGACGGTCCCGCGTTCCGGCGACTCCGCCCTCGCCCTGGAGGGGATGAACCCCAACCCCGGGCCCCCCGTCCTCTACGTGGGCGTCGAGACCCCCGTCTCACTCTTCGTCGGTGACCAGACCACCGACGAGCTGACCGTGGTCTGGCTCGCCCTCACCGCGCTGCTGGTGACCTGGCTGCTGGTGCTGCTGTTCGTCAACCGCTTCGTCCGGCGTCCGGTGGCGCAGCTCTCCGCGGGGGTGGCCCGCATCGCCGGGGGCGACTACGGTTCCGACATCCCGGTGCGATCCCATGACGAGCTGGGGGTGCTGGCTCAGCAGGTCAATCAGATGCGCGCCCAGATCGAGAGCAACATCCACCACGTCGATGCCGCGGTGTCGCGTCTCGACGAGGTCTCCCGGGCCCTCACCACCACCACCGCGGGGCTCTCCAACCTGGAGAGCGCGGTCTGCGCGGCGGCGGCGTCGCTCGCGGGGCCCCGGGCCACCGCATGGCTCCTGGCCCGCGAGGGGGACGGTCTGGCGATGCGCGCCCGCAGCCACTCCGGTGACACCCCACCCGCATCCGCGGACGCGCCCGACACCGTGCCCGAGGCGGGCGGGATCGAGCTCAGTCCGGCGGTCGTGGCCGGCGTGCTCGAGGGGCGGCCGACCCGGCTGACCCGGAGCCGGTCGGACCCCATGCCGGCGGGGGCGAGCAGCGGGGAGGCCGTCCTGGTCATCCCCATGTTCTACCGGCAGCGGGTGACCGGAGCCATCGCGGTGACCGGTCCCGAACCGGTCTCCGACGCCGATGCGCGAGCCCTCTCGGCGCTCGCCAACAACGCCGCGATCGCCGTCGAGAACACACGGCTCTTCGAGAGGGAACGTGAGACGGTGCGCCGGCTGCGCGAGCTGGACGACATGAAGTCGGACTTCCTGGCCACCGCGCAGCACGAGCTGCGCACCCCGCTCACCGCCATCGTCGGCCACCTGGAGCTGATCCGGATGATCTGGCCCGACGCCGACGAGCGCGAGAAGCTCGCCATCCTCGACAACGTCGAGCTGGCCACCGGCCAGCTCTCCGACATGCTCGAGACGATGATCGATCTCTCCCTGGTCAGCGCCGACAACCTGCGCATGAACCCGCGCCCGGTCGCCCTCTCGGGGGCCGTCGACGATGCGGTCGGGGATCTCCGGCGGCGCTTCCCCCACGGCCTGCCGGTCGAGCTGAGGGTGGAGATCCCCGACGGCCTGGGCGTCGACGCCGACGCCGACCGGCTGCGTCAGGTGATCCGCTGCCTGCTCGACAACGCGGTGAAGTTCACCGACCCCGGGGGAAGGGTGACCATCTCGGCGCGACCGAGCCCGGAGGGCGCGAGGTGCATCATCGAGATCGCCGACACCGGTATCGGCATCGACCCGGCGCTGCACGAGAAGGTCTTCGAGCGCTTCTTCCAGGCCGACAGCGGTGGCACCCGCGCCTACGGTGGCATGGGGGTGGGCCTGGCCCTGGTCAAGGTGCTGACCGAGGCCCACGGGGCATCCGTGAGCCTGGAGTCAACCCCCGGAGAGGGGACCTGCGTACGCCTCGACTGGCCGTCCCGGCCCCCCGGAGAGCCCGCCGGCGGAGACCGTCAGGTCGACCTGACCGCCTCCCGGCAGGCGCTGATCACCCATGGGCCCGGATCTGTGACCGGCTGAGGGGGAGCTGACCGGATCGGTGCGGATGCCGGGGGCGGCCCGGTTTCGCCACCGTCCCGTTGCTGGTCCGTTGCAGAGGGTGACGGGGCTGTGGCCTTCTGGTCCGACATCACAGGACTGTCATCACAACGCGAGGCCACTGACGTTTCGGCAACCGTACGTTGGTCCTACGCTCAGGGGGCGATGCGAGGAATGCGGCGACGCCGCCTGTCGTGGCTGCTCGGCGCAGCTCTGCTCGCGGCCGGGGTCGCGTTCGCGCTGCCCGTTGCCGGCGGTGCTGACGGCGTGGTCGCGACCGCGGTCACCCTCACCTCATCGGAGAACCCGACCGCCTTCGGCGAGCAGCTGATCCTGACCGCGACCGTGATCCCGAACAGCGGGACGGCGGTCCCGGACGGCTCGGTGAGCTTCGAGGACGCGGACACCACCCTGGGGACGGTGGGGGTGGGCGCCGCCGGGCAGGCCACCCTCGTGGTGACGGGGCTCGCGGTCGGGACCCACACGCTGGTCGCCGACTACTCGGGATCCGCCGCCTTCGGCGCCTCCGCCTCCGCCGCCCTGGAGCAGGACGTGACCGTCCAGGGCACGACGACGGTGCTGCTGCCGACGGTCGATCCCGCCACCTACGGGCAGACCCTCCTCTTCGTCGTCTCGGTCGCCCCGGTGGCGGGGACGGGGGTGCCCACCGGCACGGTGACCGTGCTCGACGGAACCTCGCCGGTCGGCTCGGCGACCCTGGCCGGCGGCACCGCGGCGGTGGTCACGACCACCCTTGACGCCGGCCCCCACTCGCTGACCGCCGCCTACGCCGGTGACGGGAACTTCTCCCCGTCGACCAGCAGCGCCGTGGTCGAGCAGATCGACGCCGCCTCGACCTCGACCACCCTCACGGCGTCGCCCGGCTCCGCCTCGGCCGGGCAGAGGGTGACCCTGACCGCCGCGGTGACGTCCCCCGCCGGCGTGCCGGGCGGCACGGTGACCTTCGCCGACGGCGGCTCGACGCTGGGCACCGCCGTTCTGAGCGGCGGCACCGCCGAGCTCGTGACGTGTTTCGCTCACCGTGGGACGCAGACGCTCACCGCGGCCTACGCCGGTGAGAGCGACTTCACCGCGTCGACCTCGCCCCCGGTCACGCTCCAGATCAGCGGAGGCTCGGGCTGCGGGTGCGGCGCGACCGACGCTGCGCTCCTCCCCACGGCCGGGGTGATCCGGGCCGCCTCCCGCGTGGATCAGGGCGCCCCGGTCGCGCCCGCCACTTTCCTCGCCAGCAGCTCGGCGCCGGCTCCTGAGCCGCCCGCGCTGATCACGGTGGCGGCCACCCCGGCGAGCGTGGACGACGGCCAGAGCGTGACCTTCACCTCGGTGGTCTTCGGCGAGACCGGCGGCCCCCTCCCGAGCGGGACGGTGGCCTTCGTCGAGGGCTCGAAGGTGCTGGGCTCCGTCACCGATGCCCAGGTGCCCGGCACCACCGTCGACGCCCTCGCCAGCCTCCGGATCGTGCTCGAACCGGGAGCCTACCCGACCATCACGGCGGTGTACCACCCGGACGCGAGCGCCGCGACCTGGTACACGTCGGCGACCTCGGCAGCGTCCGCCGCGGTGACCGTCGAGAAGGTCGCCGCCGCCACCAGCCTCACCGTGGCCACCTCCCTGAACCCCTCGCCCAAGGGGAAGGCGCTGATCATCACGGCGACCGTCAACCACCCCTCCTCCAGCCTCACTCCCACCGGGACCGTGACCTTCACGGTGGGCGCGGGCAAGCCGTGCGCGGTCACCGTCGACCGCCTCGGCCAGGCGTCGCTGACGGTGTCGCCGGGGGCCGCCGGCAAGGAGACGATCACCGCCGCCTACGCGGGCGACAGCAACTTCTCCGCCTCCAGCGGAAGCGCCGTCGAGACCGTGACCACCGCGGTGCCGCCGACGCCGACCCCGACCGCCACCCCCCGGCCGACCGGCTCCCCGACCCCCTCACCGAAGACGGTCTCCACCACGTCGCCGGCCGCGCCGGTGATCGTCCCGCCGCTGACCGCCTCCCCGCCCAGCCGCCCCAGTGGCGTCTCCGGGTCGGCCCCCAACCCCGACCAGTTCGACACCTCGGCGGTCCCGCCGATCGACCTGATCTCCCTGGTCTCGGGGATCCGCATGGGGAGCGCACCCCAGATCATCGTCTTCCTGCTGATCTTCAACGCGCTCCTGATCGGGGCGATCGCAGTGGTCGCCCGGCGCGGCCGCAGGCTCACCCGGCGCACCCTGGAGTGCGCCGCCCACTCCGGAGCGCGTGCCGCCGGCGATCCGCGATAGCGGTGGCGCGCGTCCCTGCAACGCCGGCCGGCGCGCCAGGTGACGGGTTGGTTGCTGAGGATCGCCACCCCGGACGCCGCCAGATACTGCCTGCGTGAGAGCGCTCGACGCCGCTCCCGCACCCCGCGCCGGGCCCGCCGCGCTGCCCCGGCCGGGAGGGGGCGTCTCCGAACTTCGCTACCTGCTGATGGGACGGGTCATCCCCGCCGTCCTGTACGCCCTGCTCGGGTTCGGGGTGGTCGAGCACGCCGCCTGGCTGGCCGGGCACCTCGCCCCGGTCAACTGGCTGACGGTGATCGGCGGCCCGATCCGGGAGAGCATCTTCGGCGCCTTCTGCCTGATCCCGGTCGTCCTCTTCGTGGTGCGGCCGAAGCCGAAGGTCGCCGACGGCCGGGTGCTCCCGCGGCTGGTCGCCTTCGCCGGGACGGCCATCCTGCTCATCCTCGGCACCGGCATTCCCGACGGGATGCGCCTGGTGTCGATCCCCGGGTGGGTGGGATCCGTCGCATCCCTGGTGCTGGCGGTGGTCACCGCCGGCGCGGTCTGGGGGTTGCTGACCCTGCGGCTCTCCTTCGGCATCTTCCCGGCGGCGCGGCGACTGGTCACCGGCGGCCCGTACCGGCTGGTCCGCCACCCCCTCTACCTCTGCGAGATCGCCGCCGCGCTGGCGATGCTGGTGTCGGACGGACACCTGGTGCCACTCGTCGTGGTGGCCGTCTTCGTGGTGCTCCAGGTGACCCGGATCAGATACGAGGAGAACCTGCTCCGGGACACCTTCCCCGCCTGGCGCGAGTGGGCGGCCGGAAGGGCGCGGTTGATCCCCGGGGTCTGGTGAGGCGGCTCAGCCGGCGGCGCTGACCTCCGGGCGCCGCTCCATCGCGGCGGCCTCGTGGTCGAGCAGCCAGCGCTTCACGTCGATCCCCCAGCCGAAGCCCCCCAGGGAGCCGTCGGTGCGCACCACCCGGTGGCACGGGACGATCAGCGCGATCGGGTTGCGCGCACACGCCGTGCCCGCCGCCCGAGCGTGGCGCCGGTCGCCGCCCAGCTCGGCGTAGCTGCGCACCTCACCGGCGGGGATCTGCCGCAGGGCTCCCCAGAGTCGCTGCATGCCGGGGGTCCCCTCCGCCCGCACCGGGAGCCGGTCGATGGCGGTGACATCGGTCCCCGCGAAGTAGGCGCGGAGGGCGGCGGAGATCCGGCCGAGCTCGCTCCGGGCGTGGATCTCCGCGTCCGGGTCGGCGAGCCGCTCCCGCAGCAGGTCGACATCCGCGGTGAAACCGCCGGCCACCACGGTCTCCCGTTCGGCGATCGCGGTGAAGGCTCCCAGCGGGGTCGGGACGGTCACGGCGTCATAGCTCATGGGGTGATCTCCAGGGGGTCGGATGGGCTGTCGGGAAGCGCCGGCCCCGGGCCGGCGGAGGTCGGAGGGGCGAGGCTGCTCCAGAGATGGAGGGCGGCGTAGGCACGCCAGGGGCGCCACAGCTCGGCGCGCCGGGCGAGGCTGCGCGGGTCGGCGGGCTCTCCGAGGCGCTCCATCGCGCGCCGCAGCCCGAGGTCGCCGATCGGGATCGCGTCGGGGTCGCCCAGGGCCCGCATGGCGATGTAGGCGCGGGTCCACGGACCGAAGCCGGGGAGGCCGGCGAGGACCGCATCGGCCCGGCCGGGATCGCTGCCGGAGAGGTCGAGCTCCCCGGTCGCCACCGCCCGGCTGAGTGCCCGGATCGACTCGATCCGCCGTCCGGTGAGGCCGATCCCGTCGAGGCCGGCCTCCGCGAGCCGCTCGGGCGTGGGGAAGAGGTGGGTGATGGCCCCGGCCGGGAGGCTCAGGGGCTCACCGAGGCGGACCACCAGCCGGCCGGCGAGGGTGCGGGCGGCCGCCACCGAGACCTGCTGGCCGAGCACCGCCCGGACCGCGGTCTCGAACGGCTCGGCGCTGCCCGGCACGCGCAGCCCGGGTCGGGCCGCGATCAGCCCGGCGATGAGCGGATCCGCGCCGAGGCCGCGGGCGATCGCGTCCGGGTCCGAGTCCAGGTCGAGGAGGCGGCGGCAGCGGCCGACCACATCACCGACTCCCGCCAGGTCGTCGAGGCGCACCCGGAGCAGGAGATGGCCGCCGGCGGGGGTGAGGGTGACGACCGCCGAACCGGCGGCGGTCCGGAGCGCGCGCGCGTAGGTCAGTCCGGTCCCCGATTCGACGCCCGGGATCGCCCGGGCCGCGAGGAACGAGAGCAGGGGGGCGGCCGCGAACGGCTCGCGGCGGGCCAGACGGAGGGTGAGCCAGCCACCCGGACCGCCCGCGGCCTCGCCGAGCCCGTCCGAACCTGATGCCGCCCCCCGAGGGCGGTCCCCGTTCCCATCTCGCCGCCGCGCCCCTCCGGCGCCGTCGCGGAAGGTGCCCGGGGCGACCCCGAGCTCCTGGCGCATGGTGTCGTTGAACTGGCGAAGGGAGCCGAAGCCGGCGGCGAAGGCGACGTCCACCAGCGGCATCGACGTCTGAGCGATCAGAGCGCGGGCGGTCTGGACCCTCCGGCTCCGAGCCAGCTGCAGCGGCGAGGCCCCCACCGCCTGGGTGAAGCGGCGGTCCAGGGTGCGCGGGCTCACCCCGAGGCGGCGCGCCAGCCCGCCGATGCCACCGCCATCCGCGGCCCCGGCGGTGATCAGCTTCAGCGCGGCGGTGACCAGCGCCCGATCCGGCTCACCACCCGCGTCGGGGCGACAGCGCTTGCAGGCGCGGAAGCCCGCCGCCTCCGCCGCGACCGGGGAGGGGAAGAAACGGACGTGGTCGGGTGCCGGCGTGCGCGACGGGCAGCCGATCCGGCAGTAGACGCCGGTGGTCGTCACCGCGACCAGGAACCTCCCCTCGAAGCGCCGATCCCGGCTCTCCACCGCACGATAGCGGCTCTCGAACTCCTTCTCCACCCCTCCATGGTGCGGGCAGGAGGCCGTCCGGCGCTCGCGGATTTCGGACAGGGCGGTGGGCCGCGGGATGAGCGGCGGAGCGGCACCGGCTCCAGCCGATGCCGCTCACGCGCAGCGGCTAATAGAAGATCTTGGCGAGCTCGTAGAGCTCCTCGGGCACCCGCCGCTGGGTCCGGGCGACGTCGGCGATCGCCGCCGTCTCGACGGTCCCGCAGCGCACCACGGGCATCATCCCCCAGCGCTTGGCGAGCACCAGGTCGTAGGCGGCGACCCCCACCCGGGTGGCCCAGATCCGATCGTAGGCAGAGGGGGTTCCGCCCCGCTGGGTGTGACCGAGCACGGTCGTGCGGGTCTCGTGGCCCAGGCGGGCCTCGATCACCTCGGCGAGGGTCTCGGCGACCCCGCGCTTGGAGAGCTGGGCATGCCCGAAGGCGTCGACCTTGCCGTCGCCCTGCTCCAGGTCGGTGACCCCGGCCACCTGCACGCCCTCGGCGACCACGATGATGCTGAAGTCGTGGCCGCTCTGGAGACGCCTCTGCAGCCGGTCGATGATCTCGTCCAGCTCGACCTTGACCTCGGGGATGAGGATCAGGTCGGCGCCGCCGGCGAGCCCGCCCATCAGGGCCACCCAGCCGGTGTCCCTGCCCATCACCTCGACCACCATCACCCGGTGATGGGAGGCGGCGGTGGTGTGCAGGCGGTCGAGCGCCTCGGCGACCCGGCTCACCGCGGTGTCGAAGCCGATGCAATAGTCGGTGACCGAGAGGTCGTTGTCCATGGTCTTGGGGACCCCGACCACCGGGCCGCCGTGCTCGGCGAGCCAGGCCGCCACCGAGAGGGTGTCGTCGCCGCCGATGGCGACCAGCGCATCCAGCTCGGCGCGACCGAGGTTGCGGAGCACCTCCTCGCGGCCGCCCTCACGCTTCATCGGGTTGGTCCGGGAGCTGCCCAGCACCGTGCCACCGAGCTGGAGGATGCCCGAGAACAGCGGCCGGTCCAGCTCCATGAAGTCGCCGTCGCCGATCAGGCCGGCCCAACCGTTCTTGACACCTATGACCGTATCACCGTGGGCGAGGGCACGCCGCCCCACCCCCCGGATCGCAGCGTTCAGCCCGGGAGCGTCGCCGCCCCCGGTGAGGATCCCGATGCGCAAGGTCAGCTCCCATACCCCGGGTCGTGGTTGAAGTTGCTCTCCTCGTCCTGACCCAGCAGGACGAGCACCCCATCGGCGGCGCCGGACGTCCCCGGGTTGGGCGGGGGCACCGTGGTGACGGAGACCCCAAAGTATGCCGCGAACCATTCGGCAGCCGCAGCGTCCTTGCCACCGCTCTCATCGATGACCTCGGTCACAGGTTGGGTCGGGACCCGGCCCAGGTCCTGGGTCGTCCAGCCCAGCTGAGCGAAGATGCCGGCCCATCTGGTCGAGGCCCCATCGCCCGTGCCGCTGCCGTCCTCAATACCCACCGTGGGGTCCTCGCCCAACACCGGGGAGGGGACGAAGACGCTCTGGATGAACTGGGCGATGGGCGTGTAAGCGCGGTTGTGGGCAAAGAGGTAGTCGGCGCCGCAGTTGGCCGGATACCCGCACTCGTAGAGGAAGTTGGAGTCGTCGAGGCTCACGTGGAGGATGGACGTGGAGCTCACGCCCTCGACCAGGTCGTAGATCGCCTCCGCATCGTCGATCGTCATGTTGGTGTCGACGTTGTTGCCGAGCGCCTGGAGCAGGCTGGGAAGGTCGCCGATACCGCCGATGGAGAGCACCTGCTGCTTGAGGGCGTCGACGATCTGCTGCTGGCGCGCGCTGCGCGCGAAGTCGCTGCCCTGACCGTTGTTCCCGTGCCGGGAGCGGGCGTACTCGAGGGCCACGGCCCCGTTCATGTGCTGCTCCCCGGCATTGAAGTGAATGGTCTCGTAGGGGCAGGTGGCCGCCGCACAGGCGGGGTACTGATCGTCGGTGAAACCCACCGGAACGTCGATGTCGATGCCGCCGACGGCGTTCACCGCCTGCTGGAAGGCGGTGAAGTCGAGACCCACGAAGTAGTCGATGGGGATGCCCAGCAGGTTGCTGAGGGCCGCGTCCGCCATCACCCCCCCGGCGTCGGTCTGGCCCGCCGGGACCCCGCCGTCGCCGTACAGCATGCCGTCGCTGTAGGCCTGATTGATCCTGCCCTCGTCGACCTTCTTGCCGGCGGCGTTGACGATGGGCACGTACCAGTCGCGCGGGATGGAGATCTCGGCCACCGAGGGCGGGCCGGTGGGGTGGGGCTGGATCGAGACGACCATGATCGAGTCGGAGAGGTACTCCCCATCGTGGCCGGCGCCGCCGTAGCCGTAGAGCGCGATGTTGATGCGCTGCGCGTTGGCCACCTGGTTGGTCTCGATGGTGGAGCCGCTCTTGCCCCGGACCAGGCTGCCGATCACCGAGGGCACGCTGGTGTGGAAGGCGTGCGCGAGGCCGTCGAGGACCTCGTAGCCGAAGCCGCCGACCACCAGCACCACCGCCAGCGCGGCGGCCAGGACCATCCGGCGGGTCGTCATCCAGCGGGGGCGCACGTTGTAGCGCGAGCGGCGGGAGCGCGTTCTGCTTGCCATCTCGATCTGCTCCGGTCCGGGCCCGCGAGAGGGCACGGCGCCCGCCCGACCTGGGCCGGCCGAGCGGTTCCTTCTCCTGGAACGTCAGCGGCGACGAGGGTACGGTTGGCAAGGGTAGTCCAGCGCCGCCGATCTGTGGGCGTCCGGAGCTGCGCCGGCGGGCATCCCGCGGGCATCCCGACGGTGCCACCCCCGGGCCTCCGGGCCCCGCTCCGGGCCGCCTATCGCAGGTGAAGCCCGAATTGTGGCGACTTGATGACAACTCCCCGGCCACTCGGAAGCGACTTCCGGGGGATGCCAGAATCGCCGCGAGGCTGCGCCTCCGCTGACCGCCCCCGACGGGGCTCCCCGCCAGCAGTGCGGACGGCTTACCGACGCGGTCCGAGGATGCTGCGCAGCTGAGGAGAGGTCGGTGGCCGAGAGGCGGGACGGGCAGCTCAGGATCGGAGTCCTGTCGCCCCTGGTCGCCGGGAGCTACATGAGCGCGGTGCTCTCGGCGCTCGAGAGCACGGTGGCGACCGCCGGTGGGCAGGTGATCGCCATCCAGACCCTCGACCTGAGCCAGGGGGGCCTCGACACCCGGACCCCCCAGTACAACCTGCACGCGGCCTGGGACCGGGTCGCCGGTTTCGTGGTGGTGGTCAACGCGGTCGATCGGAGTTATCTGGAAGCGCTCCAGGAGGCCGGGAAGCCCGTGGTCCTGCTCAGCGAGGAGATCGCCGGCTTCTCCTGCCCGGTGGTCCGGCCGGACAACCGGAGCGGCGTCGTCCAGGCCGTGGACCATCTGGTGCAGCACGGGCACCGCCGGATCGCCTTCGTCGGGAGCCTCTTCCAGCCCGACACCCGCGAGCGGCTGGACGCGTACCGCGAGGCGCTCACCGGCCACGGCATCGCCGCCGATGAGAGCCTGCTCTTCGAGACCAGCGACAACCTGGAGGGCAGCGGCGAGGCGGCCGGGAGGGCGATGCTCGCCGCCGGCCTGCGGTCGACCGCGGTGATCGCCGCGACCGACTTCAACGCGCTCGGGGTCATGAAGGCGCTCGACGACGCGGGCCTCTCCCTCCCCGACGACCAAGCGATCGTGGGCTTCGACGACGTCGAGGCGGCCTCGTCGGTCCGCCCCACCCTCTCCAGCGTCCGCCAGAGCTTCCGGGCCACCGGCCAGCTCGCCGCCAGCCTGCTCCTGGAGATGGTGGACGGGCATCCGGTGGCGCCCGGGCGGCACCTGGTGCCCACCTGGTTCGTGCCGAGAGAGTCCTGCGGCTGCGCCACCGGCTCCGCCGTCGAGGTGATCGGGGAGATGGACCCGGCCAGCTTCCCGACCCCGCGAGACCGGCTGCGCTTCCGGCTCCAGCGCCTCCTCTTCGGCGGAGAGCCGCTCCCGCCCGAGGAGTCGGCGACCCTGGACGAGGCCGTCGAGCTGCTCGCCGGGTGCGCGGGTCCCGGATCAGGGGAGAGCGATGCGGCGCCCGACGCCTGCCGGAGGGCCGCCCGCGCGCTCTTCTCGCTGAGCCCGCGCTGGACCACCATCACCGCCTGCGTCGACTGCCTGCGGCGCTACTGCCAGGAGGTGCGCGACGCCGCTCCCGAGGCCGGGGCCCCGCCCGAGCAGAGCATCGCCGAGGTCATGCTCGAGCTCTCCCGGGCGCTGGCCCAGCGCGAGTCGACGGCCAACACCACCCTCCACCTCCAGATGCGCCGGGAGCATCAGCTCAGCATGGGGCTGATGAGCGGGAGCTCCGGCGACCCGCGGGGGATGGGGTGGCTGGCTCACACCACCTCCCGGGCGGGCTGCCTGGGCCTCTGGTCGCCGGAGCGCGAGGAGGGGGGCGAACGCCAGCACCTGCTGACCCTGACCGGCGCCTACACCTGGGACGGGCATCCCCTCGAGCTGCCGCCCCGGATCCGCGTCGAGGAGTTCCCGCCCCGCGAGGTGCTCGAGTCGGTCGGGTGGGAGAGCGGCGACATCGGCGTCGTCCTCCCCGTGAAGACCAAGGGGATGGACCTCGGCCTGATGGCCATGGTCGCCCCCGTCGAGATCACCCACGTCACCGGCCGTGACCTCCACTTCGAGAACAACGCCCTGGTGAGCGTCGCGGTGGAGCGCGAGGTGATGACCGAGTGGCTCCGCTCCCAGACCGAGGACCTGGCCCGCGCCTACAAGCGGGAGCGCGACCTGGTCGAGGGGATCCGGCGCAGCGAGGAGCGCTACGCGCTGGCGGCGCAGGCCGCCAACGACGGCCTCTGGGACTGGGAGCTGGGCACCTCGAACGTCTACTTCTCGGAGCGGTGGAAGCAGATGATCGGGCACCAGGATCAGGAGATCGGGACCGACCCGGACGAGTGGTTCCGGCGGGTTCATCCGGGCGACCTCGCCCGCCTCCGGCAGGCGGTCGGCGAATGCGTCGAGGGCCGCCGCCCGATGCTGGAGTGCGAGCACCGGCTCCGCGCCGCCGATGGCACCTATCACTGGATGCGCTGCCGGGCGCTCGCCGTCCGGGCCGCGGCGGACGGGCCCGCCACCCGGCTGGTGGGCTCGCTCACCGACGTGACCGCCCAGCGCGAGCTGGAGGAGAAGCTCCGCTACAGCGCTCACCACGACGCCCTGACCGGGCTGCCCAACCGGACCCTCTTCCTCGACCGGTTGGCCCAGGCGCTGGCCCGCACCCGGCGCAACCCCCACACCCGGATCGCCCTCCTCTTCCTGGACCTCGACGGCTTCAAGCAGGTCAACGACCGTCTCGGCCACCTCGCCGGGGACGAGCTGCTGGTCCATGTCGCCGAGCGGATCGGTCAGCGCCTGCGCCAGTCCGACACCGCGGCGCGCCTCGGCGGCGACGAGTTCGCCGTCCTGCTCGAGGACGTGCACGCGACGGAGGCGGTGGAGGCGGTCGCCGACGACATCTCGCGGCGGCTCAGCGCCCCCTACGACATCGAGGGCGAGCAGGTGGTCATCAGCGCCGCCGTCGGGACCGCGGTGAGCGTCACCGGTCAGGAGCGGCCGGACGACATCCTGCGCAGCGCCGACTCGGCGATGTACCTGGCCAAGCTGCGCGACCGGCGCCCCCCCGGCTCCGGCCCCGAGCCGGACACCGGAGAGTCCGAGGCCGCCGCGGTCAGGTCCTGACTAGGAGCCGGAGAGCCGCTCCCCGACCAGCCGGACCACATCCTCGATGGTGACGGCGACCGCGGCGCCGGCGGACGCCAGCGCATCGATCTTGCCCTGGGCCGAGCCGGTGGTCCCGCTGATGATCGCCCCGGCGTGGCCCATCCGCTTGCCGGGAGGGGCGGTCCGCCCGCTGATGAAGGCGACCACCGGCTTGTCGAAGCCGGTGGATCGGATCCACTGCGCCGCCCGCTCCTCGTCGGATCCGCCGATCTCCCCGACCAGCACCACCGCATGGGTGGCCGGGTCGGCGGCGAAGAGGGGGAGGATGTCGACGAAGGTCGAGCCGAGCACCGGGTCGCCACCGATGCCCACCGCCGTGGTCTCGCCGTGGCCGGCGTCGGAGAGCCCCTGGATCACCTCGTAGGTGAGGGTGCCGCTGCGGGCCACCACCCCGACCCTTCCGGGGCGGCCGACGTGGTTGGGGATGAAGCCGATCTTCGCCTCCCCGGGGGTCATCAGCCCGGGACAGTTGGGCCCGATCAGGCGCATACCGCTGCGCCCGACGAAGGCGGCCGCCCGGACCATGTCCAGCACCGGGATGCCCTCGGTGACGCAGACCCCGAGCCGGAGACCCGCCGCGGCCGCCTCCATCACCGCGTCGGCGGCGAAGGCGGGCGGGACGATGGTGAAGGCGGTGTCGGCCCCGGTGGCGGCCACCGCGGCCGCGACGGTGTCGAAGATCGGGACCCCGAGGGCCTCGGCCCCGCCCCGGCCCGGCACGACCCCGGCGACCACCGTGGTCCCGTAGGCCTGCATCTGCTGGGTGTGGAAGCTCCCCTCCCGACCGGTGAGGCCCTGGACCAGCACGCGCGTGGAGCGGTCGACGAGGATCGCCATCAGCGCTCCGCCCCGAGGGGCGGGGAGTGCGGGGGCCGGGTCACGCGCCGCCCCCCACCAGCTCGACGATCTTGCGCGCCGCCTCGGGAGCGCTGGTCCCCGGCACGATTCCCGCCGCGGCGAGGATGCGACGCCCCTCCTCCTCGTTGGTGCCGGTCATCCGCACCACCAGGGGCACCCTGATGCCGAGCTCGTCACGGGCCTGGACGACCCCCCGCGCCACCTCGTCGCCGCGGGTGATGCCACCGAAGATGTTGATGAAGACGCCGCGCACGTCGGGGTCGCTGAGCACCATCTCCAGCGCGTTGCGCACCTTCTCGGCGCCGGCCCCGCCGCCGATGTCCAGGAAGTTGTTGGGCCGGCCGCCGACCTGCTGGACCAGGTCCAGGGTGTTCATGACCAGCCCCGCCCCGTTGCCGATGCAGCCGATGGTCCCCCCCGGGAGGTGGACGTAGGTGAGGCCGCGGCGCTTGGCCTCGGCCTCGTAGGGATCCTCCCCGGTCCGTCCGTCCTCGCCCTCCAGGTCGAGGGCCAGCTCGGCGGCCAGCTCCCGATGGCGGTACTCGGCGTTCTCGTCGACCTCCAGCTTGCCGTCGGCCGCGATCAGGTTCCCCTCGGGGGTGAGCACCAGCGGATTGATCTCGCAGGTGACGGCGTCCAGCTCCACCGCCAGCCGGTGGAGGGTCTGGGCGAGGGGGACGAGCGCGGCCGCGAGGCGGCCGCGCATCTCGGCCAGTGCCGGCGCGTGGGCCAGGGCCGCGAAGGCGAGCTCGCGGACCTCGAAGGGCTGCGGCCCGGCGAAGGGGTCGGGCCAGAGCTTGGCGATCCGCTCCGGGGCGGAGGCGGCGACCTCCTCGATCTCCATGCCGCCCGCCGCGGAGAGGATGAGCGCCAGCCCGCGGCGCTCGCGGTCGAGGGTGACCCCCAGATACAGCTCGTGGGCGATCTCGAGGCCCACCTCGCACCACACCGACCGGACCGGATAGCCCCGGATCTCCATCTCCAGGATCCGGGTCGCCTCGCGGCGCGCCGCCTCGGGGGTGTCGACGACCGCGATCCCCCCGGCCTTGCCCCGGCCACCGATCGGCACCTGGGCCTTGACCGCGACCCGGCCCAGCTCCCGGGCGGCGGCGGCCGCCTCCTCGGGGGTCCGCGCCAGCCGGCCGGCGGGCACGGCGATGCCGGCCCGGCCGAATTGCCGCTTGGCCTGGTATTCGAGGAGCTTCACGGAAGCCCGCCGCCTACTCCGAGACGGGGTGCCCGGGCGGGGCGATCTCGTCCAGCTCGGCGAGGTCCTCGGGGGTCGGTTGCCACTCGGCGGCCTCGACGTTGGCCAGGACCTGGTCGGCCTGGCTCGCCCCGGCGATGACCGAGGCCACCGCCGGCTGGGCCAGCAGGCCCCCGATGGCGACCCCGAGGAGGTCGGTGCCCTTGCGCCGGGCGTAGGCGGAGAGCCCCTCGACGATGTCGAAGTTCTCGTCGGTGAGGAACTGCTCGCCCGCCGCCCCGGAGAGCCTCCCCCCCTCGGGGGCGGCCTCGCCCCGCCGGTACCGGCCGGTCAGCAGGCCGCGCATCAGGGGGAAGTACGGGATCAGGCCGAGCCCGAAGTGCTCGCAGGCGGGGACCACCTCGGCCTCCGCCTCCCGATTGAGCAGGCTGTACTCGTTCTGCGCGCTGACGAAGCGGCTGAAATGGTGGACGTAGGAGGTCCAGTCGGCGTCGGCGATCTGCCAGCCGCTGAAGTTCGAGCAGCCGATGTAACGGACCTTGCCCTCGCGGACCAGGTCGTCGAGCGCCGAGAGGGTCTCCTCGATGGGGGTGTCGGCGTCGGGGACGTGGATCTGGTAGAGGTCGATCCAATCGCTCCCCAACCGGCGGAGGCTGGCCTCGACCCCGGCGCGGATGTGCCGGCGCGAGGCACCGGTGCTGTACGGTCCCTCGCCCATCTGCTGGCCGACCTTGGTGGCCACGATGGCGCCATCCCGGCGGCCGCGCAGCGCCGCGCCCAGGAGGCGCTCGGACTCGCCGCCGGCGTAGACGTCGGCGGTGTCGAAGAGGGTGACCCCGGCGTCCAGGGCCGCGTGCACGATGCGCGCGACGCCGGCGGCGTCCACCCGGCGGCCGAACTGGTTGCAACCGATGCCGACCACCGACACCTCGAGACCCGACTCACCGACGCGGCGGAACTCCATCTGGCTCACTCCCTCGACCCGGGCCCGCGGCCCACTCGGAATGCCCATTCTGACCGAGGGGGCGGGCAGGCCGTGGCGGGGCGGTCCATGCCGGCGGCGGACCGGCCCGGCGACGGCCCGCAGGTGCTCGCCCGCCGTGTCCGTCCCCATAGACTCGGACCATGCCCATCAGCGTCTCCCTGATCGGCGGCACCGGCCGCCTGGGCCCGGGGCTCGCGCTCCGCCTGGCCAGTGCCGGCCTGCCGGTGGTGATCGGCTCCCGCCAGCGCGACCGCGCCGAGCAGCGGGCGGCGGAGGTCGCCGATCGGATCGGCGCCTCGGGAGGCCTGGCGGCGATCCGCGGAGCCACCAACGAGGAGGCGGCCGCGGCGGGGGACCTGGCCATCCTCACCGTCCCCTTCGAGGCCCAGGCGGAGCTGCTCCCGCCGCTCGCCGGGGCGCTGCGCGGCAAGGTGGTGGTGAGCACCACGGTTCCGGTCCGCTTCGATCCCGAGCTGGGCCCGGTGGCGGTCCCGGTCGCGGAGGGCTCGGCCGCGGAGCAGGTCGCGACCCTGCTCGCCGGCAGCCCGATCGTCGCCGGCTTCCACACCGTGAGCAGCGCCCATCTGAGCCGCCTCGACCGCGCCCTGGACGAGGACGTGATCATCTGCGGCGATGACGCTGACGCCAAGCGCCAGGTGGCCGAGGTCACCGGCCTCATCCCGGGGTTCCGGGTCGTGGACGCCGGCCGGCTCGGCAACGCCCGTCACCTCGAACAGCTGACCGTGCTCCTGCTCGGCATCAACCGGCTCTCCCGCCGGTCGGTGGGGGTCCACCTCACCGGGCTCTGACCCGGATCGGCGGCCGCCGATCCCTGGTACGGTTGGCGCCGTGGCCGAGACCGCCGAGACGGCACCGCCGGAGAGCGCGCCGGAACCCGTCCCCTCCCCGGGAGCGGCCGCGGCCGGCGGCCACACCGAGGAGCATCGGCGAGAGGGACGCCCGGTGATCAGGGTGCGCACCCTGGTGGCGGCGGCGCTGCTGGTGCTCGCCGTGCTCGGGCTGATCTACGTGCTCGCCCAGGTCGCCAGCCTGGTGATGCTCTTCCTGATCGCGGTGGTGATCGCGGAGGGGGTGCGTCCCCTGGTTCATCGCGTCCAGGAGCTGCGCCTCCCCCATGCCGCGGCCATCGCCATCGTCTACCTGCTGCTGCTCGCCGTCCTCGCCGGGATCGTGGCCCTGCTGGTGCAGCCGGTGGTGAGCGAGGCGGAGAGCCTGGCCACCCACTTCCCCGACTACCAGCGCTCGGCGGTGAGTTTCATCAAGGGGATCGAGCGCCATCTCGGCATCAGCAACGCCCAGCTCACCGGCCAGGTGGAGGGCGCCCTGGGCCAGGCCGGCCAGTACCTGGTGACCATCGGCGGGACCATCGCCGGCGCGGTCGCCGACCTCTTCCTGGTGCTGGTGATGAGCTTCCTCTGGCTCACCACCAGCGACCGGCTGAAGTCGTTCGTGGTCGATCTCTTCCCGCCCCGAGCCCAGGCGCTGGTGATCGAGGTGATCCAGGACACCGGCTACCGGATGGGCGGCTACCTGCGCGCGGTCGCCATCAACATGGTGGTGGTGGGTGTCGTCACCGGGATCGCCTGCGCCCTGCTCCGCCTGCCCAGCCCCATCCTGCTCGGGCTGTTCGCGGGCATCGCCGCCGCGATCCCCATGATCGGCGCCATCCTCGGGGTCGTCCCGGCGGCGCTGCTCGGCTTCACAGTGTCACCCGAATACCCGGTGCTGGTGCTGGTCGTGCTGGCGGTGGTGCAGCTCCTCGACGCCAACACCATCGTCCCGGTGGTGATGAACCGGGTGCTCGCGCTGCCGGCCCTGGCGGTGGTGCTGGCCCTGGTGGTGGGCTGGGCACTGGCCGGGCTGATCGGTTCGCTGCTCGCCGTGCCGGTCGCCGCCGCGATCCAGGTGCTGGTCGGCCGGGTGCTGGTCCCCTACGTCCACCACATCCAGGGGCGGCCCGATCCCGACTACGCGGCCGCCTTCGGCCGCACCGCCCCCGACGCCCCCGGAGCTCAGGGCCGGGTCGGATGAGCCGGGGATCTCCGGCCGCGGACCGGCATCTCGCCGGCCTGCGGGTCGCCGGCCTCCGGGTCGGCGGCCTCCGGCACGCCGGGATGCGCAACCGGGCCGGCGAGCGCCCCTGATCCGACCGCCGGGGCGGGGTCGCCCGGCTGCGGCGGCCATCCCGAGCGCACCATCCACTCCGGGCTGGCGTCGACTCCCCCCCGGCCGACGAAGGCTCCGCCCGAGACGCGGTCGCGGCCTCCGCGCTTGGCCTCGTAGAGGTGGGCGTCGGCGAGCCGCGCCACCTCGAGGGGATCCGCCCCCGCCGTCCCCACCGCCCAGCCCACGCTGATCCGCGAGGTCCCGCGGGAGAGCTCGATGCGGCTCACGGTGGCTCGCATCCGCTCCGCGGCGAGGGCCGCCTGGTCGGGATCCACGTCGACCATCAGGGCGCCGAACTCGTCCCCGCCGACGCGGGCCACCACGTCCCAGGCGCGCACGCAGGCGGCGAGGGAGCGGCCCACGGCGCGGAGCATGACGTCCCCGGCCTCGTGACCGAAGTGGTCGTTGACGTCCTTCAGGCTGTCGACGTCGATGGCGAAGACGGCGAAGCGCTGGCGCGGGAGGGTGGCCAGCAGCCGGTCGAACTCGCGGCGGTTGCGCAACCCGGTGAGCGGGTCGGATGCGGCCACCTCGGCGAGGTGGACCACGGTCTCCTCCAGGGTCAGCTCGGTGCGGCGGCGCTCCAGGAAGTGGCCGATCTGGCGCCCGATGTCGCCCATCGCCTCCACCACGCCGGGCTCGACGGCGAGCCGGCCGGGGGCGAAGAAGTCGATGATGCCGATCACCCGGTCGTCGCTCAGGATGGGGAAGCCGATGGCGCCGGCGAGCCCGGCCGGCCGGGCCACCCCGGGGTCGAGCACGCCGGGGTCGCCGGTGAGATCGGCCACGATCACCGGCGCCGCGGCCGACCAGACGCGGTCGGGCAGCCCAGGTTTGTCATGGCGGAGCTCGCGGCGCGCCGGCGCGAGCTCGCCGGGGTCGAAATCCGGTTCCCACCAGGTGGCACGGCGGGTCATGGTCTGCCCGTGGGTGCCGACCAGCACCCAGACCTCACCCCCGCACATGCCGAGGCTGCGACCGACCAGCTCGAGCAACCGGGTCGCGGCGACGTCGAAGCTCGCCGCCCCGCTCAGCACCCGGGGGACGGCCGACTGGATGACCGCCCGCGTGGCGGCGCGGCGGCGTGCGGAGATGTCCCGCACCAGGAGCAGCTGGCGGCGGTGGTCCCCGCTCGGGGACCAGATCGCCATCTCGACCGCCAACCGCCGGCCATCCCTGGTCAGCAGCTCGGTCTCGAAGCGTTCGTCGCCGGATCCGGCGCCGTCGCGACCGGCCAGCCGGGCCGCCAGGTGCTCGCGCTCCTCGGGCGGAGCGAGCACCAGCAGAGAGGGCAGCGCCAGCAGCTCCCCGCGGCTGTACGCGGTGATCGCGGTCAGGGCGGGGTTGACCTCGACGATGCGTCCGCGGCGCAGCGACGCCGCCCCCTCGCCGAGAACGCTCACCGCCCGCAGCAGGTCGGCGGCCGGCAGGCGTCGGAAGCTCCAGCGCATCGGTCCGCTCACTCCTTGCTACTCCCCCTCGCATCGATCGTAACGGGCCGCGGGCGCGAGGCCAGGTGACGCCCCGTGACACCTTGATGACAGCGAGCCCGGGCCGAAACGCCCGGCCCACCGGCCCGGCCGGGCCTCACCGGCCGCGTCACGGTGAAGTGGCGGTCACGATCCGCGCGGGCACGCCGGGGCGATGCTAGGGTCGCCCGCAGGTGTCCCCAGAACCCGCGGCGCCGGAAGCCGCCGTCCCCATCCCCCCACCGCCCGGCGGCGTCGAGCCGCCCCCGACGGCGCGCCGGGCCGCGTCGGTGCGGCTGGTCGTCGCCGCCGTCGCGCTGGCCGCGCTGATCGTCTACGCCGTCCTCTGGCTCCAGGTCACCCCGGGTCGGGAGCGCGGCACCGACTTCTCGGCCTCCTACGTCGCCGCCCTGCTGGTGCGCGAGGGCCACGGGGGCCAGCTCTACGACCAGGCGGTGGAGGCCGCGCGTCACGCCGCCATCCTCCTGCCCGGGTACCGCGTCAACCTCCCCTTCATCACGCCACCGACCACGGCGCTGCTGGCCCTGCCGTTCAGCTTCCTCGATCCGGGGAGCGCGTTCCGGCTCTTCAGCCTGGTGCAGCTCCTGCTCCTGGTCGCGGCGGTGACGGTCGCCGGGCGCGCGGCCCCGTGGCCGGGGACGGGTGGACGGGAGTGGGTCTTGGCCGCAGCCGCGGGCGCCGCCGGAACCGCCACCCTGCCCCTCCTCCTCCTGGGTCAGTGGGACGGGCTCTGCGCTCTGGGGCTCGCCCTTGCCTACGCCGCCTGGCGCCGGGACCGGCCCTTCGCCGCCGGGGTCTGGCTCGCCCTCGGCTTCGGGATCGCCAAGCCCCACCTGGCGATCGGCCTGCTCGCCTTCGCGATCGGCCGGCGTGACCGGCGGGCCCTGCTCGGCATCACCGCGGGGGCGGTTGCGCTCATCGCCGTGTCGATGGCCGCGGTCGGCCCCTCCGCCACCCTCGGCTTCCTGGGGGCCTCCACCTTCGCCCTGGGCAACACCCCGGCGGCGAGCACCCTCGGTCTGCTCGGTCTGGCCGCTTCCTGGCTCGGGTCGGGTCCGGCGGCGGGCGCCGTCGCGATCGCGGGCGGGGTGTTCGGCGTCGCCGCCTGCGGCGTGCTGGGCTGGCGCAGCCGCGGATGCCCGGCCCGGCTCGAGGCCACCCTCGCCGGCGCGACCGCGCTCTCCCTGCTGGTGGCGCCGCATCTGCTCGCCCACGACCTGGTGGTGCTGGCCCCGGCCTTCGTCTGGGTCGCCGGACGGGCCGCCCGGCTCGACCTGCCCCGGCGCTGGCCGGGACGTGCCGGCACCCGGGTGGTGGCGGGCTGGCTGCTGCTCGCCCTCCTGGTCGCGCTCGACACCGGCGCGGGCGGCGCCGCCCCCCCAGGCCGGGTGGTCCCGTGGGGGCTGATGGCGGCGGCGGCCGGCCTGGCGGCGTGGTCGTGGCCGCGCCCGGCGCCGGGACCGAAGCCCTCCTGAGGGGCGGTTGGAGCGGGCCGGGCTAGGTTGCCGGGGCGCCGGCCGCGGCCGGCTCGCGACGCCCCGCGCGCACCAGCAGCAGCAGCACCAGCGCGGCCACCGCGATCAGGCAAGGCTCGACGGTCAGCGCGCGGATGACTCCGACGTGGTCGGAGAGGACCCCGAGCAGGAGCGGCGCGGTGCCGATCGCCACCCCGATCCCCACCTGGACTCGGGACATCGCCAGGTCGGTCCGGCCACGGCCCGCGCCCAGCGCCAGGGCGAGGCTGAGCGGGTAGAGGTTGCCGATCCCGAGCCCGGTCACGAAGAGCGCGGCCACCGCGACGCCGGTCACTCGGACCAGCCAGAGCGCCAGGAAGCCGGCCATGGCGACCCCCAGCGCGACGCCGATCAGCCAGATGGCGCGCCCCGGATGGCGGGTGAGCCAGGACCCCGCCGCCCTGCCGGCCAGCTCCCCGGCCACGAAGAGGCTGAGGGCCGCCGCCGCACCCGCGGTGGAGAGCCGGGAGCCGGTGCTGAGCAGGGGGACGGCGAAGAAGAGGACGCAGAACTCGATCCCGACGGCGAGGGCCACGAGCAGCACGTGCGCCCCGAAGCCCCGGGGCAACCGGCCCGCGGACGCGGAGGCGGCGACCGGGGGCGCGGGCATCGAGACCCGGCCCATCACCAGGAAGAGCGCCCCCAGGGTGAGCAGCGGCAGCACCAGTGCGGATCGCCAGCCCCCGGCGGTGAGGGCGAGCAGGCCGAGCAGCGCCGGGACGAAGGTGCCGACCGCGCTGGCCCCGAGGTTGGCCTCGACCAGCGCCCGGTCGCTGCGCCGCCCGTGGCGGTCCGCGAGCACCACCGAGCTGACCGCCCCGACCAGCGTGGACCCGGTGCCCAGCACCAGCGCCGCGAGCAGGGTCACCAGGACGGCGTGGCCGGCGATGAAGAGCAGGGCTCCCACCCCGGTGGTGGCGGCGGCCATCCAGAAGAGGCGCTGCCGGCCCAGCCGTCGGGCCAGGGGCTGGAGGGTGAGCCCGGCGAGCACCGAGCCCACCGACCAGAGGGTGGAGTGGAGGCTGGTCAGCGTGTAGTCGAGGTGAAGCTCCTGGTGGAGGAAGGCGACCACCGGGCCGAGGGCATAGATGTAGAAGGCATAGGTCGCGAGGCTGAGGTAGGCCAGCCAGGTGAGCCGGTCGCGGGTGAAGCGAGGAGCTTCGGCGGCGCTCAGGTACGCCACCGCGTCCGTGAGCCGACCAGCTCGCGAGCGGTGGAGCGGGACGCCGGGCGGATGGTGAGGCGATCCTCACCCTCCGGATGGCGGGCACCGAAGGCGAGGGTGTGCCGGACCCAGTCGACCGAGCGGCCCAGCACCTCGGCGAGCTGATCGTCGTCGAGGCCCCGCCGCGCCTTGACGCGGCGGATCGCGGCCGCCACCCGGGTCAGGTCGGGCTCGTCGAAGTCGACCTCGGCACGCGGGCCGGCACCGGAGCGATCACCCGCGGTCACCCCGGCGCGGACCAGCACGTGCTCGGTGATCGCCGCATAGGCCTCGACGGCGGCGCGCAGCGCCCGGTCGCGGCTGCTCCCGAACATCTCGGCGTGCTGGCGGACGGTGAGACGCTGGTCGTTGGCCTCGGAGATCCGTGAGCTGTGGGGGATGATCACCGGGCAGACCAGGTCCGCGAACGCCTCCTGCAGACGCTCGATCACCTCGGCGTCGGCGACCCCGTTGTGCTGGCGCCTCCAGATCGCGATCAGCGAGCGCGGGAGCAACCCGTCGGTGCTGAGGCCGAGCTCCCGGCGCACCCGGGTCGCGGTCTGCAGCATCTCGCCGGCGTGGCGGGCGTCGGGAGCGCTGGCGGTGGTCGGCATCAGCAGCAGGTCGGCCGCCACCAGCGCGGCCGCGATGATCGGCTCCGAATGGCCGGTGTCGATCACCGCCCAGTCGTAGCTGTCGGCCACCACGCCGAGGCAGCGCAGCAGGAAGAAGGCCCCTCCCTCGGCGCCGCTCAGGATCTCGTCGGCGTCGGCCAGCCGCGGCGAGCTGCCCAGCAGGTCGAGGTTCTCGGCGACCGGCCCGATGTAGGGACGCGGGTCGAGGGACGGGTCGGCGAGCACGGCGTCGAGCCCGAGACCGGCGAGACGGGGACCGCGCGCGTAGCGGGTGAGGTCGGCCTGCTTGTCGGCGTCGACGGCGAGCACGCGCAGCCCGCGCAGGGCCATCTCGGCGGCGACCTGAAAGGCGAGCGTGGACTTGCCCACCCCACCCTTGTTGGCGGCGACGGCGAGGACCCGCATCAGAGGATCACTCGCATCATCGAAGTGGCTGCAGCGATGGGTGACCGGCCACCGAACCTCGTGAGCGCGCGCGGAAGAGAGATGACGAACGAGACGCCGCCCGAGAGCGGCAGCTTGGACACTACGGTACCGGCGAGTCGGGTGTCAACCCGAGGTCCCGGGCGCGGCGCCACCGGTCTCGCCCTCCCCGCTGCGACGCATCGAACGGGCGACGTAGACGGCGATGTCATCGACCGCGACCCGCTCCTCGGCCCCCTGGGCGGCGATCCCCTCGTCGAACATCGCCAGGCAGAAGGGGCAGGCGGTGGCCACCCGGGTGGCGGCGGTCTCCAGGGCCTGGTCGAGCCGGCGGTGGTTGACCCGGGGCGCGCCCTCCTCCATCCACATCCGGCCGCCGCCCGCTCCGCAGCACATCCCCTCACGCCGGCTCCGCGCCATCTCCACCAGCCGCACTCCCGGAATGCGCTCGAGGATCTCGCGGGGTGGGGCGTAGACACCGTTCCACCGTCCCAGGTAGCAGGAGTCGTGATAGGTCACGGTCTCATCGAGCGGCCGCTCCAGGACGATCCTGCCGGCCTTGATCAGCTCGTCGATCAGCTCGGTGTGGTGGATCACCTGGTAGTGGCCGCCGAGGTCCGGATACTCGTTGGCGAGCGTGTTGAAGCAATGAGGGCAGCTGGTGACGATCCTGCGGACCCCGTGCCCGTTGAGGACCTCGACGTTCTGCCGCGCCCGCTCCTGGAAGAGGTACTCGTTGCCGATCCGGCGCGCCGGATCGCCGGTGCACCGCTCCTCGGAGCCGAGCACCGCGAAGTCGACCTGCGCGGTCCGGAGGATGGCGACCAGCGAGACGGCGATGCTGCGCGCGCGCTCATCGAACGCGGCCGCGCAGCCGACCCAGTAGACGTACTCGGCGTCGGGCCGGTCCGCGAGCGTGGGCACGTCGAGCCCGGCCGCCCAGTCCGTCCTCCGCTGATGGGAGATGCCGTAGGGGTTGGCGACGTTCTCGATGGCGCGCAGCGCGGTCTCGGCCTCGCGGGGGAGGCGCGACTCGTCGAGGACCAGGTGACGGCGCATCTCGGCGATCTTGGGCACGTGCTCGATGAAGACCGGGCACTGGTCCATGCACGCACCGCACATGGTGCAGGACCAGAGCGTCTCCTCGGCGATCGCGCCGCCGATGAGGGGCCGTTCGCCGCCTCCCGTCCGCGCCACCGCGGCGCTCACCTGGTCGGGGCTGAGCCAGGACGGCTGGAAGCTGCCGGGCAGACCGCCCGCCGAACCGGGACCCCCGCCGGTCACCCACATCACCGGTGCGGGGACCGGCGCCGACGCCGCCGAGCCGGGCCCCGGGTCCGCGTCGACGTGGGCGCTGTGGTGGCTGCCCGCGTAGCCGCCCCTGAGCCGCTCGTCGGCGACCCCGCGCAGGTCGGTGATGAGCGTCTTGGGAGAGAGCGGTTTGCCGGTGAGGTAGGCCGGGCAGTGACTCTGGCAGCGGCCGCACTCGGTGCAGGTGTAGAGGTCGAGCACATCCTTCCATGAGAGGTCCTCGAGGGCTCCCGCTCCGAAGTGCTGGTCCCGCTCGTCGGGGGCGGACATCACCGCGTCGATGTCGACGGTTCGCAGCCGCCCCCGGGGCCCCTGCTCGCGCAGCACCACGTTGGCGGGGGCGGTGACGATGTGCAGGTGCTTGCTGTACCCGAGGTAGACCAGGAAACCGAAGACCAGGACCAGGTGGGCCCAGAAGAACAGCCCGTGGAGCGCCACCAGGGCGGCGCTGCCGGAGCCCAGCGGGGTGAACAGATGGCCGAGCGCCGCCGCCAGCGGGCGGTCCGCGCCCAGCGCCTCCGGCGAGCGCTCGGCGATCAGGGTCGCGTAGTTGAGCTCCATGCAGGCCAGCAGGGCCGCGATCCAGCCCAGGATGAGCAGGGCGTCGCCGCGATGGCTGCCCCGGAATCGACCGGGTCGGAACGCCAGCCGGTTGACCACGGCCAGCAGCACCCCGGTCAGGGCGAGCACGCAGAAGATGTCCTGAAGGTGGGCGAGCACCGGGGCGACCACGGGGATGGTGTCGAGCCGCACCCCGACCCAGAGCGCCTCGACGATCGCCTGGGCGATGGCGGTGAGCAGGACCAGGAAGCCCCAGAAGATCAGCGCGTGGAGCACCCCGGTGTAGGGCCAGCGGAGCAGCCGGCCCTGGCCCAGGACATCCACCAGGGCGGCGCGCGCACGCCCCCGGAGGTCGCCGCCGCGCCGGTCGGGCCGCCGCGACCGGCGCATCAGCTGGAGCAGCCGCCGCCACCTCCGCGCCGTCAGTACGAGGGTCGCAGCCGCCAGCAGCAGCAGGGCGATGGGGCTGATGATGGGGACGATCACCGGCGCCGGGACCTACTCTCGCCGGTCCGCGGCGGACCGGTCGCGCCGCCGGCAGCCGTGCGTCACCGGCCGCGCCAGGTGGGCGGGCGCTTCTCCAGGAATGCGGAGAAGCCCTCGCGGGCGTCCTCGCTCCCGAGCACCCGCGCGAACTCCTCACGCTCGAGGCGGAGCCCGCCGGTCAGGCTCCCGTCGGCCCCCTGGTGGACCGCGCGCTTGACCGCGGCGACCGCCAGGGGCGGACGCTGGGCGAGCAGGCCGGCCAGGGCCAGCGCCTCCTCGCCGAGACGGGCGCCGGGGACCACCCGGGTGACCAGGCCGCAGCTCAGCGCCCGCGCCGCATCGATGGGGTCGCCGGTCAGGAGCATCTCCAGCGCGGGGCCCCGGCCCACCAGGCGGGGCAGCCGCTGGGTGCCCCCCCAGCCGGGGATGAAGCCCAGCTTGATCTCCGGCTGACCGAAGCGGGCATCCTCCGCGCAGATCCGCAGGTCACAGGCCAGGGCGATCTCACAGCCCCCGCCATAGGCGATCCCGTTGACGGCGGCGATCACCGGGAGCCGGGACGCCTCCAGGCGCCCGGTCACCTCGATCGAGCCCACCAGGTCGGCCGGCCCGTCGCCCGCCAGCTCGGTGAGGTCGGCGCCGGCGGAGAAGTAGCGGTCGCCCTCGGCGGTGAGCACCAGGGCCCGGCAGGCGGGGTCGGCCTCGGCCTCGGTCAGCGCCTCCACGATCCCGGCGGCCACCGCCCGGCTGATCGCGTTCACCGGGGGGTGGGTGATGGTCACCAGCGCGACCGGCCCATGGCGGTCGGTGCGGACCGGGTCGGTGGTCGCGGCCATGGGTTGGTCCTCCTGCTGGCGGGGGCGGTGCCGTCGTCATACCGCACCGGACCGGGTCCGTGCCAGCGGGGCCGCCGATGACGGCCGGCGCGCGCTCAGCTCGCTGGGACGACCGGCTTCCAGCGCTGGCTGAGCCCGACCAGCTCCCCCTCCAGCGGCCCCTGCTCGAGCCGGCCCGGACGGCCCAGCCACATGCCCTGGCCGAGGCCCACCCCCAGGGCGGCCATCTGGCCGGCGACGAACTCGTTCTCGATACCCTCGCCGATCACCGCCGCGCCGCTCACCTGGGCGAAGGCGACGGCCGCCCGGATGGCGGCCCGGGAGCTGGAGTGGGAGGCGGTCATGGTGAGGCTGCGCGCGATCTTGATGAACTCCGGACGCGCCGCCGCCAGCAGCTCCAGGGTCGAGTGGCCCTCCCCGACGTCGTCCAGGGCGAAGCGAAAGCCGTGCTCCCGGTACGAGGCCAGCACCTCGCGCACCCGGGCCAGGTCGGAGATCATCTCCCGCTCGGTGATCTCCAGGACCACCTGGTGGGCGTGCGCCCCCGACGCCTCGAGGAGCAGCAGCATCTGGTCGACGTCGTGGACCGGGTCGAGCAGCGGCACCGCGCTGACGTTCAGGAAGAGCGTCCAGTCGTCGCCGACCGGCCAGGGGACGGCGGCCACCGCCAGCCGGCGGCAGAGCCAGTCGATGTCGCGGATCCTGCCGGTGCGGTGGGCTTCGGCGAAGAGGTCCTCCACGCTGTCGGAGGGTCCGAAGCCGGGCGGGCGGGCCAGCGCCTCGTGGCCGATCACGGTGCCCTGGCCGAGCCGGACGATCGGCTGGTAGAGGATGTTGAGGTTGCGGTGGGCGAGGATCTCCTCGATGCGCGCCGACCACTCGGAGCGGCGCGCGGGGCGGCTGCCGCGACGGCTCATCGGACCGCCGACCACCCGGTCGCGGCCGGCGCGCTTGGCGTCGTAGAGGTTGGCGTCGGCGAGGTCGAGGACGTCGCGGGGGTCGGCGCCGGCGGGGCCGCTGGCCCAGCCGACGCTGATGCTGACCTGGCCGTACGCGACCGAGGTGGCCCTGACCACGTTGCGCACCCGTTCGGCGGCTCGGGCCGCCTCCTGGGCGGTGACGTCGGCCATGAGCATGGAGAACTCATCGCCGCCGGTGCGGGCCACGATGTCCCAGCCGCGGAGGGCGGCGACCAGGCTGGAGGCGACCGCGCGCAGCGCCACGTCACCCGCCTCGTGGCCGAACTCGTCATTGAGCCGCTTGAGGTTGTCGACGTCGACGGCGAGGACCGCGAAGCGCCGCCGCGGGACGGTGGCGAGCATCCGGTCGAACTCGCGCCGGTTGCGGATCCCGGTGAGGGGATCGGTGGCGGCCACCTCGGCCAGCCGGGCGATGCTCTCCTCGAGCGCCGCCTCCGCCTGCCGGCGCTGGACGAAGTGCCCGATCTGGTCGCCGATGTCGCGCATGATCCCCTCGGCGTCCGCGGTCAGGGCGGGACCGGTCTCGCTGAAGAATCGGAAGACGGCGTTGATCCGCCCTTCGCTGACCACCGGGAAGGAGAGCGCGGCGCTCTGATGCGCAGCCGGGGCGGCGCCGTGTTCCCCGAACGCGGCGGCCTCACCGGGGATCGTCTCCGCGGCCGGGTGCCCTCCGGCGAGCGCCGGCGAGAACCAGGTGGCGGCGACGGTCAACCCCCCGGCCGGCTCCATCAGCCGGAGGTCCCCGGAGCTCATCTCCAGGGTGCGGCCGATCACGTCCAGCAGGCGGGGCCCGGCGTCGGCGAGCGCCGTCGCGTCACTGAGGACGCGGGTGACGGTGAACTGCATCGACCGCATCTCCTCCGCCCGCCGGCGGGCGGTGAGGTCGGTGACCACGACCACGACCAGATCCCGGTCGGCCCAGGTCGCCGAGCTGAGCCCGATGTCCGCGGGGAAGGTGGTCCCGTCCGCCCTCCGCACACTGAACTCGAGGCCGGGAGTCCCCGAGGGACGGTGCGTCGGCCCCGGGCCGGCGTCGCGGCGGTGACGGACGTGCGCCCCCCGGAGCGCGGCGGGCACCAGCACCTCGACGGGAGCGCCGATGAGGTCGGGCTCCGTATGACCGGTCATGGTGAGCAGCCGCCCGTTCACGAAGAGGATGCGGCCGCGCTGGTCGACGAGGAGCATGCCGTCGGGCATCCCCCGCACCAGCGCCTGGGCCTCCTCGGCGAGCGCCAGGGGGACGCGCGAGCGGCGGGCGGCGGTCTGCCGGTCGTCGGCGTCTGCGATCATGGCAAGGCCTCAGCTGCCCCTCGGAAGATGATCTCGTCAAACGTCGGGCAAGGTCTTTGAGGGTAGAGGCGTACGGGCCGAATGGCCCGGGTCGTTGCCCGGTCGTGACCGCTGTTCCACAATCGGTCCCCGCCGGTGGCGGTCGAGGCCGGTGCGGTGGGCCGGGCGCGCGATCATGGGGGGATGACCGAGGACCCGGCGCCGCTCCCGCCTCCCCCACTGCCGGCGCGGGTCGAGCCGGAGCGGCTGCGGGAGCTGGATCCCGCCTCCCTCGACGCCGAGGCCGAGCGGCTCGCCGCCGCGGAGCGGGCGACCCGCACCTCGATGTCCCCGTATGAGCGCCAGCTCCGGGAGATCCGGGCGCGGCGGGAGGAGATCGCCACCGAGCGGCGCCGCCGCGAGCGGGCGGATCGGCACGCGGCCCGGGTGGCGGTGCGGGAGATGGCCGGCAGCGGCGAGCTGCCGAGCCTGGCGACCGCCCTCCTGGCCGAGCCGTCGCCGCTCCCCGACGATCGGCCGCTGGCCGCGGTCAGGGCCTTCCTGGCGAGCGGCGGCGAGGTGGGCTTCGGCTACCCGAGCCGGCCGGGGAGCCTCGGCTTCACCGACGGCCGCCAGCTCCGCAACGCCGCGAGCTGGGGCGAGGCGCGCCGCCTCTACGCCGACGGATGGGAGCCGGGTGCGCCGGGGACCGCCGGGGTGCGCGGCGTCCGCGTCCACCTCAGCGGCACCCGGGTCGAGCGGGTGGTGGGGGCGGACGAGGTGCTGGTGGAGGCCGGCTGAACGGCGCTCCGGTCAGCGAGCCCGGTGGAGGCGGGTCCCGGCGAGGATGCCGGCGCAGCCGAGCACGATGAGGAGCGGCGCCACCGGCGGCACCCCGGCGGGACTGCCCGCCCCCGAGGTCGGGACCGGCACCGTGGTCCCCGCGACGGTGATCGCGAGCACCTCGGTGGTTCCGGCGTAGGGGTCGGGCGGGTCGGGGGGCGTGTAGGTGGCGGTGACGTCGTCGGTGCCGACCGGCAGGGCCGTGGTCTGGCAGGAGGCGGTCTCGCTCTCGCCGACCGGGACGTCGCTGCAGAGGGTGGTCGTGCCCACCGTGAAGGTCTCGGTGCCATCCGCCTCGAAGGGCACGTCGGCGGTCACCGTCACCGGGTCGCCCTGGGTGACGCTGAGCGAGCTGGCGGTGGCCCAGATGATCACCGCGCCGCCGTCGATGGAGCCGAGGGCGCCGGTCTCGAAGGCGGCCCCGG
>Ga0187867_10000507_pt1 | contig 34536 bp, 28 predicted proteins | sample June2016WEW_13_1_FD_132976 | JGI IMG/M metagenome (GOLD analysis project Ga0187867, IMG submission 132976) | Peatland microbial communities from SPRUCE experiment site at the Marcell Experimental Forest, Minnesota, USA - June2016WEW_13_10 | ecosystem: Environmental > Terrestrial > Soil >... | reverse complement strand
GATATAAGAAACGGTCAGTGAGCGCATTGCGGGCCGGCACTGTACCTTTTTCGCCGCCACAAGGCGGCTGACTGAGATAGAAGCTGGCGGGATCGACGCACAAACCCTTCTCCGACGCCCATCGTGCTGGGCCTTTCTAAATCCCGCTGGCGGTCTCTGCAGCTACAGCCAAGACCCTAGCCATGGCGTCGGCGGTGTCGTGCATGTCATCGTCCGACAGCGTGGGATGCACCGGAACATCAAAGGCTGTCTCTCCCAGCTGCTTGGCAACTGGCAAGCGCTGGCTCGGACACGCAGCATCAGGAGCTTTTGGCATCGCCGCGATCTGGCGGAACCTCCGGGGCATCCTTATCTATCGACGATTGAACGAACTGCTGGAACAAGCAGGGTTCGACGAGTTCCGCGGGACGCGCTGCCGCAAGTTTTAAACGAGAAGCTGGGCCGCCCGTAGCTTGCACCGGGGATGTACTTCCGAGTGATGCTGATCGGGTTCTTTGAGGGGATCGACAGCGAACGAGGTATCGCATGGCAAACGCATGTTGGATTTGTATGTTGAATCGGCGAGCGCGTAAGCCAGCACAACGTCCTTGTCCCGCGAGCCCCTACGTCATATACTGATGCGCCGCGGATGGAACCCACGTTTGCCCCCTCCGCCACAGGCAGCCGATCGGAGCGGCCTAATTGTGCCCGGCCGCACGCCAAGATTTCGCAGCCGATGCGGCCAGCAGATTCTTAGTCAAGAGCAGGTTATTTGTACATCTTGGGAATTAATGCGTATCACGGCGACGCCGCCGCGGCTATCACCAGAGACGGCGAACTTCTCGCTGCGGTGGAAGAAGAACGCTTCAATCGAAAGAAGCATTGCGCCGGCTTTCCCGTGGAATCGGTGCGCTACTGCCTGGAAGTGGCCGGGATTCCGCTTGAGAAAATCGATCACATAGGGATTTCGCGTGACCCGTCTGCTCACTTGCACAAGAAAATTCTTTTCTCGCTCAAGCGGTTGAAGAAACTTTCAGGCCAAATCGTGGAGCGACTCGCGAACGCTGCCAAGGTCAGGGACCTGCGAAAAGAGCTTGCCGACGCACTCGGAGCCTCTGCCGAATTGTGCGCCCAGTTTCACAATGTCGAGCACCACAAAGCGCACATGGCCAGTTGTTTCTTCGTGTCGCCGTTTGAGCGCGCAGCGCTCCTGTCGATTGACGGTTTTGGCGATTTCATCAGCACCATGTGGGGTAAAGGCCAAGGAAATCGTATAGAGGTGCTGGGCCAGGTGGGGTACCCCCACTCCGCCGGAATTGTCTATACCGCCACCAGCCAGTACCTGGGATTTCCGCAGTACGGTGACGAAGGTAAGGTCATGGGACTCGCGCCATACGGAAAACCTCGTTACCTGCGGCAATTTAGAGAAATCATCAGGAGCGATGACAGCGGTTTCAAGCTAAACCTCGGTTTTTTCCGGCACGATTCGGAAGGCGTCGATATGACGTGGGACAACGGTTCTCCCACGATAGGCCAGATTTTTTCCGACAAGTTCGTCGACACCTTCGGCCCCGCTCGGTCGAAAGGCGAACCGCTCACATCGCGGCATGAGGACATTGCTGCTTCGCTGCAAGCTCGCCTGGAGGAGGTCAGCTTCGAGATCCTGCGACGGCTGCATACTCATACGAAGCTCGACCGTTTGTGCCTGGCCGGTGGCGTCGCGTACAACTCGGTAATGAACGGAAAGATTCTCCTGGACACGCCGTTCAAAGAGATCTACATCCAGCCGGCGGCGGGAGACGCGGGCACCGCTCTTGGAGTGTGTTATTACATTCACAACTTCATGCTTCAGCAGCCGCGTTCCTATATCATGGAACATCCTTATACAGGACCAGAATTCTCCAACCCGGAGATCGCTTCGGCGCTGGCCAGGAATGCCCTGTCCGGGCGTGAACTGAACGATGGCGAGCTTACGCAGACGGCGGCACAATCCATCGCGGACGGCAAGATTGTGGGATGGTTCCAGGGACGAATGGAGTTCGGTCCAAGAGCGCTTGGTAACCGCAGCATCGTTGTAGACCCAAGACGTGGTGACATGAAAGACATCTTGAACGCGCGCATCAAGAAGCGCGAACCCTTTCGGCCGTTTGCTCCCTCCATTCTTGAGGAACGAGTTGGCGAGTATTTCGAGCAGACACATCCTTCGCCGGCCATGTTAATGGTCTATCAGGTGAAGGCTGAAAAGCGCGACGTGATTCCTGCAGTTACGCATGTGGATGGTTCCGGGCGTTTGCAGACGGTTTCGCGTACTGCCAATCCTCTTTATCACCGGCTGATTTCAGACTTTGAAAAGATAACCGGTGTGCCGGTCTTGTTGAACACCTCGTTCAACGAGGACGAGCCTATTGTCTGTAACCCGCAAGAGGCGGTCGACTGTTTTCGGCGAACGCGGATGGACGCGCTGTTTATTGGCAATTATTTGGTAGAGCATTAGAAGCTGGTTAAGAAGTTCAAGGTGTTGTATTCCCGAACGACTGGCTGCGACGTGAAGTCTGCTGTTCCATGCCTCGTGGGTCCGCAAGGAATCGCAATCGAAATGGTTCTTCTGAAGCTGCAAGGAAGTTAGCTTTCAAGAACGGCGATGAAACTACTGATTCTGAACCAGGCGTTTTATCCAGACGTCGTTTCGTCGGCGCAGCATGCGGCCGACTTCGCCTGCGCTCTGTCCGATGCCGGACACGAAGTTACCGTGATTTGCAGCCGTCGGGCTTATGATGAGGCTTCTTCGGTTTTTCCCCGTCGGCAAATCTGGAAAGGGATCAGAATCGAGCGCGTGGGCTCTACGGCGCTTGGCAAGGGCGCAAGGTGGCGCAGGGCGGCCGATTTCGCAACTTTCGTTGCCGCTTGCACATTTCGCCTTCTGTTCTTGCCTCGGTTTGACGCCATCGTCACCCTGACGTCCCCGCCGCTGCTTTCATTCGTTGCAGCTCTGGCTGTACCTCTCAAGGCAAAGCGCCTGGTCTCTTGGTCCATGGACCTGAATCCGGACCAGGCGATTGCCGCTGGCTGGTTGCGCGAAGAATCCAGGACTGCTCGGCTTTTCTCACGCCTCTCGCTCTACAGTTTGCGGAAAGCGGACCGAATCATTGCGCTGGATCGCTTCATGAAACAACGGATTCAGGCGAAGGGTATTGACGAAGCGAAAATTAGCGTGATCCCGCCTTGGGCGCATGACGAATACGTACGATTTGATCCTGCTGGACGAGAGGAATTTCGGGCGCGCTACGGCCTGACCCAGAAGTTTGTGGTGATGTATTCCGGCAACCACAGCCCTTGTCACCCGCTTGACACCTTGCTGCAAGCAGCGGAGCGACTGGCTAATCGGGAGGAAATCGTTTTTTGCCTGGTCGGTGGTGGCAGCGTGTTCCGAGAAATACTTCGCGACGTTGGTCTGCACCGGATACGCAACATCGTCTGCATCCCATATCAGCCAATTAACAAACTAGCGGCATCGCTGTCCGCCGCGGATTTGCACGTCGTGGTCATGGGAGATCCGTTCGTCGGCATCGTACATCCCTGCAAGATCTACAACATTCTGACTGTGGGCACACCGTTTCTCTACGTAGGCCCGCGGGAAGGTCACGTCGCCGACATCCTTGCTGAGTACCCCCGGCTGGGGCATGCGCACCGGCACGGAGACGTGGATGAGGTTGTGGACAGCATAACGGCTGCGTGCGCACAGCACAGTTGCATATCGTCGGAGACAATCGCAGAACAGTTTTCCAGCAAGCGGCTTGTGCCCGAGATGGTGCACGCCGTTGAGGAACTGATGCCAGAGGTTCGGAGCGGGAAAACGACCCCGACAGAGGAAGGCAGCGCGGGCGAGCCCGAGAGTACGCTTCTGTCCTAAGACAAAGGCAATCTGTACGGCACTACCACACGCCGAAAGCACACGATCAATCCCTGAGGGCAACATTCCTGCGAGGAATGATCTCAGTTTGTAACTTGCGGTATCTCGTGGAAAACCGGTCCGGGCGTGCTCAAGGTATTCGGTATATCGCGGCTTGGCTAGCAAGCGTGACGACTGCTCCCAGGTTGAAGACGGCCTTCGCCCCGCTCATGGGAACGTAGAGGATGTCGTCGGGCTGCACCGGCATATCGCCTTGCTTCCCGCGCAGCATCTTTCCCAATGGTATGGTCATGTTTTGCACCCCATTGGGGCCTCTGCGCATCATTGTCGTCTTGTCCTCCGAGGCCAGATAGGTCGGTCCCCCAGCGGCGGCCATGATCTGCAAAACCGTAAATCCCGCGCTGGAAGTGGAGACGTAGCCGCCCGGCTTGTTCACTTGTCCCAAGACATACACAATTCCAGCTTTGGGTACGATTACCGTGTCACCAGGCTGCAGCTCCACGTTGTTGCGCGCCATGGTCGCGGGATCATTTGGGAGGTCAACCGTGGTGACGTCGGTTGTTCCCCGGTGGGAGATCGTGATCGGGTTTCCCGCTTTGTCTGTGAGACCTCCCGCATCTTGCAGAATGTCTAACAGCCGGTGGGCTCCGATAGCGGAATAAACGCCCGGTTTGTTTACTTCCCCCGCCACGGAAATTTGACCGCTCGTGTATTCCTTCACGAACACAGCAACTTGCGGGTGAGTCATGACGTTGTTCTGCTGAAGTTTTGCCGTGATTGCCTGAGCGGCCTCCGAGCTCGTCATTCCCGCAACGTGAACGCTCCCCAGCAGAGGGATGAAGATATTGCCATCGGTATCGACGCGGCCGCGGGCCGAAAGGTCCGAGGCCCCGAAAATCGTGATCTCGAGTTCATCCCCCGGGGCGATGCGAAGGTTTTGCTTCCCACTGTCCGCAGCTGCAGTCAAGGACTTGGTTGGTCCGGTTTGCGCGCAGCAAAATACGGTTGCCACGAGAAGAACGAGTGGTAAACGAAGAGAAAACGAGTTCGGCAAGAGTCTCATAACCTCGTAAATTCTACGCCGCTAACATTTTTGGAACAACGATGATCTACGAAATGCATCATCGATGAGTCGAGATCCGTGCGCCTTACGAAAAATGTTGCAAGTGCCAGAATTGTCGGATATGCTTGCCCTGTTTTCGCCAGGACGGCCATTGCTGGGACTTTCTCGGCAGTTTTGGCGATCGCGTGGCTCTCATAAGACGCGTACGAAATGACGCACTTGGGCGGCGGCAACCGATCCCTCTTATTTTTATCGCTATTCGCTGTGGCACTGCGTCTTGGGCACCCCGGGCTTCTGATTTCTCCACTTGACAGTATTGTGTGGAACCGGGAAATACCCTGGTTTGTAGATCTTCCCCTCCCTTGTTGGAGCTACCGGGGCGGCAAGAGCCAATAGCGTGGTGATGAATTAGCGTGCAATCCGGTCGGTCAGCAACCTTAGGCCGGCAATCGCAAGAAACGGAGATCAAAGTGAAAACTGATCTCGTTGTAGTCGCTGGGGCGGGTGGCTTCCTGGGAGGAAATCTGGTTGCCGAGCTCCGCAAACAAGGCTGCCGGCGAATCCGGGCCGTTGATATCAAGCCTCCTGGTGAATGGTTTCAGCGCTTCGGGGATGTTGAAAATCTTCCCTTGGACTTGAGCATCAAGGGGAACTGTGAAACAGCGGCTAAAGGTGCGTATGAGATTTACAATTTCGCGGCGAACATGGGCGGCATGGGCTTCATCGAGCAGAACAAAGCTCTCTGTATGCTCTCGGTTTTAATTAATACGCATTTGTTACTAGCGGCTGAAAAGTTCAACGTACGAAAATATTTCTATTCCTCGTCTGCTTGTGTCTATAACGCTAATAAGCAAAAAGGCTTTGCGGCGCCTTCGCTCAAGGAGGAGGATGCCTACCCGGCTCTGCCGGAAGACGGTTACGGCTGGGAGAAGCTCTTTTCCGAACGCCTGTGTAGACACTTCCATGAAGACTTCAATCTGTGCACCCGGGTAGCACGCTTTCACAACGTGTATGGACCATGGGGCACTTGGTTTGGGGGACGGGAAAAAGCTCCGGCCGCGATTTGTCGTAAGGTGATTGAAGCCAAGTTGAGCGGTAAACACGAGATTGAAATCTGGGGCTCCGGCGAGCAGATCCGCAGCTTCATGTATATCGACGACTGCATGCAAGGTATCCAGATGATCATGCAGTCCGAGATTTGCGAACCCATCAATCTCGGGTCCAGCGAAGCAGTCAGCATCAACGAACTGGTGGACATGGTCGAGGATATCGCCGGCGTCAAGCTGCGCCGTAAGTATGACCTGAGTGCCCCCAAAGGGGTCAACGGCCGCAGCAGCGACAACACTCTCATAAGGAAGCTCCTGAGTTGGGAGCCTCTTATTCCACTACAAACCGGTCTGGAAAAGACTTATGCATGGATCTACGACCAGTACGTGGCGCGGGAGAACGGGAAAACTGCTCACTTTCGTCCAAAGAGCCGAAGCAGCGCAGCAGCTGCCGACCATTTGAGCGAAAGCCCCGGCCTGTTCGTCCGACGCAATGCAGAAATGTAGACGGAAGGTCGAACCGGTGGGCTGCATCTATCCACCCAATGTGCCCCACTCATCCTTAACGTCAATACCACTCTTGACAGAGGTCAGCGCCCGAAAAAACAACAGTTTCTGTCGTGTTCGATAATCGCCAAAGCCAATTGCCTGCTTTGGCCCCGTGCCGAATGGCTACAAGTGTCCCTGGCAAGACCCTCGCAGGAGAAGTCGAACACCCACAAACTGGGGATTCGTTTGTTGAAAGCGTGGTGTGCCGGGCGATGCCCTGGCATATACTTCTGAGGTCATAAAGGCTACAAAGCAGAAGGTCGGGAATGGGAGATTCTGTGGTTTCCGTGTTTAAACGGCCTGGCATGGAGCGGGCGATCGGGTTCGCCGCCGAACAGCCCTACACCGTTATTCGCCCCTCCCGTGGCTGGGTCGGTTTGAATCTCACTGAACTCTGGCATTACCGTGAGCTCCTGTTTTTTCTTGCCTGGCGCGATATCAAAGTCCGCTACATGCAAACCGCACTCGGAGCCGCCTGGGCCATTCTGCAACCCCTGTTAAGCATGATGGTGTTGACCATATTTTTCGGGCGTCTCGCCAAGGTCCCTTCCAACGGCATCCCTTATCCGCTATTTGCCTACACTGCTCTTGTCCCCTGGCAGCTATTCGCGTACGCGCTCACGGAATCGAGTAACAGCGTGGTCCTGAATGAACGCCTCATCACCAAGATTTACTTTCCGAGACTGGTCATACCTCTCGCGAGTGTGCTGACCGGATTGGTCGATTTCATGATCGCCTTTCCGCTGGTGATCGGCATGATGATCTGGTATCATGCCGTGCCCACATGGGCTGTTCTGACCTTGCCTCTGTTCGTGCTTTTCACAATGGCTACTGCTCTTGCGGTGGGACTGTGGCTTTCCGCACTGAACGTGCAGTACCGCGACGTGCGCCACACACTAACCTTCCTCGTACAGTTTTGGATGTTCGCTTCCCCCGTCGCCTATCCGAGTACGCTGGTTCCGGCGCGCTGGCGGCCGCTCTACGGCTTGAATCCCATGGCCGGTGTGATTGAAGGCTTCCGCTGGGCCCTGCTGCGGAAATCGCCGGCCCCAGGTCCGATGCTCGCCGTTTCCATCCTGGTCACAGTCGTGATTCTGGTCGGCGGACTCTATTACTTCCGGCGCATGGAGAAGACTTTCGCCGACGTGGTCTAACCGATGAGCCACTTAGCCATCCGCTGTGACGGACTCGCCAAGCAATACCGCATCGGCGAGCGGGAGCGTTATAGGGCGCTGCGCGACGTGCTCACTGACGCGATCGCCTCGCCGTTTCGTCGTGTGCGCTCCGTCCTGAGTGGGAGTTCGAACAATGGCCATCAAGAAGCATCTATGATTTGGGCCATGCAGGACGTTTCGTTTGAGATCCAAAGCGGAGAAGCGGTCGGCATCATCGGCCGCAACGGTGCGGGCAAGAGCACGCTGCTCAAGGTCCTCTCCCGCATCACCGAGCCAACGCGCGGCCAGGCCGAGATCTGGGGACGCGTCGGTTCTCTGCTTGAAATCGGCACTGGCTTCCATCCGGAGCTCAGTGGCCGCGACAATATTTTTCTCAACGGCGCAATCCTAGGAATGAAGAAAGCGGAGATCACTCGCAAGTTCGACGAAATCGTCGCCTTCTCCGAGATCGAGAAGTTCATCGACACTCCAGTCAAACGGTATTCCAGCGGTATGTATGTACGCCTTGCGTTCGCCGTCGCCGCCCACATGGAGACGGAAATCCTGATCGTTGACGAAGTCCTCGCTGTCGGTGATACCCAATTCCAGAAGAAATGCCTGGGGAAGATGGGCGAGGTCGCCCGCCACGGCCGCACTGTCCTGATGGTCAGCCACAATATGGCGGCAATTCATGCTCTCTGTTCGCGGGCCATTCTCATGGAGCAGGGCCGTTTGGTCAAAGACGGCAATCCACTTGAAGCCACTCGCTGCTATCTTGACGGATTCGAGAAGCAAAGCAACAGCGGCGTTATTGATCTCCGTTCTCCGTCCGTTCCTCGATCCGGTAAGACCAGCATTTTTTCCGCTCTGCGGCTGAAGAACGGCGCCGGAGCATCCACAACTGCCTACCTGTCCGGCGATGACATGGTGCTGGAGTTCGACCTGGATCCCCCGTTCCCGGTGCCCGATCCGATACTTTTCGTGGGAATCGACGACAACGTGGGGCGCCGCATTTTCACCGCCAGCAGCCAGTATTCGCAATCCGAGCTTCCGGCGCTGGATCGGCCCGTGACCGCGACCTGCACCATTCCCGATCTCTGCCTGCTTCCGGGGCGATATTCCATGTCGATCTCCCTTGGCACTGCGTATGACTGGTCCCTCGACTTGGTCGTCAACGTTGCCTGCTTCGATGTGCATGCCTCCGACTACTTCGGCACCGGACGCATGCCGCTGCAAGACTTAGGCGCAGTGCTGGTGAAATCACACTGGCAAATGGCCAGCGGGGTGAGCCCAGCATGACGCTTAGCGGCACACTGGTTACGCTATTTCACCAGACTCCGATGAACTCGTATCGTGGACGTCAATGCCATACAACAACGGGAGGGCAACAATGGGGCTAATCTGTGAAATACTTGGGCGTAACATTCCAACTCATCTGCACAGATCCGCCGGGCGGCAGGATCCCATCAACGTCTTTAAGCACACCCTAGCTAGGGAACCTCTGAACAACCACTGCCATTAGGCCAGGCAATGGCTCCGCAGGGAAGATTCAGAGCGGTTCCTTCATTTCCACAAGCTATTTTGGTCCCTCCGAATCACCCGTTCGGATGGTGGGACGCTCTTGGCAGACATTACGCCGCCGCGTGTGCAGTTTCTCGCGAACCATAAACAGGTTTTAGATGTGTGTCCGGTGGCTCGACTGATCGTTGGACCCAAAGCCAACTCCGTGCTGGATCCGATTGAACAAATCATCGTGCGGCCTGCGTCTTTCACCGTCAAGCTTTAGCGGCATCCGACGTCTTCTGCTGTTCGTCGCCATCCGGGCTTTCGGAAGCACCGTTCCGGCCTCCCTTCAGTTTAGGAGCATCTTTATCGGTGTAGTATCCGCGATACTTCGGTCCGGAGTGATAGTAGTAGTAATCAGGCGACTGAAGATCAACGGCATTCAGCACGATGCCTCGCAATGGCGCCTTCACATGCAACAGCAGGTCACGAGCGTTACGGATGGCTCCCATGGTTGTCTGGCCAGAACGAACCACAAGAGCCACCATATCTGCCTGCACCGCTAACAGCACCGCATCGGTAACGGACAGCAGCGGTGGTGAGTCGATGATGATGTGATCGTATTCGTTGCGTCCCTCACGGATCAGATCCTGCATCGAAGTGGCAGCTAGTAATTCGGAAGGGTGCGGCGGTAAGGGTCCGGAAGGCAGGACAAAGAGGTTGGCTTCCGCAGTGGGCTGAACGGCGTCCTTCCACTTGGCTCCGCCGCTCAGAACATTAGAAAGACCCACGTCGGACCGCAGTTCAAGAACTTTATGTATGCTGGGCCTCCGCAGATCGGCGTCGATCAACAGTACGCGCTTTCCCTGTTTCGCTATAACAAAAGCGGTGTTGACGCTAGTCATGGTCTTGCCTTCCTGGGGTAGCGCACTGGTAAAAACGACAACTTGCGGCGGTTGTCCGGCACGCGACAGCAAGATCGATGTACGCAGGGTGCGATAGGCTTCTGAGATCTGCGACTGAGGTTCTAGTGAAGTCACCAGCGTCGCTGCGCAGCCGTTGCCTGTCCGTGGCGCCAAGAAAAAGCGCGCGCCTGTGGCTTTCGCCCCGTTCAGGCTAGCTTTCAGCGGAATGGCTGCCATCACCGGCAGCCCTAAGACTTGGGCCTGCTCGGGCGTGCGCACCGTGTTGTCCGCTGCCTCCAGCGCGAGCGCTCCAGCGACTCCGCTGGCTAACCCTAGCAGAAGTGCGAAGAGCATATTGCGCCGCACGCTTGGCCGTGCGGGTAAGAGGGGGACGCGAGCTTTGTCTACAATGCGAACGTTGCTCGAGTGAAGGCCGGCCGCAAGACTGGCTTCTTTCAGCTTTTCGAGCAGGCCATCATACAGTTGCCTGTTGGAATCCGCCTCCTGTTTCAGAATCGTGTATTCAATGGCATTCTCGTTGAGCTGGTTTGCGACGGCCGTCTGATCATTTAGGGCCGCCTTCAGCATCTGCTCACGTTTTACTGCTGTGTAATACTCGTTTTGCACTCTGAGTTCGCCATTTTGCAGTTCTTCCTGGTATGCCTTGCTTATCTGGCTGAGTTGATTCTGAATTTCAAGAACCTTTGGGTACGATGAGCCAAACTGGGTTGTCAACTGGGCATACTGGATTTGCAATTGCACCTTCTGCTGAGCCAAAGTGGAGAGAGCAGGGTCTTGCAAAACGCTGGCCAGGGCACCTGGGTTGGCGCCCTTTGCGATCTGATACAACGATTCCTTTTGAATGCGGTCCGCCTGCGATTGGGTCAACTGTCTACCCAGTTCGTTCAGCTTTTCGAAAGTCAAGTTCTGCTTGTCATCTGTACCGACGATTCCATGCAGCTTTTGATACTCAATCAGCCGGGCTTGGGACGTTTCCACTTTTATTTGCAAGTCGTCCAATTGTTTAGAAAGCCAATCGGCGGCTTGCATGGCGCTGCTAAACCTCGCCTTGACGTCCTGTTCAATGAACGTATCGGCGGTCGCGTTGGCGATCTCCGCTGCCAGTCGAGGGTCCCGACTGGAATACTTGATCTCAATGATGGCGGTGCTCGGAACCGACGACACATTCAAACTGGAACGAAATACTCTAATCAGTTGATCTTCACGCTCTAAAGTCTGGGCCGACAATCCAGACAAAGGCACTCCACCGGTAATGTTTGGCCGCTGTTTTCCCGCAAACTCAGGCCGATTATTAAGTCCCAGGTTATGGATGACCAGCAGGGCCAGAGTATTAGACTGAAGAATGTTTACTTGGGTGGCAATTAGCAAGTCCTGGTTTTCCATGGGATCGGCATATTGCTGATCGTCTTTGAAGTGGAGAATGCTGGGAGCATAGCTCGATATCGAAATACGCGCGACGGCGTCGTAAATGGGGGTCATGGTGAGGGAGATAATGGCCCCGGCGGTAACCACTACCGCTAGCGACGCAATAATAGTCCATTTGCGCTTCCGCAGGATGCGCCAATAGTCACCAAGTGTCCGTTCCCCCGACGAAAAGCCATACCCATCCTTAAGCGTGGTTATTCCCGTCCAATCAGGTGGTGCAAGTTCGGTCGCGCTCTCGAGCAGTTTTGAAGAGCCCATTCCCCTGTACCTTCAACGTGGCTGAGATCCGGCTGCCGACGGTATGCCGGATTGGCGATTATTCACTCACCGATGCCCAGTGAGAGGGGCTTAGACGGCGTCTCGCTTGGGTTGCTTAGGAAAGCATTATATACTTTCGTGTGCCCGGCCGAGATTGATCTGATGATTTGGCGGAGGAATCGAAGTACTTTTGCCGTGGCCCGATGCCCACACAGGATCGTCGCCGTGCTGGTGACGTCGCAATGGCAGATGAGCCCCGAGGTGGCGGAAGCATGACCCTCGCCGGCCGCATCATGCGCCAGACATTGCCCAAGAAGGCCGCTGACCGCCTCGCATTCGCCGTCAACACTTATCGCCGCTATCGGGACTTACGGCGCGCCCTCAACGCTCTGTGCCAGCAGTATGCCGCACTGAACTCGCTGGATGAGCAAATCGACCTGCTCTGCGGCCACAAGATTTTCGGCGCCATCCAGCAGCATAACGAGGTCTCCGGCCTGCTCAAAGTCCTTAAGCAAAATCCACCCCGCTATGTTTGCGAAATCGGTACGGCCTCGGGAGGCACGTTATTTCTGCTCGCCCAAGTGTGCGCCCCTGGCGCCCTCTTGCTGAGCGTCGATCTCGGCTTATCTGTCGAGCGCTGTTTCGTCCACGCGCGCTTCGCGACTCGCAAGCAGCGCATCATCTCCATTCGCGGAGACTCCCGCGCTCCCACGACCCTGGAGCGCGTGCGCTCGCTCCTGCACGGTCATCCGCTGGATCTGCTCTTTATCGACGGTGACCACTCCTACAACGCCGTGAAAGCCGACTTTATCCATTACAGTCCAATGGTGCGCCCCGGCGGCCTGATTGTGTTTCACGACATTGTCCGTGACTTCGGTACCCGCTACGGCAAGCCGATCGGGAGTTACACTGGAGGAGTCCCCGTTTTGTGGGAGGAAATCAAAACTCGGCACCGGACCTCGGAACTGATCGAGGATCCCCAGCAGGATGGCTATGGCATCGGCATCGTCCACAACTAGCAACCTGAGCCGCGAGTCTCATCCCATCACCCCTGTGGTTTCCGTCGTGATGCCCACGTACAACGGCGAGCGTTTCCTGCGTCCCGCCATCGAGAGCATTCTCAGCCAATGCTGCCGTAATTTTGAGCTGCTCGTGGTAGACGATGGTTCCACCGACCGTACACCTTCCATCCTGCGTGAGTTCGCCGCCCGGGACGATCGTGTCATCGTGCTCACCAACCTGCGCAATCTGGGGATCGCGACCGCCACCAACCGAGGCCTGGCCGCCGCTCGCGGCGAGTATGTCGCCCTGCAGGACCACGATGACATTTCCTTGCCTCACCGTTTTCAGACCCAGTTGGACTTCCTCCGCTCCCATCCCGATGTTGCGGCGGTAGGTTCAGCCGCCACTCTCATTGATGAGAACGGGGATGCCTATGCCGAGTTCCCACTGCCGTGCGAGGAAATCGATATCAAATGGCGACTGCTGTTCTGGGGCGACGCCTTCCACTACACCAGCATCATGGTAAAGCGCAGTGCGTTACTAGAAATTGGCGGGTATGATGAGGACCCTGCGTTCCGATTTTCGGAGGCATACGATCCCTTTTCACGTTTAGCCATGCAGTATCACGTCACCAATGTTCCTGAGAGCCTGGTCTTATGGCGACGTCATGTTGACGCGACCTCTCTCCAGCGGCAGCAGGAACAAATGCGCTCTGGCGACATCATTTCGGCCCGTAACATCTCTCTTCTCGGTGATCTCGGGCCGGCTTCCGATGGCAATCTTCAGCGCTGTATCAGAGGGCTCAGAGCGTTCACCTCGACCCCTGCCGGCAGACTTCCTACTTTGCCGGCGAAGCAGGTTGTTTGCGGCCTCGTGTTCCTTTGCAAGCTGCAGAAGAGATTCTATCGGGTGCATGGCTTTTCGCGATCGGCTGTAGCCCGGCATCGCAGGATGCTGAACTGGTTTTGGGGAAAGCATGCCATTGCCCTCTCTCTACGAGCTCCTTGGGAACTGCGAGACCGGCTTAGCCTATTCGCGTGGGGCGTGCGCTGCCTGGGGGATTGGGCTTGGTACGCCCTGCTCAGCGGTGCGAGTTCAGGCAGCAGCATGCATCCGAAATTTACTGTCCCCACGATCACATTTTTCGCACCGCCATCGGAGCACTCTACTTGGAGCGAAGGGCACTAAAACGCGCGGTCAAGGAATCGCCGCTAGTACAGAGATTGATCAGAACTCTGGTGATTCCTGGCGTCAGAGGATATCTTCGGTACGTTCCGATAACCTTCGGAAAGAAGAAGTTGTGGAGCGTCGTCTTGATGCACTATCTCGGTCTGGAGCCGCCCACGTGGAATTTCAGGGCGCAAACTGTTTTCGGTAGCGAGATCTCCGGCAACACGCGAGACACTATCTCGAGGTACATCTTCTATTTCGGGTTTTGGGAGCCGAACCTGACGCACTGGATTCAAGAGCGCCTCGCGCCAGGTGATGGGTTCATCGACGTGGGCGCGAATATCGGGTACTTCACGTTGTTAGCATCTAAGCTGGTGGGAGAGTCTGGCAAGGTGGTCGCGATCGAGGCTCTGCCCGCCATCTTCGCCGCACTCGAAAATAACCTCAGAATGAACGATGCGAGCAATGTCCGCACCGTGAACTGTGCGGCGTGGAATGTGGAGGCCATGCTGACGATCTACACAAATCCGGATGTTCTGCCCGGCCAGACAACCGTAATGCCGGGCTGGGCTGAGAAGTATCACCTTGAAAGCCAGTCGCGCATACCAGCCGCTCCTTTATCGACAATTTTGAAGCTGGAGGAGTTCAAGGCAGCACGTTTGGTTAAGATCGATGTCGAGGGAGCCGAGTGGCACGCTCTTTGCGGGATGACGCCGCTGATGGCATCCTGCCGCGATGATCTGGAAATCATGGTGGAAGTTACACCCGAAACGCTTTTAACAGAGGGTAAGACGATCGAGGATCTTTTTGATCTCCTGGATACCTGGGGCTTTCGTGCATACAGTCTTGAGAATCAGTACACCATCGATAGCTACTCTCCGGGGCGCCATCCTCGTCGACCAAAGAGGCTACGGAAGCCGCTGTCAGAGCAGACTGACATAGTTTTTTCGCGCATTGATGCGGAGTTTCTCTAGCCGAAGCACGCGTCAACCGCCAACGTTTAATGTTATGAGTGAGAGGCAGTCCTCAATTACCCCAATCGTTTCTGTCGTCATGCCCACATACAACGGCGCGCGATTCCTGCGGGAGGCTGTTGGGAGTATTCTGAACCAGACATTCCGCGACCACGAACTCATTGTTGTCGATGACGCCTCGACCGATAGCTCGCCCCATATTCTCGCCGAATTCAACGACGACCGCATGGTCATCATCACCAACGACCGCAATTTGGGGATAGCTGGAGCGACTAACCGTGGATTGGCCGCCGCCCGAGGCGAGTACGTCGCGCTGCAGGATCACGATGACATCTCCCTACCCCGACGCCTGGACGTACAGGTTGACTTCCTCCGCTCCCACGCGAAGGTCTCACTAGTGGGCTCAGCCGCGACACTTATCGACGAAAAGGGCAACGCGTACGATGAATATCGAGAGCCGGAAGACGACATTGATCTGAAATGGGAGGTCATGTTTCGCTGCCCTTTCCGGCACACGACCGTCATGATTCGGCGCAAGGAACTCTTGGACATCGGCGGCTACTCTGGCGACCTCGAGAACGGCTCCGCCTCAGACTACGACCTGCTTTCGCGAATCACGATGAGAAGCCAGGTCCAAAATCTCCGCGAACCGCTGGTGCTCTGGCGAAGACATGCAGAAGCGACGTCCATCCGGTACCAGGAGTCGCAAGATAAGTGGAGGAATGCCATTTCAGCAAGAAACATAGCCGCTGTGGTCGGCCTAGTTGCCGATAAGGCGGCCGAACCGCAGACCTCGTTGGCTAATCAACAGTACGGAAGCCTTAGAGCATTTTTTCTGATGCAAGCCGGTCAACTGCCAACCATCCCGCCCGAAGAGGTCATTGCGGGCGCCAGGCTCGTAGCCGACATCCAGAGCGTCTTCTATCGAGCATATCGGTTCCCCGTGTCGGCAGTCGCCCGACATCGCAGACGCACGGCTTGGAGATGTGGCAAGCACGCAATCGCATTGGCTGCCCGTGCGCCCTGGGACTGGCGCTCAAGAATTCGTATGTCCATGGCGGGAGTCGGTTGTCTTTTTGGCGCCTTTCATATGCATGGATGACATTAACGAGATCTTCGATGGCCAAGCCCGCAATCAGTGCTGTAATCGATGCCTACAACCAGGAACGCTTCGTCGAGCAGGCGATCGCGAGCGTCCTGCAGCAAGGGCTTTCTCCCGCTGAGATGGAAGTCATCGTCGTGGATGACGGCTCAGTCGACCGAACACCAGAAATCGTGCGTAAGTTCGAGCCTCGTGTTCAACTGATCTGCAAGGCAAATGGCGGGCAGGCCTCCGCGTTCAATTCTGGAATCGCCCGGGCCCGCGCCGATATTGTGGCGTTTCTCGACGCCGACGATTGGTGGGCTAACGGGAAGATACGAGCCGTACTCGAAGCCTTCGAACAGAATCGCGAAATAGCAGCGGTAGGCCACGGCTACTTTGAAGTCCTGGACGACACTTTGACGGGCGAGATGCTCGTTCCGCAGAAGAACACCGTCGTCGACCTTTCGAGCGTCACCGCGGCGCGTATCGCTGATCCCGCGCGGATGTTACTAGGTACGAGCAGGCTCGCTGTGCGCAGGTCAGTCTTGAGACGACTTGGGCAGATCCCGACGGAACTGGTCTACGCAGCCGACACTCCGATCTTCATGTTTGCACTGGCGCTCGGTGGTGCTCTCATCCTGGATCAGCCACTTTGCTATTACCGCCTGCATTCGCCAACTTACGAACGCCCCACTACCTCAAACGCAAAGAAGTGCCAGGACTATCACCACAGATTTGTGAAGGCACGCGACTACGAACTGACCAAATTCCTGATGGGGATGCTGCCGCAGCGGTTGAGCGAGCTAGGGGTAACCCAGGAAGTCATCGCAGCCTTCTTCGAGTCGGACCGATTAGAAATGGAACGGTATGAATTACAACGTGACGGCGGCGGTCGCTGGAGGACATTCAAGGCCGAAGTGCGCGGCTTCCAGGCGTCATATAAGAACTCGACTGCGGGCTACAAGCTCTTTAAAAACCTGATTGGCCTGCTTGCCCTCGTGCTTCCACCGCAGCGCTTTTATGATCTCCGCTACTGGTATTCCCGTCAGTCAGCGATGCATAGCCTCCGCGGTCTCTTCGGACGGGCTGAACCGGTTGTCCCCAATTCGCTCTTTCAACGCAGGCCTGTCACCATCGACCATAAGTAGCGCGGGGCTCCGTCCATGCTCGGATGTCGGGTCCCAACCACGCAGTAATCCACTGGCAGGTGCATGGAGTGCCCTCCGTAGGGTGCGAGCTATGACCCTCCGCAGCGAGCTCAGGAGCCGGCCCTCGCGTTGCGCCTTAAGCGCTCGATAGATAACGCGACTGACACCCAATCGAATGAGCAGGGGCTGTGTCATCAGAAACATCAGCGGCAGCGGAATGGTCTGGCCGCGGTGAGCGCACTCGCTCAATAGAAAGAAAATGGCGTTAAGGTACGTTTGTCTGGCTCGATGGTGCTGGAGGCGTTGCTTTTCGTCTTGATCCCTGGGGATACCAGCCTTGACCGCCATTTTCTCGAGATCCGTGCCGGGATAAAGAATCAGCGGAAACAGGAAAATTTCACAGAGGACGGGCAGCCGGCACATGAAAAGCAAGGTTGCCCGCAGGTCCTCGTCTGTTTCCCAGGGATTGTCCAGAAGGATGTCGTACTGCACTGTCTTGATCTTGCCCCGGAACCTATGGAAGAGCTGCGCCGCCGCTCTGGCCTGCTGGTTGGACTCCTTTCGCGCATACAGCTTCTGAATCCGCGGGCTAGCCGTCTGTATGCCCATGCGGATGGTGTCCATGCCGCCATCGGCCAACGCCGCCAGCTTTCTGGCGGTAACTGTCGATGGGTTGGTTCCAGTCACCCACATCGGGATGCGAATGTGGGCTTTGTATTGCCGGCTGAACTCCTCAATTTCGTTATCCGGCCGCAGGAAGAGGGCATCGTCGGCAATACAAATGTGGCTAATGGTGGCGAAGCGCTCCTGGACCATCTTCAGTTCGCCCATCACATTGGCGATGGAGCGCTTGCGGATCGTCGGCCCCTGCGGAAACAAGCGGCGGAAAGCGTGGTTGAAACAATAGTTGCACTGGAAGGGACAGCCCCGCGTCGTCAAGGTGAGATAGCGCTCCCGCATCCGCTCCACCAGGACCGCGTAGGTAAGAGGCACGATCTGGCCGCAAATCAGGATGGCATGGTCCCGCCAGTCGTAGTCAGGATAGGGCACGCTGTCCAGGTCACCTACCAGCAGGCGTGGCGGGTTGGCGATTGTTTGTCCATTGTGCTTCTGCCAGGTGCCGGCCACCGTTTGATAGTCTTCGCCGCTGCGTATCTTCTGCACGAGACTCGACCAGCGTCTCTTCCCCTTCGCCGATGCAGACTATATCCGCATGCTCCAGGCATTCTTTGGGTTGGAGTGTGGGATGCATTCCACCCCAAATGACCGGGGTGAGCAGGCTGCGCTTCAGGCGTTGTGTGATGCGGACGGCGTTTTCGAAATCGTCGCTCATGACCGAGATGCCGATCAGAGCAGAACCGGCCGAGAGTTGAACAATCTGGTCGAGAACTCGGTCAGGATAAATCTCGCCCAAGATACGAGGCAGGAAAACGAGCTGCACCCGGCAGCCGATATGTTTCAGGCAAGCCGACAGAATTCGCAGACCATACGCGAAGATGTATCGCGGATGTACTTTCTTCGCCTGGTGGCTGACTCCGCTGGAGGAAAGGGCTAAGGACGAAGCTTCTTCGCACACGGCGCGAAAGTCGCCCGCTCCTCGTCATGGTGGTTCGTTCCGCTGTAATTGAATTTCGTTCTACGCCTGACTGCAAAATGTAAACGCGATCACAGGCCTCACTTGACGTTATGGCGGAGTGTGAGAGCGGAGTAATTCGGCGGAGTTTGATGCCTGGTCGCTGAAGGCGTACAGCGCGGCAACTTTGCGAAACGAAGCCAACAAGTTATTTGCGTTCAACGAATGTGGGGAGTCGGAGGAATGGGCGAGCCCCTTTACTGACGGATCACTATCGTTGCGGATCTTGCAGGCGAGACGAAGCCCACCTGGCGGAACTATGCACTGGGCACGTGCACTCTGAGTAGAACGGACGAGGGATTAGAGAGAATGTCCACATCCCATGTCGGGGACCTTCGATAGCCCGCCGATAGCGAGCCGCGATCTCGCGGGCATTCGGGACTTTTGTCCCCGAACCTATACCCGGATCAGATACCCATTCGGCGCAAAGGTAAAGCCGAAGCGGGTTTCCCGTTCCCGATCAGCCCGGTAGTCTTCCGGATGAAGCCTCATGTATTCCTCCAAGGCTTCGAATGGACCTTCGCCCCATCCCGGCAAGAGAGGATGGCCATTGACACAGCCGTCCTCTACCACCATATAGTCTCCGTTTGTCAACAGAGGTCGTAGAAGTTCCATCTCCGCCAGGACGTGCTTCTTGCTATGGTCGCTATCGAGGATGGCAAACAGCGGGCCTGGAAGCTTTCGGCGCCATGCGGCAATGGTTTCGGCGACCTTCGGATCGGTCGATGAACTCTGGATGAAATCAATGTTCGGGTCCTGACGAGCGCGCCCGGAGATCCCGCTGTGGTCGATATCCACGGAGAGGACGCGATAGGGATTGCCAAGCGAACACAAGAGATGGGAGAAATACAAAGCCGATCCGCCATAGGCACTGCCGAACTCAACCACCAAGCTGGGCTGTAGCTCGCTCAGGATTTCCTGGTAGTTCCACAAATCAAAAGGCAGCTTGTAGATGGGAACGCCGAACCAGCGTATCTCGCGCCAAAGATTGCTGTTGAAATACCACACACCGTAGCTGTGGCCGGCGCGGGTGCGGGTGCGGGCGCGCTGCCGCTGAAAGGCGGAAACCCCGGCCCGCACGGCTTTCAGCTTGTTCTTAAAGTTCATGGGGAACGTCAGCTCGACTTTCTCCAGAATACACCCGTGCCATCGATCTCTTGGATCGGGTCGGTGATGCCGGCGCGCCTGCGGAAATCATGAACCGCTTCCTTGCAGGGCGGAACTACGTGATAGTCGTCCACGATGACGAAACCCCCGGCGGACACCTTATGATAGAGCGCGTTGAAAACATCCATGGTGGATTCGTAGAGGTCGCCGTCCGTGCGCAAGACGGCCAATTGCGAAACTGGGGCGTTGGGCAAGGTGTCTTTGAACCAGCCCTTGAGAAATTTCACCTGGCTGTCGAGCAAGTCAAATCGGTGGAACGCGGCCTCGACCTCGGCTAGAGAAACGGCAAGCAGAGGCATGCCGGATAGATCGTAACCGCGGTCGGCTTCGAGCGAGGGTACAGGTAGTCCCTGAAAGCTGTCGGCTACCCACACGGTGCGGCCGGTGACGTTCTGCAGCTTGAGAATAGCGCGCATCAGGATGCAGGAGCCGCCGCGCCACACGCCGGCTTCGAGAAGATCGCCGGGGACATTCTGCTTCAACACGGACTCGACACAGAACTGCAGGTTGTCGAGACGCTTAAGCCCTACCATGGAGTATCCGATGCTGGGCCAATCCTTGCCGAGGACGCGGGCTTCGGGATCGAATGGCGTGGTGCGGAAGATCTTGTATCCCCGCTTGTTGAGAGCTTCGAAGAGCACCCGCTTGGTCAGTCGGATACTGCGATCGGGGCGAACCTCTTGATTGCTGCTCTCCGGGTAGAGGTAACCGGTGAGACAGCGTTTCAGCAAATCAAGGTAGAGGCCTTGATCGGCAGGGATTTGCGGCGTGGTGCGAACTTCGGTGTCGGTCTCCACAAAAGAAGATTATATAGGCGCGCTGCTTTGCAATCCGTGAATTGCGAAACGCTTTGCAAGCGGGCCGCCTGGGAAGCGGCGTCTATACGGAATTCCTAATTGTCCAGCCCTTCTCACCTTTTTTTCTTGGTAGCCTGCTGGCTCAACGGTAGCCCAGGCAAGTGAAGACGACGCCTGACTCTACCCCTGGCGCGGCCGCCAGGTGAAGGAAGCCTCACACCCTAACACACCGCAAGGAAGCGCCTGGATTTTCCAAGTTACCCACGTTATACGCCCGCATTAGACGCTGGCCTTGTGCTATAGGTGCGCGTGCATCAGGTCTGGGGTTGTGGAAGCGCCTCATTCTGTGAGAACCTTACTTGCTGATCTTCCCGCGGGCTACCTGCAGCCATGTTTTCCTACTCGGCATGATCCGACTGCTGAGCCGTACGCGAGTGAATTTTCTGCGGACGGTATGGTGGTAGGCACGTACATGAAGGATTCGCTTGCGCATCTGTCTCATAGGGGCGGCAAATCCATCCAATAATCCGCGCTTACTGCGGGAGGCGGACCTGCTTTCCCAATCGCATGAAGTTCGCGTAGTCTGCGCCGGAGCGGGCCGTGGGTTCGCAGAGGCCGACACACGACTTCTTGCCCGGCGCTCCTGGAAGTTGCAGCGGACCGACAGCGCACGCGCTGACTGGATGCCTTCCGAGGCCGGGCGGATGCAATCGGTTATGGTTCGCGGGAGACGTCGACTGGCGGAAGCGGCGTTTTCCTATGTCAAGACAACCGGGCTTGCAGAATATAGTTGTTGCTCCACCTTGGGTGAATTGCGCCGCCTGGCGTCGGCAGAATCCGCGCATTGGTTTATCGCCCACACTCAGCCCGTGCTTCCTGCGGCTGCAGCTACCGCCAAACGGTGGAACGCCAAGCTGGGGTTCGACTGCGAAGACCTTCTGTCAGAAACGGGAGATAGGTTCTGCGAGGCAATCCGGCTAATCGAACGCAAATACTTCGCGGCTTGTGATTACGTCTCCGCGACCTCGCAGCATATGGCTAACTACTTGGTCAACACCTATGGAATTGCACCGCCGGTCGTGTTGTATAACGTATTTCCGCTCTCACTCGCGCAGGGGATGTCGCCCCCTACTTTGCGCCCAACTGCCCCGCGGCTTCGCCTGCATTGGTTTGGTCAGACGATTGGTCCTGACCGCGGCTTGCAAGATGTGTTTGCAGCCTGTTCTGGCTTAAGCGAGCTTGTCGAAATCCACCTGCGCGGCCGGGTTTCAGAAGAGCATAGAGCGGTCTTGCTTGGCGAAGCGGCACGCTGCGGTGTAGCCTCCTGCCTGCACTTTCACCCGCGCGTTGATCACGACGACCTTATTCGATCCATGGCGGAATACGATGTTGGACTGGCGCTGGAGAGAGTCCAACACCGCAACTACAGTCTCACGGTCACCAACAAAGTCTTTGCCTACCTGCTTGCCGGGCTGGCCGTTGTGGCCACCGATACGCCCGGACAGCGCGAGGTCATGAGCCAAGCGCCGGAGGCGGGTGCTTTGTATGCCACGGAAGTTGTAACCGGTTTGCGTGAAATCCTGGAAACCTGGATCAGAGATCGTGAGAAACTGCGACGGGCTCAACAAGCTGCTTGGGAGGCAGCACGATCGAGGTTCTGCTGGGACATCGAGCAGCGGAAGTTCCTAGAAGTGCTGGGTAGAATGTCGTAACGGCGGCGGCAAGGCTTGGATCGCCAGAGATTCTCGAAAATGAACATGCCGATAAACACTAAAACATCTTTAGCCTTCTTGGTGAGATCGGCACTCTCGATGGTGATCCTGGCATTCGCCGGCGTCTCATTTGCGCAGCAGAGCAGGGTTGAGATGGATTATCGCCATAACGGTCGGGTCGTAGATGCCCGGGACATCGGGGTGGATTGTTCCGGAAGAAACGACAGCGCAGCGGCGTTAAACGCGCTGAGCGGCTCGGGAAAGCTTACCGGCACCAAACTCGTTTTTCCGGCCGGGAGTCCAAACAGGCCATGTTTGATCAAGCTCGGGAGCACCTGGCGAATTCACGATGCCTCGTCATTCACTATCGACGGTGGAGCGCGCTGCGGCCTGCCCGGCAACTGCACGACTTTGCAATGGGCCGGCAACGTGGGTGGAACCGTGATCGACATGGAGCAGGTTTTTGGTTTTGAGGTAAGGAATGTGCGTATTGACGGCGCGGGAACCGCCGGGACAGGCGTCATTGTTGACCAGAATGCCTTTGACGGCATCGCCACATATGACGGTATTTTCGAGGGAGCGCTTTTTAACGCGAATGCCAGTACCTCTAGTGGTCCTTACGATGGTTGGGTCGGAATGTCTGTCTCGCCCACAAGCAGGGTCAATGTTGCGGACATTCGCGTCTTCGACTCCGCGTTTGAGTGTGTCAGCACCGGTAAAGGAAACGGAACTGTCGGTTACGCCTTGGGTCTGGCAAACGGCTCCCAGAATGCCCTGCTCGAAGTCATCCGACACAATTACTTTGAACATTGTGGGTATGGCATCTACCAAAAAAATGGCGGCGCTATTATTGAGGAAAACACGTTTGGCGGCGACAGGAGCACGATGGATGACATTTACTTGACTGGAACTTCATCACACGAACGCATCGTTGCGAATTGGTCGGAGTCGCAACAAGGTGCTGCGAACCAATTCTTCAAAGCGGTATTCGCGGACGTAACTGGACCCGGGATCGAAATCTCCGGCAACCAGATTCCCATCAACGGCGGCTGCGCGCTCGACATAGGCGGCAACACCATCACCAGCCGTGAACCTAATGTGTGGTACCAGGGTCAAAAGTATGGAAAGGACGGCCGGAAGGCTTGCGCTACCGCGAACGGATATTCCTTCACTTGGTCCGGGCCAAGTGGTCTTGCCTGGCCGGCGGATGTGACGGGGACGCTGCGGGCAGGTATTTTTCTGCCGGGGTCATTGACTAACGGCCCAAGTGCCGGAATGATAGCCAACTCAGGCAAGGCTATAGCCCAAGGTACACCTGTCAAATGGACGGGTGCCGCCACCGTCGTAGGGACTACCCCAACAGATATAGGACCGGGCATAGTAGTTGGGGTCACGGCCAACGCTCCCGGCACCTCCTCCCGACCCACCTATGTCATGACCTCCGGCTACATTGCAATGACCGCCGATGGTGACTGTTCCGTCGGACAATTTGTGGTTGTGAGCAAGCATGTCGATGGACACGTGGAGTGCAATAGCACGTTCGCTGCGGGCACGGTCATCGGTGTAGTGCTGCTCGGAGATAGGGGTGGCGGCGCGGTTTATGTACAAGTCGGATTGCGATGATTGAGTCGGCAGGCGGCGACCTTCTTGATTCTCCATGCCTGGCGATCACGCCATATAGAATGTAATGCTACCGGCTAAATAGGAATCCAGCAGTTGAAACGTGTCCTGGTCATCGGCGCTGACTTTACCCCCAGCAGTTATCCCCCGGCGTTGCGCCTGCGCTATCTTGTCCAGCACTTGCAGGAATTTGGCTGGGAGCCGGTTATCCTGACCACTGATCCACGCTATTACGAAAACCCGGTCGACGAAGAAAACCTGAACCTGCTGCCTTCCGGCCTGGAGGTCATTCGCACCCGCGCCATTCCAGCCGCCCTGACGCGGAAGTTCCACTTCGGAGACCTGGGGCTGCGCAGCCTGTGGCATCATTGGCGGGCGCTGAAGCGGGTGATCCGGCAGAAGAAGATCGATCTGGTATTCATCAGCGTTCCGCCCAATCCCACGATGATTCTTGGACGTCTTGCCTACACATGGTTCGGAATTCCCTACGTGCTGGACTACCAAGATCCCGTCGTAACGGACTACTACTGGAAATTGCCGCGTTCGCAGCGCCCCCCGAAATTCGTCATGGCCTATCTCTACTTGCGGGTGCTGGAGAATCTGTCTGTGACAAAGGTGGCTGGGCTTGTGGCCGTGTCAAAGGGAACGATGGAGGAGGTGGCGAAGCGGCATCCGCGGCTGCCGGATGTCGCCGAGATCCCTTTGGGCGTGGAGCCAGCCGACTTCGAGTATCTGCGAGGGCATCCCCGGAAGAATCCCATTTTTGATCCTAAGGACGGACTATTGCACTTGAGCTACGTCGGGCGAGGTGGCGCGGACATGCTGCCTGCGCTTCGCGCTGTATTCCAGGCGATCATTGCCGGCTTGGACCGATGGCCTGAGCTGTTTGGCCGTTTGCGTCTGCATTTTGTGGGCACCACCTACGCGTACCGGGCGGAGGGTCAGTATCAGGTGCTTCCGTTGGTCAGAGAGCTGAAGCTTGAGCAGTATGTGGACGAACACCCGGGACGTGTCCCGTATCTCACGGCGATGCAGATCATGCTGGACTCCCATGCGCTGGCGATCATCGGATCTGAACTGCCGCACTATACCGCTTCAAAGGTCTTTCCCTACATCGTGTCGGCGCGGCCGCTGCTCGCCATTTTTCATGAAAAAAGCAGCGTCGTGACGATCTTGAGAGAAACCAATGCGGGCGAGGTCGTGACATTTGGAGACAGCCGGTCGGTCCTCACGGAGACGGAGGAGATTGCGGAACAATTGCGAAGTCTTCTGGCATTACCGCCCGGTGCGCGCCCCCACACACGATGGGAGGCCTTCGAACGTTATACCGCCCGGGCGATGACTGCTCGCCTGGTGAAAGTGTTCAACAAGAACGTTGAGTCGGAGACTGTTTTTGAGTGAAAACATCAACCGGCCGATGATACCTCCTATCTTTGGCAAAGCTTCTCACTGGGACATTCGGGTACTGATCTAATCCGTTACTGCTCCGGACGAACCAAACAAGTCAAGGCCGGGCTGGATCTTGAATGTAGAAGTAATGTCCCGGTAAATCGAATTCTACTCTGAAGCAGTTGATCTACTGCGCTTTGACGACGGCGGCACACAACCGCGATTCTGGCCGGCGCCTCCTCAAGAGTTGGGAGATAATACTCGATGCATCGGGCCTTTCGGCCTGTGCGTTATGGTAGGCTAACTTCCCTGATGAATATTCCTGCCATACCGCACAGCATCCCGGAATGGCGGGTTAATCCGGCGAGGAAACCACGATAGCAAGAGTAATAGCTTCGGTCGTCAGCGGTGTTCCAAGCTCAGTCAAATACAGACTGGGCTGGCTTAGACCGGTATACATTCGGCTCATACGCCTCTGGAAACCCGTCATCGACGTTGAAACTCGGGCAGGCAAAATAACATGGCAAGTCGACGGTTTGACATCGCACAGACATCTGCTGGGAACCTACGAATCTCACATGCAAGACGCATTCTGCAAATATGTGCAAAGCGGATCGGTCGTATTCGACATTGGGGCTCACGCTGGCTTTCACTCACTTTTTTGTGGACTTCTAGTTCGTCCTGGGGGGCAGGTTTTTGCTTTTGAACCGAACCCGGTTTCGCGTATTTCTTTGTCCGAACAAATTCGGAGGAATCCTGGCCTAAGGATTACGGCGTTGGGTGTTGGTCTAAGCGATTTTGCCGGCACTGCGACCTTTGACGCTTCGATGGATTGTCAATCAAGATTAACGGAACTGGGCGACATCACAGTAGAGGTTGATACCATCGATCGTTTAGTCGGACTAATCCCCGCGCCAAACACCATAAAGATCGATGTTGAGGGTCACGAGGAACGGGTTCTGAGGGGCGGCATGACGACCTTAGCCAGATATCGTCCTGTGGTACTGGTGGATTGGAACGACGACATGACCCTGCGATGTGTTTCCGCGTTGCTCACGCCACTCGGATATCGCATACTGCCCGGTCCTCCCGTGATCGCCTTGCCCTATTCCTGAAGGCCAACAACTAAGCAACAACGAATTAAATCAGTATCGACATTCGATGACTGGAGAAGGTCTGATGAATTGTGCTAGTAGCTCCAGGTCTGATCAGACGAGTCAACAATGCCCATCCTGCTTGGAGCAATGCCGTATTCTGGGACAAGTTAGTAAGGTTTACGCTTACTTATGTGATGAATGCGGTTTGGCTTTTATGGAACCACATTCCTCTCCCTCTTATCGACACGACGAATGGTATAGCTGGCTCGAGCTCACGCCTGGAGCTGGAGACTACGCTCTAAAGGTTTCGGAAAGCTCGTATCGGAGGCAACTAAAGATTTTGTCTGCTGTGTCACCTGGCCGAAGGATTGTAGATGTGGGAGCTGGCCATGGAGTTTTTGGAAAGATCGCTTCCGATCAAGGCTGGGACGTAATTTGCTCAGATCTCAATTCCCGCGCGATGGCGTTTGGGGTCGAAATCTACGGCCTGCAATACCGAAGTCTGCAAGATCTCCCTTCGGAAAGCGCAGATGTGGTTCGCCTGTCACATGTCTTGGAGCATATTCGGGAACCCCGTGCGGTTTTGAGATGTATCCACAGAATCCTGCGGCCGGGCGGAATCTGCGTTGTGCTGGTTCCAAACTATGAACCGCTCAGCTGTCTTCTGAGGAATTCTGTCCTTAGGTGCTGGCCCGGACAGCATGATTTTCGCGGTGACATTTACTCACCTCAGCACGTGTTGGGATTCAATTCCCGCTCCCTGGAGCGGGCCTTCACCATTGCCGGTTTTGAGTCAGTGAAGATTCAATCAGTTAGCCGAGGAAACCGGACCTATTATCGCTGGAGAGCAGATGGCGTTTCGGCCCTCACACCGCGCCACACGGCTTACGAGCTGATCAACCGCGTAGGCAATCTTTTCGGCCGTGGGAGCTGGGTGGTAGGCTACTTCCGGGCATAACTGCTGGTGCATCGGACTTGTCGCAATCGTTCCAGTCTGGGTGTAGTTTACTTCATGTTCTCATACTTGGCCGGATTCGCGCTCGGATTCTTTGATTAGGCGACGAACAGATGGTATGATTTACCTCCCTATTTGCAATGCGATTGGCTATTATCAGCACGCATCCTATCCAGTATCACTCCGAGTGGTACCGCGCCTTGGCTGAACATCCCGCTCTGGATGTCCACGTTTATTACGGCCATCGCACCACGCACCTTGAACAGGCAAATGCCGGATTTGGGGTGGAGTTTGACTGGGATGTGCCGTTGCTTTCTGGCTATCCTTATACCTTCTTGCAGAATGTAGCTGACCATCCCGGCATCGGAAGATTCGGTGGCATCGATACACCGGAGATCAAAAGCATCATCGTGAGGCGCGAATACGATGCCGTCATGGTCAACGGATGGAATCATAAGAGCGCATGGCAGGCAATCCGCGCATGTTGGCAGTCAGGTGTCAAAGTTCTGGTGCGCAGCGATTCCCATTTGCACACACCGCGCACGCTGCTGACCAGGATCGCGAAGCCACTTCTGTACCGGCAATTCATTCCGCGGCTCGACGGATGCCTTGCGGTCGGAAAATGGTCAAGGGAATATTTTCTGCGCTACGGCGCCAGACCCGAGAAGATATTTGTCGTGCCGCACGCTGTAAACAACAACTTTTTTCAATCGCAGGCGGATGCGCTTGCTCCACGGCGGCCGGACTTGAGGAAGCAGTGGAGTTTGGACCCGGAGGCTGTGGTTTTTGCTTTTGTAGGCAAACTCATTGCCAAGAAGTGCCCCTTGGATTTTGTACGAGCTATCGAACAGGCTGCAGCAATGAATTCAAAGATTCAAGGTCTGGTAGTCGGAGATGGACCACTAAGAAAACAATGTGAGCAGTTTGTTCGAACTCATCAGGTTCCGGTACACTTTTTAGGTTTCCTGAACCAGTCGCAAATCGCGTCAGCTTACGTAGCTTGCGACGCGCTTGTGCTCCCGTCAGACGGTGGAGAAACCTGGGGGCTCGTCGTGAACGAGGCTATGGCGTGTGGCAGACCCTGTATCGTGAGTGACAAGGTGGGCTGTGGGCTAGACCTCATTATTCCAGGACAAACTGGAAGGATTTTTCCCTGGGCCGATGTCGATGCTCTAGCGAAAAGCATGATCGGGATGGCAGATCCTCCACGCTTAGCCGTTATGGGTGCTCAATCCCGCAGAAAAATACAGCAGTGTTCAGTGGCGGTTGCGGTCGATGCAATCATCACTTGCCTGGAAGCAGTGCTTACCCCGCGGAGCCTTTGTGCAAGCGCGAATTAGCTCCCTGCATAAGGGAACATGGCCAGTCTTGTTATACGCGGGCATCCCCACTTTGGCCACTGCATTCCTCTGGGCAACGAGCGCATATGAGTTATCGCTCCTGCAACTTGCCGCAGCGTTCAGCTTATGCTGGATTGCTTGGGCCTCGTACCAGCATTGGCGTCATCAAGGGCGGGCTGGGATCCCGCTCTTCGCACTGATCGCCAGCGTCTATTGGTTAGTGTATGCGCTCCCGCTGTTCTGGGGTGAACATGCTATTTCCTTGGTGACGGGGTACCATCGATTATCTGAAGCGGCCATCACCTCGTCCATCTATCTGGCGCTAGCCGGGGTGGTGAGTCTTTGGGTCGGCATGAGGCTCGCGAAAAGGCCTCGCTGGACTCACCGGATTCGTCTTGACGTCCCAGAAAATCCATGGCGCTGGTACTATCTACGGATAGTGTTGGTCGTGTCAACACTAATGAAGGTTCTGCTTCCCATCGATGCGCTGGGAACGAGTAGCCGCCAAATCCTTTTCAACATCGAATTCATTCTCCCAAGTGTAGCCTTTGTCATTCTTCTCCGATCTTACCTGCGGGGACAAGCAATTCGTATCGACAAGTTTCTACTGCTGGGATACTTTGTCATAGCGTTGGTGGCGGGCCTGTCTTCTGGCTGGTTGGGGAACTTTGTTGGGGTGGGAATTATCTGCATCGCTACTTACATGTTAGAAAAGCGGCGTTTCCCGGTGGTAGCGATGCTCGTACTGCTTCCGGTCATTCTGTTTCTTCAGCCCGGCAAGGCCAAATTCCGGGAAAGATACTGGAAGGGCGACCCTGGGGAAAGCTATGCACAAAGCTATGCGGAGCGAATAGGATTCTGGATCGATGCCTCGTCGGAAGCGTGGGGTCGTGCATTGAGCGATCCCACCGGTGAACGGGTGAGAGCATTGAGCGGAGCCAGCTTGTCCAGACTTTCTTTGCTACAGCCCACTGCCAATGTGATCGAGACCACTCCGGCGTGGGTACCATACCAACACGGTCGCATGTATTCCTATTTGGTAGTCACATTCATCCCGCGTTTTCTGTGGCCCGACAAACCATCCGTGAACAACGCCAGCAAGTGGTATCAGATCGCTTATCATCTAACGCGTCCCGCAAATATACAGAGCACCGGAATGGCCGTCGGCACTGCGGCGGAGAGCTATATAAGTTTCGGTTGGGTGGGGCCGTTGATGATCATGCCTTGCCTCGGCTTATTTCTTGGACTCTTTCAGGAGGTATTCCTGCGTGCTAGGTCGGGGCTGCTGTTAAGCGGTATCGGGGTTGCATCATTGCCTGGGCTGCTCTCGGTTGAGTCGCAAATGGCAGTGTATATCGCAGGCATAGTTCAACAGGTTCTCTTCGCGATTATCGTTCTTGCGCCGATTCTAGAGTTTCACCAAGAGGCGAATCCTCACCGCGAAAGATCCCTCTTGTCCTATGCGAAAGTCGGAGAACACCCCGCATAGTTCTGCCAATTCCTTCCCGTACTGTGTTGTGAAGACAGCTTTGTGCGCTCACGAAAGCGAGTCACCAGAGCGGGAAGCCAATTGCTGGGCCGCCTCAGCCGTGAGCGCAAAAGAGAGCGCAAGCACGGGCCCGAGTACATTGAAAAGAGGCCGGGCGGTATTGCCGCCGCCTGCGTTGTTCCAGACCGCTAAACCCAGAGCTGCTATAGCGCCGCCCACGGCGCCGTAGCACCACGCTTTAGGAATGCGTTTGGCGGCAAAGAACAAGAACGGGATCCAGATCAGGGTCAACCAGAAGGTCCAACTGCCAACGATTGCCAGAAAATTGTGCAGCACGCCAGCCGAAACGACCTTCTCCTGGGCTACGATTTGCCAAGGCGTGACGAGAGCGTGCTCGATCGTGGAGCGAACAACGATCACGGTTGTCAAGGCCACCAGGGTCATACCTAGAATTCCGGCACAGGCTTTCGTCCACTCGTTCGGCTCCGAAAAGATCCAAACTGCTGCGAACACAAACGCGCCAGGAACGAACGTTTCCTTGGAAAGTCCGGCAAGCAACCCGATGATGGGCAGAACCAGCCACCTGCGCCTCATCAGCGACCAGGTGAGTGCCAGAAACCAGAACGCTTCTGCGGAATCGACAAGGCCGCTTACCTCATAATTGGCCACCGTGAAATTCAAGAGGTAGGCGAATGACGCCGTAACCGCGAGCACGGAGTTTTGGTAAAGCCTGAAAATCAGGCTGCTCAGCAGGGTTGCGGCTGCGGCGCAAAAGCCCGAATTGACCACTAATAGAGCGAATGCAGTTGGGTTCCAGCTTCCCAAGCGGCCCCGCACGACCCAGTAGATCGGCTTGGCCAGGAACGGCACCAGAATTCTGTACTTCCAGTGACCAAAAGCAGCGTGCGGTCCTTCCTCGACCAGATGGTAATACTGCAGTGAATCGGACAAACCGTGGGTCGCCGGAGGACTGTAGCGGTTGAGTGTTGGATATCCGAGACCGAAGCAGATAACAAATAGGAGCAGGAACCATGCCAACCAAAGGGCCAATTTTGTCACTCGCTCAGTGCCTTTTTAGCGGTGGTCCGCGACGGGCGGGTCGCCCTGCAAAATACCGGTATTGTACACTGGTTTTATACGCCGGGTGTATCGCTTGTGGTCAGCGTGACGGGAAGCTCGCCGCGCGCAGCAATGGCGAAAGAGCTTTCCTAAAACGTTCCGCAAAATGTTCTTCGAGAAACCCAGATTGAACCCTGGCGCGCGCCGCTCGGCCGAGCTCCGCGGCATAGCCAGCGTCGGCGAGCACGGGAATAACCATTTCGGCTATGCTTGCTGCATCTAGATTCTTTGCCAGCACCGCGCCCGTGCCACTCGGGAACAGCTCTTCCGTAACTGTTCTCGCTAGTCCTAGGACTGGTACACCAAAGCTTGCAGCTTCCACCGCCGCAAGCCCAAATCCCTCACCCTTGGACGGCAACAAGAGGAGCCGACATTTGCGATATATTTCATCACGCTGCGCATCGGTCAGTGGACCGCGAAATTCGACCCCTCGTAGGTTTTCGGTTGCGATTCGCCGTTGCAGGCGGTCGGCGTCATTGCCCCCACCAATGATAATCAATTTTGCATCGGGCACGGCGGCTTGAATGATGGGCCAAGCGTCCAGCACCGCGTCGTGCCCCTTATATCGCTCAGAGTCAACCATGCGCCCGACAATGAGGCCCACAGGAGGCGAGGCACCGACGTTTGCCGCTTGTGACTGTTTGCTCACTCCGAGCCAGACAACCTCAACCTTGGGTAGCCAGGGATTGACCTTGCGCGCGTCCGCTACTGTCGTGGCTGAATTAGTCAAAAGGAGATCTGCATGCAACAGCGCGTCGCGTCGTCGGCCAGCAAGCGGCTCCCAGGCCTCGACGCCATGCAGAAACACGACATAGGGGATCCTCCACAGGGTGGGAATCAGGGCGTGTAGAACCGCGAGGTGAACGTGGTCGTATATCACCAAGTCGGGGCGTTTCAGGCTGCCCCAGGCTACCCGCCAGACTACCGTGGGGATGCGCGCAATACGGGGCCAAAAGGGGGGATGTTCCCAAACCACCACGTCGGCGTACGGATCGAGAGCCGTGACCATCATCTTTGTAACAACACCGATCCCGCCGTACCGCGTGCCAAGCCCGGACGTGATCATGCCAACTTTGGGCCGCAAAGAAAATCACCTGGGAACCGAGTACTTTAGCATTAGGTCAACGACAAGTCGAAGCGGTTTCTGTAAGATATCGCTCGGTGCGTTCCGAGTTTCATGAGGATTCTCAAGGTCAGCCCATCGTTCTATCCGGCTTTTTCGTATGGGGGGCCTATTGTTTCTACGTACGAGCTGTGCCGGAATTTGCCGCTACTAGGCTGCGAGGTCCGCGTACTGACCACCGACACCAACGGCCTGGGACGAACTCTGGAGGTGGAGAAAGGTAAAGAGGTTTGTTTCGAGGAAGGGTTCTCAGTCCGATACTGCCACCGTGTGCTGCGTCATTCTGTCGCTCCAACCCTGATACAGTTGCTGCCGCAGTATATTGCCTGGGCTGATGTCGTACACCTGGATTATGTCTACAGCTTTCCGACTCTGCCTACACATTTTCAGTGCCGTTTGTTGCGCAAGCCTTTGTTGTGGTCACCGCACGGCGCCCTGATGCGATGGGAGCGTTCGTCCCGGAGAACGTCGAAAGCGATCTGGGATTTTCTCTGGTATCACGGAAGCGATTTACAGCAGTTGGTTGTACATCTCGCCTCAGAACAAGAGGAAGAGAACGCCCGGGCCAGATTTCCCAAGTTGCAGACGGCAGTGATTCCCAACGGGGTGGACGTTCCCGCAGAACTAAACCCAACGGAGTCAAATCGAGAGCTGCGGTTGCTTTTTATCGGGCGCTTGGACCCGATCAAGGGAATTGAGAATTTACTCAAGGCTTGCAGTACGATGGCTTTCAATTCAGAGCTGGGTTGGCGACTCGCGATAGCGGGAGGGGGAAAGCCTGCCTACGTCGCCCAGATCAAGAAACAGATTGTCGCCTATGGTCTCAATGAACGCGTGCGCATGGTGGGAGAAGTTCTGGGCGATGCCAAGAAGAAGTTGTTCGAGAATTCGGATGTGGCTCTTGTGCCTTCTTATAAGGAAAATTTTGGTATCGTAGTCGCCGAGTCTCTTGCTCACGGAATCCCAGTAATCGCCAGCAGAGGTACACCGTGGGGCGGCTTGGAACAGAAGGGGTGCGGTCTATGGGTCGAGAACGATCCGGAGACGCTGGCCAGTGCAATTCGCAGGATTAGTACAATGCCAATGAGGACTATGGGACTGCGCGGACGAGAATGGATGCGAAGGGATTTTTCTTGGCGATCAGTTGCCAACCAGATGCTAGATCTGTACCGTGAATCCGTGCGCACGACCGCCGGTTGGCGCGATTGATGTCTACGCCTACAACAGCACCGACCTGTTAATCGACTTTGACGGCTACTTCGCTGCGCCAGGAGGCGGATTGTCAATGTATCCGGTTGCGCCTTGCCGCGTGCTGGACACGCGTCAGGTAGGCAACGGGCGAAATGGACAGCCGCTCATCGGCACGCTGAATCCTCCGGTCAATGTGGTGGGCAGCGTGTGCGCCCCGCCCAGCAGCGCAGCGGCATACATCTTCAATGCGACGGCGGTGCCGCCGGGCTCCATGTCTTACCTCACCTTGTGGCCCGACGGCAAGCCACAGCCCGGAGTCTCGACCCTGAACGCCTACGATGGTTTCATCACTTCGAACATGGCCATTGTGCCGACTACAAATGGCTCGATTGATGCTTACGCTTACGGACTAACGTAACTGATCTTGGGAATCTCCGGCCACTTTGCGCCATAGCGCAAGTCAAATCAGACAGAAACGGTCCGCCGTATCGATGATCTTTATCGGGATCGGGGTTTTCCTGGTCGCGATTGGTACTTTTGCGCGCTGGTATTTTCTATGCTGAAAATGCGGACGTTTCAATACGCCGCCGCACCCCACATGGGATTGAGTCGGATGGGAGCGCCACCGGCACATTCCTACCGCGACGGGCTCTGGATGCTTAGCACATAATTCTTGCCGCCTGCATCGTAGATCAAGCGCCAATAGAGCTTCT
>Ga0187867_10000506_pt1 | contig 34578 bp, 31 predicted proteins | sample June2016WEW_13_1_FD_132976 | JGI IMG/M metagenome (GOLD analysis project Ga0187867, IMG submission 132976) | Peatland microbial communities from SPRUCE experiment site at the Marcell Experimental Forest, Minnesota, USA - June2016WEW_13_10 | ecosystem: Environmental > Terrestrial > Soil >... | reverse complement strand
GGGCGGGAGAAGGTGCTGATCAAGAACATCCAGCAGCGCACGCCGCTGGTGGAGACCTACATCCAGAACACCAGGCCGGACGTGAAGCTCTACGAGGTGCCGGTGGAAGACCAGTACACGCTGAGCCGCGTGGACTTCGGCAAGGGCTTCTTCGACAAGACTTACAACCCTCGCTCCGAGGCCAAGCACAAGGGCAAGCTCGGCTTCTTCAAGGGTTCCTTCGGGGCCATCACCGGACTGACCAAGGCGCTGGGGCTGGAGCGGTTCACGTACTCGCCCACCGGCTTCATGCAGATGATGTTCCTGGACCCGACCGGCTTCGACAACCAGCACTACGTCTTCAGCTATGTGCGCCGGGAGTTTCTAGGCTCGGTGCGGACGTGGGTCTTCGACGTGCACCCCAAGGTGAACGGCATGGGCCGGTTCTACGGCCGCATCTGGATCGAGGATGAGGACGGCAACGTGGTGCGGTTCAACGGCACTTACACCGGCCCCGCCAGCGAGGACTCCTCGAAGTACTACTTCCACTTCGACAGTTGGCGGATGAACGTGCAGCCCGGAATCTGGCTGCCGGTGGCCATCTACGTGGAGGAGACGAACCGCATCGAAGGCGAGAACAAGAGCGTGGGACTGAAGGCCCAGACTCACTTCTGGGGTTACAGCCTGAAGCTGCCCACGCGGGACAGCGAGAACGTGAGCGTCAAGGTGAACGACGCGGTGGACAAGAGCGACGACTCGCAGGACGTGGGCCCGCTGCAGGCCACGCGCGCCTGGGTTACCCAGGCTGAGAACAACGTGATCGACCGCCTGGTGGAGGCGGGCCTGGTGGCGCCGCTGGATCCGGGCGGCTATGAGAACAAGGTTCTGGACCAGATCGTCGTCAACCTGGTGGTGCCCAACAACCTGGCCTTCACCGACCAGTTGCATACCCGCGTGCTGCTGTCGACCACGGTGGAGACGACCACGGTGGGCAACACCATCCTGGTCAGCAAGGGGCTGATCGACAGCCTGCCCAACGAGGAATCGATCGCCTCGGTGATCGCCATGGAACTGGCGCACATCGCCATGGGGCACCATATCGACACCCGCTACGCGTTCAACGACCGGCTGATGTTCCCCGACGAATCGACCTTCCAGCGCATCGACATGTACCACTCCGACCACGACAACGCGGAAGCCGCCAAGAAGGCGATGGAGTATTTGCAGAACTCGATGTACAAGGACAAGCTGCCCTCGGCCGGCCTCTACTATGCGCAGTTAGTCGAGCGGGAGAAGGTACTCAAGGGCCTTAACACGCCCAAGCTGGGCGATTCGCTGCTGAAGGCCGACGGAACCCCGTGGATGGCCGACCTGCAGAGGATGGCGCCCCGGATCAACTGGGACGACCTCACCCAGACCGCCGCGCTGCCCCTGGGCAGTTGGATCAAGACCGATCCCTGGGACGACAAGGTGCACATGCTGAACGCCAAGCGTTACGCGCCCATGAACGCCCGCGACAAGATGCCGTTCGAGGTGACGCCTATCTACTACAAGCTGCAGCGCTACGAGGTGGCCCGCGCCGAGGCGCCGGCAGCGCCCGCCCCCGGTGCGGCCAACCCCGCCGCGCCCGCTCAAACAGCGCCCGATCCTGGGGCGCAGCCGGGCACTGCTCCGGCCGCTGCTCCGCCCGCTGCTCCCGGCGCCGCTCCCGATGCTGCCGCTCCACCGCCTCCGCCCGCGGCGCAACCTGCCGCCGGCGACGCGGCGCAACAGCCGGCGCAAGCTGCGCCAAACCCACAGTAGAACAGGCTCCGAGCACCCTTGGCCGTTAGGCTCCGCACAGCTAATCCCGGCCAGGGGGCTCAGGAACGACTCGAATTGAGGTCCGCACCCGCAACTCAAATTCCCCGGATTGGACGTGCTTTGTGATTACGGCTTCTGTGACGATGAAACGAACGACACTTGCATCGATCCTGGCTCTCGTCTCCATCCTGTTTGCCGCGGGAGCCGCCCGCGCGCAAGTGGTTCCCTCAGCCACCAGTGGGCATATCTCCCTCACCGCCGGCGCCCTGGCCAGCGCCTTTCAGCCCGACTACGCGTGCTGCGCGGTTGCCGCAACCGCCCCCAACCGCCTTTACGGCGTGGGCGCCTTTGTGGACGTGAGGTTCACCCGCTGGGTTCAGGTTGAGGCCGAGGGCCGCTGGCTGCGCTTCAACGAGTACCAGGGGGTCAACGAGGATAACTACCTGGTCGGCCCGCGCCTGCCCATCCACCACTTCCGCTTCCTCGGCGCCACCCCTTACGCCAAGGCGCTGGTGGGCATGGGAAGGATGGACTTCGAGGACAACAATGCCTGGGGCCGCTATGCCGCCCTCGCCTATGGCGGCGGCGTCGACTTCCGCTTGACCAAGAGATTCATCGCGCGCGGCGACTTCGAGTACCAGCAGTGGCTCGGGTGGCCGAACCTCCCACCTGGATCTGGGATTGCGAACATGTCGTTCTTCCCCTACGGCGCCAGCGTCGGCGTCGGCTACAGAATCTTCTGAGAGCTCTCCGGCAAGGCGAAATCCTTTCCGCGTGCGCCTGGCTCGAATCATGGTAATATGGCATCTCCGGGACCGCGCAAACGCTGGCGTGCCTCCGGAATCCCTCGCGTAACTGGCGATTCAGGTGGGCCACCACCGGGGAGCGCGAGGCAGTCCTAAGCCGATCGCCTGGGCAATCCGTTTCATGTCCAGCGATACCCCTGAAAGGACTGCCCATGACCCGCTCACAGACCAGTTTCCGCGATTTCCTGTTCACATCCGATCCCGAGATCTTCGCGGCCATTGCCGGAGAAGAGCTTCGCCAACAGCAGGGAATCAACCTGATTCCTTCAGAAAACTACACCTACCCCGAGGTACTGGCCGCGCTCGGCTCGGTGCTGACCAACAAGTATTGCGAGGGCTACCCCGGCCGCAGGTACTACGCCGGGCAGGCCTTCGCGGACCGGGTGGAGAACGCCGCGCGGGAACGCGCCTGCCGGCTCTTTCGCGCCGAGCACGCCAACGTCCAGCCGCTCTCCGGTTCGCCCATGAATCAAGCGGCCTATCTGGCCTTCATGAAGCCGGGAGACACGATTCTGGGCATGGACCTCTCTCACGGAGGGCACCTGACTCACGGCGCTCCGGTCTCGCACATGGGCCAGCTCTTCAACTTCGTCCGCTACAAGACCAGGCCGGATCAGGCGGGCGGCATCGACTTCGACGAGGTGCGGAGGCTGGCGCGTGAGACGCGGCCGAAGATCGTCTTATGCGGCTACACCTCGTATCCACGCGAGTACGACTATGCGGCCTTCCGCTCCATCGCCACCGAAGTGGGAGCGCTGGCCATGGCCGATGTATCCCACGTGGCGGGCATGATCGCCGCCAACGTCCTGCCCAATCCGCTGGACGCGGGCTTCGACATAGTGACCACCACCACCCACAAAAGTTTGCGCGGCCCTCGCGGCGGCATGATTCTTTGCCGCAAGCAATACGCCCGGCAGATCGATAACTCGGTCTTCCCCGGATTGCAAGGCGGGCCGCATATGAACAGCATTGCCGCCGCCGCCATTGCCTTCCGCAAAGCCGAGGCGCCGGAGTTTCAGAGTTATGCGCGCCAGACGCTTGCCAATGCCAAGGCGCTTGCGGAAGAGCTATCCCGAGCGGGCGTAACGCTGGTTACCGGCGGCACGAGCAATCACATGATGGTGGCCGACACCATTGCGAGTTTCGGTCTCGACGGCAAGCAGGCGGAGCAGACCCTGGAGCAAATCGGCATCGCCACCAACAAGCAGGTGATTCCGGACGATCCCAACCCTCCGCTGCGGCCCAGCGGCATACGCATCGGCGCCCCGGCCTCCACCACGCGGGGAATGCGGGAAGAGGAGATGCGCCGCATCGCGGGTTGGATCGTGGACGCCCTGCGCCACCCCGCGGACGCTTCCCGGCTCTCGCTGCTGGCGGGCGAGGTGAGAGAGTTAAGCGCCGCCTACCCGATACCGGGCTTCGATTCGCTGCCATGGTAGCTGCTTGGGAAGGTCCGACTTACCGAAGAGCAAACCGAACGAACAAAAGCCCTCATGCTGGAGGTCCGGCATGAGGGCTTCTCCTTGAATTCAATTCCGTACTGAAGATCAGCCCGCCTTTTCCAGCAGGCAGAGCGACAGGTCGCGGCGCTCGACCATATCCTTGGTGATTTCCAGGTCGCGCACTCGCTTGTTGCTGGGCAGGTGATACATCAGGTCGAGCATCAGCTCTTCCAGGATCATGCGCAAGCCGCGCGCGCCCACCTTGCGGGCCAGGGCCTCGCGGGCCACGGCGCAGCAGGCTTCGTGGGTAAAGTGCAGGCGGACGTTTTCGTACTCGAAGAGGCGCTGGTACTGCTTGAGGATGGCGTTGCGGGGCTTGGTGAGTATCTCGATCAGCGCCGCCTCGTCCAGCTCGTCGAGGACGCCCATGACCGGCAGGCGGCCGACAAACTCGGGAATCAGGCCGTACTTGATGAGATCCTGCGGCTCGGTCTTGCGCAGGAGTTCGGTATCGCGATGAGAGCGCCCCGAAGCCTCGGCGTCGACATCCACAGCCTTGAAGCCCAGGGCCTTCTTGCCGACGCGGCGGCCCACCACGCGCTCCAGGCCCACAAATGCCCCACCGCAGATGAAGAGGATATTGGTGGTATCGACGGCGGTAAACTCCTGGTGGGGGTGCTTGCGCCCGCCCTGCGGCGGCACGTTGGCCACCGTGCCCTCAAGTATCTTGAGCAGAGCCTGCTGCACGCCCTCGCCGGAGACATCGCGGGTGATGGAGGGGTTCTCGTCCTTGCGGCCGATCTTGTCGATCTCGTCGATGTAGATGATTCCCTGCTGGGCGCGGACGACGTCACCGTCGGCGGCCTGAAGGAGCTTGAGGATGATGTTTTCAACGTCCTCGCCCACATAGCCTGCTTCCGTGAGAGTGGTCGCGTCCACGATGGCAAAGGGCACGTCGAGCATCTTGGCCAAGGTGTGGGCCAGCAGCGTTTTGCCGGTGCCGGTGGGGCCGATGAGCAGAATGTTGGACTTGGTCAGCTCGACTTCGTTGTTGCGCAGGCGATTCATCTGGATGCGCTTGTAGTGGTTGTAGACGGCGACGGCGAGCTTCTTCTTGGTCTGGTCCTGGCCGATCACGAAGTCGTCGAGAAAGTTCTTCACCTCCTGCGGCTTGGGCAGGTGGCCGGCGGTGGCGGCTGGAGCGGCATCGCCGCGGTCGTCCTCGAGGATCGAGTTACAAATAGCCACGCACTCGTCGCAGATATATGCGCGCGGGTAGTCGCTGGGCGACGAAATCAGCTTGGCCACGGCGTCCTGCGACTTGTGACAGAACGAGCAGCGCAGTGCTTCTTCGGGTCCCGTGCGCGTTTTCATTGAATGGCTCCCTCTTGGACGATGTTAGCGGTGCTAGCAGAGTTAGCTGAGTCAGCCCCGCCGGCCCGGTTATCGAGTTACGTGCGCGGCCGGTCGATAATCTCGTCGACGATGCCGTATTCCTTGGCTTGCTGCGAATTCATGATAAAGTCCCGCTCCACGTCGCGCTCGATGCGATCAAGGGGCTGGCCGGTGTGCTTGGCGATCAGGTTGTTGGTGATCTCGCGAATGCGCAGAATCTCGCGGGCGTGAATGTCGATGTCGGTGGCCTGGCCGCTCAGGCCGCCCATGGACGGCTGATGGATGAGAATGCGGGAGTTGGGCAGGGCGAAGCGCTTGCCCTTGGTACCCGCCAGCAGCAGGAAAGCCCCCATGCTGGCCGCTTGGCCGATGCAGTAGGTGACCACGTTGTTCTTGATGAACTGCATGGTGTCGTAGATGGCCAGGCCCGCGGTGATGGAGCCGCCGGGAGAATTGATATAAAGCTGCACGTCCTTCTCCGGATCTTCGCCAGAGAGGAAGAGCAACTGCGCCACGATCAGGTTGGCCACCTGGTCGTCGATGGGCGTGCCCAGAAAGATGATATTGTCGCGCAGCAGACGGGAGTAGATGTCGTAGGCGCGCTCGCCCCGGCTCGTCTGCTCAACTACCATGGGAACCAATGCCATTGAGTGTTCTTCTCGCTCTCCGGTTGGGGGCCGTTTCTCCCCGTTTCAAGGTGGCCGCGCGGCGTCTCCGCCGCGCGGCGCGTGTTCAAAGCCGCCGGCCCTACGCGGGCAAACGGTCGTACAGCAAACTTGCGGTCTTCTCCCGCCGCAATTGTTCCCGAATTCTAGCCAGCCCACCGTCCTCGGTCAATCGCACTTTTAGGGTATCGACCGGCTCGCGAGTCTCTACAGCAATCAAACGCAATTGCTGGTCCAGTTCCTCGTCGGTAACGGAAATCTTCTCCTCATCGGCGATGCGGTCCAGCAGGATGCCGGTTCTTACCTCGGCGGCGGCGCCGTCGCGCTGGGCGGCCCGAAGCCGTGCGAAGTCCAGCTTGCGCATCTGTTCGGTGTTCATGCCCTGGGCGGCCAGGGCGCGCAGGCCGCGATCCAGGCGCGTGTCAATCTGCTCCTGCACCAGCGACTCGGGAATCGCGAACGGGTAGAGCTCGCCGAGGGCCGCGAAGAGCCGGTTCTTGGTTTCGCCTTGGACGGCGCGGCGCTTGCGGATGGCCAGGTGCTCGCGGACGCCGGCTTCCAGTTCGGCATAGCTCTCGTATGCGCCGAGTTCCTTGGCGAAGTCGTCGTCCAGCTCCGGCACTGTGCGCTTCTTGATGGCCTTTACTTGCACTTCGTAGGCCACGGTCTTGCCGGCCAGCTTGGCCTCGGCGAAGTCGGCGGGGTAGATGACCTCAGCCTTCAGCTCCTGGCCAGGCTTGGCGCCGCGCAGGACGGTCGAGAAAGCCTCTACCGTGTCCTTGCCGCCTATTTCTACCAGCGTGTCCTCGCCGGCTATTGGGGCCGTCTCGGCGTCGCCGTCAATCTGTCCCTTGTAGGTGATTTGCGCCCAGTCGCCGTCCACCAGGGCGCGGTCCTCCTCGACCGGCTCAATGGTGGCGCGCGACTCGCGCAGTTGCCCAATCTCGTGCTTGAACTCTTCCTCGGTGACCTCGACCGGCGGCTTCTCCACAACGACGCTTTGGTAGCCCTCGATGGAGAAATCGGGAACGAACTCGAAGACGGCCTTGACGTGCAGCGGCGCGCCGTCCTCGACGGTCAACTCGGTCACCTGCGGCTGCCCGACGGGCTTGACGCCCAGGCCGGAGACAGCCTGGTTGAACCGCTCGGGCAGCAGGCCGTCAATCACTTCCTTGCGAATCTCGGCGGCAAAGCGGCGCTTGATGACCGTATCGGGCACCTTGCCCGCCCGGAAGCCGGGGATCTTGGCGTACTTGCGGTAGTTGCCCACCACTTCGCGATAGGCCTTCGAGACCTCTTCGGCGGGAATGTCCAGCACCAGTTCGCGGGTGCAGTCCGGGTTGGTCACCGGGCCGTGCCGGTGGCCGCTTCCTTCGTGATCGTGATCGTGGTCGTGGCCTTCGTGATCGCCGCCTTCGTGGGCGTGACCGTTCGCAATCTCGGCCGCACCGGGGGTGGAGTTGTTCTCAAGGGTGTCGGTAGAACTCAACGGTTTGCCTTCCAGGCTCGCCGCAGCGAGCCGATCGAACTGCCCATTTCGCTGTCAACCTGGTTTCTCACCAACTGTCGCTCAATGCGAAACCGGCTCCGCGCGGCCGGGAAATCTCTCATCCCATGGTAAGGGGGTTTGCTGGAAGGGTCAAACCGGCAAGCTCGATTCCGGCGTGGGGCGCACCGCGAAAGGCACGTTACTGTTCAGTGACCTGGGGCTTACGAACGTAAGGGAGGAAGCGGGGATGGGCCGCGCCGCATTGAGCGTAGTGCTCGCGGGCTTCCGTCAGGCTAAGGTCGCCGTTCACGGTCAGGCGCGTCTCGGCGGCGGTGTCGTCCTCCTGGCCATCGTCCTCCCACCAGCAGACCGGGCACAGCCCCAGCGCGCCGGCGGTCTCCAGCGTCTTGCAGCCGCAGCATGGGCAGCGAAAACGAGCCTCCAATACATCCCCCAGGTAATTTGGACGAGGAGGGAGGCGGGGAAGTTTACATGAAGGATGGTTTTCAGCCGGCAAGGGCGGCATTCAGCGGGAAGCTGCCCCTGACCCCTGATCTCTGATCTCTGATTCCTGACCCCTGTTTCGAGCGTCCCATTTCCCTTCCACGTCCATACGTTGTAGCATTTTGTCGGATGGGCCTTGCAGGTCCGGCCCGCTCCACGAGGCACTGAAACCCCATGAATAGCAGAATTTCGTTCTGTACCGGCTGGCGCGGAGGGCAAGGCTCACGCGCCCAAGACTCAAAATCGACCGGCGGCCGCGAGCTGTCCAACGGCTTTACGCTCATGGAGTTGCTGATCGTGATGGGCATCATTACCGTCTTGATGCTGATCGGCTTCCCGACTTACAAGAGCGTCATGAAGCACGTCCGCGAGCTGTCGGCCAAGAGGTCCATGCAGGTCATCCAACAGGCCGAGATGATGTACCAGAGCAATTACCCGAGCAAGGGATTTGCCTGCGATCTGAAATATCTGGGCGGCGAGTCCGCGCCGGGTACGCCGCCCTCCGCCACGGCCTCCCAGATGCTACCCGATGAGCTGGCCAGGGGCAACAAAGACGGCTACAACTTCATCATCACCAACTGCGCCAAGAATGCTCAAAGCGGCTCGGAACGGGTGGATGGATACATCCTTACCGCGACTCCCATGACGGTGGGCAAGACCGGAGATCTCGGCTTCTGCACCGACGAAGGCGGCGTTCTCAAGCAGGATCCACAGGGCGGGACAAACTGCACCGAACCGGTCCAGTGACGGCGTGCTCGTGCCAGCGGCGGACTCAGAGCTTACCGTAAATTGCTGATTCTGTAGCGCCGCTCTCTAGAGCGGCTGTCGCGCATCCGCCGCGGCGGACAGACCTGCACTCATCGCCACTGTCGGCTTGGAAGCCGCCAGTACAGCCGGTCTGGAGACCGGCGCTACAATTTGCGGATAGGCTCTTAGCCGATTGCTTCAGTACCCGCGGGGTAGCCTCGCGCGAAGCGGCCGAGCAAGGTGCGAGATGAATCCACCGGCAATTCAACTGGAATGGAACCCGCAATGAAGAGATGCCCCGCTTGTGGCGCCGAATACTCCAATGAGCAGACTTATTGCTCCGCGGATGGCGCGGCGCTTAGCCCGGCGCAGGAAACTGCGGCAGGTACGCCAGGCTCCTCAGCCCCGCCTGCAGGTTCCGCGCGGCGCGTTCCCATCTTTGTCTGGGTTCTAGTGGGGGTGGCGATCGTCCTTTCCCCCTTGGTCCTCATCTTGATGCTGATAGCAGTTCCCACTTCCCGCAGCATGGGGAAGCGGGCCAGCGAGACCTCGGCAATTCATTCGATCCGCACGATCCAGCAGGCGGAGTCGATGTACGAGTCCACCTACCCCGTCAACGGCTTCGCCTGCTCGCTGACGGCTTTGGGCGGCGACCCCAGCGCCGGCGCTCCGTCGCCTGCCACGGCGCAATTGCTCCAAGGGGACCTTGCCTCCGGCGAAAAATCCGGCTACATCTTCACCATCTCCTGCAAGGACAAGGTGACCACCAACGGCGCGGACCGCTATACCGGCTACACGGTGACGGCCGTTCCGCAGACGGTGGGCAAGACCGGGGATCGTGGCTTCTGCGGCGACCAGTTCGGCGACATCAAGTTTGACCCGGCGGGCGGCACTGACTGCACCCAGCCGCTGCAATGATGGCGCGCGGGGTTTTTAGCTTCGGCGGCTGTGTGTTAGCCGTCGCGCTGATCTCAACCTGCCTTTGCGCCCAGCAACGTTCGCCGTCCGCGAAGGACTCCGCGCAGGACTCCGCGCGCGAGCTTGCCCGGCGCGTTGACCGCCACTACAACCAGTTGCGCTCGCTCACGGCTGGATTCACCGAAAGCTATGAGGGGTTGGGAATCAAGCGCGCCGAGAGCGGGACGATGCTGCTGCTCAAGCCCGGCCGCATGAAGTGGGATTACAGCTCACCGGCAGGCAAGCTCTTCCTGCTCGACGGCAAGTACGCCTGGTTTTACTCCAGCGGCGACTCTCAGGTGCAGCGCATCCCCGCCAGGGAACTTGACGACCTGCGCTCTCCGCTGCGCTTCCTACTGGGCCACACAGAACTTGAAAAGGAATTGGACAATCTGACGCTTGCCGGAGCGCCCGGCGGCCTCTTCACGCTCTCCGGCCAGCCCAGGGGCGAGGAGAAGCGGGTGGCGCGACTTGCCCTGACCGTAACGGCCGATGGAACCATTACAGGTATCGAGGTCGAAGAGACCGACGGCGCGCTGACCCGATTCACCTTCGCCGGCGAAGCAGACAACGCTCCGGTCTCCCCGGATACTTTCCGTTTCAAGCCGCCCGCCGGCATTCCGGTGGTCGATGCCCTGCCGCCGGTGTAGTTAGAAGGACTTGCTGTTGGCCCGGTTCGGTCATGATCCGCGGCAAGATATGACCGTTCACAGAACAAGGATGCGGCGGGGCGCAGCGCACGGCGTATACTTTTGCTGATTCCCACGAATGAGAAGAGGTTTGATTCCCGACGCCCGATTCCGATCCTTTCTTGTGGCGAAAGCGCAGGTCGATACTCGGCTTTGCGGTCGCGGCATGCATGATGGTGACGTCAGAGTGGTTTTCAGTCAACCGAATGTGGCTTCAACCTGGGGCGCACCCCTATCCGGAGGCGCTGCGGTATATTGTCCTTCTCGCCCAAACAAGTCCATTTGTCCTGGCCCTGTTGCTCCGTCTCCAAATCGGAAGATGGGCAATTTCCGGTGACGTCAATCCAAATGCTGCCTGGAAGATCGATACGGACTTGATTGCCATTCTCATTGGGGCCTATGTGAGTATCGTGATGATTATCCTCGTGACTTAGCGCAATGCCACTTTCTCTTTCAAAGCGCTTTGCACGATGTAGGAGGAGCGGGTGAGGCCCCGAGCGCGGGCGCGGCGGTCGATCTCGGCAATCTGGCTTTGGCGGGCGGTTATGTTGATGCGGATGGTTCTCTCCGGCTCGCGGAGTTCAGCCAGGAAAGCTACCGCGCCCTTCATGGCCGGATCGCTTCGCAGATCGTCGAGGGTGGAAGGCTCGGGAATCTCTTCTCCGTCCTCGCGCATTCCGGCAACATGGAGCGCGAGAGCTTCGGCGGCCATGGCGCGCGCCTCCTCCAGCGTGGAACCGGCGGTGATGCAGCCTGGAAAATCGGGAAAGCTGACGCCGTAGTCCGAGTTCTCGTCCTTGTGAAGGTAGGCGATATACTCCATGGTTGCTCCTTTACATGAGCTTGAGGCCAGATTGTTTTTCGATGCTCCTGAGAGTTCCTTCAGGAACATCTTTTTGGGGGTAAACAACCGTGACCCGGCCCGGCTTGACCGGATGCTTGAATTGCTTGTGGCTGCCGGATTGCGCAACCTCGAACCAGCCGTTCTGTCGGAGCTTGCGGATGACCTCCCGGCTGTTCATATTGGTGCGCCCTTCCATACCAAGAATACACATTTCGTGTACACTCATCAATGACCGGAAATACCTCCTGAAGGAATCCCGATGATGGCGCACAGCAGATGGAAGCACTGCCCGGCCGAGAGCGACCCAAGGATTGCGGCGGAGATCGACGGCGAGATCGTTTGCCCGGAAGGCGAGGCCAAACCATGAACAGGCAGGTGGTTGTCAGCTTCTTCCAGATCGGCTCCCTGGTGATGCTGCTGGTGGCGGTCGCGCTGCTGTCGGCTGTCATCACGATGCATTTTGCCATTCACGGCGCGGAGGTGCAGGTGCCCGCGCTGACGGGAATGACGGTGGCCGATGCGCGCAGCGAGACCGCCGGGCTGGGGCTCAACCTGGTGGTGGACAACCGCTACTATTCGGGAGACATGGCCGCGGGGCACATTCTGACGCAGATGCCGTCGGCGGGCACGGTGGTGCGCCGGGAGTGGCGGGTGCGCGTGGCCGAGAGCCTGGGACCGCAGAAGGTGGAAGTCCCGGATATGGTGGGGCGCGAGGAGCGGGTGGCGGCGCTCACCCTGCGGCGGGTGGGTCTGGAGGTGGGCGCGACGGCGCGGCTGCCCTATGCCAAGGCGGCGGAAGGAACGGTGCTGGCGCAGGATCCGCCCGGCCACGCACAAGGCATTGCCCGGCCCACCGTCACCCTGTTGGTGGCCGCGCCGGGCGATGCGCCTGACGGCTTTGTGATGCCAGACATGATTGGATGGCCGGTGGTGACCGCGCAGGAAGCGTTGACCAGGATGGGCATCAAGGCGCTGCCGCCCAGCTTTGTGGATGCTCCCGTAACGCCGGTGGGCAGCGGAGACGCGCCGCCCAAGCCTCCGGTGAAGCCGGGAGCGGTGATGGCGCAGGTTCCGGCAGCCGGTTCGCGCGTGGACCAGAACACGGCGGTGAGGCTGTTGGCGGCAAAGTAAGCGGCGCGACGAGCGGATGAGCCTGTCGGTCGCCCAACGCCTGGGACGAAACCTAGTTCGTCGGCTGCGCCGGAGCGGCTGCGGCCGGTGGCGGCGCACCTGCGGGCTGCGCCGGAGCGGCTTCTGGCTGAGTCGGAGCCGCGTCGGGCGGTGGCGGAGCCGCCTCGGGCTGGGGCGGAGCGGCCGCCGGCTGCCCCTTGGGCAAGTTGCGAATGTAGATGATGAGGTTCCACACCTCGTCGTTCTTGGCGCGGCCCACGTCCTCGGGAGGCATCTTGTCGCCCTTGCCCTTGCGAATGGTATTGAAGAGTTCCTGGTCCGACTTGGCGGCCAGCGCCTTCGCCTGGGTCCAGTCGTCGAGCGTCACCGACATGCTGGCGGCAACGTCGGTCTTGCCGTTTCCATTGTCCCCGTGGCACAACGCGCAGTCGCGCGCAAAGAGGCCCTTCGCCTTTTCCTGCGATGCGGCAGTCGGTTTCACCGGATTGGTGCTGGCGGGGGCGGACTCCTGCGCGCGCCCCGCGGCGGAGGTGGAAACGAGCACCAACAGGATCACCGCGGAAGACAGCAGAAAGGGCTTCAACATGGTAGCCTCCCCGGTTGCGGACGCCGGGAATTCGCGTCTCGCGACCGATTGAATGGAACGCCCGAATTATAAGCCAATTGCACGGGTCTTTGTTCAGTCGATCCCCTTAAGTTGCAGATTCGGAACAAAACCTTGCACGGAACCGCATCGTTCCGCAAACAGGACAACCGCGAATCGCGCATCGGCAAGGGAGTACTAGATCAAGCCGAGTTCGCCGGCCAGGCGCTCGAGCCGGGCGCGGGTGGCGGCGGTGGGCGGGACCAGCGGCAGGCGAACGTGATCGGTGGTGCGGCCCATCAGGCTAAGCACCGTCTTCACCGGTCCCGGATTAGACTCCCAGAAGTTGGCGTCAAGCAGAACCGCGTACTTGCGCTCGATCTCCCGGGCTTCGGCCCAACGATTGCCGAGGGCGAAGCGGATCATGCGGCCCATCTCCTCCGGAATCTCATTCGAGGCAACGCTGATCAACCCGTGAGCACCCACGCCGATCGACCCCAGCGCCATGTTGTCGTCGCCTGAGAATATCTTGAACTCGCGCGGCAGGATGTGAGCCAGATGGGCGATCTGGGGCAGCTTGCCGCTGGACTCCTTGATAGCCTGAATATTCGGGGCAGCCTCGGCGAGGCGGAGAACGGTCTCCGGGTCGAGATTCACGCCGGTGCGGCCGGGGATGTTGTAAACGGTCACCGGCAGCGGATCGACGGCCTTGGCCAGGGCCAGGAAGTGCTGGAACTGCCCCTCCTGCGAGGGCTTGTTGTAGTAGGGATTGGCCGAAAGCACGGCGTCCACGCCGCCCAACCTGAGGAGACGGCCGGCCTGGCGCAGCAGGGTGCGAGTCGAGTTGTGCGTGCAGCCCGCCCACACCGGCACCCGGCCCGCCGCGGCTTCGACCACAAGGCCCACCGCCAGCAGCCACTCGTCTTCATCGAGCGTGGCCGCCTCGCCCGTTGACCCGCAGGCCACCAGAAAGTCGATTCCCGAGTCGATCTGCCAGTTCACCAACTCCTGAAGCGCCTGTTCATCGATCGATCCATTGGCCCGAAAGGGCGTAACGATAGCTGTGCCGCAACCTGTGGTTTCCATAACCAAGAAGTTTATAACGAAAGGGGGCGCGCGCGTGACTCCCCGCCGAAACTCCCGCCCGGAATCCGTCGGCCTTCCGTTCACCAGCGCATTTTTCGCGGATAATGCAATGTCCTGGGTGCCCCACCCTCGCCGCGTCTTTGCTGTTGCGGCTAGGGTGGGATAGCGCGATGCGGGTTGCAGAAACTGTGAAAGTCGCTTAGCGTGCGCCGAGGCGGTTGCGGGCGGCGCGCTTCTGTGCCTGCCATTTGAGGGAAAGCCAGGCCACATAGCCCAGTTGGATGGCCCAGGTAATGGCGTAGGCGGCAACGGTGAACTGGTGATCGAGAATCGCTCTTTGATCCATGGTCTTGTCCTTCTGAAGCAAATCCGCGCCGCGGAATCAGGCGTCGAGGGCGTCCTGAGCTTCCTGGGCGGCGAGTTTCTGGTGCTGGCGCTCAACGTGGTAGCGCAGAGCGAGGATGAGCAGACCCCAGGCCAGCCAGGCGACGACGTTCCAGCCGAAGGCGGCCAGCATGGCGGGGTCCTTGATGCCGGAATCAGGACCGCCGCCAAAGACGGGCGCCGGATGCTGGGTGCGCCACCAGCGATTGGACATATAGACGATAGGCACGTCGAGCGCGCCGAAGATGCCCAGGACGGCGGCCAGGGTTTGCACCTGCGGGCCGGCGGCAAAGCGGCGCAGAAGCAGGTAGCTGACGTAGATGAGCCAGAGAACCAGCGTGGTGGTCAGGCGGGCGTCCCAGGTCCACCAGATGCCCCAGGCGCGGCGGCCCCAGATGGGCCCGGTGATGAGGACGACGGTGCAGAAGACGACGCCGACCTCGGCCCCAGCCAGCGCCCATGCGTCGGAGATCTGCGCCCACTCCGCGCGGCCGCGGCGGAAGGCAAGGAAGGCGACGGAGCCGGCCAGCGAGATGGCGAAGAAGAGGAAGGCGACCATGGCCGAGGGCACGTGGTAGTAAAAGATGCGCTGCACCTCGTGCATGGTCTGCTCTTCCGGGGCGACGTAGATGGCCTGGTAGAAGGCCCAGCCGAGCAGGGCGACGGTGACGGCGGCGTAGATACCGATGGCGAGCTTCTTCATGGGGATTCCTGATGCGACTCGTCCAGTTTACGACGGCGGGGGCGGTCCCAATGGCGGAATCCGGGGCGCGCGCCCTATCGCGAATGGGGACTGTCCCACGCATCCTCAGGGGATGGAAGCGGACGAAAACGCCTACGCGCCCACCGGCCAGCGATAATGCCCAGCCGCGCGGTGCATGAAGAAGGCCTCGATGGGGCTCTCTTCTGCCCCGCGGCCAATGTTATGCACCACACTTGTGTGCGCGCCGGCGCTGACCACAATCCCCACGTGCGGCAGGCGGGCATCCAGCAGCCAGGTGACAATGTCGCCCACCTCCAGCGGCGGAGGAAAGGCGTCGCCCGCCACCGGCCCCGGAGCCGCCCACAGCCGCGCCCCGGCCCGCGTCCAATACGTCTCCAAATTCAGCACCCGCCGGTGGTCGATACTGGCGTCCGGCCCGCGCGATCCCCACGCCTGGCGCGCCGGATAGGCGGCGAAGTGCTTCACCATGTCCTCATGCACCAGCTCTTGCAGGTCCAGCCCCAACCCGTCGCGCGCCGCGCGAATCACCACGTCCGCGCAGACGCCCGTCGACCGCGGCACATCGCCGCCCGGATAGCTCAGATGCGTCCAGACTGGGTCGTAACCCACCGTCACGCCCACCTGCGCCCGCGCCGCTTCGGCGAGCCGCTGGCCGCTGGCGGCGGCAGCCCGCCCGGCGTCTGCCCCAGGTTCGCCGAATGCCCGCCCCGTTCGAAGCCAAAACGGTCCACCGGCAACCCAAACCGCCGCCAAACCGCCTAGAAAGTTTCGCCGCCGCACCGTTCCGTCCCTCGCCCGCAACCCGCCTATTTGACCTGGAAGACCGCGCTTCCGTGAGCCGGCAAGGTCACGCTCACTTCCTTCGATTCCTTGCTCGGGCTATCGGTCCACAGATTCTGGGCCTGATGCTTGGCGCCGTCCAGGCCAAGCTGCTTCCAGGTGGCGCGCAGCGTTACCGGCTGGTCGTCCAGGTTGAAGAAGGCAAAGAACTCCGTGTAGTTTCTCGCGCCCGGCGAGTCGATCGTCGCCCGCCACACCCGTGCGTGCTCAAAACCGGCCGGCAGGCTGGCTGCATCCACCGGATGGCTGTAGGTCACGTTCTGGTTCATGAACAGCATCGCCTGGTTGGTAATCAGCCCGCGCGTGAAGTCGTCCAGCCGGGTCAGGTTGGCGCCCAGAATCAGCGGCGACCGCGCAATGGCCCACAGCGCGAACTCGGTGCGCTGCTCGTCCTGGGTCTCGCGCGACTGCCTGGGCTCGCCCCACCCCGGATGCGGCCCCAGCCAGCCCCAGGGCAGCATGTCCTCATCCGGCCAGTTGCCCGCCTTCACATACGGAAACCACTTGGCCAGGCGGTCGAAGGCGTCGCGCACGCCAAAGGGAAACTCGCCGTCGCCGGGCTTATGGGTGAAGGTCCATCCGTCCCAGTGGTCGTCGGAGATGCGCCATAGCTGCGCGTATTCGCCCACCTCGGCCGCGTGTTCCAGTTGCGTCGGCCCCGGCGAAAGGCTCAGCACGATCGGCCGCCCCGTCTTCCGGATCGCCGCCGCAATCTGTTTGATCTCCGTGATCCGGTAGGGATGGTCGCTGATGCAATCCACCTTGATGTAGTCCAGGCCCCACGCGGCATACAGCTTCATCATCGAGTCGTAGTACGCCTGTCCGGCGGCATTGTCGGCGACGCCCCAGTTGCCCTCGTCCCACGGGCAGGGCGAGCTCTTGTCGGCGGCGTCGGCGGCGTGAAAGCTCGACCCCGCGATGGGCAGATTCTCCTCCACCACCTGGCGCGGAATCCCGCGCACAATATGGATGCCGAACTTCAGCCCCTGAGCATGAACCCAGTCGGCCAGAGGCTTGAAGCCCGCCCCTTCCTCCGCTGACGGAAACCGGCTTATAGCCGGAATCAGAATCCCGTTTCCATCCCACACATACTTCCTGGTCTCTACCTTGTCGCCGAAGGGATTCTCCATATACCACCCCTCGTCGATCACCGCATACTCCCACCCGTACGGTCTCAGCCCCTTGAGCACCGTGGCGTTGGCGCGGAAGTCGGCCTCATCGATGGTGAGCCCATAGGCATCCCAACTGTTCCAGCCCATCGGCGGCGAGAAAGCAGGGTTCTGCGCGTGGATTGAAACGGCGGAGAAGGCCGGAACGGCAAGAACAGCGAGGAGGAAAACACTGCGAAAGGTCATGCGGAAACGTATACCACAAATGCCGGGGTCTCGACACGGCGGACGGTTGAAGCGGGGCGGGGTGCAAAGCCCCGCCCGCGCACCGACCGATCTCAGTAAGTTGCAAGCGTGACGCGAAGCACCTCGGGTTGCAGCGAAAAGTCGAGTCCCCAGTCCGTTTGATCGCCATTCAGAATGCGAATGGGCTTGAATGCGCCGTTCTCATAGGCGCCTTCTTCCACGCGCAGAAACTGCCGATGCTGCCACTTGCCATCGATCAGCGCCGAAGGCGTCTGCCCGGTTCCGTTCACGATCTGCTGCGACTTCCGCTGCTGCTCGGTGCCGGCCGGCCGGAAGTCCACGCGGGATAGCATTCCAGTTACCAGAAACTCATTGTCCTTGAGTTGAGCTACCAGCGCGCGCCCCACAGGCTCGGAGTTTCCCTTGGCTGGGCCGCTGCGACCAACTCCATAAGAAACCACCGCGTCCCAATCTCCAAAATGCAGCGTCTGCGTGGGCTTGCCTTCTTCTTCCGCCACCGCCTGAAGCTTGCCCTGGAAGTTAAGGCGAGCAATTTCGCGCCTCATCGGAGCTATCAGCCGGTAGTTACGCGCCGTCGCTTCCAGAAAGCCATTCGGCGTGTCGGCTTCGCCCTTTTGCGGCGCATGTTCCCGCGTGAAATCCAGGCCGAAGGGCGAGTAGCCGATGCCCTGATGGCCGAGGACCGTGAATAGATAGCGCGCCGGATTGCCCGAACCGCCGGTCTCAGGAACGAACAATGCATTGTCCGGCCGATGATAGAGGTCCACCACCTTCAGATACGATGGGCTGTCCAGCAGATAGATATCCGGCGCCTCGATATCGATTGCGGGTGCCTCCGCCTTCCAGATGGAAATCACGTTGTCGGTGGGGCCTCCGCTTTCATAACTGCCCGGCGCGCCCGGCTTGAGCGGATCGCGCAGTGCGGCGTTGACATAAAGCGGCAACGGATAAACTGCCTTGCCCGCGGCGGCGATCTGCCCAACGTATTTGGCGATGGCCCAGGCATGGAAGTTCACGTCGGCCTCGTCGCCGAAGGCCTCCCGCCAATTCGGAGCGGGCGTGGATGCCGATTTGTTCATCGCCTTCATAACTTCAGGCGGGACTGGACCTTCAAAGAGCTTCTCCGCGGCCGGAGAGTAATCGCGCAGCGTTCCCCAGGTGCCGGTTTCGTTCTCAACCTGCACCATGATCACGGTTCGATCCGGGTCGGCAGTCTTGAGATGCCGCATGAACGCGGTGAATGCGCGCGCGTCGGCATAGAGAGACGCACTGGCAAACGGCGACGGCGAGTCGACAAATTCCCCGTTCTTATTGGTAACGTGGAGGTAAAGCTCCGGCTGTAACTTCATCCATTCCGGCATATAGTGCTGGCTGCCGTTCTTCCAGGTGCCAAACCAGAGCAGGACCAGGCGAACGTGATGCGCGCGGGCCTGAGCGAGAACCGTGTCTATCTCCGAGTAATCGTAGTGACCCGGTTTCGGCTCGAACTGCTCCCAGTAAATGGGCGTTTCGAGCGTGTTGGCATGAAGATATTCGACCGCGGACCACACTTTGGGAAGCAAGGCCGGCCAGTCGCTGGAGTTATTCGACTGGACGCCCAGCATCAGAAAGGGCGCGCCGTCAACCAGCAGGGCATAGCGGCCATCGCTCTGCACGAGGCGCGGCACAGGGCGCTCCTTCACCTGAGCCTGCAATGCGAATCCTGCGCCCATCGCTGCCAGAGTTACCGCGATCATGAAGTTCTTCATCGTTTGTAGTCCTCATTTCTCCCACGTTCCGCTCGCGGGTTTTGAATAGGCCCTAACTCCTGGGAGCCGCATCCGCAGCCATCATTGCGAAGCGATCTCGATCTCCGCCGGGGCAAGCCCTGGCGATGCTGCCGTCAGCTTCATCGCGCCCGCTTGCCTCGTGGATTGGACGATGACCTGCGCCAGCCCGTTGAAGGCACTGCGCTTCCATTGCGGGGCCGGCGTCACGACTTGCACCGCCGCGGGGCCTGGGCCGTCCCAGCGGAACAATTGGTCAGCCTTGTTGGTGAAGCGCGTGGCAAAGATCGTGACCACGTTGCGTCCCGGTTGCAGCAGGCCGCGGTCGAGCGCGTAAGTGTAACCCACCGGATCGCGCCGCAGGTTCAGCCCCAGCGCGTGGCCGTTCACATAGATAGACTGAGTCTCTCCCACGCTGCGCAGCACCAGAGCGATGGCCGCATCCTGCGAGTCCGCGGGCAGGTTGAACGCGCCTCGGTATACGCTGGCCGGCGGATCGATGCGACGCTCATCCCAGCGGGGATCGCGCGCCTTCTCCCATGAGGAATCGTCGAAGGCGGGATTGGTCTCGGGGCCGTCAGCACGCGCATCGATCGAGCGCGTGCGCCACTTCGCAACCGGAATCGCGCGCACTGTCTCGATGTACTTGTCCGGTTCGTGCGAAGCGGGATCGCCGTTGCCCACGCCTATGATTCTTCCAGGGCCGGTCAGGCTGAAGGAGACGAGATTTCCGGCGTCCGGCACGATGCGCCCGGCTGCATCGTTGATGCGCACCGCGACCACCGAGACCGATTCGCCGTCGGCGCCGACCTTGGCCACGTTGGGAATGAGCTCGATGGCAGCCGCCGGGCCGGCTGTTTCCACCGTGTCGCTCGCGACCTCGCGGCCGGCGGCGTTGTATCCGCGGGCCACGAGCATGCCCGGCTCGTAGGCAACCTTCCATTCCAGATGCGAGTTGCGCGGCATCGGCTTGCGGCCCAGACTCTTGCCATTGATGAAGAGTTCGATCGCATCGGCGTTGCTGTAAACGCGCACATCGATGGGCTGGCCCTCCTTGCTGGACCAGTTCCAGTGGGGCAGCAGGTGGACCATCGGCTTTTCCGTCCACCAGGACTGGAGCAGATAGGCGTTGTCTTTGAAGAAGCCGCAGGTGTCGATCATGCCGAATTGCGAGCTGATGGCCGGCCACTCGAACGGTGTAGTCTCTCCGCGATAGTCGAAGCCGGTCCAGTAGAAGAGGCCCGCGGCAAAGGGGCGCGCGAGGTAGTAGCGCCAGCCTTCTTCAACCGAAACGTGGTGGCCGCCGGCCTCGAAGTCGTAAGCCACTAGATGCTGATGCGCGAGGTCGTCGGCATAGATGCCGCGCGTGTGTTCCGACGAAGACTCCTCGGTGCCGACGATGGGCTTCAAAGGAAAGCGGGCGTGCATCTCGTCGATGTGGTGCTGCACGTAGTAGTTGAATCCGAGCACATCGGCCGAGAGCGAGTTGCCCGCGCCGGAGCCGCTGAGGGCGACGGTGAACGGGCGCGTGGGATCGAGCCGCTTGCCAAACACCTGCATATCGCGGGTGATGCGCTCGCCAGATGCCGTCCATTCGAGCGACCACTCCTCATTGCCGATGGACCAGAGAACGACGCTGGGATGGTTGCGGTCGCGCGCGATCAAGCGCCGGAACTGGCCGTAGTCTTCGGGCGTAACGCCCATCGCCCGGTTCTCATCGAGCACCAGCATGCCTAGCCGGTCGCAGGCATCCAGCAGTTCGGGCGTGGGCGGATTGTGCGAGGTGCGGATGGCGTTCGAGCCCATGGCCTTGAGCCGTTCGACGCGGAAGACGTTGAGCGTGTCGGGCACGGCGACGCCCACTCCGGCGTGGTCCTGATGGTCATCCGTGCCCTTGATTTCAACGTGCTTGCCGTTGAGGAAGAAGCCATGGTCCGCATCGAAGCGGATGGTGCGGATGCCGAAGCTGGTCTCGTAGCGGTCCACCACCTTGTCCCCGCTCTTGATGGTGGTGATCAGCTTGTAGAGATAAGGGTCTTCGAGCGACCAGAGATGGGCATCGTGCACGGGAATCGTGGTGGAGTAGTCGCTGCTGCTTGCTGCCGATGCGCCGGCGTCGAACGCTATGGACTGCGCCACAAACTGTCCGGCAGCGTCCTCGATCTCCTCTCCGATGGTGAAGCGGGCGCTGGAGTCTCCGTCGTTACGCACCGTGACCTGCGCTGTCACCTGCGCCTCGGGATGCGCGGCGGCTGGATCGGTCACTTCTGCTGTAACAAATGTACCGTCGTGCGCCACGTGCAGCGGGCTGGTCTTGGTGAGCCACACATGACGGTAGATTCCGGCGCCCTCGTAGAACCAACCCTCTTCGAGGGTGGCGTTCGCGCGCACCACGATCACATTCGTGCCGCCGTAGTTGAGGTAGTCGGTCATGTCGTAGTGGAAGCCGCTGTAACCGCTGGGCTCGGTCCCGAGATAGAAGCCGTTCACCCAGACCTGAGAGTCCCGGTATACGCCATCGAAGTCGATGCCGATGCGGCGGCCGAGGTCTTCGGCGGGAATAGTGAAGCTCTCGCGGTACCAGCCGACGCTGTTCTCAGGAAAGTTGCGGCCGATGGCCTTCGAACCGTGATTGCCGTCGCCGCGCCGATCGAAGGGCAGCTCGACGGCCCAGTCGTGCGGTAGGTTGACGACGCGCCAGGTCCGGTCGTCGAACTTGGGCGAGGCCGGACCGTCGCCGTAACCCGCCTTGGCAAAGAAGAACGGAATCGTCGCAAAGTCGAAGTCCTTGTGCTGGTCGGCGGCATTGCCAAGAGCGAAATGCCACCCGGCGTCCATCGGGATTCTCTCTCTGACGTTTGCGGCGTCTGTCTGCGCAGGCTGCGCGTGGCCCTGCAGGGTGAAGGCGGCGAAAGCAAAGAGTGCAAGCATCAACTTGAAGGGAGAACGAGCGATCATTCCGGTGGCTCCGGGTCGTATAGTTTGGCTGTTGAATCGATTCTCGCAGACCGAGCGTTAAAGCGTGTTGCGGCCGCACACCAATCATAGCCCCGCAAGATGAAAACTGGCCGGCGGGGATGGGTTTCAGCCCATCCGTCTATTCCCTGGCGGGATTGCCGGCGCCGCGACAGATATGATCAGCGGCTCCCTGGGTGCCCACCCCCGGCCGCGAGGCGTACAATCGCTCACAATCGGAAAGCAGCCGGAGATTCGCGCCTGAAAGCGCCTTCGGCGCGAACTGGAAGCGCCTTGACGGCGAATTCAGCCGGACCACCCAAATGGAGTTATCGATGCGAATGAGTCGAATGTTTTTCGCTTGCATGCTATCTGCCGCTTGTGCGGCGGGTTTGAGCCAGGCGCAGTCCGTTGCCGGCGCTCCACATCTGCAAAAGCAGGGCAACGCCACGCAACTGGTCGTGGACGGCAAGCCGTTCCTGATCCTCTCCGGAGAACTTACCAACAATGCGGCCACGGCTCTCGAGCCCATGGAGCCTATCTGGCCCAAACTTGTCGCCGGCAATCTGAACACCGTGCTCGTTGGCGTATCCTGGGCACAGTTCGAGCCGGAAGAAGGCAAGTTCAATTACACCCTGGTCGATGGAGTTATCGCCAAGGCCCGCGAAAACCACATGCACCTGGTCTTTATCTGGTTCGGCTGCTGGAAGAACGGCACCTCCAGTTTTCCGCCTTATTGGGTCAAGAAGGACTATCAACGCTTTCCGCGCATTCAGATCGGCGAAGGCAAGACAGTCTCCATCTCCGGCCCCGTCGAGCTGCTCAGCACTTTAAGCGATGCCACGCGCGACGCCGATGCGGCCGCATTCGCCGCGCTCATGCGCCATATCAAGAAAGTGGACGGCGTCCAGCACACCGTGCTCATGATGCAGGTGGAAAACGAAGTCGGCGTCCTGCGCGATTCGCGCGACCGTTCCTTCGCCGCCAACCGCGCCTTCGCTGGCCCGGTGCCCGCGGAGCTTATGAGTTATCTTCAAGCGCACAAGGACAATCTCATTCCCGAGTTTCGCGAGGTCTGGGCCGAGAACGGTTTCAAGACTTCGGGAACCTGGGAAGATGTCTTCGGCCCCGGCAAGCCGGCAACCCTGGAGATACCCATTCAGACCTTCGCCTCAATACTCGGCCCGCTAGAGCATGAGAATAGCTGGCAGCATCTCCATTGGCCCTCGGATGAGATATTCATGGCCTGGAACTACGCCCGCTTCCTTGAGAAGGTGGTGCAGGCGGGCAAGGCAGAATATAACATTCCCATGTATGTGAACGCCTGGCTCCAGCAGCCCAATCATGCCTGGCCGGGAACTTATCCCAGCGGCGGTCCGCTGCCGCAGGTCCACGATATCTGGCGCGCCGGCGCTCCCGACATCGATATTCTCGCTCCCGATCTCTACCTGGAGTTCTTCGACAATGTTTGCGAGCGCTTCAGCCGCAACGGCAACCCGCTCTTCATTCCCGAGACCAGCACCAATCCCGCCAATGCCATTATGGCCGTCGGCAAGTACAATACCATCGGCTTTTCGCCCTTCGGCATCGACGGAAACAGGCCCATTCCGCCGGACCTTGCCACCACTTACAGCATTCTCAACCAGTTATCGCCCATGATTCTGGCTCACCAGGGCACCGACTCCATCACCGCCGTGCGGCTCAACCAGGGTGATCCGCCCAAGCAAGTCAAGCTGGGTAACTACACACTGACATTGACTTACACGGGCCGCAGCGCGCACGTTCCTCCGCAAGCGAAGGGACAGGTCGTAGCTTCGCCAGACCCGTCGCCGGCGGCAGCCAACTCCGAACCGCCGCTCGAAGCCGCCGCCATCCTCATCGCCACCGGCCCCGACGAGTATTACTTCGCCGGAGGCGGCATGAGGATCGACTTCACGCCCAACACACCCGGCCCGCAAAATGTCGGCCTCGGCGACGTGCAACTGGGTAACTTCGTCGATGGAAAGTGGAAGGTAACCCGCCAGATCGCCGGCGACGACGACGCGCAAGGAGAGATCCTGATCTTGCGCCCGTTCACAATCCTGCGCACGACGGTCTACCGCTTCCCATAGGCCGCGGGCGCCGGCTCCGAATAGGGACCTGCACGATGCTCGGCCTTGTTTTCACGAGGCAAGCAGCGGGTCCCTATTCCTTATCCTCCGCCAGCCAGCGGCGGGAGTCGATGAGCTGGCGGTTGTCGAGAGCCCAGACCTTTCCGGTCAGCTCGCCGGGGCCTTTGCCTTCGCGGATTGACTTGTCGAATTCGCCTTGAATGGCTTGCATCTTGGCGTCCAGGTCGTCGAGGAAGTTGAGGACCAGGGCTTCGGGAATCATGGGCAGCTTAGGGGAGCCGAACTCCAGTTTCCCGTGATGGCTGAGGATCATGTGCAGGACAAGGATCTTCAACCTGGGCGGGAAGTTGGGCAGGCTGTCCATGGCGCGCTCGGCGAGGGCGGCGCCGATCTGGATGTGGCCCAGCAGCACGCCTTCGACGGTGTACTCGAAGCCGATCTCCCGGCTCAGCTCGCGCACCTTGCCGATGTCGTGGAGGAGGACGCCGGTGAGCAGCAGGTCGCGGTCGAGGATGGGGTAATGGGGGGCGACGCGGTCGGCGAGGGTGAGCAGGCTGACCACGTGCTCCAGCAATCCGCCCAGCCAGGCGTGATGGAGCTGCTTGGCGGCGGGGGCTTCGCGATAGGCCTCGGCCAGGGCCGGATCGGCGAGCAGAACGGCGAGCAGTCGCTTGAGGTCGGGGTTGGCGAAGCTCTCGACAAAGCCCATCAGATGGCGCCAGAGGTCGGCCACGTCGCAGGTGGTGGAGGGCAGCAGGTCGGATTTGTCCACCTCGCCGGGCGCGGCCTTGCGGAGCTGGTCGATCTTCATCTGCAGGCGGTCGTCGAAGCGGGAGGCGCTGCCGCGGGCCTTCACGACGTCGCCCCGGTCGAAGTCTTTGGCGATGCGCGGGTCGCCCGGTTCCCAAACGCGGCCCTCAAGCTGGCCGGTCTTGTCGCCCAGGATCAGGTTGAGGTAGGGTTTGTTGGTCTTCGTGGTGCGCTGCTGCTTGAGGAGAACCAGGAAGAAGCCGTCGAAGAGCTTGCCTTCTTCAAAAGCGGCCAGATCGGCAATGTAAATGTCTTTCATTCTGTCGAGAATCTTAACGCATTGGGGGTGAATTCCCCGCAGCTTCGGGCTTGCTATCATTCCCCTATGACCACGGTGGAGATTCTCTTTCGCTGCGCCGCGCCGCCCACGGAGCGGGTCTCCCTGGCGCTGGCAAGCATCAAGGACGTATACGGCATCCGCCGTCTCAGCTTCGACCACGCCGCGCGCGCGCTGCGCGTGGAGTACGACGCCACGCGCCTTGACCCCGCCGCCGTCGCCAAGCTCGTCCGCCAGGCCGGCCTTGAGATCGCCCTCGAAACCTCCGCTGCCGCGCCGCAGATTCCGCCGCCGTCGCCCGCGGCCTGAATCCAGCCCTTGAACCGGCCTGTGGCCGATTGCGCCGCCCGATGAACCCTGATAATCTGTCTATGGTCGCAGCCGCGACCGCGCGTGTGCGCCCGTAGCTCAGCTGGATAGAGCGACTGACTACGAATCAGTAGGTCGGGAGTTCGAATCTCTCCGGGCGCACCATCTAACCCATAATTCATCTATCACGTGCGGCCATTGCGCCGCTTTTGCTTTTTGTGGGCAATTCCGGCGTGTGCCCAGTTTTGCGCCCGCCTGAAAGGTTCGATCGGCCTGCGAGGGCGGGCATTTGGGATTATGAAAGCAACTCGCGCGGGCGCACGCAAGCGGAGACGTGGACACGCCCGACTGGGTTGAGCAATTGAAAAGCCTAGGGAACTGCCGGAGCCTCGGTCCCGCCGCCAATCCCCTCGCCGGTGACCACCAGCTCGACGCGGCGATTCTTCGCCCGGCCTTCGGGCGTGTCGTTCGTTGCCACCGGCTGCGTCATGCCGAATCCGCGCGAGGTCACCGAGGACTCGGGCAGGCCCTGCTGCACCAGGAACTCCTGCACCGCGGCGGCGCGCTGCTCGGAGAGCAACTGGTTGAATTCGGCGCTGCCCACATTGTCCGTGTGGCCCTCAACTTCGAGGTTCAGTCCCGGATGCGCCAGCACGATCCCAGAGATCTTGGCCAGCTTCTCGCGGGCGGCAGCCTGGAGCGTGTATTTGCCCGTATCGAAGAGCACATCCGACATGTTGACGATCAGTCCCCGCGCCGTATCCTGCGTCTGCAAGACCGAATTGAGCTGGTCCAGCAGGCGCTTTCGCAGCTCGCCCTTTTCCGCCTCCGCCTGCTTCCGCGCGCGCTCCGCATCTTCGGCCTCCCTGCGCGCGTCGTCGGCCTGTTTGCGCGCGCGATCGGCGTCGGCCTGAGCCGCTTGCTGCTGCGCCTCGGCGGCTGCGCGGGCCGCTTCCGCCTCCGCCTTCTCCCGAGCCGCATGCTCAGCGGCAAGCTGCGCTTCCAGGCGCGCCTTTTCGGATGCTTCCGCCTGCGCCTTGGCCTGCGCCTCCCGGTCCGCCGCCGCCTGGCGCTCCTGCGCCAGCCGCTCCTCTTCGCGCCGCTTCACGGTGATGATGCGCGCGTCCTCCGCCGTCTGGACCGCTTCCCTGGCCGCCGTGTCGATCTCCTTCTTATCGCCCTTCTGAGTCAGGTAGCTCTCGGCCATCTTCAGCAATTCGGCGGCTTTCTGGAAGCTCGCCGCGGCATATTTCTCACCGCCGGCGGCCTTGACGATCTCCATCGCGTTCCGCGCCTCCAGCAGGCTGAGCGGAATCCGCGAGCTGACCGCGGGCGCCTCGTAGCCGGCCTGAACCGTGGTCTCGTATTGTCCGCGTTGGAGCAGGTCGAACTTGGCGTCCATCTCCTCGACGCTGCCCACCGTGTCCGGCCGCACCACGTTTTCCATCACCACCACCTCGCTCGGCTGCGACACGGCGAAGTACGGCTCGGCGGTCACGATCATCGCGAAAGCCTGCATCGGCTCGGTGACATCCATCTTGCTCTTCTGGCCGTCGAGCATCAGCTCGCCCAGGTTGTCCGCGCGTCCTTCGGGCGAGACGGCCCACAGCACATAGGTGAGGAATCCCGAGCCGAAGCGCGACGCGGGCTCTAGTTTTTCGAATTGCGCCTGAATTCGCACCGCTCCCCGCCTGCTCTCGACCCGGGCTTCCCCGTGGGCCTGCGATTGCAGAACCGTGCCGCGAAAATCGATCCGCGTCGGTCCGCTCAGGTGGCGATAGTTGATGGCCTTGGTGGTGCGAACCACCAGCGTGACTCGCGACAGCGGACCCGACTCCTGTGCCGTCAAAGCCAATGCCAACCCGGTTACTGCGAGAAACATCGCTGCCAGCTTCACGTGAGACTTCCTCCCTCAGCAGTTTCCGCCAATGATACACCCCCGGTACGTTTCAGCACATCCTCATCCGCTCGACAAACACTTCCTGGAACTTCGGCTTCCCCGACAGCTCGACATGGCGCGTCTATCGCGGCGCGAGAACTCATAAGCGCAGACTTTAACGGGTAGGGATGGGTTGAGCAAAGGGGAAGCCCGCACGCCGGGGCTGGTTCGCGCTGCCTCCGCCTTACGGTTCTCAGAAGAGGTCCATATCCGAGTAGATGAATCCCTTTTCGGCCAGTGCGCCCCTCCGCTCCGCGTAACACTCCGTGGCTTCCCTGAGCGTCAGGAATTGTGCGTTGTAAACCTGATCCCGCGCTGGCTGCCCGCTGTCCTCATCCCACCTGGCGCGGGCCTCTTGCACGCAAAAGACAGGCTCTCCGGCGCAATCCGAATCGTAGAGGCGCAACTCGTAAAACTCCTGTCCGCGCAAGGGAGCCTTTGGATCGACGGTTCTTGAAAGAATCTCTTGCATCGCAGAGCGATCCTTTTACAGCACGCGAAAACGTGCCCAGGTCAAAACCATTTAGCACTCCCCATAATAGGGCCTACCTCCCAGCCATCGGCGCGGGTGCAGATTCCGCTTCCGTCCAGGGGCGGAATGGGAGAACGGAAGCCGTCGTTTTCGGCTCCACCAGATCCTTTGCCCAATGGAGGCTTGCACCGGTTCGTATCGGCTCCGATAGCCCAAACGGATCATCCAATGAATCCATGCGCATACAAACTCCGGCAAGTTCCGCTAAGCTGCTGATTCTACGCTGGGGTTGAACTACGAATCAACCGGCAGCGAGTTCGTCCGCCGGGGCGGATCTCCGGGTCGCGCCATAAAAGGATCGCTCAACCCGCGTAGCTCCTGCCCTTCCAGCTTACCTGCTTCAGGATTCGATGGTGGAACCAGCTGCGGCAAAGCAGCGCCACAAACAGCGGCAGCCCCAGCGGCGAAAGAGCGCAATCCAGAACCGAGAAGTTGGACTTGGCCACCCGCGCGTAGAACCGGAATAGGGTCCGCACCCACAGCAGCGCCAGCACCCACCCCGCGCCCAGCCATTGGAGCGAATGCGGTGCCAGGCGAGCATTCCACAGCTCGACAGCGAGCACCGGCAGCCCGAACAGCAGCACAAAGTCCAGCGCGCGCCATGCCGCCAGCGCCAGCGCGTTATTGAACGCCAGCGCCAAATTCTTCGTCCAGCCTTCGATCATGGCGGCCGCCGACCGGTACATTCGCGTGGATAGCGCGTCGTCCGCATAGCGCAGCCGCAGCCCCACCCCGCGCCGCTTGGCCAGAACGGCCAATTCCACGTCTTCCAGCACCTTATCGGCCACTGCGGCATGGCCGCCGATACGCCGGTAAGCCTCCCGCTCCACCAGCAGAAACTGCCCGTTGGCCGCGGCAATCCGCTGGTTCGGGTCCGAGACCTTGGCCCACGGGTAGGCCAGCGCCAGCTCGCTGAAGACCAGCGGCATCAGCGTCCGCTGCGCCAGCCCGGTCACAATCTGCCGTGCCGAGTAGCTCAGCATCCCAAGCTTGTGCCGCTGAGCCTCGTGGAGGGCGCGGCGCAGATTGCCGGGCAGATGAATCGTGTCCGCATCGGTAAACAGCAGCCACCGCCCGCGCGCCTTCCGCGCCGCCGTCCAGATCGCATTCGCCTTGCCCGTCCAGCCCTGCTCCAGCGAGGCGGCTTGCAGCACCGTTACCCCGGCAAACCCGCGCGCTATCTCGGCTGTCCGGTCGGTCGAGTGGTCGTCCACCACCACCAAGTCCCAGTCCTTGCCCAGCTCGAAGATCTCCTCCGACTGGCTAACCAGCGACTGAAGGCAAGCGCCCAGGCAATCCTCTTCGTTCCGCGCCGGAACCACGACCGAAAGCTCGATCAGCTCCTCCGGCTCCGGCTGGTCGAAGACGGTTCCGACGGCCCACCCCCATCGTCCCGGTACGGCAACGTGCGTTCCGGGCTCGCCGGCAAGCCCGAGCACCGGCTCGTATCCGTCCGCTCCAGCCGGCTCGTTCTCCCCAGGCCTCTCCTTGCCCATGATGCGCAACCCTTTCGTTGGGGCCTTTCGCTCGTATTATAAGGATGTGCGCTTCCCTCGCTTACTCACTGTTGCTCTGCTCATTCCGTTCGCTCTCGTGAACGCCTGCGACCGCGGCGCGCATCCTGTCCAGACCGGCCAAGTGGCCCCCGACTTTACCGTCTCCGATGGAAGCACCTCCATTCATCTGGCCAGCTACCGGGGCCGCGTGGTCCTGCTCAGCTTCTGGGCCACCTGGTGCGAGCCCTGCGTGGTGGAAATGCCCTCGCTCCTCGATCTTCACCACGACCAGCCCGATCTGGCCATCCTCGCCGTCAGCGTCGACGAGGACCCCGACGCTTACAAGAGCTTCCTCACCCGCCGCCACGTGGACCTGATTTCGGTCCGCGACCCCGCCCAGACTGCGGCCAAACTCTACAACTCCAAGGCCTGGCCCGAGACCTACGTCATCGACCGCCAGGGCGTTATCCGGCGCAAGTTCATCGGCGCTGAGGACTGGTCCAGCCCGGAGGTCCGCGCCTACCTCAAGAGCCTGTAGGCATTACTGCCCTGAAACGCATCGCCGCTGGTCCGGCAGGCGCCTCCGGAATGGGACGATCCGAATCCGTCCCTGCTTTCCACACTCCCCCAAATGCGAATCCCATGCGACAATGGAGGCATCCGTGATGAACAACGCCTCTTCTGCAGTCGTTCCCTCGCCGGTTGCGGTTACACCGCAGTTGCTCTCCACGCACGGCATCACCGCGGACGAGTACAGCCGCATCCTGGCTGCTCTGGGCCGCGTTCCCTCGCTTACCGAGCTGGGCATCTACAGCGTGATGTGGAGCGAACACTGCTCCTACAAGTCCAGCCGCGTGCATCTCAAGCGGCTGCCCACCAAGAGCGACCGCGTCGTCCAGGGGCCGGGGGAGAACGCCGGCATCATCGACGTGGGCGACGGCTGGGCCTGCGCCTTCAAGATCGAGTCCCACAACCACCCCAGCTATATCGAGCCCTTTCAGGGCGCGGCCACCGGCGTCGGCGGCATTCTCCGCGACATCTTCACCATGGGCGCGCGGCCGCTGGCGGTGATGGATTCGCTGCGCTTCGGGCCCATCGCTGAAGAGGCCGATTCCAAAGCCGATCCGGACAAACCGGATGAGGAGCGGCAGCTCATCGTCCGCAACCACTCGATCGTGGAAGGCGTGGTCAGCGGCATTGCCGCCTACGGCAACTGCTTCGGCGTGCCCAACCTGGGCGGCGAAACCAAATTCGAGGCCTGCTACAGCGGCAATCCGCTGGTGAACGCCTTCGCCCTGGGCCTGGTCCGCATCGACGAGATCTTCTACGGCAAGGCTAGCGGCGCAGGCAACCCCGTGATCTACGTCGGCGCAAAGACCGGCCGCGACGGCATCCACGGCGCAACCATGGCCAGCGAGGAGTTCAAGGAAGGCTCCGAGCAGAAGCGCCCCAACGTCCAGGTGGGCGACCCCTTCATGGAAAAGCTGCTGCTTGAAGCCTGCCTGGAGGCCATGCGCACCGGCGCCATCGTCGGCATTCAGGATATGGGCGCGGCGGGGCTGACCTGCTCCACCTGCGAAATGGGCGGCCGCGGCGGCGTCGGGCTGGACGTCGAGCTGGACCTCGTTCCGCAGCGCGAAACCGGCATGAGCGCTTACGAGATCATGCTCAGTGAGAGCCAGGAGCGGATGCTGCTGGTGGCCACCAAGGGCCGCGAGGACGAAGTCCTCCGCGTCTTCGCGAAGTGGGGATTGGACGCCGTCATTGTCGGCACGGTCCAGCCCGAGTCACGCCTGCGCATCCGCCACCACGGCGAGCTGGTAGCAGATATTCCCAACAAGTCCCTCACCGACGACGCCCCGCTCTATAACCGCCCCGTCGGCACCTGGAAGGCTCCTGTTCCGGCTGACCCGCCCGAAGAGATTCTCACCCAACTCGCCAAGGACCGCGACTATACTGCCGACCTCAAGAAGCTGCTGGCCAGCGCCAACGTCTGCTCCAAGCGATGGGTTCACGAGCAGTACGACACCATGGTCCAGACCAACACGGTGATCGGCCCCGGCGGCGAAGCCGGCGTGATGCGCATCAAAGGCACGGCAAGGCCAGACGCTTTGGAAGGGCCGATCGGAGAGATCGGCCTGGCCATGGCTCTGGACGGCAACGGCCGCTGGGCCTACCTCGATCCCAAACTGGGCGCGATGCACGCCGTAGCCGAGTGTGCGCGCAAGGTTGCCATGACCGGCGCGAAGCCCGTGGCCGCCACCAACTGCCTCAACTTCGGCAACCCCGAAAAGCCGGAGATCATGGCCCAGCTCTCGGCGGCCATCGACGGCATAGCCGAAGCCTGCACCGCTCTCGGCACGCCCGTCACCGGCGGCAACGTTTCGCTTTACAACGAAACCCGCGGCGAAGGCATCTATCCCACACCCGTCCTGGGCATCGTTGGCATTCTCGACGACGTGACCAAGGCCGTCCCGGCGGAGTTCCAGAAGGCGGGCGACGCGATTCTGCTGCTTTGGCCGGTTCCGAGGGGCGAAGAATCAAATCCGGAGCTTGAGGTTCCCTTCAAGCCATTACCGATGAGCCCATACGTAATGCTTCCCGTCACCCTGCCTCCGCCCTTTCCCATCGCATCTCCCCTCTCCGACCCAGTTCCCGACGTTCTGGAAGACACCACGGAAACTCCCGCCATGGAAGTTGCGGCATTCGGCAGCTCGGAGTACGCCAAAGTGGTTCTCGGCGGCCTCTGGGGCACGCCTCCCGCGCTCGATCTCGACGCCGAAGCCAGCCTGCATTCCCTTCTGGGTGTCCTCGCCGAGCGAAAGCTGCTTCGTTCCGCGCGCGACATCTCCGATGGCGGCATCGCTGTCGCTCTGGCCCAGGCCGCCTTTCCCAAGGGAATCGGCGCAACCATCGAGCAGGAGCAATCGCTCATGATTCATCCGCTCTTCGGCCTCTTTGCCGAACCGGCCTCCACCGTGTTCGTCACCACTCACCCATCGAACGTCTCCGCAATCGAAAAGCTGGCTGGAAAATACAACTTCCTCGCTGCCCGCATCGGAAGCACTGGCGGACAGCGCCTTGAGATCTCCGTCGATGGCGAACCTTTCATCTCGGCTCCTCTGGCCTCTCTTCGCAAGCCATGGGCCTCGGCTCTCGAAGCCACTCTTCATGGCGAGGTAACCGCATGATCCGGCGGCTCTACCAGGGCGTCGAAGGCATAACAGGCGCATCAGCCGCCATCCACCCTGAGAATCTGGGTGCCCCATCCTTTCGCTTTCTTTCTGGCGAAAGGGTGGGAAGCCAAAATACTCTCGAATATGCCTGTCATCCTGAGCGAGTCCGCAGCGGCGGACGAGTCGAAGGACCTGCGTCTAGGGCATTTTCGCCTCAACAAGATCTCGACGACCCAAAGCTCCGCGAGGAGTGCGGCGTCGTCGCCATCCACGGCCATCCCGACGCCGCCCGCCAGGCTTATCTCGGCCTCTACGCCCTCCAGCACCGCGGCCAGGAGTCGGCCGGCATCGCCACCGCCGACGGCTTCCATCTGGCCAACATCAAGGGCATGGGCCTGGTCTCGGAGATCTTCACCGACGACATTCTCGCCAAGCTCCCCGGCCAGATGGCCATTGGCCACACCCGCTACTCCACCACGGGCGACTCGGCCCTGCTCAACGCCCAGCCCATCCGCGTCGACTCGGTCAAAGGCCTCATCGCCATCGCTCACAACGGCAATCTGGTCAACCTGGGCAGTGTGCGCGCCCGTCTGGAGCGCGACGGCGCCTACTTCCAGACCACCTCCGACTCCGAGATCATCGTCCAGCTCATCGCCCACTCCCGCGCCGGCTCGCTCGTTGACGCCATCGCCGACTCGCTCTCTCAGGTCGAGGGCGCATTCTCCATTGTCATGATGACCCGCGACCGCATCTTCGCCGCCCGCGACCCGCGCGGCTTCCGTCCGCTCTCCATGGGCCGCATGACCAACCCCGACGGCCCCGACACCATCGTCTTCGCCAGCGAGACCTGCGCCTTCGACCTGCTCCGCGCCGAATACATTCGCGACGTCCTTCCCGGCGAGCTGGTCATGGTCACCGACGACGGCGTCACCAGCCGCCAATACGCGACCGGCGTCCCGCAGTCCAGTTGCATCTTTGAGCACGTCTACTTTGCGCGTCCGGATAGCCGCATCTTCGGCCGCTGGGTGCAGGAGAGCCGCGACCAAATGGGCCGCCAGCTGGCCCGCGAATCCGCCGTGCCCGCCGACCTCGTCGTTCCCGTCCCCGATTCCGGAGTTACCGCGGCGATGGGATACGCGGAAGAGGCGCGCCTGCCCTTCCGCATGGGCCTCATCCGCAACCACTACGTGGGCCGCACCTTCATTGAGCCCGAGCAGCGCGTCCGCGACTTCGGCGTCCGCCTCAAGCTCAATCCCGTCCGCAACCTGCTCGAAGACAAGCGCGTCATCCTTATCGACGACTCCATCATCCGTGGGACAACTTCCCGCAAGATCGTCCGCATGGTCCGCGGCGCGGGCGCAAAAGAAGTCCATCTCCGTATCAGTTGCCCGCCGACCATCTCCCCCTGCTTTTACGGCGTGGATACTCCCAGCAAGCGCGACTTGATTGCCGCCAACAAATCCATCGAAGAGATCCGCCAATTCATCGAAGCCGACTCATTGGCCTACTTATCTCTGGAGGGCCTGCTGAAATCCTGCGAAGGCATCGAGCACAACGGCTACTGCACCGCCTGCTACACCGGCAACTACCCCACCCAGTGGGTCGATGTGGAAGAAATACTGCCCGCGGCGGTGAGCATTTAGGGAACCTCTGAAAAGCGCCGAGTTAGAAGAGTCCGTCGCCGGTATTTTTCTGCAAGGGCATGAAATCAGCGCATTTTCGTATGTCCGGCAGGTCGTTTAACCCGCCGGAAGCCGCCGTGG
>Ga0187867_10000504_pt1 | contig 34606 bp, 35 predicted proteins | sample June2016WEW_13_1_FD_132976 | JGI IMG/M metagenome (GOLD analysis project Ga0187867, IMG submission 132976) | Peatland microbial communities from SPRUCE experiment site at the Marcell Experimental Forest, Minnesota, USA - June2016WEW_13_10 | ecosystem: Environmental > Terrestrial > Soil >... | reverse complement strand
GCGCCATGAGCCGGTTCGACGACTACGCAACAAAGTATTCGTGCATCCACATGCGCCGCGAGCGCGGCATCCTGGAAATGCGCTTTCACACAGACAATGGCCCGCTCCGTTGGGGCCTTGGCCCACATGGCGAGCTGCCGGATGCCTTCGCCGATGTCGCAAGAGATCGTGACAACCGCGTCGTGATCATGACCGGCACCGGCGACGAATGGTCTGGCGTTCGTGCGACGCCAGGCCAGAGTGCAATCGGTCCCGGCCTGACCTCCAACGCGTTCGACCGCGTACACTGGGAGGGGCGCGCGCTGCTGATGAACCTTCTGAACATCGAGGTGCCGGTCATTTCGGCAATCAACGGCCCAGCGTGGCGGCACGGCGAAATTCCGTTGCTGTCGGACATCGTGCTCGCGTCCGACACGGCGGCGTTCCAGGACTCAGCGCATTTCCCGAACGGTTTGGTGCCAGGCGACGGCATGCACATCGTCATGCCGCTGCTGTTGGGCATGAACCGCGGCCGTTATTTCCTGCTGACCGGCCAAACACTGTCGGCGCAGGAGGCCAAGGAGCTCGGCCTGGTCGCCGAAGTTCTGCCGCGCGACAAGGTGCTGGCGCGGGCCTGGGAGCATGCCGAGGCGATCGCGCAAAAGCCAACCCTTCTGCTGCGCTACACACGATTGATGTTCACCGAATATCTGAAGAAACGCCTGCAGGACCTGCTCGGCTACGGGCTGGCGATGGAGGGCCTTGCGTTGATGGAACAGCTTGAACAGCCGAAATGACGCCCCGGTTCCAGTTCGGTCTCGTGGTGCGTGGCCAGGCGGAAGCCGGCGAGGATATTTCTCGCCGCTTCCAGGAAACCCTGGCGTTCGTTAGGTTGGCCGATCGGCTCGGCTTCGACTCGGTCACCAAGACCGCGCACTATAGCGCCTATCCATTCCAGATGTTGCAACTTGTGCCGATGCTGGCGCGTTTCGCCGCCGAGGCACCGCGCCTGCGGCTGAATGCCGGCGTACTGCTGCTGCCTTTGTTGTCGCCGCTGCACGTCGCCGAGGAATTTGCCACCCTGGACGTCATCTCCGGCGGCAAGATCATTCTGGGTGTGGGGCTCGGCTATCGCGATGTCGAGTTCAAGGCGTTTGGTGTACCGCGCGCGCAGCGGGCACGGCGGTTCGAGGCCAACCTGATAGCGATCAAGCGGCTGTGGACCGAGGATAAGGTCCGCATGAAAGCCGCGCATTTCGAACTCGACGATGCCTCGTGTTTGCCGAAACCGTTGCAAAAGCCACATCCGCCGATCTGGGTCGGCGCCAATGCCGATCCCGCGGTCGAGCGCGCCGCCCGCCTTGGCGACTGCTGGTATATCGGACCGGCGGTGGAGATCACTGCTGTGGAACGCCAGATGGAACTGTACCGTCGTGCGTTGGACGCCGCAGGCAAACCGTTTCCGGCAGAGCTGCCAATGCGTCGCGAAGTCTTCGTGGCAAAGACCAAAGCCGAAGCGATCCGCCTCTGCGCGCCCTATCTGGGAGCGAAATACCAAGCCTATCATTCCTGGCGCCAGGAATTGCCCGACGACGACACCGGCATTGGGCAAAAATTCGAAGACCTGATCGGGGATCGTTTCTTGATCGGTTCACCCGATGAGGTCGTGGAACAAATCCTGGCGCTGCGCCGCCGGGTCGGCGTCAATCATTTGGTGATGAGCACGGAATGGGCCGGCATGCCGGAGAGCCTCGCAACAGAAACGATTGAGATGATCGCGACGGAACTGTTCCCTCGCGTCCAGCAAGGAATGTGACCCCGATGCGAATTGGTCTGTTCTATCAGATCCAGGTGCCAAAACCCTGGAACCCGACCAGCGAAGCCGAACGCATCTACGAAGCGTTGGAGCAAATCCCTTACGCCGAGCAGCAGGGATTTTCCAGCGTTTGGTTCTCGGAACATCATTTCCGTCCGGTGTGGTCGCACAACAGTGCGCCGGACCTGACCCTCGCGGCGGTCAGTCAGCGCACCAGCCGGATCCGTCTCGGCATTGGCGTCGTTCTGGCACCGATCCATCACCCGCTGCATGTGGCCGCGCGCATGGCCACCCTCGACATCCTCTCCCACGGCCGTGTCGATGTCGGACTGGGCCGCACCGGCTATCCTTATCAACTGACGCCGTTTGGTTCCGATCTCGGCGACACCCGCGGTATGTGGCAGGAGTTCGCCGACGTGTTGCCGCGCATCTGGACGCAGGACGAAATCGAATACCACGGCTCGTATTTTCAAATTCCGCGCCGCGAGGTGCTGCCGAAACCGTTGCAAAAGCCGCATCCGCCGCTGTGGTCCGCCTGTGGCAGCGACGAAACCGCCCGCCTCACCGGCAACCTGGGCATGGGCGGCCTGTTCGGCAGCGAAGGTGGACCCGACCGGGTGCAGCAACTGATGGCGCTGTATCGCGATGCGCTCCCCAGCCAGGTGCCTGCGCCGCGTACCGCGCTGATGACCGCCGGCTACTGCCATGAAGACCCACGTGTCGTTGCGGAGCGCGGCACCGAACTCGTCGCCTGGTACATCGAACAACAACGGGAACGCGCCCGTCTGGTCTGGCGCGATTACGATCCCGCCACGGTGCCGCCCGATTATCAGGACTATTACAAGCGCGATCAACGCCTCGCCGCGGGGCCGCATCCAGGCGAACCGACACCGCAGCAAGTACGCGAACGCGGCACCTCGTTCTGCGTCGGCACACCGGACGAATGCATCCGGTTTCTCGAAATGTACGAAGCGCTCGGCATCGAAGAAGTGTTCATGCTGTGCGCCATCGGGCCGTCGCAGCACCAGGAAGTGCTGCACACGATTCGCCTGTTCGGCGAGCAGGTCATTCCGCACTTCCAGGCCAAGGCAACCCGGACGGCGGGGTAATTTACTGAAGGGGCCTTCGACCCAATCAACTTGCTTTCGTCAAAAATCCGAGATTTCTCAGACCAATCGTGCGCGATCTGAACTCGGCCGGAAACATCGTCGAGAATCGAGATTGTCAAGCAGGTCACTGTTGATAATATTTTGTATCAATACGACTCCCAGTTGTTGGTTCGCCATTCATTTATGACCTCGTTTTTCTTAATACCCTCAATTGGCAGTATTTTTCGTACGGCGCATCCGACTTCCCGTTGGCTCACGCATTAGCACGGCGCGTGCCGGAATTGCCGGGTCGCGTCGCCGCGACGATACACGGCAGGTCGGTGCCTGGCGTATTGCAAAAGCATGCTGCCGCAATGATCGGCACAGCGTCATGAACGGCATGGCCGACTGGCGCAGTGATCTCGTCAGCAGGGTCGCAGTCATAATTGTCGGCTATCCGCGGTGGCTGCTTTGGACGATCCTCATGCAGTTAGTCCATTTATTCCGATTTGGTCTCCGCGGTTCCGTGACCACCATGCTGGCCGGCATTCAAGGCGAGGTCGGCAGACCGGACCGCATGATGAAACCGCATAAGCGCTGATCTTCGATTATTCGCCCAGACCCTTTTCCGTCAGCTCGCGGCGGGCACTTTCGTTCTTGGCAAGCTCCAGCTGCATGCCACGAAGAATTTGCGGCGCTTTGGTGAACTGCACGTTGGCATATTCGACAACCTCGATGCAGTTCCCCCACGGATCGAGGAAATCCAGAAACTTTCCAGGCAGCATCGTGGCACCGGCGGCTTCCGCGAGTGCGCGCACGCTCGACCGGTCATCGACAACAATGCCGATATGGCGGCGCTCCGGTTCAGCCGATGCCCGAGGCGTCGCCTTCGCCAGATTGATGAACTGATCGCCGATATCGATGAACGCATTGCGCTCACTATGGCCACGCAATGTGAAGGTGAATATCTTGCCATAGAATTCCAGCGCCGCATCGATATCGCCGACTTCGATCGCCACATGATTGATGCCGACCAGCCTTGGTTTTGCTGCCTCGCTCATTGATCTTGCTCCTTAAGTCGTCAGACGTTGCCAACCACGACCCACAATGGATCGCCTTGCATCGGTGTCGAGGCGTGGTCGGCGATTTTGTTGAACCCCGCTGCCTGCATGTAGTTCCCCACCAGGCGCTGTTGGTCCGGGCCGGACAGAGCCTGCCAAATCGCTACCGCCTTGGTCGGAAAGCAGCGGTTGGAAAACGCAACCACGAACGGCGCCCCACGGCGCAGCACGCGAGCCACCTCGCGGAACACCTCAACCGGCCGCTGCAGATACTGCACCGATACGCACAGACACGCGCTGTCGAACGCGCCGTCATCCAGCGGCAACGTCGGCTCCAGGTTCAGGTCCTGCACGAACCATCGCGACAGTCGCGGATTGGCCGCCAGCTCCTGCACGTTCATGCCGTGGCCGACGACCGAGGCAAACTCAACGTCTTCCGGCAAATGGCTCACCCAACTGCTCATCAGGTCCAGCACCGCGCCGCCGGCCGGCAGGGTCTGGCGATAGATCTGCGTCACGGTGGCGATGGCACCGTCGTCGATATGGGTGACGAACCGGGGCGGGACGTAGAACTCTGCGTCCGAGGACGGATCGGCCTTTTCAAAGGCCCATTCTGGCAGCCCGGGTAATTGCTCCATGGGACGACAGTGTGAGGCATCGGGCCCGCCGTGCCAATCCGCCGGGAATATTCCCATTGCTGGCAGTCGTCGGCTGGGTTACGGTTTTAACCATCGCGCCACAAACGCGACAACGCGCTACGACCAAAATGATGGTGCTACTAACGTAACGTTGGCATGCCGCACGGACTGAGCTCTCGCAGGCGAGCGGCGTACAGGGAGTAACCGTAATGCTCGAACTGCTCGACCGGCAGCAAAAGCTGACCATGAATCAATGGAAGATCGCGATCGCCGCGACGCTTGGCGACATGCTCGATTTCTTTGACTTTTTCCTGATCGGCTTTGTGCTGGCGTTCATCGTCAAGGACTGGCATTTGACCTATGGCCAGTCGGGAATGATCCTGCTTGCCTCCGGCATCAGCGCGCCCTTCGGGTCGCTGTTCTATGGCTGGCTGGCGGACAAAATCGGCCGCCGCAAGGTGATGATCCTCACCGTGCTGAATTTTTCGCTTGCTACCGGGGCAATGGCGCTAACGCCCCAGGGCGGATGGATTTTTCTGGTCATCTGCCGCTTCATCGTCGGCCTCGGCGTGACGGGACTCTACTCAGTTGACATCACGTTGATACAGGAATTCGTGCCGACCCGTAAGCGCGGCTGGCTGACCGGCCTGACCACGACAATGCTGCCCGCCGGCGTGCTTCTCGGCGCACTTCTGGGCGCCTACACCACCCCGTGGATCGGCTGGCGCGGGCTGTTTGCTGTCGGCCTGCTGCCCGCCCTGCTAACGCTTTACATCCGCGCCTGGGTGCCGGAATCGCCCTATTGGCTCATGCGCATGGGGCGTCCCGAAGAAGCCCGCCAGTCCGTTGCCTGGGCGTTACAAATCGATCCTGAGACCATCCCGCTGCCGGCACTGGTGCCCGAGATCGAGCACACAAGATGGACCGAGGTGTTCAATTACCCGCGCAGCCTGATCGCCGGCTGCCTGACCGGCCTGACCCAGACCGGCGGCGTCGCGCTCGGTCTGTGGATGGTAACCTTGTTCGTGATGGTGCTGAAGATTTCACCGGCCCAGGCGTCTGGGCTGGTGATTTGGGTCAGCCTCTCGGCAATCGCGGGACGGTTCTTCTGCTCATGGATTTCCGATGCGATGGGCCGCCGTGCGTCGGGTGTAATGAGCTGCCTGATCGCGGCATTTTTCATGTCGCTCGCTGGATATCTGCACAACATCTTCATCGGCGGCATGTCGATGTTCTTCCTGATGATCCTGCTGCAGAACTTCATGGGCAGCGGCAATTACTCGATCGTCGGGCCGTATATGGGTGAGCTTTGGCCGGCCAGGCTCCGCGGCAGCGGAATGGGTCTGGTCTATGGGGTTGGCAATCTCGGCAAATTCATCGGACCCGCGGGTCTCGCGCTGATCGCCGGATCGTCGAACTTTGTTGCGCCGCAGGCGACGTTGGACGCACTGATCCCGGCGTTCAATTACTTCGCGTTCTGGTATGTACTGGGCGCGGTGGCGTTCTGGTTCGTCGGATTCGAAACCGGCAATCGCTCGATCGCGGAAATCGATGCCGAACTGGCCACCCAGTCGGCAGCAGCGGCGGCCCGGCGGTTGCCTGCCAGCTGACGCAGTATCGGCCGACAGAGACCGGGGTTTCTGTCGGCCGGGTTTGCGTGAAAGATAACCGTCCCGCCAAAGGGAGGCACAATCATGCGCGCCAGCATCGACCATATCCTGACCAGCCATGTCGGCAGCCTGCCTCGCCCGGACGCGCTGATCGCGGCCAACCACGCGCATGACGCCGGTGCGCCATTCGACGAGGCAGCGCTGCGTGAAGCAGTCGCCGAGGTCGTGCGTCACCAACGCGACCTCGGCATCGACATCCCCGGTGACGGCGAATTCGGCAAACCCATGAGCCAACGTGTCAACTATGGTTCGTGGTGGCGCTATTCCTGGCAGCGTCTTGGCGGACTGAATTTGGACGGGCCGGGCCTGTACGACATGGCGGCTCGCCGGTCGCAGCCCGGACAGGTCGTATTGACCAGCTTTGGCGATCGGCGCGACCGGCGGCAATTTGCCGAAGCCTACGCCGATCCCGAGTCCGGCATCACCACCGGACCTCGCCCGCCGGCGCCGATTTGCATCGCGCCGATTACTTATATCGGCCATGACGCCATCCAGTCCGACATTGCCAACTTTAAAGCGGCCATGGCGGCGTCCGGGGTCGAGGAAGGCTTCATGAGTGCCGTCGCTCCTGGCAGCGCATCGCGCATCGCCAACGAATATTACAAGACCGAGGAAGAGTTGCTGTTCGCCTGCGCCGACGCGATGCACGAGGAATATAAGGCAATCGTCGATGCCGGGTTGGTGTTGCAGCTCGACGACCCGGCGATCGCCGAGAACTGGGACATGGTCAACCCGGAACCGACCGTAGAGGACTACAAGAAGTTCTCCATGTTGCGGGTCGAAGCGTTGAACCACGCGATCAAGGGTCTGCCGGCCGACCGCATCCGGTTTCATTTGTGCTGGGGCAGTTGGCATGGGCCGCACATGACCGACATCCCGATGGCCGATATCGTCGACGTCATGCTGGCGATCAACGTCCAGGCCTATTCATTTGAAGCAGGCAACGTTCGCCACGAGCACGAGTGGAAGGTCTGGCAACACGTAAAACTGCCCGACGACAAGCTGATCCTTCCCGGCATCGTCAGCCATGCCACCAACGTGGTCGAACATCCCGACCTGGTCGCTGAACGGATTCTTCGTTTCACCAATGTCGTCGGCAGGGAGCGGGTGATCGCCTCCACCGATTGCGGTCTTGGCGGACGCATTCATCCCCAGATTGCCTGGGCCAAGCTGCAAGCGCTCGCCCAGGGCGCGGCGCTGGCAAGTAAGCAGCTGTGGGGCTGAGAAGATGCTTTATAGCACTGACCGCATTCTGACCACGCATGCCGGTTCGTTGCCGCGGCCGCCGGAACTGCGGGACATGGTGCTCGCCAAAGCGAGCGGTGCGGCGGTTGATCCGGCCGTGTTCGACGCACGGCTGCGCGCAGCGGTGGCGCAGACGGTGCGTGCTCAGGTCGACTCCGGCATTGATTGCGTGAACGACGGGGAGCTGTCGAAGACCAATTTCACCGACTACGTGCGCTGGCGGATCGAAGGCTATGAAACACGGCCCTGGTCCGGCCCGCGGCGCCTCAGCATTACCGCACGCGATGAAACGAAATTCGCCGGGTACTTTGAGGCCAACCCTCGGATGCGGGCGCTCGGTCCGCCGAGTATGCCGGTTTGTGTTGCACCGCTGCGTTATGTGGGGCAGGCCGATCTCGCCAAAGATCTTGATAATTTCAAGGCAGCGCTCACGGGTTTCAACGTGGCCGGCGCGTTCCTGCCGGCCAACACGCCCGGAACGATCGAACATTGGATGCTGAACGAACATTATCCGTCCGATGAGGCATTTGTGTTCGCCATCGCCGATGCGATGCACGAGGAATATCAGGCGATCGTCGATGCCGGTTTCCTGTTGCAGATCGACGATCCCGATTTGCCGGATGGCTGGAACTGCCTGCCCGGCATTACGCTGCCGGAATACCGGGCCTATGCCACGATGCGGGTCGATGCACTGAACCACGCGTTGCGCGGCATCCCACCGGAGAAAGTTCGGTTGCATGTGTGCTGGGGCAGCCATCACGGCCCGCATCACGATGACATTCCGTTGCGTGACATCATCGATCTCATCTTTCGGGTCAATGCGGGCAGTTTTTCGATCGAAGCCTCCAACCCATGCCACGAGCATGAATGGCGTGTGTTCGAGGATGTGAAATTGCCCGAGGGTGCGACCCTGATCCCCGGCGTCATCGGCCATTGCACCGATTTCATCGAACACCCGGACCTGGTGGCCGAGCGGCTGGTGCGCTACGCCAACCTGGTTGGCCGTGAGAACGTGCTCGCCGGCACGGATTGCGGCCTTGGCACCCGCGTTGGTCATCCCTCCATCGTCTGGGCCAAGTTCAACGCCATGGCAGAGGGCGCGCGGCGGGCAACGAAGCTGCTTTGGGGTCGCGCGTGATGAGCAAACTGAAACTCTCGATCGCGGTCGGCGATTACGACCGGGTCCGGCCGCTGGTGGACGGCTCGGTGCAAATCGATGGGGTCGATCCGGTGTTCATGTTGTTGGAGCCGGAGGAAATCTTCTTCCGGGCCTTCCGGCACGCCGACTTCGACATTTGCGAGCTGTCGATGAGCAGCTTCTCAGTGAAGACCGCCAACGGCGACTGCCCCTATGTCGGCGTGCCGGTGTTCCCGTCCCGCGCGTTCCGGCACAATTCGATTTATATCCGCACCGATCGTGGCATCACCCGCCCGGAAGATCTGAAGGGTAAACGTATCGGCGTGCCGGAATATCAGGTCACCGCCAACGTGTGGACGCGTGCCGTGCTGGAAGACGAGCATGGCGTAAAACCCTCCGACGTGACCTGGATCCGTGGCGGTTACGACCACCCGGGCCGCATCGAAAAGATCGCGCTGAATCTGCCGCAAGACGTGCGGATCGAGGACGCGCCGGACGGCGCCACGATCTCTGGCCTGCTGGCGAGCGGCGAGATCGATGCCGTGATCGGTCCACGCGCACCGTCCTGCTTCAGCAACGCTCATCCGCAGGTCGCGTGGCTGTATCCCGACCCCGCCGCCGCAGCATCTGCCTGGTTCCGCCGTTCCCGAATCTTCCCAATTATGCACATACTCGGCGTGCGCCGCACCCTGGCCGAGCAGCATCCCTGGCTGCCTACCGCGGCAATGAAGGCGTTCGAGCAATCGAAATCCCGCGCCCTGGCGCAGTTGGCGCAGGTCGCGGCATCCAAGGTAACGCTGCCGTTCATCGACGAACAATTGCATGCGGCACGGCGGCTGATGGGCGAGGATTACTGGTCGTACGGGTTGGCCGCGAACCGCCACGTGCTGGAGGTCTTCTTGCGGCGCCATTATGCCGAAGGCCTTTCCTCTCGGCTGTTGTCGCCTGAGGAGTTGTTCCATCCGTCGACGCACGAGACGTTTCGGGTTTAACCCTCCCGCCAGATCGTCAACCGGGCCGCGCCATGCGACCGTTCCGCAAGCGCCGCAACAGCCAGGGCCGCTTCATCCCGGCCGGTCTCCGCCACGATCAAACTACCCGTCCCGACGCGGCCAACCGCCCGCAACCGCGTCACAGCACGCGCCACCAGATCCTGCCCATAAGGCGGATCGAGGAACACGATGTCCGCGCGTTCTCCCGACGGCACGGACAAAGCATCGATGGGGAGCACCTCGCACCGATCACCGGCACGGCAGGCTTCAATATTTGCCCATAACGCCGCCAAAGCCGGACGCGCTCGCTCCACGAACACCGCCCGGGCGGCGCCGCGCGACAATGCCTCCAGGCCCAAGGCACCCGTGCCGGCGAACACGTCAAGCACCGAAGCGTCCGCAACCACCGACGGTGCAGCCCAGGGCGCGTGCATCAGCATATCGAACAGCGCCTGACGGACCCGATCGGCCGTCGGTCTCGTTGCGGTACCGGATGGAGCGATCAAAGTGCGGCCGCGCCATGCGCCGGCAACGATGCGCATTCAGCGCGGCCGTCTGGCCGGGCGGTCCGAGGCGTCGGACTTCGGCAGTTGCTCGCGCAGCACGCGGGTTGGGACCTCATCGATCCCGCCGCGCGGCAATGTGCCCAACTGGAACGGTCCGTAAGCGATCCGGATCAGCCGCGTCACATCCAGCCCGAGATACGCCATCACCCGGCGGATTTCACGATTGCGGCCCTCGCGCAAACTGACCGTCAGCCATGCATTGTCGCCCTTTTTCGCATCCAGGCCGGCGTCGATCGGCGCGTAATGCACGCCGTCGATGGTGACGCCCTTGGCCAGCGCCGCCAGCTTCGCCGGGTCGACCGCGCCATGCACGCGCACACGGTAGCGCCTGATCCAGCCGGTAGTGGGCAGCTCCAGCGTGCGGGCCAGCGCGCCGTCGTTTGTCAGCAGCAACAACCCTTCGCTGGTCAGGTCCAGCCGGCCCACGCTGATCACCCGCGGCAATTGCTGGCGCAACTTGTCGAACACCGTTGGCCGGCCATCGGGATCGCGATGCGTCGTGACCAGGCCTTCGGGTTTGTGATAGCGCCACAGCCGGGTGCGATCCGGTTGCTCGACCAGCTTGCCGGCGACGGTCACCAGATCGCCTGGCGTTACGAACGTCGCCGGATGAGTGACCGTGACGTTATTCAACCGGATCTTGCCCTCGGCCAGCAGACGCTCTGCATCGCGGCGGCTGGCAACGCCGGCACGGGCGAGATATTTTGCGATGCGGTCGCCCCTCGCCGGAGCAACGACCTCACTCATGACCGGCACGCCGCGATCAGCGCATCGAAAATCCGCCGGTCGCCCGGATCGATAAAATACTCCGGGTGCCACTGCACGCCGAGGCAAAACCGGTGCCGTGCGTCCTCCACTCCCTCGATCACGCCGTCCGGCGCGGTCGCGTTGACAATGGCGTACCGGCCCGGATCGCGCACCGCCTGATGGTGCGCGGAATTGACCTGCATCTGCGTCGCGCCAACGATGTTGTACAGCAACGTTCCTGCCACCACAGTAACGGTATGGCCCGGCTCGTGCCGCGGGTTCGGTTGCTCGTGCAGCAACGCATCCGCAACGACGTCGGGAATATGCTGGATCAGCGTGCCGCCCAGAGCGACCGCGAGCAATTGCTGCCCGCCGCAAATGCCAAGCACCGGCAAATCGCGAGCCAACGCACCCAACGTCAGCGCCAGCTCGGCCGCGGTGCGCCCTTGCTTCAACGTAACGGTCGCATGGCGTGTTCCATCGCCATACAGCGATGGATCGACGTCAAAAGCGCCGCCGGTTACCACCAACGCGTCGAGCCGATCCAAATAATCCCCGGCCAGCGCGGCATCATGCGGCACCGCGACCGGCAACCCGCCCGCCGCCGCCACCGCATCCAAATAGTTCCGGCGCAACGCATACCAGGGATATTTCGAGTACCCGCCGGGCTGCTCGGAATCCAACGTCACGCCAATGATCGGCCGCCTGCTCATGCCCCGTTGCTAGACCGCACGGGCCGGACCGGGCAAGAGTGCTGGCATGATCGTGCTGGGATATCGTCTGGGGATAGGAAGAAATCAGGGTTCCGCCCTGAAACCCGCCAGGAGGCCCTTTGAAATCTGTCCATCGGGTGGTGCTCTGAGGAGGGCCGACACAGACGTCGAGAGGTCACGGTCGGCCCTCCTCAGAGCACCACCTAAAATGAATGGTTCCAAGGGCAATGCCCTTGGCGGGGTTCCAAGTGGCAGCGCCCCTTGGTGGGGTCTCGGGGCAAAGCCCCGAATGCTTCCAGGCCCAAACGACACCCCCGCATGATCCCGGCCATGCAACTCGCCCTGTCCGAGGCCCACGCGGCCGGCGCGCGCGGCGAAGTGCCGGTCGGCGCCGTTGTGCTCGGCCCCGACGGCGCCGTGCTGGCGCAAGCTGGCAACGCGGTGGAAGCGCAGCACGATGCCTCGGCCCATGCCGAGCTGCTCGCCATGCGCGTGGCGGCGGCGGCGCGTGGCGATGCGCGGCTCACCGGCTGCGATCTGGTGGTGACGTTGGAACCCTGTCCGATGTGCGCCCATGCCATCAGCCTGTTCCGCATTCGCCGGCTGATCTTCGGCGCCTACGACCCAAAAAGCGGCGGCGTCGAGCATGGCGCCCGCGTATTCGATGCCGCATCCTGCCATCACCGCCCGGAAATCATCGGTGGCGTGCGGGAAACCGAATGCGCCGCCCTGCTGCGCGCGTTCTTCGCGGCGCTGCGTTGACCCAGATGCGCGGGCCGCGCATTGCCGGAAGTCGCGCGCGGCCCCATACTTGGGCCATGCGAGACGTCCTGACCCTACTGCTGAACGGGGAAAACCGGCAGTTCGAAACGCAATCCCGGGGAATGCTGTCCGTGCAGGGGTTGTTGGTCGAACTCGGCCTCGACATGCGCAAGGTCGCAGTAGAGCGCAATGAGGAAATCGTGCCGCGCTCGCGTTACGCTGAAACCTGGCTCGCCAGCGGGGATCAGTTGGAGATCGTGCACTTCATCGGTGGAGGCTGAAGATGGACCAGGCAATGGCCACGGAAGACACCCTGGGCGAGGACACCTGGACGGTCGCGGGCCGCACGTTCCACTCGCGCCTGATCGTCGGCACCGGCCGCTATAAGGACCTGGAGGAAACCGGCGCGGCGATTGCTGCGAGTGGCGCCGAGATCGTCACCGTTGCCGTGCGCCGGGTCAATTTGTCCGACCCCAAGGCGCCGATGCTGCAGGACTACGTGGATCCGAAGAAATACACCTATTTGCCGAACACCGCCGGCTGCTTCACCGCCAATGAGGCAGTGCGCACCTTGCGGCTGGCGCGTGAGGCGGGTGGCTGGAACCTCGTGAAGCTGGAAGTGCTCGGACCGGCGCCGTTGCTGTATCCCGACATGCGCGGCACTTTCGAAGCCGCTGAGGTGCTGATCAAGGACGGCTTTGAGGTCATGGTTTATTGCGCCGACGATCCGCTCGCCGCCAAACGGCTGGAGGACATGGGCTGCGTCGCCATCATGCCGTTGGGCGCACCGATCGGGTCGGGCCTCGGCATTCAGAACCCGGCGATGATCTGCATGATGATGGAGCACATTACGGTGCCGTTCCTGGTCGATGCCGGGGTCGGCACCGCCTCGGATGCAGCGATCGCCATGGAGCTTGGCTGCACGGCAGTGCTGTTGAACTCTGCCATTGCACACGCCAGGCACCCGGTGGTGATGGCGCAGGCGATGAAGCACGCGATCCAGGCCGGAAGGCTGGCCTATCTCGCCGGAAGGATGCCGCGGCGGATGGGCGCGGATCCGTCCAGCCCGCTGAGCGGGTTGATCCGCTGACCGCCATGGCGGTCGCTGTGCCGGTCATCTGCCATTGATGTCGGCAGGTTCATTCCAGGTCCGCGCCGCCGCCAAAAACGCCTCGAGGGCCGTGTCGATTGCCTTGAGGTCATCCGATGTGGGCCCGATCCCTCGTTGCGCCGCCTGCTCGAACGTCCGGCCAAGCAGCGCGAGACGTGGTGCCGCAACCGTGCCAGCAGCCCCCTTCAGCGTATGCATCTCTCGCACCAGCGTAGCGCAGGTCTGACCGCCCACAGTCAGCCGCTGTAGTCGCTGGCGAGTCTCCGTGGCAAAGATCTCGACCATTTCACGGACGCCGTCCTCGCCGATCATCTCACTGAGCGCACTGAATTCAACGGCATCGAAGACCGCAGCGTCCGCAGCGCCTCTCTCCCGGGCCTGGGCCACCGCTGGCGCGAACGTCGTCATGGAATGCTTCCCTGTCCAAGGTCGCCCCCTGATTTCGACCTTGATAGTTAAAAACCAATGAAAAATACCGGGCCTGTCGAAAAAATGATGCACGTATGCAACATGGACGTCCGTCTATCGGTTCGAGCCTGCCTCACGGCACCGGCATTGGCACGAAGTCAGGGCCGATCTGCAAACGGATGAAACCCGCCCCGCCGCCTGCCTGGTCTCGCCCGGCGCCGAACCGCAGCTTCAGGGACGTGCCGGAGCTTGTTTTGCCCTCGAAACCGACACCGCCCCCGGGCACCCACAGGCGCATGTCCTGCGAGAACGCATCCTTATCGACATAGACGTAAAGATGCACGTCGAGCCCACTGGAAAATGGATAACGTTTGCCGGCCGAGATCGCCGGCAGCGGCACGGCGAACCCGGCCAGCACGCCATCGGCCGGCGTCGGGATCATGGTGCCGGACGGGCTCACCTTGCCGATCGAGGCAGGCTGCCCGGTTGCCACATTGGTCTTCGGGCCGGGGACATCGGTCCAACTGCTGGAGCCCAATTGGATCGCCAGGCCGTAGAGCGAATCCATGCTGTCCACGCCTAACGATTTCAGGAATGGCGGCAATGCGAGTTGAGGATTCGCCGGCGCCGCGGTCACCGCCTGCGACAACATTGCCAGCGCGGGACGCAGCGCATCATCGCCGCGACCGGGCAGATTGAGCATCAGATTATAAACCTGCCGGTTGGCACCCAAAACCGACCAGCCAAGCAGACTGGCGGCGTATTGCGGCGTCAACGTCAGTTGCGGCACCGGAAGCAACGGCGAGGCCGGTTGAAACCCGGTCCGCCAGGTCGAAAACGGTGGTGTGAGCTGGAAACCCGACATGATCGCTCTCCTCACCTCTTGGCGATGCGGAGCGTACGAACATCCGGTGACGCGATGCTATGAATCGCGTCACAGGTTTTGTCGGTGCGCGTACAGTTGTGACGCGCCGGAACCGCAACTCCCGGTCAACGGTAGAATTCGACCTTCGCCTCGCGGAACCACAGGAAATTTGCCGGCGCGGCGGATATCGGTCCGTTGATGGCAAACACTGCGACCTCGAACCTGTCGCCTGGCGTAACAGTATCCCGCAGCACCACCCGATTTGGCATATTGAACCCTTGAATCGTTGCCGGACTGGGCCTGCCCGCCGCGCGCGGCATCACGCCATTGATCCAGACTTCCGCATAGTCGTCGACGTTCACCGTCAGCACGACTTTCGCGCCATCCGTGTCGAGTCCTGTGGCCCGCCCGGGAATCGTAAGGATTGTGCGGAACCAGAAGAACGAGACCATGCCGCCACCGCGCCGTGCCCCGAGGTCGGTTGGGGCGACCTCTGTCCAGGCGGAATCGTCGAAACCGAGCAATTCCGCATGCGGCTCAACGTCATAGGTGGTAGTGAATTCCGGCATCGAGTCGGACAGCGCCGGGCATTCGACGAGCTTCGCTTCCTTGGCCCTCCAGTGGGCACCAAAGGCGGCCGATCCCTCGATGGTCATCAGGTCGACCACGTGCGCCGCAGGCACCAGCGGCGCGATCGGCGGCTGCGGCATAAGCAGAGGCGGCATCGCCGGGGCGGCAGAAACCGTGGGCCTCGTGTAGGTGTTCGCTGGCATGTCCGTTTCCCTGTTGTTGGATCGCACACTATAGGCGGAAGCACCGGCAGCGCGGGAGACCCGGTCATTGCCCCGTTCCGAACCCGACACATTTGCTCACTGTAGTTGACACCACGCCGGTCTCGGCGGTCAGTTCTCGGCCAGCCTGGCCGCATCGCAACCCGAATGTCCGGAGCAACGCCGATGCCGAATTTCCGCCCCACCCCCGATCTCGACATGCACTACGAAGTCGACGACTTCACCGATCCCTGGCGCCAGCCGCAAACCATCCTGATGCTGCATGGCAACGCCGAGAGCGGGCTGGCCTGGTATGCCTGGGTTCCCCAACTGGCGCGTTCCTGGCGCGTGGTGCGTCCCGACATGCGCGGCTTTGGCCAATCGTCACCAATGCCGGCCGACCACCCCTGGACCCTCGATGAACTGACGGCGGATTTTTGTGGGCTGATGGACCATCTCGGCATCGCACGGTTCCACCTCGTGGGTGCCAAGATCGGCGGCACGATCGCGCGAGCCTTTGCCGCGCGGCAACCGAAGCGGTTGATCACTTTGACGGTTGTCGGAACACCGCCGCCGTTCCGGGTTGGCGCGGCCGAGCGGGTGCCGGAGCTGATCCGTGATTTCCAGACCCGCGGTGTCGAGTACTGGGCCAAACAAAACATGGGCGACCGGCTCGGCAGTGCGTTCCCGCCGGCCGGGGTCGAATGGTGGGGCAAATTCATGGGCCGCACTGCGGTGTCGACCCAGATCGGCTTCATGGGCACCATCGCCTGCGCCGACATCACGGCCGACCTGCCAAAAATCTCCACTCCAACGCTGGTCATCACCACCGAACAAAGCGGGCTTGGCACGGTCGAGGAAACCCGAGCCTGGCAGCGGCAAATTCCGGATTCCGAGCTGGTGGTGCTGCAGGGCAACTCGTACCACGTCGCCGCGACCCATGCCGATCAGGCGGCCGCGGCGACATTGGATTTCCTGCGACGCCGCGGCGGAGGACCTTAGCAGCGAGGCCAGCGTTACGCCGATGATGCTGCCAGCTTCGCCCGCCCCTCACGCGCCGACCGCAACTGGATCATCGCCAGCGCGGCGGCGCTCATGGCAGCGGTCGCGACCAGGTAGAAACTCGGCGACAACGGATCGCCGGTGCGCGCTATCAGCCAGGTCGCGATGAGCGGCGCGAAACCGCCGAAGATGGTCACTGCCGTGCTGAAACTCAGCGACACGCCGATCGCGCGGGTGGCCACCGGGAACTGCTCGCCCAGCAGCGACGGCAGCACGCCGCTGTAGCCGGCCTTGAGCAGTTGCAGCCAGGCGCAGGCGAATATGCACGACGCCAAGGTCGGCCACGACGCCATCAGGAGGAAGCACGGCCACGATGTCAGCACGAACAGCCAGGCCATGACCACCATGATCCGCGGGCGCGCGATCTTGTCCGACCAGTGGCCGAACAACGGGGCACAGACCGCGAGCACCAGACCGCCGACCAGCGTCGCGGTAAAGCCGGTATACGCTGGCAGGTGCAACGTCTTTTGTCCATAAGTCGGGATATACAGCAGAATATAGAACGAGCTGTTCGAAATGATCGAGGCACCGATCCCCAGCACCAGCGACAGCGGCTGCTTGTGCAGCAACTCGCGGATCGGCGTCGCGTCAGGTGGTTCGGCCTCCAGAAACTCCTGCGTTTCGGCCAGCCGCGAACGAATATACAGGCCCGCCGGCCCGACCAGCATGCCGAAGATATACGGCAGCCGCCAACCCCAGCTGAGCAGCTGATCATGGCTCAGCAGCGTGTTCAGCGCGACGCCGAACAGCGAGGCGAGCGCGGTGATCAGACCGGCGACGGAGAATTGCCAGCTGGCGGCAAAACCTCGGCGCCGCGTGCCGTGCTCCATCAGGAACGCGACCGAACTGCCAAACTCGCCGCCAACCGAAAATCCCTGCAGCAGACGGGCGAGCGTGATCAGAATGGGCGCGGCAAGCCCGATCGTCGCGTAGCCCGGTGTTACCGCCATCAACGTCGTGCCCAGCATCATCAGGGCGATGGAGAGGGTCAGCCCGGCCTTGCGTCCGTGCTTATCGGTGTAGGAGCCGACGAAGATCGCCCCGAGCGGGCGCACGAGATACGCCAACCCGAACGCGCCGAACGTGACCAGCAGCGACACGGTCGGGTCTCCGGTCGGGAAGAACACCTGGGCCAGTATGACCGCGAGGAAACCGTAGATTACGAAGTCGAACCATTCGAGCACGTTGCCAATCGTCGCGGCGATGACAACGCGTCGCAGCGTCGTTGCAGGCGGCACGGCGCCGCCCGACATTGAGGTGGTGGCCATCCCTGTATCCTTTTTATGAACCGGCCTTTTGTTGCCGATGTCCTGGCATATGACCGCCGGTACGCGGCTGTGGCAAGCGGCGGCGCTATGCGAGTGTGGGTTCGGCACGCGCATACCTCGAACCTCGCTCCCACCTTGCCCACCCGACACCGCCCAGCTACTGACACCCGGGCGCCCCTGGGCCAGGCCCCCGGGATTGCATGCCTGGCGCTCCACTGGAGCGTCCCCATGGGGAGTGAACCGTGTCAGTCCAACCTCAGGCCAGGCGCGAGGCGACGCGGTGGCTCGCTTTGACCGTGCTCCTCGCCGGAGGCTTCCTGCCCCCGGTCGACTACTTCATCGTCAACGTCGCGTTGCCGTCGATCCATGCCGGCCTCGGCACCTCGCCGGCGGAACTGCAGCTGGTCATCGGCGTGTATTCAGCCGGCTACGCGGTGTTCATGATCACCGGCGGCCGGCTTGGCGACCTGTATGGGCGACGCCGACTGTTCCTTGCCGGCATGGCCGGGTTCACCATCGCCAACCTGCTGTGCGGCATCGCCATGACGCCACTGCAACTGTTGCTCGGCCGCGCGGTCCTGGGAGTCTCGGCCGCCCTGCTGGTGCCGCAAATCCTCGCCACGATCCGCGCGCTGTGCAGCAACGACCGCGACCTCGCACGAGCGCTGAGCGCCTATGGCGTCATGATGGGCCTCGCCGCCGTCACCGGCCAGTTCGCCGGCGGGGCGCTGGTGCAATGGAGCCCGTTCGATCTGGGCTGGCGAACCGTGTTCCTGGCGAAGTTGCCGATCTGCCTGACCGTCCTCGCCGCCGGCTGGCGGCTGGTGCCGGAGACCACGAGTTCATCCCGGGCGAAGCTCGACCTTGCCGGTGCCGCAATGGTCACGGTGATCCTGACCTGCGTGATAGTGCCGGTGTCCAAAGGCCGCGATCTTGGCTGGCCGCTGTGGGTGTTCGAGGTGCTGGCCCTGGTGCCGTTCCTGATCGCCGGCTTCCTCCGCTACGAGTCTCGCCTGAGCAGACGCGGCGGGATGCCTCTCGTCGACATGGCCTTGTTCGCCATCCCGAGCTTTCGCCGCGGCGTGCTGGTCGCCACGTTGTTTTTCTTTACGACGTCGTTCTATTTCCTGTTCGGGCTGTACCAGCAGGAGGGGCGAGGCCTCGATCCATTGCATACCGGCCTCGCGATCGCGCCGTACGGCATTGGCTTGTTCCTTGGGCCTTTGCTCACCACGAACTGGGTGCGGATCAGGCCTGCGCTGTTGGCGATCGGCATGGCCATCCAGGTGACCGGCTATGGCGGCGTGGCCGTGCTGGTGGCGTGGGGCGCCGGAGAAGTCCCATTGCTGGCGGCGGTGTTCGTCGCCGGGTTTGGCCAGGGCATCGCGTTTCCGCGGCTGTATAACGTGGTACTGGGCGATGTGCCGCCGCATCAGGCGGGGCTTGCGGCCGGGATCGTCAACTCGGCGTTGCAGGTGGGCAGTGCAGTCAGCGCCGCGGCGATCGGCAGTTTGTTCTTTTCCCTGTTGGGCACTGCACAAGGCGAGCGCGACTACGGGTTTGCCTTTGCGATTGCGCAGGGAACGCTGACGGTGGCGCTGTTCGCGGCGATGCTGATCGCAATTCCGCGGCGGCGGGAAGCGGTGGTGGCGCCCGTTACAGCAGACGAGCGGCGAGGTTGAGACATTAGCAAGCGGAACCGGAGCGCCGGCCGTTCGCCGCGGAACCAAACGCGCTTCGGACGCGGAATACATACCGACGAACATCAGTCATAACGCACGCGTTGTGGAAACCTGCGCGAGCACACTTTTCGCTTGCTGGCATGTTCGGTGACCGTGCCAAATCGGCTTGTAATGCACCTTCACTGAACGGTGATGGGAACCGGCACGACCAGCTACAGCATCGTTTATTCATTCGGCGACAGTCTGTCGGATGCCGGCAACCCCGAGTTACCGACCAACAGCCCCGTTGCCACAATACTGGGCTTAGCGCCCGAGCCGGCCAGTCCGCCGCACTACGAGGAAATCTAAAACAACGTCACCGCCGACGTGTTCAGCAACGGTTCCGGTCCGGGTTTGCCGGTGCGCGATCTTTGGCTCTCGCCGGATCACGGGGTGTTTGTCGACGGGGTGCTGATCCCGGTGAAGCACCTGTTCGACGGCGTCGCGATCGTTTCGGAACCGCGGGACAGCGTGACCTGGTGGCACGTGGAACTGCCGCAGCATGCCGTGCTGCTGGCGGAGGGGCTGCCGTGTGAGAGTTTCCTCGACATCGGCGGCCATGACATTTCGTGAAAGAAATGGAATCCGGCGGGTTACGTCAATCTCGTCCGGGAGGCCGAAGCCTGTGCCGAACTCGTGCTCACGGGCCCGCAGCTCACGCGGGCTCGGCGGCAGGTTGGCGGGTTGGGTCGCTGAAACACATGCCCTGTAGCAACCGCCGCAAGCCTCGCGGCCGTTGCGGTCCGCGGGGCGCGTTGCGGTCCACCAGGATTGCCATAACCGTCGCCGCTGCGGCCATTATCGCGACGCAATCGTCGTCCTGATAACCGCGTCCCCGGACGTCATTTCAGCAACCTGCAAGAGTGTCACCTCGCGCCGAGGGGTTCGGGCGGGACACGCCGCCGCATCGAGGCGACGCACCCCGTCCTTCGCTGTCCAGCCGACCCCGTTCAGCCGATCGCGCCACTCAGCACCGGACCGAAAGGAACGTAGCGCTCACCGTCGAAACGCCGCATCTGCGCTTGCCGGATCGGATCGAAATTGGTGGCGCTGGTGCTGGCCACGATGCCGGGCAACAACATCGGCAATGCGAGATGCAAGCTGGCCGCCTGCTTCATCACGTTCTCGCGGGTCAGGTTATCGCCGCACTGCTTCAGCACCTGCACGGTCGTCTGGGCCATCGAATAACCATACACGGTCTGGTTATCGGTCTTGTCGCCGTTCGGATAATACTTATCCATGAACGCGAGCCACTGTTTATAGCCCGCATCATTGAGCCATTGCGGATCGGTGGGATCTTTGAAGGAATTGTCGCTGATGATCCCCTTCGCGTTTTCGAGACCCGCCGGCTTCAGGGTCGCTCCAACCGACGAGGCAACACCGTTCAGGATGTGTAGCGGCTTCCACCCGATTTCCGCCACCTTCTTGACTGCCTGGGCACCAAACTTGGGGATCGCGACCGTGATGAGGATATCGCAGCCGGCCGCCTGCAACTCGAGGATCTGCGAGTCGACCGTCGCGTCCGTGGACTCGTAGGAAACCTTGGCCTTGATCATCGACGCCGCCTTGGCGCCGAGCCCGTCGACCACCCCTTGCAAATAGTCCTTGCCGAAATCGTCGTTCTGGTAGAGCACGCCGATCTTGCCATCGGGCTTGTTCTTCAGAATGTACGCCGCATAGATGTGTCCCTCCGCCCGGTAGCTGATGAAAAAGCCCATGGTCCACGGGTGGCCCTTGGGATCGTCCCACTTGGAGGCGCCGGTGGCGGGGAACAGTTGCGGCACCTTGTTTTCGTTCATGTAGTGCCAAACCGCGCTGTTGGTCGGGGTCCCCACCGAACCGGAGAGAAAAAGCACACCGTCATCTTCCACCAGCTTACGTGTCATCTCGACCGTCTTCGGCGGCAAGTAGACGTCATCGTAAGAAATCCAGGTGATCTTGCGTCCGTTCACGCCGCCCTGGGCGTTGATCATCTTGAAATAGGCTTCCATCGACAGCGGGATCGGACTGGCGTTCGAGAGCGGCCCACTATAGGGGCTGGTGTTGCCGATCTTGATCTCGGTGTCGGTAACACCCGGCCCATATTGGTTGGCGGCACGGGCAGGCAGCGCGGCGAAGGCAAGCGCGCTCGGTGCGGCGACGAGGGTCGCTCGGCGGGTCAGATTGATCATTGTAGGCTCCCTGTTGGTTTGTCTGACGTTTGTTGTTCAGATCGCCGGATTTTCGCTCCTGACCGCGCACGGCGCCGGCAGGACGGGCGCAGAATGATCGCTCACCGCGTACTTGCCAAGCGATCACTTAACACGCCGGGTCGGTTCAACGAGGTTTGATCGCGATGGTCGTTGACGTGGGTGACGGCGTCCCACTCCGGGCTGTTTCGCCCATTTCGGGTCGTCGCAAGGTATCGGGCGAGCGCCAGGACAACCGAAATCGATGTCCTCACGGAGGATCGAACGTTGATCGTAATTGGCGGAATCTCCCTTTCGGAAATTGTCGGTTTGCAATTGTCAATCGTTAGGATCGATGCGCCATCGCGTTCAATGGCGACGATTTTCAAGCGGACTTATCGTGTCGCTCTGATTGACAATTCCGGTCTCCCGAAAGGGTCAATATCGTGCGCTGAAACACCGGCGGCGGCCAACTCGCCAATTGCAACAGGGAATGTCCGGACAGATAATGTAAGGTAAAAAGGTAATCTATCGATATAATTTATGACAAGTCCGGAAATGAATCTCCGGCATGACTTCTGAGAATCATTTCACACAATGGCGTTATTTCCTGACATCTGACGCTGACGAAATACCCGCTGCCGACCTCGGCATGAAGTCCTGAGTTTCAGGCGCCGATTCCAATGGGCCCAATATCGGCGACACAGTAAAGGCGAGCCTGGGCGCAGAGCAGCCGGCACGATGCGGCGCTGCAGGTCCCGTTCCTGAATCACCTGGTCTGTGGTCTGACTGCCGCCTTGGGTCGGGATCCGCCGTCGCCAACGAATAATCCGAACGGACAAAAGTTCTGATCGGTCGTTTCCGACCTCTCCGCGTCATGGCCGGCCTCGTCCCGGCCACCTGTATCATCGCTTGCCGCGACAGATGGCCTGCTCGAGCCCGGCCACAACGAATTGCGCGACAAGGGTGATGACTTTCGGCTGCGGGTATAACCTGGTCTTGAAGCGGCCCCTTATCGACACCTGATTCATGCACGGTGATACCGAGATATGTTGTCGAGCCTGGTGAAGGAATCTCCATGAGCGGAAAAATCGTCACCTGTCTGTGGTTCGAGCATGGCGAGGCGCGGAAAGCAGCGGAATTCTACGCGGCCACTTTTCCTGATAGCCATGTCGGACCAGCGCTTCCGGCTGCATCGGATTACCCGGGCGGTAAACAGGGTAGCGAGTTGACCGTCGAGTTTACCGTGCTCGGCCAGGCCTTTGTCGGTCTGAATGGCGGCCCGGCGTTTACGCCGAACGAGGCGGTGAGCTTCCAGGTGATGACCGACAACCAGGCCGAAACCGACCGCTATTGGAATGCGATCATCGGGAATGGCGGCAGCGAAGGCGCGTGCAGCTGGTGCAAGGACCGTTGGGGCTTTTCCTGGCAGATCGTGCCGCGAGCCTTGATCGCCGCCCTGAAGGATCCGGATCGCGCCGCCGCGAAGCGAGCGATGGACGCCATGATGACCATGCGCCGGATCGACATTGCCAGGATTGAGGCTGCACGAGCAGGCCAGGTGTCAGCCTGACGCCCATTGCCACCGTCTCGCTCCTAAGAACCGAGACGCAGTGATCCTGTAGCCGGCCGCCAGTATGCACGGTTTCGAACACCGCCGCTTAACCGGCGGCCGTCGTGGCTGGCTCGGAAGCCGCCGTTCGCGTACCCAGCACCTCAGCAGAGAGCCGGCGTGGCCCGTTAAATGAAGCGTGCGGTTGGGTTCAGGCCCAAAAAGTATTGGCCGCAACTTTCGATATGACCCGTGCGGCCTTGCACTTGCTGCGTGGAGGCGTGGATGTCCCGCATTTTTCGCTCGAACGTGCTGCTGGCGAAAATCGCGGTCGCGCCAGCCTCGTGATAGGCGAACTCCGCGACCTGTTTGGCGCGTTGAATGGCCGTGGTCGAGGCGAGCCGCATCATGACCTTCGACTCCAGATCCAGCGTGCCGTTGCGTCGAATACAATCTTCTCCGTCGCGAATGGCCTCGAGCACGAAAGCACGGGCGGAACGCAGCACAGCCTCATTCTCCGCGATGAGATGGTGCATCACCGGGCTATCCCGCAGCATGCGCTCGGTGTGGGACGGTTTCTTTGTCTGCGCCAGTAACTTCAGCGCATCCAGCATGCCGCGGGCAATCCCCATCGAGACGCCGGCGAAGCCGCAGGAATACGCGCTCGTTGTGGAGAATTGGTAGAATGCATCATCGATCCGGCGTTCTTCTGGGACATCGCGCCGTACCGTGTAGGGCTCCGGCACGAAAAGGTTGGTAACCGTGTAGGTATCGCTGCCGGAGCCGCGGAGGCCGACGACGTCCCACGTGCTGGACCAGGTCAACTGGTCCTGGCGGAACAGCATGGTGCGCTCGATCGGTTTCCCATCGCAGTCTGTCAGCAATGATCCGTCCGGCAGTTCGACATGACAATGCCCACCCATCCAGGTGGCGTGATGACCGCCGCTGCCAAAGGCCCATTTGCCGTTCACCAGGTAGCCACCCGTGACGACTTTCGCGCGTCCCTCCACCTGGAAGCCCCAGGCCAACACGCCACGCGGATCGTCGCCCCAGATCTCCCGGGCGACCGCCGGCTCGACATAGCCTGCCGCCATGGAGCAGCCGTTGCCCTGACCCACGCACCAGGCGGTGGAGGCGTCCACCGCGGCCAGCGCCTCCATAACCTTCACGAAGGCTTCGATGCCAATGCCGTAGCCGTGCAAATGACGAGGCAGCAACAGGCGGTAGAGCCCACGAGCGTGCAACGCGTCGACCACCGGTGGGGTCAATTGACCCAGGGTCTCGATCTTTGGCGCCTCGTCACGCAACAGCGGCGCGATGGCGCGCGCGGCGGCCAGTGGGTCAGCTGCGGTGTCGGCGAAGGTTCCGGTGTCGTCCAGCGCGGCTTTCATGCATGTGGCCCTTTTGGGTGGGGGGTCGGTCAGGCGACGGCACGGCGCTCGATCCTGGTGCAGCAAATGTCGATGAGTTGTCAGGTAAGGGCAGGATCGCTTTCTCGTGGACCTCTGAGGCAGGTACTCGGCCGGCAGTTGCTCAATGGAGCGGTTGGCGAGCACCAAATATCCTGGCGGACATTCAGCGCATCGGCAGCGTTACAGTTCGCGAGGACGATGCATTGATCTATGTCAAAGGTTTCGGGCTACCGCGAGTGGATCGTCGAGCAACCCCTGGGCGCCGAACGCTCATGGGACGACCGGCTGACAGTCTCCAACGCGCAATGCCCCCTGTGGTTGTACGCCGATTGAACGATTACGCCCGGCCAAAGCGGCGAAATCATCAAATGTAGTGCTTATTGGAAAGAACCGTCGCCTTTCCCGCGATAGCATCCCGCCGCGATGAGGGGAGATTGCCGAGTGTCGCAACGCTCGCGATGTGGGGACATGTTTATCCGGCCATTCAGCTGCCGGAATGCAGGCTACGCACGTATCGGACTCATGTTACGGTTGGGCCTGGTCATTGGCCTGACAAACCTTCTCGTTCCCTTCGCGTCAGCGCAGGTCACAGATCGTCCGCCTGACACGATGGCGGCGCGCCTGCGGGCCTGCGCGGCCTGCCACGGTGATCTGGGCCAGGGCACGGACAACGATTATTTCCCGCGCCTCGCTGGCAAGCCCGCTGGCTACCTGATGAACCAGCTTGTCGCCTTTCGCGACGCCCGGCGGCATTACACGCCGATGAATTATCTGCTCGAATACCTGCCTGACTCGTATCTACAGCAGATTGCGGATTACTTCTCGGCACTGCGCCCACCGCCACCGCCGCCGACGATCGCCGATGTAAGCCCCGGCATCCTGGCGCGCGGACAGGCTATCGTGGCACAGGGCGATCCCGCGCGCGGCGTGCCCGCTTGCTCAGGGTGTCACGGCCCCGCGCTCACTGGAATGGAGCCCGCCATTCCCGGCCTTGTTGGGCTCCATGCAAGCTACATCAGTGCGCAACTGGGCGCATTCCGCTACGGCACACGCACCGCCGCCGCACCTGATTGCATGCAACTGGTTGCCGCCAGCCTGACCGAGAGCGACGTGACCGCCGTCGCCGCCTGGCTCGCGTCCCGCCCCGTTCCTGCCGATCCATCACCCGTTCCGCACGGTTCATTGGCGATGCCAATGGCATGCGGTAGCGAGCCGAAATGAGAGCGGGGTGATTGTCATGCGCAACTGCCACACCCTGCTGGTCGCCGTCCTCCTCATGAGCCTGCTTTGTTTCGGTAGGTCTCAAGTGGCGCGCGCTCAGGATGCGGCGCTGCTGGCCAAGGGCGAATACCTGGCCCGAGCCGGCGATTGCATTGCCTGCCATACCAATCCCGGTGGTGCGATGTTCGGCGGCGGGCTGGCCATGCCAACGCCGTTCGGCACGCTCTATTCGTCCAACATCACGCCAGACCGCGAGACCGGCATCGGCTCCTGGACGGGCGATCAGTTCTATGCCGCCTTGCATACCGGGCGCTTCCCGGATGGCGGGCTGATGTATCCGGCCATGCCCTACGGCTCCTATACCAAGGTCACGCGCGCCGATTCAGACGCCATTTACGCGTACCTTCGTTCGGTTCCACCGGTGCATCAGCCGAACCGGCCGCAGGACCTGCGTTTCCCTTATGACAACCGCTCGCTCATCCTGGGTTGGCGCACTTTGTTCTTCAACGAAGGCGAGTTCCAGCCAGACCAGACGAAGTCAGCCGAGTGGAATCGCGGCGCCTATCTCGTCGAGGGTCTTGCCCATTGCGGGATGTGTCACACGCCGATCAATGCTCTGGGCGGCAACTCGCAGTCGCAGGCGTTCCAGGGCGGCCTGATCCCGATGCAGAACTGGTACGCGCCGTCGCTTACCTCCAACAAGGAGGCCGGCCTCGGCGTCTGGAGCATCGACGAGATCGTCGAACTGCTGCGCACGGGGGCGTCGCATCGAGGTGCTGTGTATGGCCCGATGGCGGAAGTCGTGTTCGACAGCACGCAATATCTGAACGACATCGATGTCCGCGCAATGGCGGTCTATCTGAAGAGCCTCGGCCAGGGCACGCCACCGGCGACGGAAATCACCAGCATTCCGACGCCGGAAAGCAGCCTGCTGCTGCATCTCGGCCAGACCGTTTACGAGGCGCGTTGCGCCCTCTGTCACGCGAGTGATGGAAGCGGCATGCCGCCCGCCTATCCGCCGCTGGCGGGCAATCCTTCCATTCAAATGCAGTCCGCGGTGAACCCGATCCGCATGGTGCTGAACGGCGGTTTCCCACCGGGCACGCAAGCCAACCCGAGGCCCTATGGCATGCCGCCCTTCGCGCAGCGTCTGTCCGACGACGAGGTTGCCGCGGTCGTCACGTACATCCGGGCTGCCTGGGGCAACCGTGGCGCCCCGGTATCCGCGCGTGATGCAAATCTACTGCGTACTTCACCTCAGGATTGATGCCGCGATGCTGAATTCGGAACCGATCGAAACCGGCACTGAGGACGCGTCCGAGCGACATACTCTGGGTCGAGCGGTCGGAGCCGTCGCATTGGCTGGTCTCGCGACGTTCGTTGTCGTGGCGATCTGGTTTGCCTTCTATCTGCTGGTGTTCGTGCCGCGCGCGGGGGCACCGTGAGCGACGACGCCATGCCTGACGACGACGAGAACGCAGGCGAGCGCCTCGAGCATCGTTGGGCTGTCGTCGCCACCTGCATCATTGTTTTGCTGACCGCGATGGCGTTGTTCGCTGGCGTGCACCAGGCCGTGTTGCCGCAAAGCCGCGTTGAGACCGTTGATCCGCGCACGCTGCATCTTCGCGGTGAGTTCATCGAGAGCAACCTCGGCAGTGCCCTGCAGCCTGACGGTTCAGTCGTCGTGCGCGCGATCGGCCAGCAATACTCGTTCACGCCGCAGTGCATTCTGGTGCCGACAGACACGCCTATCACGTTCCGCGTCACCAGCGCCGACGTGGTGCATGGCTTCCTGATTGCCGGGACCACCATCAATCTCATGCTGGTGCCAGGCTACATTTCCAGCATTCCGGCGCGCTTCTCCACCCCGGGCGAACGGCACATGCCATGCCACGAATTTTGCGGCTACGGGCATGAAGGCATGTGGGGCCGGATCAAGGTCATCGACAAGGCGGAGTTTCTCCGAATGGCCGCGGATACCAGGAGGTTGAGCTGTGTTGCCCAGTAGACGGATGATCCTGGCGCACTTCTGGCTGGCCTTCGGAAGCTTTGGCGCGGCGCTGCTTCTCGGCGAATGGCAGATGTTCGTGCGCAGCCCACTGCATGCGTGGATCGGCGATCCGGAGCTCTATTACCGCTCTGTCACCGCGCACGGCACCACGATGGCGTACGTGTTTCCGACCCTCGTCGCGATGGGGTTCGGCTACTTCGTAACCGAGGCTTCCTTGCGCCGCCCGCTGGTTGGCCTGTACTGGGCGTGGACGGGCCTCGCCCTCGTCGCCATCGGTACGGTCACCGCCGTGGTCCCTGTCGCGTTGGGTCGAGCCTCGGTGCTCTATACCTTCTACCCGCCGATGATCGGCAATGCCTTCTATTACATCGGCGTTGTACTCGTCGTTGTTGGCTCCTGGATCTGGGTTGCGCTGATGTCAGTCAATCTGTACATCTGGAAGCGACAGAACCCTGGTGCGCCAGTACCATTTGCGATGTTCGCAACGGTCGCCGGATCCTACCTTTGGGGCTGGACCGCGGTTGGTGCCGCTCTCGAACTGATTTTCCAGATCATCCCTGCCGCAGTCGGCCTGACCAACACAATCGACGCAGGTCTCTCGCGCGTGTTCTTCTCCTGGACCTTGCACGCAATTGTCTATTTCTGGCTGATGCCGGCTTACATCGCCTACTACACAATCGTTCCACGCGCGATCGGCGGTCGACTGTTCAGCGACCAGATGGGGAGGATCTCCTTCATCCTGTTTCTTGTTGTTGCCATGCCGATCGGCGTGCACCACCTGTTCGAGGACCCGGAGGTCGGCTCCGGATTCAAGTTCCTGCACTCGGTGTACACCGGATTGGTTACCATACCGACGCTGCTGACCGTGTTTACCATTTGCGCATCGGTCGAAATCGCAGCACAACGGCGCGGCGGCAAGGGACCGCTGGGATGGCTGGCGAAATTGCCCTGGCGCAACCCGGTCATGCTCGGCGTGGCATTTTCCTTCATCATGCTTGGCTTTGGCGGCGCTGGCGGCATTATCAACATGAGCTATCAGCTCAACAGCACGATCCATAACACGCAGTGGGTCACCGGGCACTTCCATCTGATCTTCGCCGGCGCCATCGTCATCATGTATTTCATCATCGCCTACGATACGTGGCCGCATTTGACGGGTCGCGCGTTGGACAGTCTCGGTCTGATGCGGACGCAGCTTTGGCTGTGGTTCATCGGTATGATCGTGCTGACGTTCCCGTGGCATTACGTCGGCATTCTCGGCATGCCGCGCCGCATGGCGTTTTACGACTACACCGATCCGGTGATCGCTCAGCAGGCGGCATCTGTCGTGATGTCGGTGATCGGCGGCGCCATTTTGGTGATTTCCGCGGCGCTGTTCTTCGTGGTGCTGGCACGCGGCCAGATCTCGGCGCGCATGGAGCCGGGCAACTACCGCTTCAGCGTCGCCACGCATCCGCCGCGCACGCTCCCCGCCGCGCTGAATGGTTTCGGCCTGTGGCTCAGTCTGATGATCGGCCTTACCATCGTTAATTACGGCTTTCCGATCGCCCATCTGCTCGCGGCACAAGGCACCGAAGTGCCGGTCGTACGCGTTGGAGCAGCACGGTGAACTGGAACTGGCTTCCCCTGCTGCGCGATCGTTGGGTCGTCACCAGCGTCGGAGTCACCGCCGGTATCGCGGTCGGCTCCATCATCCTGGGTTTCGCGTGGCTGCCGTACGAACAACCCGGCGAGCGGTTCCGTGGCCTCTGGGATGCGATCTGCTCAGCGGCCGGCCTGATTCATGTTGCTCCCGACAGGCAACCTGTCGTGCAGGCCGGTTATCCGACCACCCAGGTTGAAATCATCCCCGGCATGCTGCGTGACGCCAGCGCGGAGTCGGTTGGTCGTGGCGCGACACTGGCACTGCGTTGCACCATGTGCCACGGCGCACGCGGCATGAGCCCGGCCAATACGCCTAACCTTGCCGGGCAGTATCCGGGCGCGATCTACAAGGAGCTGGCGGACTTCAAAAGCGGCGCACGCAGCAGCGCCATCATGATACCTCTCGTGGCCGACCTGAGCGACCGCGATATGCGTGATCTCGCCGCGTACTATGCCTATCTGCCACGTGTCCACGACGAAGGTGCCGCTGACGGAGGGACGCCACAGATCGTCGCGGACGGTGCACCGATGCGTAACATCGCACCATGCGGTGCGTGCCATGGCGAACTGGGCAATAAGACCGGTGCTCCGTGGCTTGAGGGCCAGCCCGTCAGCTACCTGCAGGCGCAACTCGATGCCTTCGCCAGCGGAGCGAGGCGAAACGATATTGACCAGCAGATGCGCAACGTTGCACGAGGGATGACGCCGGCTGAGATCGCTGCCGCGAGCCGGTATTTTGCCGGCGGCCCATAACGTGCGGCATCAGGCGCCGCGGAGCGAGCAAGCAGCGCTCCGTCTGCTGGCACGCGAGAACTACGACCCCATGGTCGCCCGCAAAGGCGCCAGGAACGTCGCCTGATCACCGGAGAGGAAAAGATCGGCGACACGAGAGAGGGACCTGTCAAACTCTGACAATTACCCGAGATGTGCACCAGGAGGTCCCCCTGATGGCGAACACCGGCAGAAACTTCAGTCTGACCGAGCACCAGCGGCGCTTTGTCTCCGATCAGGTCGTCAATGGCAGACACGCCAGCGGGAGCGAAGTCATTCGGGAAGCGCTCCGCCGCTACGAGGACGATGTCCTGCGTGAACAGGCTCGGCTGGCGGCGTTGAACAAGCAGGCCGAGGAGGGGGAGGCTGCTTACGCTCGTGGCGACTACACAACACTGAATGGCCGCGAGGCGTTGCGGGTTTTCATCCGCCAGAGCGGCACGCGCGGCCTCGGCTGTCATTCGGAGACCGCTGACTGAGTGTTCGAAATGTCCTGTTCACCAGGCCGGCGGAACGTCAATTGGACGAAATCCCGGGGCGGAACGACACCGGGTTCGGCGAACTCTTCGCAAACGCGTCGGGGCTGGTATGCGCTTGCCAGGAACCCCAAACGGTCGCAGCCTGGGCCTGGACCGGCGGCCATAGGGAAAATGCCGGCTTAGAGTAAGGCCGTCGACATGAGCGTGCCTGTGCAAGAAACGGCGGCGCACGGACGGCCTGAACTCGCCGGCCTGTCGTCGGCCCAGGCCGCGTCCGTCCGGGCGGAATTCGGTCCGAACGCCGTGGTCGAGGAAGCGATCCATCCCCTCGGCAGGTTCGCCCGGCATTTCTGGGCGCCGGTGCCGTGGATGCTCGAGGCGACGATCGGCCTCCAAATCGTCCTGGGCCAGTGGCTCACGGCGTCGATGATCGCGGCGGTGCTCCTCTTCAATGTCCTGCTCGCCGCCTTTCAGGAAAGTCGCGCCAACGCCGCTTTGGCGCTGCTCAAGCGAAGCCTGACATTAACGTCGCGCGTCAGGCGCGACGGCGCCTGGGTTGATGGCCCGGCGGCCGACCTCGTTCCCGGCGATATCGTCCAGGTTTCGCTCGGGGACGTCGTTCCCGCCGACATCCTGATCGTCGACGGCTCGCTGTTGCTCGATCAATCCATGCTGACCGGCGAATCGATCCCGATCGAAATGGAGGCAGGAAAGACTGCCTTCGCAGGCGGCCTTGTCCGTCGCGGCGCGGCGATCGCACGGGTGACGGCGACGGGAACGCGCACCTGGTTCGGGCGGACGGCGGAGCTGGTGAGCGTCGCCCATGTCGAGAGCGCCGAGCAGAAGGCCGTGCTCAGCGTCGTTCGCAATCTCACGGTGATCAATTTCGTCATTGTTGCCGGGCTGGTGGCTTATGCGTTCGCGATCAGAGTCAGCCTCGAGCAGATCCTGTTGCTCGTCCTGACGGCGTTGCTGTCGGCGGTGCCCGTCGCTCTGCCGGCGACCTTCACGCTCGCCGCCGCGTTGGGCGCGAGGACGCTCGCGATGAAGGGCGTCCTGCTCACGCGGCTGTCTTCGCTGAACGAAGCAGCCATGGTCGACGTGGTTTGCTGCGACAAGACCGGCACGCTGACCCAGAATGAATTGGTCGTGAGCGCGATTCGTCCGATGAAGTCGGGCTGTGACGATGCCGACGTTCTCGGCTTTGCCGCGCTGGCGAGTTCGCCGGAAGGCCAGGATCCGATCGATTCCGTCATCAGAACAATGGCTGCCAAAGACGGGGGGGCCGCCAAGGACGGGGGGGCGGCCAAAGACGGGGGGGCGGCCAAGGACCGGGGCCGCGCCTCGCTGACAGTGGTGCGCTTCACGCCGTTCGATCCGGCGGTCAAAATGGCCGAGGCAATCGCCGTCGAGGCAGGGCACGAGATTCGCGTCGTCAAGGGCGCGCCGGCCGTCGTCGCGACGGTCGCGCCGGTGACGCCGGCGTCCGAGAAGGAACTCGAGGCGCTCAACCTCGCTGGATATCGGACGATCGCTGTAGCCTCTGGGCCGGGCAACGCGCTGGAACTGATCGGGTTCATCGCCTTCAGCGATCCGCCGCGCGCCGATTCGGCAGCCTTGCTGACCGAGTTGCGCGCGCTCGGCGTGCTCCCGGTCATGATCACCGGCGACGCGGCGGCCACCGCGACGACCGTCGCGCGCGCGATCGGGCTCACCGGGCCGGTTTGTCCAGCGGGCGAGGTTCCCGCGATTGTCGAGCCGAAGGACTTCGCCGTCTACGCCGGCATTTTCCCGGAGCAGAAGTTTCGCCTGGTCAAGGCGTTCCAGCAGCACGGCCATGCGGTCGGCATGTGCGGTGACGGTGCCAACGACGCCCCGGCGCTGCGGCAGGCGCAAATGGGCATCGCCGTTTCGACCGCGACGGATGTCGCGAAAGCCGCGGCGGGCGTCGTGTTGACCGAGCCCGGCCTCGGCGGAATCGTCGCCTGCATCAAGGAAGGGCGATCCGCGTTCCAACGTGTTCTGACCTACACGCTGACGATCCTTATGAACAAATGCGTGACGCTCATCGTGCTCGGCGCCGGGCTGATCATTACCGGGCACGCGGTCCTGACACCGCTGCTGCAAGCGCTTTCGATGATCACCAGTGACTTCGTGACGATGGCGCGCGCGGCGGACCGGGCGCCGCCGTCGCCCTACCCGAATGCCTGGCGCGTGCGAAACCTTACCTTCGCCGCGGTCCCCCTCGGTGCATTCAGGCTGCTCTATCTGGTGACGGTGCTCGGCGTCGGCTGGTACTGGCTGCGCCTGAGCCCTGGCGAGATGCAGACGCTGACGTTCACGATGCTCGCCTTCGCCGGCCAGGGAAACGTCTACGTGCTGCGGACGCACATGCGTTTCTTGCGTTCGCGGCCCGCGCCGATCATGCTGCTGGCCTCAGTTTGCGATGTCCTGCTGGTTGCCTGTCTCGCCGCCGGAGGCGTGTTGATGGAACCGCTTTCGGTAACGGTGATAGGCCTGCTCGCCGCGACGACGATCGTCTTCACCGTGGCGATGGACTCGATCAAGCTCGCGGTGTTCGCGCGCCTGCGAATCGATTGAAGCCACGATCGCGGTGATGGGCCGGATCACGCCTGGCGGTAGCGCAGTGCAGCAATTGAGGCAGCATCCGACTTGCTGGCACCCCGGGCGGTCGCCTGTAGGGCCGCGACCCGCCCACCAACCTGCCTACCCAACCGTTTCGTCCGCACCCCCGAATCCCCTTGCATTCTCCCCCGCGCCGCACAAACATCCTGCTCATGCACGGCCTGGACTCCGGTTTCCCCGCCCGCGTGAAGGCCGTCCTCGGTCCGACGAACACCGGCAAGACGCACCTTGCCATCGAGCGGATGCTTGGCCACGCCTCCGGCATCATCGGCTTCCCGCTCCGCCTGCTGGCCCGTGAGAACTACGACCGCATGGTCGCCCGCAAAGGCGCCAAAAACGTCGCCCTCATAACGGGTGAGGAAAAGATCGTCCCGCCCGACGCCAAATGGTTCTCCTGCACCGTCGAGGCGATGCCGCTCGACCGCGACGTCGAGTTCGTCGCCGTTGACGAAATCCAGCTCTGCGCCGACCCCGACCGCGGTCACGTCTTCACCGAGCGCCTGCTGCACGCCCGCGGCATGGTCGAGACCATGTTCCTCGGCGCCGAGACCATCCGCCCCTTGCTCCGCCGCCTCGTCCCGGAAGCCCACACCGAAACCCGTCCCCGCCTGTCGCAACTCACCTACGCCGGCCCCGCCAAACTGGTCCGTCTGCCGCCGCGCACCGCCGTCGTCGCCTTCAGCGCCGCCGAGGTCTACGCCATCGCCGAGCTGATCCGCCGCCGTAAAGGCGGCTGTGCCGTGGTCATGGGACGCCTCAGCCCGCGCACCCGCAACGCCCAGGTGCAGCTGTATCAGGAGCGAGAGGTGGATTTCCTGGTGGCGACGGATGCCATCGGCATGGGCCTTAACATGGACGTCGACCACGTCGCCTTCGCCGGACTGGGCAAATTCGACGGCCACCGGCCACGCCGGCTGACCGCCTCCGAGGTCGCGCAGATCGCCGGCCGCGCCGGCCGCGGCATGCGAGATGGCAGCTTCGGCACCACCACCGAATGCCCGCCGCTGCCCGACGACGTCGTCGAGGCAGTCGAAGCCCACAACTTCGACGCGCTTGAGGTGCTGTGCTGGCGCAACAACGAT
>Ga0187867_10000499_pt1 | contig 34793 bp, 31 predicted proteins | sample June2016WEW_13_1_FD_132976 | JGI IMG/M metagenome (GOLD analysis project Ga0187867, IMG submission 132976) | Peatland microbial communities from SPRUCE experiment site at the Marcell Experimental Forest, Minnesota, USA - June2016WEW_13_10 | ecosystem: Environmental > Terrestrial > Soil >... | reverse complement strand
TGCGCGAGCGCATCCACGAGCTGCCGGAGCTTCTCGGCCTGCTTTCCAGGGCGTTGGCAGACGAGCCGCCGGCCGACGTGTCGGAGGGCAGCTTCGTCCGGGAGGGCTACGACGGCGAACTCGACCGCCTGCGCTCCCTCATGAGCGGCAACAAGGCCTGGCTCGCGGACCTGGAACGCGGCGAGCAGGAGCGCACGGGCATCCGCAGCCTGAAGGTAAGGTACACGAACAATTTCGGGTACTACATCGAAGTCACCAAGGCCAACCTCCACCTCGTGCCTTCCGACTACGTGCGCCGTCAGACGACCGTCGGTGGCGAGCGCTACGTCACGGAGGCGCTCAGGCTGAAGGAGCGGGAGATACTCCACGCCGAGGACGACGCGCTCGCGCGAGAGCGCGAGATCCTCGAGGCGCTGATTTCCTCGGTGCTCAAGGAGGCGCCGGCGCTCGTCCAGACGGCCGACGCCCTGGCGGAGATCGATGTCGTCGCGGGTTGGGCGAGGATCGCCCGCGAATGGGGCTACTGCCGGCCGGAGATCGATGAGGGCGACACCCTCGAAATCAGGGAGGGGCGCCATCCCGTGGTCGAGCAGGGCTTCAGGTCGGGCGAGGCCGGTGGCGGCGCCCAGGCATTTGTCCCTAACGACACCTCGCTCTCGTGCAGCGACGCGCAGATCGCCCTGATCACGGGCCCCAACATGGCGGGAAAGTCGACCTACATCCGGCAGGTGGCCCTCATCGTCCTCATGGTGCAGGTGGGCTCGTGGGCCCCGGCGGCGGCGTGCCGGTTCGGCGTTGTGGACAGGATATTCTCGCGCGTCGGGGCCAGCGACGATCTGGCGCGGGGCAACTCGACGTTCATGGTGGAGATGAACGAGACGGCCAACATCCTGAACAACGCCACGGACCGCTCGCTGATCATCCTGGACGAGATAGGGCGCGGGACGTCTACGTACGACGGGCTGAGCATCGCCTGGGCGGTGGTCGAGCACCTGCACAGCGACCCCTCGCGCGGCCCGAGAACCCTCTTCGCGACGCACTACCAGGAGCTCACGCAGCTCGAGAAGCATCTCGTGCGCCTGCGCAACCTCTCGGTGGCGGTCAAGGAGTGGAACGACGAGATCGTGTTCGTCCGGCGCGTGGTCCCCGGCGCGGCCGACCGGAGCTACGGCATCCAGGTGGCGCGGCTCGCCGGGCTTCCTCCTGGCGTCATCGAGCGCGCCAAGGACATCCTTGCACGCCTGGAGGGCGACGACTCGAGCATCACGCTCCCCTCCCCCGGCGCCCGCCCGAAAAGGAAGATCACGGTAAGGGCGGAGGACTCAGACCAGCTCGACCTTCTTTAGGCCCGCGAAGCGGCCATCGAGGCGGGCGCGCAGGCGCCTGACGTCCTAATGAGCCCCGCCAACGACGGCGCGAATCCCGCCCCGCAGGAGACGCCGCTGAGGCGAGCGTCGGTTCCAGTGGTTGGCTAGGCATCGTCAAGGCTTGTTACAATCCGCTTTGGACCGCCGTACCGCTCATAAAGATCGAGATGGCCGCGCAGTGACATTGGTCCGTCGCGTTCATAGTAGCCCGACACCCAAGCCAAGAGCGGATCAAGCATCCTATCTTGCTCGTTTTTTGAACTGAATTTGTGGGATTCGAAAGGACGCCTGCGACGTTTCTCAAAGCAGGCATCGAGTCCCGGGTTCATAAGAATCAATTCAGGGCTCCATGAAAAGACGCTTCAACCAGATCGGCATAACAACCCTCGATGATCCAAGATGGGTGATCGCCGCAGAAACGGAATAGCTCGGCAACGCGGACCGGCGCCTGGCGCTCCACCGCTATCTGGCCTGGCTCCCAGTAGATCGTATCAAGGTCAAGCGCACGAATCCCGTTCTTGGACGACAGCTTCGCCGCGAGAGAGCTCTTACCAGAGCCAGCGTTTCCAATTATCGCGACTCTCACGCCTTACCGCCTGGCGTCCTAATCATCCGCGGCGGCGGATGGCGCGCCGCCTGCACCAGCGGGAGGCGAGACAGACCCGGACGTTGGATCCGGAAGCTGGTTCGGCCTATTTCTCACGCTCGACAACGAAGTTATCCTGGGACGCCGACTCCTGAACTCCCCATCCCCGAGTTACCTTTGCATCCTGAACTCTATCCCTCGAGTCGAAGCGTATTCTGATGGATGCATAATTAAGGGTATCATAACGCGTCTCCCAAAAAAACTCCCCGTCGCTGTCGCGGCGGATTTCATTCCCGAGAAGAGCCACGACCCGTGAATGGGTGGTGCCCCTTCCAATCGACAGATAGGTGTGGAACGCCGCGCTAATTCGAGCTGCGTCTCGCGAAGGAACATTTGTACAGCCGCAAAGCAGGGCAATCGTGACAACGAGCGCGCAGAGGCGAACAATCTTCATGTGCATGTATGAGGGAAGGGCCGAACGCCCTAATGAACCGCGGCGACTGATGGCGCGCCTGCCGCTCCAGCAGGGGGCGTGGCAGACGGAAGCGTCGGGTCCGTTAGTCGGACCGGCTTTTTGAGCTCAAGCGCCATCAGGAGGATGTCGTCATAGATCCCGTCGACAAATCTGCCACGCTTTTTTCTGCCTTCCTCTTGGAACCCGAGGTTTCGATAAAGCGCGATAGCTGGTTCATTCGACGAAAACACCTCCAACTCGACCTTCTCCAAACCAAGTTCCCTCGCTTTCCCCATCGTCGCCTGAATCAGCCGTCGACCGATCTTGCGGCCACGATAGCCGATGAGCACGCCCATGCCCAATCTTCCGACATGCGCCATACCGACCGCCGCGTTGCCGCGTGTCACGTCGCACCATCCCACGATCCTTCCGTCTTCCTCCGCGATGAACTGCGGGTTTCCTGCCCGAATGTTTGATGCCACGAACGATCGAACGCCCTCGACCGGCGGCGCCTCCAACATGGCAAGATGCCTTCGCTCGCGGCACACAGCATCCAAGACCTCTCGGAATGCTGGTACGTCCTCCTCGCGAATCTGTCGTACAACGATCATGTCCTGCCGAACGCCCTAGTGAGCGGCGCTAGCCGAGGCGAGCCTCCTGCCCCGCAGGAGACATGCCTGAGAAAAGCGTCGGCTCCGGGAGTCTGCTAGGCGCTCTCATAGGTGCAGAAAGCACACGGGCGCGGCGGCAACCAACAAAGCAACAAACTGCAATGCGAACACGCGTAGCGCCGCGCGGGGGGATCGCGGCAGCCACCTGATCAAAAAAAATGCCACTAGCGGCATTTGGCCGCAAACCAGCAGCTGCCAAATGTGAGCAGCGGCACCTTCGTCGGGTTGCCGCGCAACGCCGTAAACCAAGACGTACCCTAAAACGACAGCGAAGGCCGCAAGCGACATCGCGATGGGCACAAATGCGCTCGGACGCATTATCAAGCTACGAACGTCGGGCTTGGCGTTCATGAGTCATCTTGCGTCGCGTCCCAATGATCCGCGGCGACCGGTGGCGCTCCTCCTGCACCAGCAGGATGCGTGACGGGCAAAGAAGCCGGATGCGGTAATCGCTTCGGCGCTACCTTCTTGCATGGGAGCCCCGTAAGCGAGAGCTCAAAGCGGCTCCGATTGTCCGAGCGGACATCAGGAACTCGGACAAAGCCGGCGCGGCTTAACACCGCCTCAGATCTAGTGTTCCCCTCGTCCGTGTAGGCGTACAATTCTCTAAACCCTGCATTCGCAGCCAAGAGGCACATCGCACTCACCGCATTTGTCATTACGCCCCGATGAGTGTGGCTGGCCCAATACCCAATCTCAGCCACGTCTTCGTTCGACTTAATCTGACATGCTGCCGCGATGTCTTTCGCCTCGCTAATCACTGCGAAAATAAAATGGGAATTGGCGCTCCAACCCGCTCTCGCCCATTCCAGCCATTGCCGAGCCTTCTCTTCGGGGTACGGTTTCCCCGAAAGTGGTTTGCGAAAAAGCCAATCATAAACGTCCGGCTCATTACAAATCCTCGTAATCCGCTCAATGCTTCCTGCATCAAGCTCCAGATCGCATGCGCGGATGAGAAAATACGGGCGCTTCGTCAGACAGTTGACGATCCGAACGATTATCGGGCCGCGGAATCTCATCGTCTAACCCCCCAATGATCCGCAGCGACGGATGGCGCGCGTCCTGCATCGGCAGGAGGCCTGGCAGACGGAGCCGTCGGATCCGGTAGCTGGTTAGGCGCTTCGCTCAATCTCCGAGCAATCCAATCGAGAAGAAGAAACGTCGCCGCGAAGAACGGATAGATGCCGTATAATGTATCGCTTGCCGAATGAGAATGACGGTCCACAGCAACGAAGACGGTCGCGCAAAACCCCGCCGCCAGGAGATAGAGGACCCAACCGACGACGGAACTAGGGAGGTAGAACCAGCCCACACGCGTGAATAACGATGTTTTCATTGGTCTCCTTATGTCGGTACGGCCCCGCCTAACATCCTAATGATCCGCGGTGACGGATGGCGCGCCTCCTGCACACGCAGGAGGCGCAACAGGCGGAGACGTCGGATCAGGTAGTTGGTTAGCCATGTTTCTAGCCGAGAGCAACAAGGCCGTGTCTTTTAAGCACATGATTACAACGAGGCCGACGCATCGAAACAGCCTAAAAAGGTCTTATACTGCCATCGAAATCACTGAGGCGCTCCGGGCTTCTGCTTCGCTTAAGATGACTGGTTAGCCCCTTCCATCAACCACTTGATCGCTGATACCTCATCGGGAAAAATCCGAAACCACGCACCCCGGTTTACCGATGTGTTCTCGCCGAATTTGTTTATGGCCTCTGGAAGGGCGAAGGCGGCAGTCTTGAAAGGAGGAGCAAGTATTTCAGCGAGATACTTACCCGAGTAGAAACGGGTCATTTCGGAGGCGGGTCGTGACCACTTAGTTAGGTCGAACAGAATGCAGTGACAGCCTCGTCCTGTCGCTTCAATCTTCGTCTCATCTATCACTCGCTTGGCGGTTTCTACCGTCCATGAGCCGCTAACCCTAACACGAAGATAGCCGTCCTCTTTGAGATACTCCGTTGTCATTGATCTACTCCTTTCCAAATAGGGCTAACGTCCTAATGACTCGCGGCGACGGATGGCGCGCCGGCTGCACCAGCAGCAGGCGTGACAGACGGAGACGTCGGATGCCGTAGTCGGTTTGGCCGCGGGTGTCTCATTATCTCAGAATATAAACGGGATCAGGGCCTTAGTGGACTGGGAATAGGCCAGGTATTCGGGAAACCTAGCGCGTAGCAACCGTTCTTCCACAATGACCCGGGCGACGCAAACGGCTGTGACAGCGAAGCCGATCGCTAGCGTCAATATGGACAAGTGGCTCGCGACCGCAACCCAAACGAATAGCAACGCCGCCGAATACATTGGATGTCGCATGAACCTATATGGCCCACGCGTGATAATCGACGTGCCACACGGCGCGGCCGAGATTCGAAACGTTCCACGCTTGAACATGACTCGAGCCCAGACATTCAACCCCACGGCTACGACTTGTGCAGCAATGACGAACGGTGAAGAGGTGATAAGATTGCCCGTGGCTCCAAGAACGATAATCGCCGAAACGATCAGAATAAGCGGTAATGCCGATGGCATCATTTGATTGTCCTTTATGAACCTTTCAGCGGCCTAACGTCCTAATGATCCGCGGCGACGGATAACGCGCCGCCTGCACCAGCAGGAGGCGTGACGGACGGAGACGTCGGATCCGCCAGTTGGTTCGGCAATCTTTTCATTCGTTGGCTTCCGATTTTATCTACAGCCGAGCCGCATCGACTGATACGGCGAGTAGATCCGCACCGGCGAGCCTTCAAGCGCTTTTGTCAACTCCGGGCTAGGAATTCCGCAGATCTCACCAGAACCAGAACAGGTCTCGAAAAGCGCAGCCATAGTTGCCCCTAAATTCTCGAAGTGCTCAAGCAGGGCGATCGAATCACGGTATCGCTCGACAACTAGGCATTCCGCATAGTCGCTGCTGAAATACCAATCGTATTGCAACGTCCCCGTGTCCTTGGTGCGAACTGATTCCATGCAATTGGTTTGGAGACGTTTGAATTCTGCCAATTTGCCAGGGTGAATTTTGAGACGGGCAATACCCAGCAGTTCCTTTGTTGCTTCCATTTCTCACTTAGTCCTACTGCTGCGCACACCGCAAATAAAAGAGCAACGCCTAATGTTTTGCCGAACGTCCTAATGATCCGCGGCGACACTTGGCGAGCCTCCTGGTCCAGCGGGAGGCGTGACAGATGGAGACGTCGGATCCGGTAGTTGGTTAGGGATGCACGTCCTCTTCGTCTCGAATCTCGAACGGGTTCCGATTGCGCTCATAGATCGAGCACGTAGCGAAGCGCCGCCTTAACTTCCGAATACTGCGTCGTAGTGAGTTTGCCGAGCCTGCGAAGCAACTTCTCATTTCCCACAGCCATGGCGCCTTGCACGTTTGCCCACGATGCCTCGCGTAGAAATGAGCACCTGTCTATGCCTACCTCGTACTGCGAGCTCCGATTTTTTGTTGTAAACGGCACGCAAAGGCTAAGAGCGCGGGGTGCCCAAGGATCATGACGCGATACCACGACCATGGGCCGCTCTTTGGCGACCATCCCTAGATCCATGAGATAGACATCGCCTGGGATCGGGCTCATTCGTCGTTTCGACGCACAATCGCGCCGTAATGCTCATCAGATGGAAGCAGGTCCGAGTTTTCCCTTTCAGATACCATGAACGGAAGACCTCGGCGCAGCTCAATTTGAGCATAAAGCATGTTGATCGCCTGTGCAGGGGTCACACCGAGCTTGCGTAGGACCGATTCGGCACGACGTTTGCGGTTAGCGTCGACCCTAGCGCGGAGGATAGTAGATGGCGGCATGACACAAAAAGAGCACGTTTGTGTCCAAATGCAACAATTTCCGCTCGGCCCGCGGCATCCCTAACTAATAAAGATGAGCCGCGACGACAGATGGCTCGCTTGCAGCCCAGCTGCAAGCGTGACAGCTGGAGGCGTCGGCTCCGTTTATAGTTAGGTCGCACCTGCCTTTGAGCCCGAATTCGACATCAGAACTTTGCCAAACCGCCTCCTGATTGTGATGCATCCGAGTTACCATCGCCGCTGCCCGCGGCGGTTGATCGGCTCCGCCTGCGCGGTGAGCCGTCAACCTCAGGGCAGCGGAGAGCGTTGACGCTTCGCACACTGTTGGCGTATTTCTAAAGCGAATACGAATCATGCGAGTCAGGTGTCGACCTTACTATGATTATACCGAACCAGATTTACATTATAAAACCGTTAACTTTCGCTGGGGGCTTCGCCTATGGAAAATCCCGCACTCCACACAATCGGAATTGCTCCAGGATTTACTACATCCATCCTCTGCTCGTTGTATTCAATCACGCGTGGTATTGACCATCATTTGTTTCCAGAAAATGAGACTCCCAAGCAGATTCATTTCCGGATGAACCCAACTCAGTCAAATTGATCTGCGTTATCAACGCTGTCATCTTGCCAAACCGGCGCCTTCCCCCGCGGGCGGCATCCGTTTGGCGCCGCCTGTAACTGCCAATGATTGTCCCGGGCCTACTCGTCCGCCTCACTTGCGCGCGACCTCGAAGCTTCCGCCCTCGCGCCCGCCCGTGAAGAGTGCGTACGACCATCTCCCCCTCCAGCGGCCCTTCAAGGTCGGTGTCGCGTAGGCGATGATGTTCGAATCAGAGAACCCGGGCATGAAATCAAAGGTGGACGAGGAGACCCCCCCCTTTGGCGCGCCGACCGTCCATTCGACGCGCCCAGACTCCTTGCCGTTGAACAGCTGGTAGAAGACCTCGGTCTCCTTGCCTGCGGACTGCACGTGCCTCATCTCGAGCCTGTACCGACCGCGGACAAGTCCCGCCGCCGGCACCGGACCAGAAAGAGCGATCGTTCCGCTCGCCAACTCGTAGCCGCCGCCATTGCGGAATGAGACGGCGTAGACTTCCTCGTACTGCTTGCAGCCCCAGGCCATCGCCAGGGTCACCGCTAGGGCAAAAGCAGGAATCGCTCTCATGTACCGGCCCGACTTTGAAAGGATCCGCGGGCCAGGGCAATCCCGGCGATTTCACACGCCGCCCACTGCGCTGTGCCGGAGCGACCAGATTTGCCGCGCCTGGGCGATCGTCTCCGCGAGCACCTCCGGGGTGAGCGCCTGCTTGGGATCGTCACCAATCCCCTGGCTGGGATTCACGTGCGCCTCGATGCAGAGCCCGTCTGCACCGTACGCCACGGCGGCAAGGGCGCACGCCGGCACATACGAGGACTTCCCCACCGAATGCGACGGATCGACCACGACGGGCGCCCACGTCTTCTCCTTGAGAAGCGGCGTGATGCTCTCGTCGGGGTGGTTGCGGTACCCGTCGAGAGCGGGCGAGGTGCCCCTAGGGCAAAGGACGATGTTGGGGTTTCCGAAGGACGCGATGTACTCCGCCGCCGAGATGAACTCGTTCAGCGACCCCATGTGGAGGCTGCGCTTTAGCAGGACCACTGTGTCGCGTTTCGCAACGGCGCGGCCGATCGTGCGCAGCAGCGAGTAGTTGAGCGCGTTCCTGGCGCCGACCTGCAGCATCTGCACCCCGGCGTCGAGCGCGACACGGACCTGGTGCTCATCCATCACCTCGGTGTCGACCGGCAGGCCGGTCTGGCGCGAGGCCTCCATTAGGACGTCGATCGACTTGGCGTCCCCCTGGAAGGCGTAGGGGTTGGTCCGCGGCTTCCAGACGCCCCCGCGCAGGATGTGGGCGCCCGCCTCCTTCACCGCGGCGGCCGTCTCCATAAAGTAGCCGGGATTCTTGGGGTCGATAGTGCACTGCCCGGCGATGACGGCGAGTTCCTCGCCAAGCGTCACGCCACCTATCCTAATCCGGTGGCTCGCAAGGTCCGACCTGCGGTCCATGAGCTTGAAAGGCGACTGGATCCGGTCGATTCTCTCGACGTACGGAAGCCCCTCCAACCGGTTGATCATCAATTCGTCCCGTTCGTCCCCAACGATCGCGTAGATGGTCCTGACCGCACCGATTATGGGCTGAATCTGGCATCCGAAGCCCCCGACGATCGCGGTGACTTCGGCAACCTGTTCGGGCGTGAGGTGGTTGGATTTTGGCAGGATCATGGCGTGCGCTCCGCGGCTCGCGGGGCGACGATCCTGCTAAAATCGCCCCCGGGCGTCCATTCCGAACTCAGCCGATGCACCCGAACGCGGCAGGCAGGGGCGCCTCGGCCGAAAACTCATGCGGCGCTCCGCCGAGCGAATACTCGAGGCTGACCTCGAGCGAGTGGAGGAACATCCTCCTGGGGCCGCCGGCCCTTGCGAAGGCGCGGTTCGCGGCGAAGTCGCCATAGGTTCGGTCGCCCACGATCGGAAGCCCCCTTCTCGCGCACTGCACGCGGAGCTGGTGGCTTCGACCCGTGCGCGGCTCGAGGCGGACCATCGAAATCGTGCGCGTCCCGTCGGATCCGGACCGCACCAGCGTCATCACGCTCTCCGAGGGCAGGCTGCCCCGGCCCCCGACGGTCCGCACGCGACCGCCCTCCCTCTTCACGTCGAGGAAGTCCCTCCACGTCTCGGAGGGCTTTACCGGCCTTCCGAACACGAGGGCCTGGTAGACCTTGCGGACCCCCCTTCGTCTGAACTGCGCCCGGACCTCGCGCGCAAGCTCCTCCTGCGCCGCGGCCAGGATGAGCCCCGAGGTCGCCGAGTCCAAGCGGTTGATGAGCCAGAGCCTGCGCTTTCCCCCGCTGGGGCCCGGCCACTCGAAGAACTCCTCTTCCCGGTCGTACCGGGCCCGCACCAGCGACCTGCCCTCGTCGCGCGGCCCGTTCGGGTGCGAGAGCACACCCTCCGGCTTGTCCAGGCCCGCCAGGCCGTTCGCATCGCACTTGACCCGCTTGACGCCGGGGCCGAACGGGACGTCGGCCCAGAAGTCTTGGGCCGGGCCGCTCACTGGTAGAAGAACATGAACGTGAGCTCCTGCGAATTGCCGAGGACGGCGATCATGTCGTCCGACCAGTCCCCGTAGGGAGCCGTATTCGTAATCGCGCTCACGCAGCTGGCGCTGCCCTGCTCGGTCGACGTCGACTCGACGTCGAGGATCTCGGTGATCTTCCCCTTCGAATCCAGAGTGAACTTGACCGTGACCGTGCTGCCCGGCGGGGGCGACGTCTGGCTCTCGATCAGGATCCTCTCCCACTGGATCTGTATCGCCTCCATCATCTTGTGGAGATAGGCGCCGTAGCTGCTCCACTTGGCGTTGTAGGCGATCGGGCCGATGTTGCTGGTCCCAAACTGGTTGTCCTCGAATATGGCCGGCCTGGTGTGAACCTGCTGCAGCACCGGCCGCGCCCTGGGATGCTTGGGGTCTATCGCCGGCTCGGTGTTCTGCGCGCTCTGGATCAGCGGGGCGTCGTTCGCGCCCTCGACCTTCTCCGGAACGGGCTTCGCGTTGTCCGCCACCTTGCCCAGGTTGCTTCCAAACCCCTCGTCTCCCGGGACGAGCTTCTCATAGCCGGAGAGCGGGTTCTGCGCCTGCTTGGGGGCCGCCTCCGTCTTCACCGGCTGCTTCGCCGAATCCAGCGAGATGGGCACCGTGTCCTGGGGCTTCGTCAGCTGCCCGCTCACGACCTGGTTTGACTGGAAATCCTTCCTGCCCTCGGTCTTTGGCTTGTCGTTGTGCTGGTCCGGCTGCGGCTTCTCCTGGGCGAGCTGCTGGTTCTGGGAGCTGAAGTTGTTCGTCTTGTCCGGCACATTGTCGGGGGCGTTGGGGTTTGCCTCGACGTAGCGGCTGGGCGGCGGCGGTTTCGGCACCGGCTTGACGAACGCGTCGGGCGCGATCTCGATGTTGAACTGCTGCAGGGACTGCTGCGCCCGCGGCCGGAAATGGATGGGCTCGGAGCGGAGCAGGTACGGGGCGGTCGCGAACAGCAGGAGGTGCACGAGCAGCACGGCCAGTATGCCGATCAGGACGGAGCGCGAGTCCGGGTCCGAGAGGGCGCGCGCCGCCATCCGCCTCATCGAGGCGGCGGGCGAAACTGCGGCAAGCGAGTGGCTCATCGGGCGGCGGGCTGGTCGGGAGACCCGAAGATTAGCCCACTAGGACTCCTCCCGTCAAAATTTGTTTCGTCGCCTCCATCGGGAGCCCCATGATGTTTGTGAAAGATCCGCTGTATCTTGCTATGATCATTCCCGTCTGCTCCTGAATCGAGTAGGCCCCCGCCTTGTCTAGAGTGTTGACGAGGCGCAGGTAGTCCTCGATCACGGCGTCCCCGAACGGCTTGAACTCGACCACGCTCGAGACCCCCTGGTCGATCCTCAGCCCGGCCGCGCACCGCCTGACCGCGATGCCGGTATAGACCGTGTGCTCGCGCCCCGACAGCCTTCGCAGCATCGAGCGCGCCTCCTCAAGGTCGCGCGGCTTGTTGATCGCCGCGCCGTCCAGGAAGACGGTCGTGTCCGCCCCGAGAACGACCGCGTCCGGATGGCGCTCCGCGACCCAGTCGGCCTTCAGCGCGGCGTTGTGCGCGACCATCACGCGGGGGTCCGTCGCCGGGTCCTCGTGCTCAGAAACATCCGCGACAACGACTTCGAACGGAATGCCGAGCTGCGCGAGCAGCTCCCGGCGGCGGGGCGATGCCGATGCGAGTATGAGGCGGCGGGTCGAGGGCAAAGAGAGCAGCCATTAGGTCGCCGAATATGTTGAAAGCAAACCCATTGGCGTCCATGGTGATCCCTTAAACCTTCCCGCATGCGCCTCGGCCTTGCACAGATCAACACCACCGTGGGGGACCTCGCCGGAAACCGCCGGCTCATACTCGACGCATACGCCCGCCTCGTGGAGCGGGGGGCCCAGCTGGTCGTGTTCCCCGAGCTCGCGACGTGCGGCTATCCCCCGCGCGACCTGCTGTTCAAGCGCCACTTTGTTCCCGACGTCGAGGACTCGCTCAGGTCACTGGCCGCGGCCGTTGGCGAGGTTCCCGCGCTCGTGGGCACCGTCGAGGCCAACAAGGGCGGGACGGGGCGCCCGTTCTACAATGCGGCCGCGTTCTGCCACAGGGGGAAGGTCGCCCTGGCGGCGCACAAGTGCCTTCTTCCGACCTACGACGTATTCGACGAGGACCGGTACTTTGAACCGGCGGCCCAGCCCACGGTCATAACCCACGCGGGAATCCGCATAGGCGTGACGATCTGCGAGGACATCTGGACCCACCCCATGATCAGCACGCGCCGCCTGTACAGCGGGCTCGACCCCGTGAAGCAGCTGGCGGCCCAGAAGTGCGACGTCATGGTCAACCTGTCCGCCAGCCCGTGGAACTACGGCAAGGGCGTCGTCAGGCAGACCCTTGTGACGGACGCTGCGCGCGCGCTCGGCTGTCCGGTCGCCTACGTGAACGCCGTCGGCGGCAACGATGAGCTCATCTTCGACGGCCGGTCGCTCGTCAGCGATCCCGTGGGCCGCGTGCGGACCGGGATGGCCGCCTTCTCCGAGGAACTGACCGTGGCGGAAACCGCCCCAGGCCAGGCTGCGGGACCCATGGCCGCCCTTTCCCCGACGTTCGAGCAGCCCGAGATGGCGGACATAATGGCCGCCTTGACGCTCGGGCTCAGGGACTACGCGTACAAGTGCGGGTTCAGCACGGGTCTCATCGCCATCTCGGGCGGAATAGATTCAGCTGTTGTCGGGGCGATCGCAGCCGCGGCCTTCGGCCCGCAGAACGTGATAGGCGTCTCCCTGCCGTCTTCGATCTCGTCCCAGCACTCGCGCGACGACGCCCGCGCGCTCGCGCACAACCTCGGGATCCGCTTCGAGACGATAGGGATCGCGGACATCGTCGCCTGCTGCGAGGCGTCGCTTGCGCCGGTCTTCGCGGGAAGGCCGCGCGACGTGACCGAGGAGAACATCCAGGCGAGGATCCGCGGCGTCGTCATGATGGCGCTGTCGAACAAGTTCGGCTCCCTGCTCCTGACGACCGGCAACAAGAGCGAGATGGCGGTCGGCTACTGCACGCTCTACGGCGACATGTGCGGCGGGCTGGCCGTGATCTCCGACGTCTTCAAGACCCAGGTCTACGCGCTCGCGAATTGGATCAACGCGGACGCAAGGCGCGCGGGCCGCGAGCCCCCGATCCCTCAGTCGAGCATCGACAAGCTCCCGAGCGCCGAGCTGCGGCCGAACCAGACCGACCAGGACAGCCTTCCCCCGTACGACGTGCTCGACGCCGTGCTCAAGGGGTACGTCGAGGAGGGACTTTCCCGCCGCGACCTCGTGGCCCAGGGATTTCCCGAGGCAACCGTCGCCGACGTCATCCGCAAGGTCGACCTGAACGAGTACAAGCGCAAGCAGGCCGCGCCGGGCCTGAAGATCACGCCCCTGGCGTTCGGTGTCGGGCGCAGGATCCCCATCGTGCAGAAATACGTCAGCTCATGAGCGCCTCCGAGGAGCTGTTCGCCCGGGCCCTAAAGCGGATCCCCGGGGGGGTGAATTCCCCGGTTCGCGCCTTTCGGGCCGTCGGGGGCGCCCCGTTCTTCGTCAAGGCGGCGCGGGGCGCGACGCTCGTCACCGCCGACGGCCGCGAGCTGGTCGATTTCGTCTGCACCTGGGGGCCCGCGATCCACGGCCACAATCACCCGCGCATCAGGGAGGCGATCGCCGGGGCGCTGGAGGACGGCACGAGCTTCGGGGCGCCAAACCGGTACGAGGTGCGGATGGCCGAGCTCATCCACGACTTCGTGCCCTCGATTGGGAAGGTCCGGATGTGCAACAGCGGGACCGAGGCGACGATGTCGGCCATCCGGCTCGCCCGCGGGTTCACCGGGCGCGACAAGATAATCAAGTTCTCCGGCTGCTACCACGGGCACTCGGACTCGGTCCTCGTCAAGGCGGGTTCGGGCGCGATGACGCACGGCCACCCCGACAGCGCCGGGATCCCGGAGGCCTTCGCGCGGGAGACCGTGGTCCTTCCCTTCAACGACGCGGCGGCCGTGGACCGGGCGTTCGCGGCCTATCCCGGCCAAATCGCCGCCGTCATCGTTGAGCCCTACCCGGCGAACGTCGGGCTCATCCTGCCGGAGCCCGGCTTCCTCGCCCACCTGAGGGCGTCGTGCACGGGCGCGGGGGCCCTGCTGATATTCGACGAGGTTATGACGGGCTTCCGGCTGGCGAGGGGCGGCGTCCAGGAAATAGAGCGGATCGCCCCCGACCTCACCGCCCTGGGGAAGATCATTGGAGGCGGGCTCCCGGTGGGAGCCTTCGGCGGACGGGAGGATATCATGGACAAGCTCGCGCCGCTCGGGCCGGTCTACCAGGCGGGCACCCTTAGCGGTAACCCGCTCGCGATGGCCGCGGGGATAGCGTCCCTGGAGCTCCTCGGCGAGACCCTCCCCTATCCGCGGCTCGATGCCCTTGGGCGCCAGTTGCGCGACGCGGTCGCGGGCGCGTGCCGCAGGAAGGGGCTGGATGCCCAGGTGCCCCAGACCGGATCGATGTTCTGCGTCTTCTTCACCCCGAGGCCGGTGCGCGACTACGCGAGCGCGCTGGCGGGAGACGCGAAACTTTTCGCGCGGTTCTTCCACGGCTGCCTTGACGCGGGAGTCTACCTCCCCCCAAGCGCCTACGAGACCGCCTTCATAAGCACGGCTCACGAGGGCGCCGCGATCGACCGGGCGTGCGAAGTGATGGATGCGGTGATCAGGCGCCTATGAAATCTCGCAAAGGCGAGGCGAAGCCCGCAGCTTCTGAAACTTCATGACGGGCCGCACGCTCCTGACAATCTGCCTCCTGGCATCCGCCGACCGCCGGCTGGCCGCCCAGCCCGCGCAGGCGGACTCCCTGGCGCTTGACGACGTCAAGGCCGGGCAGCACGGGGAGGTCTGGACCGTGTTCCAGGGCACGAAGCCCGAGCCCTTCGCCGTCGAGGTGACCGGAATAATCCAGAACGCCCTTGGGCCCGGCAAGTCGATGATCCTCTGCAGGCTCACGGACCCCCGGGTCCAGAACATGGGCGCCGTCGCCGGGATGAGCGGAAGCCCGCTCTACATAGACGGGAAGTTCGCCGGGGCGATGAGCTACCAGATCCAGCGCTTCGAGACGATCCGCTACGCTGGGTTCACGCCCGCGGCGGACATGGCCGAGGTCGCGGACCGCGTCGGCACCCCGGCCCCCGAAGCGCCCGGGGAGGCGGTGCCCTCCGACCTGCCGCCGCCGGCCGACTCCGCGCGGGACGGCGACCCTGCGTTCAGGCCGATGAACCCCGTGTTCGCGCTCGGCGGCGTGTCTCCGCAGGTTGCGGCAATCATGGCGCCCCAGTTCTCGGCTCTCGGGATCGGCGTGGTCGCGCTAGGGGGCAGCAGCCAGGGGCGCCAGGGCGCCCCAGCGCCGGGCCAGCCTTCGGCACCCGTGGCCCCGCTCCGCCCCGGCGACGCCGTTTCCGTGGCCCTCGCGACCGGCGACATCTCGCTGGCCGGCACGGGCACCGTCTCCCGCGTCGACGGCAACCGGGTCGTCGCGTTCGGCCACCCCATGCTCGGCCTCGGGGACGTCCAGCTGCCCATGTGCTCCGCCGACGTGGTCGCGATCCTGCCGTCGAACCTCGAGTCGGTTAAGGTGGCTAACGTCGGGCCGGTGATCGGGTGCATCACCGAGGACAGGTTGTCCGCAGTCTCGGGCCTCCTCGGCGCCGGGCCCGAGATGACCGACGTCGAGGTCGTCGCGGGGCGCGGTTCGGCCCAGAGGACCGTCCGGTTCCAGGTCGCCCGCGACAAGCGGATCGCGCCGCTGATCATGCTGACCGGGATCGTCGAGGCCATCTTCGGGTCGAACGACAACGACGCGGCCGAGGGCTTCCGCATCGTGAGCACCCTGACCTTCTCGCCGACGCAGCGGATCTCGAGGGAGTCGGTGTACGCCGGCCAGCAGGGCTTCGCCGCGGGCATGTTTGAATTCCTGGGCATGCTCACCGCCGAGCTGCAGAACCCGTTCGAGAAGGCGCTCCCGGGAAGGGTGGAGTTCCGCGTGGAGCGCCTTGCCGAGAACCCGCTGGTCACGGTCGAGCAGTTCCAGCTGTCGCGCTCGGTCGTGAGGGCCGGGGAGACCCTCCAGGCAATCCTCGGATGGCGCAACTTCCAGGGCTCCGAGGAGAGCTGCACGGTGGACATTCCCGTCGACGCCTCGTGGACGGGCAAGACGCTGGAGGTGATCGTCGTCCCGGGCCGGGTGCTGGACGAGCTCACCGGGCACGGGCACATGTTCCGCCCCGGCCAGCTCCGCAGCTTCGGGGCCTACCTGGACGCGATGCGCGAACACAGGAGGGAGGACGGCCTCTTCGTCGCCGTCGTGGAGAGGTCGGCGCTGTTCTTCGACCAGGCGGCCGCGACGCCCGACCTGCCGGCCTCGATCGAGCGGATAGCCGCAGCAGCCGACTCGACCCGCTACCAGCGGCGCGACGCGATCCTGCCCCTTTGGGAGACCCACGTGCTTCCCGGCCGGGTCACCCTGACCGACTTCCACCGGACCGTGCGCGTCGTCGAATGACCTAGCCCTGCAAGCCCAATGATGCCCATCCCCAAGTGCCCCCGCCTTCTTCCCGTCGCGATCGCCGGCTTCCTCGGGGCGGCCTGCGGGCTGGGGGCGGACCCGCTCTCGAAGAAGACAGACGTTGATTTTTACCGCGACGTCCTGAGCCGCGACATGCACGGGCTCGCGACCCGCTCCGACGGCCGCCTGGTCGCCGGGCCGGTACTCACCGACCTGAAGGGGCGCGCCCCCAGCCAGCTGCTCTGGTGCCTGGAACCCGCCCCCGGCGGCAAGTGGCTCGTCGGCGGCGGCCCCGGGGGCCAGATCTTCGAGGTGGCGGCCGACCCGGCCGCAGGGACATTCTCGGCGAGCGAGCTCGTGAAGATCGGCGATCCCCAGATCTTTGCGCTCAGGCCCCTCGCGGACGGATCCGTCCTCGCCGGGACCTCCCCCAACGGCGGGCTGTACCTGCTGCGCGGCGGCAAGGTCGCCGCCCGCACCGGCCTTCCCGTGGACTCGATTTTTGACATCGTCATCCTCGGTGACGGGCGCACGGCGCTAGCGGCGACGGGCAACCCGGGGCGCATCTACAGGATAGACATCGCCAAGTTCGCCGCGGCCGGGGTGTCGGCGGACCGCACGGCAGACGCCGGGGCGCTCGCCGGCCGCGGCGTCGCGCTGTTTGGCGAGGCCGGGGACCGGAACCTGCGCCGGATCGTGCGCCTGGCCGACGGCCGGATCGCCGCGGGCTCGGCGCCCAAGGGAAACATCTACATCTTCGGGCCCGACGGGGGGCCCCCTTTCATCGCCGAGGAGAACCACGACGCCGAGGTGACCGACCTGCTTCCCGACCCAAAGGGCGGGTATTTCGCGGCGATCGTCTTCTCCGGCGGCGAGATCCACCCCGTGGCGGCGAACATCCAGATCACCGGCCCGGCCGACGCCGTAATCGGCGTCACGACCGGGGCCCCCATGCCCAATCCCAGCCCCGGGCCGACCCCGGCGCCCGGCGCCCCGGCCGCAAAGCCCAGGGAGGGATCGATCGAGATCCCCAGCCCGCAGGCCCAGGTCGAGCGCTTCGCCGGTCGAAGCTCCCTCCAGTGGTTCTCCCCGGACGGGTTTCCCGAGACCCTCACCGCGCGCCCCGGCGTCGCGTTCTACCGCGTGTGCAGGCTGGGCGACATGCTCGTGATTGCGGGCGGCGAACAGGGCGAGATGTCCGGATACGACCTCGTGAACCGGCTCTCCCTGACCTTCGCGGGTAGCGCCTCCTCCCAGGTTAACGCGCTCGAGCCCGTTCCGGGCTCCCCCGGCCGGTTCTTCGCGGTACGCAACAACGCCCCGGGCTTCGCGCTGCTGGATTTCAACGCCTCCTCGCCGCGGACGGCCGAGACGAAGCGCGTCGACCTCGGCTCCCAGGCGCGCATCGGGGCCGTTAGGTTCAACCGGGTGCGCGATCTCGACCCGGCCCAGCTCTCGATCTCGATCCGCACGACCAACGCCTCCAGCGAGACCGACGGCTGGAGCCCGTGGGTCCCGATGGCGAGCGCCGACGGCTGGAGGGCCGCGGTTCCGAACGGGCGCTACGCCGAGCTCAAGCTCTCGCTGCCGGCCGAGTCGAAGCCGACGCTCGAGCTCGACAGGGCCGCGATCTACTATCTCCCGCAGAACCACCGCCCGCAGCTCCAGGAATTCCGGATGCTGTCGCCCAACTTCGCCATCGTGGTGCCCCCGGAGCAGCCTCCCCCGGTCGTCACGACGGTCGGCCAGCTCATCCAGTCGACCGAGCACGAGGGCGAGCGCCGGAAGACCAGCTTCCTCGGGAGCCAGATAGTCGCGTCGCCCGGCACGCGCGTCGCCTTCTGGACCGTGACCGACCCCGACGGCGACAATCTGGTATACACGTTTTCAATACGCCGCGACGGAGACCCCTCGTGGACGGACATAGCCGTCGACAGCAAGGATTCGTACGTGCAGTTCGACACGCTCCACCTCCGGGAGGGCACGTGGTTCACGCGGCTCGTCTCGAAGGAGACCGCGCCGCGGCCCGAGAAGGACCGCCTCTCGGTAGCCTTTGAGACGGACGATCTTGTCGTGGACCACACCCCCCCGGAGATCGAGGAGGCGTCGGTGCGGCGCGAGGCCGCCAGGGTGGTGGTGACCGTGCGGGGGCGCGACGCCCTCTCGATCCTAGACAGCGCCGAATTCGACTTCAACAACGGCGTGAGGGAGACCGTGGAGCAGCCGGCCGACGGGATCCTCGACGGCCGGGAGGAGACCTTCGTGCTCGAGCTGCCGCTCGACCGCCTTGCGGGGGCGACCTCCGTCGAGGTGACCCTCTACGACTCCGCCGGTAACGGGGCGACCCGCAGGCTCAGCCTCTGACGGGCGGCCTGGCCTTCAGGCCCTCGGGTGGGCCCGGTCGTAGACCTCCTTCAGGCGCGCGATGCTGACGTGCGTGTAGACCTGGGTCGTCGCGAGCTGCGCATGGCCCAAGAGCTCCTGGACGACCCGCAGGTCCGCCCCGGCGTTGAGCAGGTGGGTCGCAAAGGAGTGCCGCAGCTTGTGGGGCGTCAGGTCGAGCGGCAGGCCGGAGAGCGCCAGGTGGCGCTTCATCATGAGCTGAACGGCCCGCACCGTCATCCGGCCGCCCCCGGCGTTGCAGACCACGGGGTCCGAGGGCCCGGCCCCCGGCGTGAATTCATCCCTGAACCTCTCGAGGACGGCGCACGCCACCCTCCCGAGCGGGCAGACCCGCTGCTTGCGGCCCTTCCCGGTGACGCGCGCGATCCCCTCGCGGACCTCGACCGCCCCGTGGCTGAGCCCGACCAGCTCGCTCACGCGAAGCCCCGCCCCGTACAGCAGCTCCATCGCGAGCCTGTCCCTCAAGGCCGTGAAGGCGTCGCAGCCCCCGCGCTCGAGCAGGCGCTGCGGGCTCGACAGGAGAGCCCTCGCCTGGTCCTCGGTCAGGAACTGCGGCAGCCGCCTCTCAAGCTTGGGGAGCGGGGCTCCCGAGAAGGGGTTCCGCTTCAGGCGGCCCCTCGTCATCCAGAACCGGCACAGCGCCCTCAGCCCCGAGACGTGGTTGTGGAGCGTGCGGCGCCCGTAGCGGCGCTGGGCCTCGATCACGAAGTCCCGGACCTCGCGGGTCCCCAGGGCGTCGATCCCCTTGCCCCAGAGACCGGCGGACACGAGCCACCGGTAGAGGTCCTCGAACGCCGTGCGGTAGTTGCGCACGGTGTACGGGGAGCACCTGCGCTCGTGCGCTAGGTGGTCGCCGAACGGCGTCCACCACGAGGCGACCACGCCCTCAGGCGGTGGCAGCGGCCTCTTGGACTCGTCGCTCGACATGGCGAATCAGCCCGTCGGCATGGCGCCGCAGGGAGCCCTCCGGATCGAGGTCGCGGGACTGCGCGGCGGCAGCGATCTCGAAGAGCATCCTGCCGAGCGTCTCAGGGTCGAGCTCGGCCGCGAGCCGCGCCACCCTCCCCGAGTCGACTCCCGACTGGCCTGCGAGGCCCTTCTTGCCCAGCTGCCTCCAGACCGCCTCGGCGTACATGAGCGCGGGAAGCCGCGGCGGGAGCTCCTTGAAGACGGGCGGCGCGCCAGGCGCGCGCTCCTTTTTTTCGACGGCCTTGATCTGCTCCCATTGTGCGAGGACCTGCTCGGACGTCTCGAGCCTGCCGCTGCCGAACACGTGCGGGTGGCGCCGAATCAGCTTCTCGTTCACCTCGCGGGCGACCTCCTCGAGGTCGAAATGCCCCTCCTCCTGCGCAAGCTGGGCGTGGAAGATCACCTGGATGAGGACGTCGCCGAGCTCCTCGCGCATGTGCGGCAGGTCGAGGCGGTCGATCGTGTCGAGCAGCTCGCTGCACTCGTCGACGAGGCAGCGGGCGAGGCTCTGGTGGGTCTGCTCCCGGTCCCAGGGGCATCCGCCCTCGCCCCGGAGGCGGGCGATGGTGTGACGCAGTTCATCGATTGCGCTCATGGGACGCAGGATGGGCCCCTTTGGCGGGGCCTGACAAGGATTCTGGTCTGGTTTTCGCGCGCAGGGTATGCTTCGTGGTGGGCGTGCCGGACAAGCTGAACGAGATCCTGGAGTGGAAGCGGCGGGAGATCGCCCCGCTGATCAGGGCCGTGTCCCTGCGGGAGCTCTCCAGGCTGGACGAAGGCTCCCCCAGGCCGCCGCCCTTCATCCCCGCGCTGCGCAGGGCCGGCGGCGCGCTCGCCGTGATCGGGGAGATCAAGCGCCGCTCCCCTTCCGCCGGCGAGATCGCGAGGGACGCCTCGGCGGTCGAGAGGGCCCTCGCCTACCGGGCGGCCGGGGCCGACGCGCTCTCGGTCCTCACCGACGGAAAGTACTTCGGCGGCTCGCTCGGGGACCTGCGGGCGGTTGCGGAGCGCATGAGCGGGCTCTCGCCCGCCCTTCCCTGCCTGCGCAAGGATTTCATGCTCCACCCGGTCCAGGTGCTCGAGGCGCGGGCCGCCGGGGCGAGCGCGATCCTGATAATCGTCAGGGCCCTGGACGACGGCGAGATCCGCGCCCTGCACGAGGCGGCCCGCGCCGCCGGAATGGCGGCGCTGTTCGAGGTGCACTCCGAGGCCGAGATCGAGCGCGCCGCGGCCCACGGCGCCCTTGCGATCGGCGTCAACAACCGGGACCTGTCCAGCTTCAAGACCGACCTTGCGCTCAGCGAGCGCCTGATCCCGAGGCTTCCGGCGGGCGTCGTGGCCGTGAGCGAGAGCGGGATAAACACGCAGGCGGACGCCGCCCGGGCGAGGAGGGCCGGGGCGCACGCCGTGCTCGTGGGCGAGTCGCTGATGCGGGCGGCCGACCCCGCCGCCTATGTCGCGTCGATTCGCGCCGCCTGAGCGATGGCCCTGACTCCCACCGAAACCCGCGACCTGCTCGCGCGCCTCGGGCACGTGCCCAAGCGGTTTCTCGGTCAAAACTTCCTCGTCGACGGCAACATCGTGCGCAAGTCGCTCGAGCTCGCCCGGGTCGCGCCAGGCGACGCCGTGGTGGAAATCGGCCCGGGCCTCGGCACGCTGACGGCCGCCCTCCTCGAGGCGGGGGCCGAGGTCTGGGCGGTCGAAAGGGACCGGACGCTCAGCGCCCACCTGTCGGCGAGCCTCGCGCCGCGGTTTCCGGGGACATTTCACCTGACCGAGGCGGATGCCGTCGATCTTCCGCTCGCCGGCCTTCCGGAGGAGCGGGCCCCAGGCTGCAAGGTCGTGGCCAACCTTCCCTACGCCATCTCGTCGCCCTGGATGGACGCCGTGCTGTCCGGTCCGCTGCCGTCGCGGATGGTGCTCATGCTCCAGCGCGAGGCCGCGGACCGGTATACCGCGCTCCCGGGCACCCGCGGCTTTGGCGCGATCTCCATATTCGTGCAGGGGGCCTATGACGCGGCCCCCGGACATCGCGTGAGCTCCTCCTGCTTCCACCCGAGGCCGGACGTGGGCTCGACCCTCCTTAACCTGGTGAGAAAAGCGGCGCCGCACGTGTTCTGCCGGGAGCACAAGATGTTGATCCGCGGCTGCTTTCAGCAGCGCCGCAAGCAGATGGGCGCCGTGATCCGCGCCCGCCAGCCCGGCCGCGAGGCGGAATGGCTGGGGGTCCTCGAGTCCGCGGGTCTCTCGCCCAGGGTCAGGGCCGAGGCCATCCCGGTAGCCGTCTGGATCCGGCTCGTGTCCGGGTCCCCCCGCCCGGCTTGAAAGGACCGGCGCAGCCGGTCAATCTGGTCGGCCCCAACAAGACGATGACTCGAGCCCTATCCGTTGCCCTCATGGCCGCGCTTGCGGTGCCGCTCAGATCGCAGGAGCCAAAACCCGCCCTCGCAGGCTCCATAGACGGCGGCGTCTATGCCTCGCCCACGAACGCATTCAAGATACCGGTGCCCGTTCTGCCCGCGCTGGGCGGGAAGGTCCACGACACCGACCACGTGGTCGTCTTCAAGGATGACTTCGACACCCATATCACCATCGGCGCCTTCAAGCAGGATGCCACGCAGCGCTGGGAGATGGAGACGCGCGACACCAAGGCGTACCTGATCTACTACTTCGGCACCTTTGTCATGACGGATTTCAAGCGCTCCTGCCCGGATGCCAGGATCGAGTCCGCCGGGTACGCGGCCAACTTCCTGGACGGGGCCCTGTTCTGCTACATCCTCTTGCCGGGGGGCTCGATGTTCGCCGACCAACTCGCGTTCGAGCCGGCCGGCAAGCCCCCGGTTGCGAAGAGGGGGAACGTGGTGTTCGTGAGGAACGGGTTCGTCTACTTCGTCAGCATCGAGCTCGCCGAGAAGGTCACCGAGGGGGCGCGCTACAACAAGACGCCCGAGGAGGAGGACTCGATCCTGCGAAAGCGCCTAGTGGACATCGTCTCGAAGATGCAGTTCACTGCGCCCGCCCCGACTAAGTGAACCGCGCCGCCCCCGCCCACTCAATTCCATGACAATCGGAAGCTTTATCATGTTCCTCGTGATCGGCGGACTCGCCGGATGGTGCGCCGGACTGATTTCCAAGGGGAGCGGATTCGGCCTCGCAGGCAATGTGATCGTGGGGATCGTCGGCGCGTTCCTGGGCAGCCTCTGCTTCGGGGCGCTTGGAATCGTGGCCTACGGCGCCATAGGCCGGTTCGTATTCTCGATCGTCGGCGCGCTTCTATTCGTCTGGCTGCTCAGATTCGTCCGCAAGTGAGCCCGCCGCGAGGGGGCCGGCCCATTGCGCGGCCCCTCACATGTGGGAGATGATGGCGTCGCCGAATGCGGAGCACTTGATCTCCGTCGCTCCCTCCATCTGGCGGGCGAAGTCGTAGGTGACCCTCTTCGCGGCGATCGCGCCGCCAAGCCCCTTGACGACCAGGTCGGCCGCCTCGGTCCATCCCATGTAGCGAAGCATCATCTCGCCCGACAGCACAACCGAGCCGGGGTTGACGACGTCCTTGTTCGCGTACTTGGGCGCCGTGCCGTGGGTCGCCTCGAATATGGCATGGCCCGAGATGTAGTTGATGTTTCCCCCCGGGGCGATTCCTATGCCGCCGACCTGCGCGGCAAGCGCGTCGGACAGGTAGTCGCCGTTCAGGTTGAGCGTCGCGATGACGTCGAAGTCGCCGGGCCGCGTCAGGATCTGCTGGAGCGTGATGTCGGCAATCGAGTCCTTTATCACGATGCCTGCGCCAGGCTTGCCTTCGGGAATCTTGCACCAGGGGCCCCCGTCTATCTCGACCGCGCCGTAGAACTCCTTTGCGACCCTGTAGCCCCAGTCGCGGAACGCGCCCTCGGTGAACTTCATGATGTTGCCCTTGTGGACGATCGTGACGCTCTTGCGCTTGTTCCTTATGGCATACCCGATCGCTGTGTGGACCAGCCTGACGCTTCCGGAGAAGCTGACCGGCTTGATCCCAATGCCTACCTGGACATCGGAGGGGAAATCCTTCGCGCCGACCTCCTTCCAGAACGCCTCCGCCTTGGCCTTCGTCCCGAATCGTATCTTCTCAAACGCCTTGGGAAACTCCTTGGCGATGAAGTCCAGGACCTTCTGGGCCTCCGGGGTGCCGGCCGCGAATTCGATGCCGGCGTAGATGTCCTCCGTGTTCTCGCGGAAGATCACGATGTTCACCCGCTCCGGGTGCTTCACGGGCGACGGGACGCCGGCGAACCACTGCACGGGCCGGAGGCAGACATAAAGGTCCAGCATCTGGCGCAGCGCGACGTTGAGAGACCGGATCCCGCCGCCGACCGGCGTCGTAAGAGGGCCCTTTATCCCGACGAGGTATTCCCTGAATGCCGCCACCGTGTCGTCGGGAAGCCAGTTGTTGAACCGCTTGAAGCTCTCCTCGCCGGCAAACACCTCGAACCACGAAATCCTGCGCCTGCCCGCGTATGCCTTGTCCACCGACGCGTCGAGGACGCGCACCGCCGAGGCCCAGATATCGGGCCCCGTGCCGTCGCCCCTGATGAACGGGATGATCGGGTTGTCCGGAACATTGAGCCTTCCCGCCGAGATGGAGATTTTTCCGCCCGCGGGCGGAGTGACGTCTTTGTAGGCCATAGGGGTGCGTTTCTTTTGGGTTGGAATATGGCCTCAGCGCCTGAGGCCGTTGCAGAAATTCGCGAGCCTCGCGAGGCCCTTCTCGATCGTCTCGTCGCTCGTCGCATAGCTCATCCGGAGGTGGCCCTCGGCCCCGAATGCGGATCCCGGCACCGCGGCGACCTTCTCCTTCTCGAGCAGCGCCTCGCAGAACTGCATCGAGCTCATCCCGAAGCTCGAGACGTTTGGAAACAGGTAGAACGCCCCCTGCGCGAGGAGGCACCTTATTCCCGGGATTCTCGAAAGCCCCGCATGGAGCAGGAGCCTGCGCCGGTTGAAGGCGGCGAGCATCCTGTCCAGCGAGTCCTTGGTCTTCGCCTTCTCCCTGAGCGCGGCCAGCGCGCCGTATTGCGCAAACGTGGTTGCATTCGACGACATCTGGCTCTGGAGCTCCGCGACGGCCTTTGCGATGGGCGCGGGCCCGACGAGGGTCCCCAGCCTCCATCCCGTCATTGAATACGTCTTCGAGAAGCCGGACACCACGATTGTCCTCGCCTCCGCCTCGGGGCCCAGCGTCGCGACGCACGTGGCCTTGATCCCGTCGTAGACGAGGTTCTCGTAGATCTCGTCGGACAGGACGTAGAGGTTGTGCCGGACCGCGACCGCCATCAGCGCCTCGAGCTCCGGCCGCGTGTACACCGCGCCGGTCGGGTTGGACGGGGAGTTGAGGATGAGCAGCCTCGATCGGGGCGTGATCTCGGCCTCGAGCTGCTCGGCCCTTAGCTTGAACCCCGACGCGTCCGTCGAGTGGACCGGCCTGGGGACGGCTCCCGCAAGCTTGGCCATCTCCGGATAGCTCACCCAGTAGGGAGCAGGGATCAGCACCTCGTCGCCGGGCGAGCACGTCGCGAGTACGGCCAGGAAGCACGAGAACTTCCCGCCGGGACTCACGACCACCTGACCGGGGGCCACCTTCAGGCCGTAGGCGCCCGCGTAGGACTCGGCGACCGCCTTGCGCAGCTCCTCGATCCCCGGTGTCGCGACATACTTCGTCTTTCCCGACTGGAGCGCCGCGGCGCAGGCATCCTTTATGTGCTGCGGGGTGTCAAAATCCGGCTCGCCCGCGGCGAAGCTGCAGACGTCCTGCCCGGACGCCTGCAGGGCCTTCGCCTTCGAATCCACAGCGAGCGTCGGCGATGGCGCTATATTGCGGGCCCAGGTTGAGAGAGGTGGCAGGGGAGCTGATCGCATAGGGGGCAGGGAGGTCCACTAGAAAGGCGCCGGGGCCACGAACGCAAGCGGGGAGGTCCCAGAATCTCCCCGTCCCCCAGCCAATCGGGCCGTCAGCGGGCCTTGGATTTCCTCGCGGGAAGGGCGTCGAGCGCGAATCTCAGGAGCTCGCCCACGCTCGCGTTCTTCTTCTTTGCGTAGCGCTTGAGCATCGCGCGCTGGTTCGTGCCGAGGCGCACCGACACCTGGCGGTGCGGGTCGCGGGCCGGCCTGCAGCCCTCAAAGTCGAATTCGTCGATCGCCAGCCGGACCACCTCGCTCGCCGTCTTGAGCTTGTACCTCTTGCGGTGGCCCTCGATCTTGGCGATGAGCGATATCGGCAAATCAAACGTGAGAGGAGCCGAGGCGGAACGTGTGGCCATGACGTTGGAAGAGTGGAAGCTGAACGGGCCATGAGCAGGCACCCGAGACGGCCCCGCCGCAACGAAATTCTTCAATTTGGGTCACTGCGCGATCCGCGTGAGGCTCGCATCCGCGGGCGGGGCGGCCGCCATGCCCAGGCGGGTCGGGTCGAAGGCCGACGGATTGATGGCGATTGCGACCGCGACTGCCGTGACAGAGAGGCGCGTCTTGTTCCGCGTAGCCTCGTTGCGGACGTCCAGGTCTCTGGGTATCCACCGCTCGCCTACCTTTCTTAGCTCCAATAGGGACAGGGTCTTAGCAACACGCCCGTCGGCTCCGGCCACCTCCGCCTGCATGAAGGCGCCGTACTGGGTGTCCAAGTACGCCCTGACGGACTTCACCCCGGGGGCCGCGGCCGCGAACTCGGCGGGGGGCGCGAATACGTAGGCGTCGGCCGGGCGCCCGCGGATACGCGCCGTGCCGGCGAAATCCACGTCGAGCCAGTAGAGGTACGGCATCTGGAGGTCGAAGGGCGTCATCTCGGTGCCCGGAACAAGGGGTTCCAGGAGAGCAGCCTCGTTGCGGGATCCTCCCCCCCGTGCGTCCGACACCCATACCGCGGGATCGGGCCCGCCCTGGACCAGGAGGGCGCGGGCGGGGGCCCCCTTTCCGCCGCCGATCTCCAGTCGGGCGATTGGCCCGCGCTCGTTGCGGGTGCCCCAGAGCCGGCCATGGAACAGGTGCTCATCCCCGCGCCGCGGCATCTCCCTCAGGTCAAATTCAATGTAGACCGGCTCCGCGTAGACCGATCGCCTGAAGTGCTCGAGGAGAACCGCGGCGGCGGCGCTGTCCTGAGCCCCGGCCCATGCGCGGGTTCCCGCGGCCGCCAGGGCGCCGACAAGGCACGAAAGGCCCGCCGCGCGAAAGGCGCGCGCCAGCCCGGAAGGCAGCAACGGCTCGGCCGCTCCCCCGCAGGGCCGGTCAGGGTTTTGCAGCCTTGGCCGGAGTCGGGGTAGGTACGTTGGTGGCCGGGACCTGGACACGGGAAGGCGCCTTGGAATCCGCCGGGGTCAGCGGGGCGGCGATCGTGGGCAACGAACCGCCCGACGAGGCCGCATGCTTGCCCTCGTAGATGCGCCCGAGGTAGAGCGCGAAGCTCAGGACGAAGAACACGATTGCCGCGTTGATCGTCGCCTTGCTGAGCACGTTGCCCGTATCCGCCCCGAAAGTCGCCTCGGCCATCCCGCCCCCCATGGCGGCGCCCATGCCGCCATCGGACCTCGCCTTCTGGGCCAGCACCAACAGGATAAGGAAAAGCGATGTCAGGATAAGGATGAACGTCGAGATGCCTAAGAGGATGCTCATGATGCGGAAGGGTGAACGAAACAGCTTGGACCGGATCTTGTCAACGCCGCGCCGGGGCTGCTACCGTCCGGCAGTTTCGCGCCCGAAGCCAGCTGCAGGCGCGGCTGGAGCCGCCGATGCGCCGCACCCACGATCAATATGTTGAAGCCGGTAATAGCCCTAATGTTCGCAGCCGCCCTACTTTCCGGCTGCGGCGCGCACCAGCGATTTGATTCGCGCGCTGATTCGCGCGTCGACTCGCTGAACGGACGGTATCAAATCGTCACGGTGCATTGGTACGAGAACGGAAGGGAGGCCCCGCAGGAGAGCGACCACCGCACCGGGACGATGAAAATAGACACGTGGACGGGCGACACCTGGTACCTCTACACCCAGTCGGGCGCCCTTCCCAGGTGGGTGCCGATTTCGCTGCCCGAGGCCAAGGAAGAGTAGGACGCCGAGGCGCCGGACCAGGGCGCCCCCACGGGGCGGTCAGGCAAGGTCGGCCCGCTCGACCCCGAGCTTCTCGAGCAGCCGCTGCAGGTCGTCGTTCCCGCGGTACTCGATCACGATCCTGCCCTTCTTCGGCGTGTGGATCACGGCGACGCGCGCTCCCAGGTGCGACGAAAGCCGCCTCTGGATGCTTTCGACCGCGGCGGCCTCGCGCGCGCCCAGGGCCCGGCCACGGGACGGCGACCTTGTCGAACCGGGCGCCCTCCCGGCCTGCGCCAGCCGCTCGGCCTGGCGGACGCTCAGCCCCTGCTCGATCACCCGGCGCGCGAGCACGGTTCGCCCGGCAGCCTCCTCAACCCCGAGGAGCGCCTTGGCGTGGCCGACGCTGAGGAGGTTCTTGGCGATGTAGCCCTGGATCTCGGAGTCCAGCGTCAGAAGCCGCAGGGAGTTGGCCACGGCTGCGCGGCTCTTTCCCACCCGCTCGGCGGCCGTCTCCTGCGTCAGGTCGAAATCCCTGACGAGGCTGGCAAACCCGAGCGCCTCCTCGATCGGGTTCAGGCCCTCGCGCTGGAGGTTCTCTATTAGCCCGATCGACGCGGCTGAGGCGTCGCTCGCCTCCACGACCCGGGCGGGCATCGATCCTATCTTCAGGATCTGGAAGGCGCGCCAGCGCCGCTCGCCGGCGATAAGCTGGTACCGGTCGCCGTGCCTTCGCACCACGACCGGCTGAAGCAGCCCCTCGCTGCGGATGCTCTCGGCGAGCTCCTCGAGCTGCTCCTGAGCGATCTCGCGCCTGGCCTGGAAGGGGTTTGGCTCGATGAGGTGGACCGGGATGTCCAGGTACCCGTGCGCCGGGGGTGTGTGCGCCACCGGCGCGGCAGGGGCGGCCGAGGGCGGCCTCGCAGCCGATATGAGGTCGCCGAGCCCGCGGCCCAGACGCGATTTCTTTGGGGGTGCCATGTGTGAAAGGGACGGGGCGGCGCCGCGCTACTTGCCTCCCGGGATCAGGAGCACCTGGCCGGCCTGGATCCTCGACGGATCCGCCAGCCTGTTGGCGTCGATGATGTCCTGCGCCCTCGCGCCCGTCTTCTTCGCGATGAGGCCGATGGTGTCGCCCTTCTGAACGGTGTAGCTCACGCCCTCCCTCGGGCGGGCGTCGCCGGCGGGTGCGCCGGCCTCGGCGGCCGGCCGCGCCTGTGCGGCCGCGCCCGCCCTGGCGATCGAGTCCAGCGCGGTGTTGGTCTGCTTCGCCAGCTTCTCCATCTGGTCGGCCACGATCTGAAGGATCTCCGAACGCGAGGACGACACGGATGACTTGATCGACGCGTTAAGGTCCGCCACCGCCGCGTTGAGCTGGGCGGGGCTCACGGCGTCGCCGCCCCTGTCCAGCGCCGCGATCTTCGCCCTCAACTGCGCATTCTCGTGCTCGAGCTGCTCCACGCGAAGCGAGAGTTCACCCACGCGCTGGGCGAGGCCGCGGACGTCCTCCCGTAGGTCGGCGATCTCGGCCTGCGCGGACGCGCGCGGCGCCGCGATCGACGACGCGACGGCGGCGCAGACTAGCGCCAGGCGGCATGCGGCGGGCCTGCAGGGCATTGGGCCGGTATTCTGCCCAAAGGCCCCGTGAAAACAAGCGGCATGTGTCGCCCGCGCTCAGCGCCTGGGCGGAGAGTCCGAGACGAGCGCGGGCATCGGCCGCGACGGAAGCACCGTGCCCGCGCCAATCGGGAATCCGCGCAGGAATTCGGGCGCGTCGAGCATCCGTCCGCCGGGGCGCTGGAGCCGGCGCATCCTCAGAACCCCCGACCCCGTCGACACGAGGAGGCCCTGCTCGTCCGAGCCGACGACGGCTCCCGGGACGGCCCCGGAGGCGCCCGCGACGGAGTCGGCGAGGCCGACCTTGACGGGCGTGTCGCGAACGAGGACTGAAACTGAGGGCCACGGGCTGAGAGCGTTGATGCGCGCCGAAAGCACGTGCGCCGGCGCCGAGAAGTCCAGGACCCCGTCGGACTTTTCCAGGCGGCGGCAGTAGCTCGCCAGCGCGCCGTCCTGGGCGCGGAATTCAAGCTCGCCCCGGCCGAGGGAGGGAAGCGATCTCGCCACGAGGGGGACCGCGGCAGCCGCGAGCCTTGCCTCGACCTCCCGGGCCGTGTCGAGCGGCGAGACCGCGATACGCTCGGCGCCGCCGAGCGGGCCCGCGTCGAGCTCGCGGACGATCCGCATCAGGGTCATGCCGGTTTCCCCGTCGCCCGACGATATCGCCGCCTGGATCGGGGACGCCCCCCGGTACCTGGGCAGCAGCGAGGCGTGCAGGTTGAGCGTGCCGAGGCGCGCGACCGCTATGAACTCGTCGCGCAGGATATGGCCGAAGGCCGCGACGAGGGCGACGTCCGGCCGCAGCGCGGTGAGCTCGGAGAGGACCGCGGAGTCGAGGCGCTCCGGCTGGAGGACCGCTAGGGGGCGGCCGGCGGCCCAGGCCTTCACGCTGTTGGGCCGGACGGCCTGGCCCCGGCCGGAGGGCCGGTCCGGGCCGGTCACCACGGCGACAAGGCGAGCGACCGACCCGCCGTCGCCCGCCAGCCAGTCAAGCACCGGGATCGCGATGGCGTCGGATCCCATGAATACGAGGCGAAGAGGCTCGGGCATGGCTGGCGTCCCCCGGCGGGTCAGCGGGCCTCGGAGCCCCGTGTTTTGCCCACGAGCTCGAACTCGACCGGGCATCCGTTGATCCCGAACTCCTTCACGAGCCCGGCCTCGAGGTAGCGGCGGTAGCTCTCTGTGAGGCTCTCCTCACGGTTGCAGAAGATCCTGATCCGGAACGGCCGGTTGCCCGTCTGGGTCGCATAGTATATCCGGAACCTGCGGGCGCCGATGGCCGGAGGGGGTGTCTGGTTCGCGAGCCGCTCCAGGGCCTCGTTCAGCCGCGCCGTGGGAAGCCTCTTGTCCATCGTGCGGTACAGCTTGACCGCCGCGTTCATCATCCGGTCCACCTCGTAGCCGCTCGCCGCTGACGCGAAGATGAGGGGGGCCCCCGGGGTGAAGAAGAGCCGCTCGAAGACCGCCTTTTCGTATTTTTCGCGGTAGTCGCGCTCGCTCTTGGCCCCCGGGATCCCGCCGTCCCTCCTGAACGCCTCGTGCACGAGGTCCCACTTGTTGACGACGATCGCGATCGGCTTGCGGTCCTTGATGGCCTCGCCTGCGATCGCCTTGTCCTGCTGGGTCACGCCGTCCAGCGCGTCGAGAACGAGGAACACGACATCCGACCTCTGCATTGCGTCGAGCGACCGCAGGCGCGAGAAGTACTCCACCGACGAGGCGAGCTTCGTGGCGGCCTTGATGCCGGCGGTGTCGATAAGCCGGAACCCGTGGAGCTTCCCGTCGCGGCCCCTAAATTCGAAAGGGACCTCGACCGCGTCGCGGGTGGTTCCCGCAACCTCGTTCACGATGAGGCGGTTGCTACCGAGGAGCCGGTTCGCGAGCGACGACTTGCCCACGTTCGGGCGGCCGATGAAGCTGATGCAGATCGGCCCGCGCCGGCCGTCGGCCGGCGGCGCGGGCGCCTCCTGCTGGCGCCCGATCCTGCCGAGGATGGCCTCGCGCAGCTCCGACTCGCCGCGTCCGTGCTCGGCGGACACGCAGATCGGCTCGCCCAGGCCCAGGCGCGCGACCCCGTCGAGGTCCGCCTTCTCGTCCCCGAAGTCGGCCTTGTTGACGACGACGATCACGGGCTTGCCCCCGCGCCGAAGCCGCGCGGCGATCCGGTCGTCGAGGGCCGTCACGTTGTCCAGGCCGTCTATGACGAAGAGGATGAGCGACGCGGTGTCGATGGCGAAGCCGACCTGTCTTTCGGTCGCATCGATGACGGCCGCGGTGGAGGACTTGCCCTCCTTGAGGCCGAGGCCGCCCGTGTCCATGAGCGTGTATCCGTCACCGACCTCGGCCGAGACGACGTCGCGCGTGACGCCCGGCTGGTCGTGGACGATGGAGATCCTCTTGCGGGCGAGCCGGTTGAAGAGCCGGCTCTTGCCGACATTGGGACGGCCTACGATGGCGACGGAGCGGAACATGGCGCCGGGGTGTTCACGAACCGCTCGATCCGGTCGCAGGCCTCCACAAGCTGGTCGTATCCCGTGGCGAAGCTTGCGCGGACGAATCCCCGTCCGTTCTCGCCAAAGGCCGCGCCGGGGACGACCGCCACCCCCTGCGACTCGAGGAGGCCGTAGGCAAAATCATGGTCGCTCAGCCCCGTCGAGGCCACGCTCGGGAAGACGTAGAAGGCGCCCCCCGGGGCGCGGCAGTCCAGGCCCGCCGCCCTGAGGCGCCTGACGACCAGGTCGCGCCGGCGCTGGTACTGCTCGCGCATGGACTTCACGCCGTCCTCCCCGCGGGCCAGGGCCTCGACGGCCGCCTCCTGCGACAGGATCGGGGCGCACAGCATCGAGTACTGGTGGACCTTCATCATCGCCTCGATGAGCTGGGCCGGCCCGCACGCGTAGCCTATCCGGAAGCCTGTCATCGCAAACGCCTTTGAGAACCCGTGCAGGAAGATCGTCCGCTCCTTCATCCCGGGAAGGACGGCGATGCTCGTGTGGGGGCGTTCGTAGACCAGCTCGGAGTAGATCTCGTCGCTCAAGACGATCAGGTCCTTTTCGACGGCGAAACGGGCGATCTTCTCCAGTTGGGCCCGGTCGCACGTGCCGCCCGTCGGGTTGCAGGGAAGGTTCATCATGAGCACCTTGCAGCCGGGCTGCCAGGCCCTCTCGAGGTCCGCCACATTGAGGGCGAACCCGTCGTCCGCGCGCGTCGGCACAGCGACGGCCACGCCGTGCGCCAGGGCGACCCCGGGATGGTAGGAGACGTAGCAGGGCTGGTGGTACAGCACCTTGTCGCCCGGGTTGAGCAGCGCGCGCAGCGCCAGGTCCAGAGCCTCCGAGACGCCCACCGTCACGAGGACCTCGTCGTCGGGCACGTAGCTCACGGCGTAATTGCGCTCCACATACGCCGAGATCGCGCGGCGCAGCTCCATGAGCCCGAGGTTCGAGGTGTAGTGGGTCCTGCCCTTCTCGAGCGCGTAGATCGCCGCCTCGCGGATGTGCCAGGGCGTATCGAAGTCCGGCTCGCCGATGCCGAGCGAGATGACGTTCTTCTTCTTGGCCACGATCTCGAAGAAGTCGCGGATCCCCGACTTGGGAAGCCCCGCCACGTGCCGGGCGATGAATCGCTTCACGGCGACACCTTCAGCCTCTCGTTCTCCTGGGACGGCGCCTCCATGAGGAAGGTCCCCTCCTTGTAGGAGCGCAGCATGAAGTGGGTGCTCGTCGAGAGCACGCCCTCCAGCGTCGAGAGCTTCTCGGAGACGAACCCGGCGACCCTCTGGAGGCTTGGCCCCGTGACGAAGATGAGCAGGTCGTAGGCGCCCGACATCAGGTAGCAGGACTCGACCTCGTCGAACCGGCTCAGTCGCTCGGCCAGGCGGTTGAAGCCCCCGCCCCTCTCGGGGGTTATCTTCACCTCGATCACAGCGCGGACTGCGCCGGCGGCCTCCCGGGACAGGTCGAGCACCGGGCGCCAGCCGAGGAAGACCCCGTCCTTCTTGAGCTGCTCCAGGTGCCGGTCGACTTCGGCCTCGGACAGGCCCGAAACCTGCGCCATCTGCGCCGTCGTCAGGCGGCCGCCTTCGATGAGGAGCTTGAGGACAGGGTTCATCGCTTTTGCCTCGGAAGGTTGCATTTGTGGTATAAATTGGCCATAGTTTTGGAGCGTGAAAGACTGGCCATACGTCTACTTGATGGGTGACGGGAGGTGGTGTGTGGACATGGGCACAAAGCTTGGACGCAAATTCAGGCGGCGATCTTTCTTTGACTCGGAGCAAAAGGCAAGGGCGCAGGCCCACGACTGGAACGAGGAGTACAACCAAGGAGGCAAGCGGTCCTACATCATGCCGGAATTGCGGTTGGATGCCATGAACGCCAGGAAGGCCCTGGATGCTCACGGCATCAAGGACACCCTGCTGGAGGCGGTCGACTTTTACATCAAGCGAAAATACCCGGCAGCCGGAGACCCGTTTCTGCCCGATCTGGTGAAGCTGTTCATCGACGACAAGAGACGGGAGCAGAAGCTCTGGAATAAGTTGCGGGACGTGTACTTTTTCTCGTTCAACCGATTCAAGGGTCTGGCCGATCATTTCAAGGACCGAAGGGTAAGCACCCTGACCGAAAAGGATATCATCGACTGGCTTTACTCCCAGACCGCACTGGCACCCATCAGCAAGCACCATCACTTCAAGTACTATCGCATGCTTTTTGAATGGGGCGTGAAGAACGGACAGGTGGGAGAGAACCCTCTGGGCAAAATCAAGATTCCGGAGCCGCTGGTGCTGCCAAAGATTTTCACCATCGCGGAGGTGGAGTCTCTCCTGTTCCATAGCTGGAACCATCCGGACGGTCGTTTTTTCCCCTACCTTGTGCTGGGCTTCTTCTGCGGAATCCGGCCCCACGAGCTCTCCAAGCTGCAGTGGTTGGACATCGTGGACGACGGGACCTTGGTGCACATACCCACGCAAAAGTCCAAGACCTCAGACCTGCGCGAGATCCCCATCCCCTTTTGTGCCCGGCTGATGCTGTACCGATACCAGACCTGGCACCCGCAGAAGCCCGCGAACCGGATCGTTCCCTATTCCCGACCACAGTGTCTTGTCGAAGGCGCGCAGTCGTTGGGGGCGGGACGCCTTTGAGAGGTTCTTTGTACGCACGGTTGGCCGATGCGTCGCTTTGGGTTTGGTTGATGGCAGGAAAATC
>Ga0187867_10000498_pt1 | contig 34874 bp, 35 predicted proteins | sample June2016WEW_13_1_FD_132976 | JGI IMG/M metagenome (GOLD analysis project Ga0187867, IMG submission 132976) | Peatland microbial communities from SPRUCE experiment site at the Marcell Experimental Forest, Minnesota, USA - June2016WEW_13_10 | ecosystem: Environmental > Terrestrial > Soil >... | reverse complement strand
GCATGCGGCGGAGGGCATCAGCGGAATCGTGATTCATCAACTTGCGCCGCCCGGTGCGCCCGTCGTCTGGGGAGCGGCCCCGGCGATTTTCGAGGTGCGCACGGGAAAGACTCCCAGGGGCGCGATTGAAACTGCCTTGCTGGATGTGGTCGGTGCGCAGGTTGGAAAATATATTGGACTGCCCACGCACGCTCACCGGGTCGCAGGCGATGGCAGAGTGATGGACGTGCAAGTGGAAATGGAAAGCGGCATTTCGACGGTGCTGGGAGCACTGGCGGGGATCAATATGATTTCCGCCGCAGGGATGCTCGACTTCCGGGCGTGTCACAGCATCGAGAAGCTGGTAATTGACGGGGAAGCGATCGCGTCGGCCGAACGCTTGATCGAAGGGATTGAACCGCGCACCGAGACCGTGGCATTGGCGGCGTTCGCTCAGACTGGAATGCAAGGAGACTTCTTGAAGCTGAAAGAAACACGGGCGCGGTTCCGCAAAGAACAGCACTTCCCACCTTCTATAATCGATCGCTTGACTGGCGCGCGACTCGACATCTGGAATTCCGGATCGTGCACGGGCAAGAGTCGAGCGGTTCCTGGCGGAATACCGGCATGCCGGGATTTCTGCCGGCCGGGAACAGGCGATGTCGAGTTTTGCCGAAGCCGAAGCAGAACGAGCGGGATTCGAGGGGCTCCCGGGGATTCACGCCTTAACGTCGACTAGTCGGTGAACACCACGGACTGGACACCGGAAATCTCGAAGCGCTTCCGGCAACGCATATTCTTGCAGCCCATCAGGTCATCTTTGCGCAGCATGTAGGAGCGGGCTTTGGCGAAGCGGGCGCGGTCCCGTTCGTCGGCGCGGCCAGCAAGCTGACGCTTCTTGGTGCGCACCACCCAGGTAACCTCGTATTCCGCGGGTTGGTGGCAGTGGGGACAGTTCAAGGTTGCCAGTTTTTTCTCGGTGCGCTCGTCAAAAAAATCTCGCTCTTCCATCACAGGCTCGTCATTCGCTAGTCGCTGACCGCTGGCCAAACACAGCTTCTTCAACCGCCGGCCTGCGATCCAACCGCGAAGAATCATTATTGCAGTTTTGCGGCAGACAAAGCTATGGCAACATGGAAGTCGGGGTCTGGCAGAAGATGGCGCGCAAGAAGAAAGTAAAACGGTTGGCAGCGGTGCAAATGGTGAAAGAACTAGCCCGGGAGCGGCTGGGTGCGCCCCCTCCGGCTAAAGTGGTGCCTCACAAAAAGAAAGAACCGGCTAAGCACAAAGCCACGCTGGGAAAGCTGCTAAATGAGCTCTAACCCCGCCGCGCCGTTCCCTTCTGCTCATTCTTGCTGCCGAATGCTCCGCCTAGTTGAAAGTGGCCGTAAGCGTGACATTGCTGGTCAGGTCATTGATGACGCAAACCGTTCCATTGCTTTCGTCGCACCCCGACCATCCTCCAAACGTTCCACTCGTTGCCACCGCAGTCAGCGTGAGGGCCGTACCGGTCGGAAAGCTACCCGTGCACGCCGTGGCGCTTGAGGCACAGCCGAGGCCAGAGGGAGAACTGGATATGGTTCCAGTGCCGGTGCCAGCGAAATCCACCGTGACGGTCGGTCCCGTACCACTGAAGCAAGTCACGTTTGCCGTCATATAGCCAGTCACTACGGCCCCAGACGAGGATAGACCTGACCCATCGCTGTTGGTCGTCACCGTCGCCGAAACCAGAGTACCTCCACAGCTAGCGCCGGTGGCAGTCAACAAGCCTGTCGAATTGACGGTAAACATCTGGGGCGTATTCGAGGCCCAGGTAACCTGATTCGTAATATCTTTGGTCACCGGTGGGTGCAGATAACTACCCAACGCTCTCAGCTGCACCTGGGCCCCGGCATCCGCGGCTAGGGGGGTCGTCGTGCTTCCGATGGTTTCCGTTCCAGGCTGAATGGTGATGGACTGCAACTCTTGAGGATCCCCGCAGCTGGAAACAGTGAGGGTCGAAATCGCGACGCCCAAAAGGGCGGCAATGCTGAACCACGTCCGATTCATTTTTTCTCCTGGGACTAGCGGTCAAAACGCAAACACGCGTACTACGGGGAAGGATGGACTAATTTAGTCAAAAGCGGGGTAAAAAGCAATAGCCAAAAAGTGGGGGAGAGGCCGCCAGTCAGCCCTTCACGGCCTCAGCCACCACGCCTGCAAACGTGCGGATATCTTCTTCTGTGGTATCGAAAGAGCACATCCAGCGCACGATCGATTCCTCCTCGATCCACGTATAGAAAAAGTAATGCTGTTTGATCTTTTCGATGGAGCAGCGAGGAATCTGGACGAAGACGCCGTTCGCTTCCACTTTCCACACGACTTTTACTCCTGGAATCTGACTGACTTCCTTTTCCAGCAAACCAGCCATGCGGTTGGCATGTTCGGCGCTGCGATACCAAAGATCATGGGTGAGCAGGGCCTCGAACTGTGCGGCGATGAATCGCATCTTCGAAGCCAGTTGCATGCTCTGCTTACGGAGATAGAGAAAGTTCTCGCCGAGGTTGGGCGGGAAGAATACAACAGCTTCGCCCCCCATGATTCCGTTTTTGGTACCTCCGAAAGAGAGCACGTCGACTCCCAGATCACGGGTAGCCTGGCGGAGCGATTGGCCGAGAGAGGCCGCGGCGTTGGCGATGCGGGCGCCGTCCATGTGAAGAAACATGCCGTGGTCGTGCGCAAACTGCGCCAACTCCTGGATTTCTTCCGGGCGATAGACGGTGCCCATCTCCGTGGATTGAGTAATCGAGATGACTCGAGGCTGGGAGTGGTGTTCATCGCCGATGCCGTGGTAGGCATGCCGCACGGAGTCCAGCGTAATCTTGCCGTCCTGCTGCGGCAGTGGGATCAGCTTGCAACCGGTATGCTTCTCGGGCGCCCCGCATTCGTCGGTGTAGATGTGAGCATAGTCGCTGCACAGCACCGACTGAAAAGAACGGGTGAGAGCCTGCAGGCTGAGCACATTCGCGCCCGTGCCATTGAAGGTGAAAAAGACGGCGATGTCGTTGCCGAAATGTTCCTCGAATTTTTGAATTGCCGAGCGGGTGTAGGGATCTGCTCCATAGGCCACCACGTGGCCCTGGTTGGCGCGCGCAATGGCTGCGAGAATTTCCGGATGCACGCCGGCATTATTGTCGCTGGCAAAGCTGCGGGTGGGCTGAAAGGAATTCTGCTCCATAGGCCAACAATGTAGCAGAATGGGCCCGCTTCGATTAATTTGCGACCGGATCGCTCGCCGGGGATCTTCAACGTCGCGATGACGTTCCGCCCGCGCCCTCGTCTAACCCAGAGGGCTACAAGGTCCTGAGAATCCTTGTAAAGTATTAGAATCAACAGTTCAATCGAAATTCACATTCCTCTATGTTGCTTCGACCCAAGAAGTGTCTGTCCCACAGCCTGGTCATCACTGTGCTTGCCGTAAGCGGAGCGAGCGTGGCGTGCTCCGGCAACTCCGCGCAGAGCGCTCATGCCAACGGCCCTCAAGCGATGCCGGTAAAAGTGCAAGAGGCGCGCGCAACTCCGATCGACGATGCCACGGAGTATGTTGCCACCCTGAAGTCGCGCGACTCCGCCGTGATCATGCCGCAGGTGGATGGGCAGGTCATAAATATTCTCGTCCATTCGGGAGAGTCGGTGCAGGCGGGTGCGGTTTTGATGGAGATCGATCCCCTCAAACAGCAGGCCACGGTCAAGAGCCAGGAAAGTTCCAGAGCAGCCCAGCAGGCGACTCTAAGTTTGGCGAAGCAGCAGTATGATCGTGCCCAGGGACTCTATGCGGCGGGTGTCGTGAGCAAGCAGGATCTCGACCAGGCGAAGTCCGCGCTCGATGCGGCGCATGCGCAGATGGATTCGCTGGATGCGCAGGTGAGCGAACAGCAGGTGCAACTGCACTATTACATGGTGGTGGCGCCGTGGAGTGGAATGGTTGGGGATATTCCGGTTCGCGTTGGCGACCGGATCACGAGCGCCACTCAACTTACAACGGTGGATAAACCCGGCAGCCTGGAAGTCTACGTGTATGTACCCATCGAACGTTCTTCGCAACTCAAAATGAATCTGCCCGTGCAGGTACTGGACAGCAACGATAAAGCGCTGGCCGACAGCCGGGTGAGCTTTATCTCGCCGCAGGTGGACAGCGCGACGCAGACGGTGCTGGTGAAGGCACGTATCGCCAACAGCAATGACGCACTACGTCAATCGCAATTCATTCGGGCACGAATCGTTTGGGGCAGGCATCACAATCCTGAGGTTCCCATGCTCGCTGTATCGCGGCTGGCGGGACAATACTTTGCCTTCGTTGCGGAACCGCAAAATGGCGGATACGTGGCGCGGCAGAAGCCGCTCAAAATCGGGCAGACGGTGGGAAATGATTACGAGGTTCTGGACGGCATCAAACCCGGCGACAAAGTGATCGTCTCCGGAACCCAGTTCCTGCTGGATGGAGCACCGGTAAGTCCGCAAGGATGAGATTCGGCGTCCGGCTTCCGGGCTCCCGGCTTCGTGTTGCAAATAAGAAGCAATTATTAGCAGTTGGCACTTGCTGCGAGCGGTAGTCGGCGCGGCCAAGGCGAAAGCGTCGACCGCTGATTGTTAACTGCCAGCTGACCGGCGTTCCGCGAAGCCCGAAAGCTGGAGCCCGAAGGCCGATTTTCTATGTTCGTTGACTTCTTTATACGACGTCCGGTGTTTGCGACCGTCTGCGCGTTGCTGATTATTTTGGCGGGCGCAGCTGTCATTCCCACGCTGCCCATCTCACAGTTTCCCAACCTCGCGCCGCCACAGGTAAGCGTTTTCAGTGCCTACATCGGGGCCAGCGCTCAGACGGTGGAAAGCGCCGTCACCATTCCCCTCGAGCAGCAGATCAACGGCGCGGAGGGAATGAAATATATGACCTCCACCAGCGGCAACGATGGGTCGAGCAGCATCACTGCCACATTTGACCTGGACCGCAACCCAGACCTCGCCACAGTCGACATCCAGAACCGCGTCAACACAGCGCAGGGGCGTCTGCCCGCTTCAGTAAAAGCGGTGGGAATCACTACCGCGAAGAGTTCGCAAAATTTTGTGTTCGGCGCCGCCGTCACGGCCGACAACAACCGCTACTCCACGCTTTTCATGAGCAACTACCTTGACATCTTCGTCAGGGACTCGCTCAAGCGCATTCCGGGCGTGGCGGACGTGAACATCTTCGGCGAGCGCAAATATTCCATGCGGCTGTGGCTTGATCCCGTGCGCATGGCGGGACGCGGACTAACGGCCCCAGACGCGGTGAACGCACTGTCGGAGCAAAATGTGGAAGTAGCCGCCGGACAGGTGGGTCAGCAGCCTGCCAAAGAAGGACAGCAGTACCAGATCAGCGTGCGCGCCGTTGGACGCCTCAGCGAAGCCAGTCAATTTGACAACATCATTCTCAAGACCAACGCCGACGGAACACTAGTCCGGTTGAAGGATGTGGGGCGGGCCGAGTTGGGCGCGGAAGACTACAGCAACGACCTGCAATTCAACGGGCAGGACGCCGTCGGCGTGGGCGTTACGCAGCTTTCCACGGCCAACGCACTCGATGTGGACCGGCGGGCGATCGCCGAACTCGACCGCCTCGCGAAAAACTTCCCCCCAGGAATGCACTACAAACTCGCATTTGACACCACCGACGCGGTGGGTGAATCCATACGCGACGTGCTCAGCACGTTGGGCACTGCGATCGTACTGGTTATTCTGGTCATCTTTGTTTTTCTGGAGGACTGGCGGAGCACGCTGATTCCGGCCGTCACCATTCCGGTTTCACTGATCGGCACGTTCGCTTTCGTCAAACTGCTCGGATTTTCCATCAACACCCTGACGCTGTTCGGCATCACTCTGGCGACGGGACTCGTGGTGGATGACGCCATCGTTGTGATCGAGAATATCGAACGCCATATTCAGGAAGGCCAGCGCGACGCCCACAAGGCCGCTTCCGAGGCGATGGGCGAGGTAACCGGCGCGGTGATTGCTACGTCCCTGGTGCTGGTTGCTGTATTCGTACCAGTCGCATTTTTTCCCGGAACCACTGGCATATTGTTCCGTCAATTCGCGCTAACGATTGCGTTCTCGATCGCGATCTCGGCTTTCAACGCGCTGACCCTGACGCCGGCGCTTTCGGCGATGCTTTTGGGCCGCGAGCACGGAAAAAAGAACTGGCTCTTTCGGCAAGTGGATCGAGTCGTCGGCGCGACCACGAATGGCTATCGCCGCCTGCTGCATCACTTCCTGAATTACAAGTTTGCGGCGGCGGTACTGTTCTTCGTGGGGCTGGGGCTGACATTTTTCGTGTTCACTCGCGTCCCTACCGGATTTGTGCCCGATGAAGATCAGGGATATTTCATCATTGTCATTCAGGCTCCATCGGGTGCGTCGCTCGAATATACGAAAGCAATCGGAAAACAGGTTTCGGGCTTACTGAGTGACGTCTCAGAGGCAGAGGGAACGTTTTCGGTGGCGGGCTTCAGTTTTGCCGGAAGCGCATCCAATCAAGGGCTTATCTTCGTTCCTCTAAAACCTTACTCCCAGCGCCAAGGGGAAGGGCACACGGCGACGGCGATTCTCAACCGGGTGCGTCCGCGGCTTTTTTCCATTTCCGGAGCAATCGTATTTGCCACTCTTCCCCCAGCAATTCAAGGCCTCGGGGAGTTCGGTGGATTCCAATTCGTGGTGCAGGACCAGGCCTCGCACACGCTCGAGGAGCTGTCGAACACGGCGCACGACATGATTCAACAAGCCGGTGATCGCAAGGATCTCGTAGGCCTGTACACGCCATTTACCGCGAACGATCCACAGTATCTGGTCACCATCGACCGCGAGAAGGCGAAGAGCTTGCACGTTCCGCTCTCTCAGATTACTGACACGCTCGGCGTTTATATGGGCTCATCCTACGTGAACGATTTTGATTTCAATAATCGTTCCTATCGCGTCTACGTGCAGGCGGATAAGCAATTCCGCTCCGAAGCGCAGGACATGAAACAGTTCTATGTTCGATCCGATAGCGGTGCCATGGTTCCGCTGGATAATTTAATCAGGGTCACGCAAACCACAACTCCGCAGGTGATCAGCCACTACAACTTGTTCCGGTCGGCGGAAGTCGATGGCTCGGCTGCACCCGGCTACAGCTCTGGGCAGGCGATCGCCGCCCTGGACGATCTCGCCAAGAAAATGCCCCAGGGTTTTTCTTATAGCTGGACTGGGCTCTCGCTCGAGGAGTTGCAGGCCGGGGGCACGTCGCTGCTTCTATTTGGTCTAGGCACACTGGTGGTGTACCTGACGCTTTCCGCGCAGTATGAAAGTTTCGTGCTGCCCTTCATCGTTCTCTTAGCGGTCCCCATGGCATTGCTGGGCGCGCTCGGGGCACAGTGGATTCGCGGCCTGCAGAATGACGTGTTTTGCCAGGTGGGCCTGGTGATGCTGGTCGGTCTCTCCAGCAAGAACGCCATTCTGATCGTGGAATTCGCCGAGCAGTTGCGCCAGCGCGGGCTACCGCTGGTTGAGGCAGCGGTGCAAGCGGCCAGCATCCGTCTGCGTCCGATTCTGATGACTTCGCTGGCCTTCATTCTCGGCGTCGTGCCACTGGTTCTTGCCACCGGAGCCGGAGAAAATGGCCGCCATTCTGTGGGCACAACGGTATTCGGCGGCATGATCATGTCGACCATCCTGAACCTTTTCTTCATCCCCGTGCTGTATTTGATTATCGAAGGCTGGAGGGAGCACGGGAAGAAAAAGGCATAACGGAGTCATGCAAAGATTGGCTCATTGATCGATCCGCATCGGCGCTAGCCACGCGCTTTGTCATGGTTTTTCCTTCTTGCTACGTTTCTCTCTCGGCGTCTTTGGGCTTGCCCTGAGTGCGGCTCGTTTCTCCGCCTTCTTCCGCGCCTTCCGCCGCAACTTCGCCATCCATTCCCGCGAATACATCGTGCCTCGGCATTTGGGCGATCCACAGTAGCAGGGGGCGGGATCATCATCGTCATAAAGGTTGTAGTCCCAAACCAACTCTTCCCCTGCAGGAATGTCGCGGATGGCAAGGAGCCAAACGCGGTTCTTGATTTCATCAACCTCGCAATTGGGATCACAGGAATGGTTCAGGTAGGCGCCCAGGCCTTCGCCGTCGATGACAGTCTTGCCATCTTCCAAGCCATAAAGATAGGTGCGGAGCGCGCCATCGTACCGACGATTGGCTTCCTCCGGGGTGAGGCGCGGCCCCGCATACTCGACGACGCGAGCACCTTTGCGAATTGGCGTGGTGGTGAATACACCCACCGCATGAATCTTCGAGGGACGAACCACAATTGCCATACGACTAATTTCGCACGGCTGGCTGGTTTGGAGGAAGGCGAAAAGATCTACGGATCGTAAATGGAGGTACCGTAGCCTTGTTTGCGAGCAGATTCCTGCATTTCCTCCAGATTCTTCTTCTGATCTTCCAGTTGAGCCTTCATCTGCTCTACCTGCTGCTGCTTCTCGGTTTGGTGCTGGTTCCATTCCACACAGTTGGCTACGCAGTTTGCCGGAGCAAACTGGATCGATGCGTTGAGAATGCTAATTTGACTTTGCAACTGAGCAATCTGATTCTTCTGCGCCAAAATCTGCGCCTTCAAGTCTTCGGATGACGGTTTTGCACCGCTCGAGGAAGCAGCCGGCTTCTCCCCGTCGCCTGCGACCGCGACCGACGCGGGAGTTCCTGCTGCGGGCCCGGCCATCGCTTCGTTGGTAACCACCTTGGACGACTTGGCATCTTTGCTCGAGGCAGTTTTGGGTTGTTCCTTTTTCTGGCGCTGCTGGCGCGCCAAGTCGCCGAGAGACGGCGAATCCTGCGCGCCGCCGGTTGCCACGGCGAACAAAGCCGCCCCCGCAACCAGGGTTAGGAACCGCCACCTTGTGCTCATGGAAACGCCTCTTTTGCCAAACTCGTGAACAGAGCTGGACTCGGGTAAATGCTATCCGCAAAGGAATGCCGGACCAGCGTCACGAACGACCATGTACGAGCGGCATCAAGCGCAACGCGATCAAAAGGGTCCACGACTCTCATTTTTGATCCGCAGGCGCCGACCCGGTCGCGGCGTCCTGGCTGGCCTGCCAGCGCACCAGAGGCTGGTTTTCCGCCTTCCATCGCTCCCCAGGATGAATGGCAGCCTGAGCAAAGCCATCGGGCTGCCGGCTGGCATTCAACCCGTACCTATCAGCTTCGCTTTCCTGCCTGCGCGTCTGTGTATTCGGTATCGGCGTCATGGCAAATCCGAAGACGGATACCAGCAAAACGACTAGGGGAAGCACAGCGGTATCGCCAATGCCGCGTATCTTCCATTTTTCTCCCCAGAGCACCAGTTCAGCGCCCAGTGCAGCAGCGCAAAAGCGATCACGATGACTACGCCGAAAAAGAGAATGTCCGTGTAGATGTGATGTAGAACGTAGTGGCCCATCTCGTGGCCCATCACCGCCTGAATCTCTTCCCGCGAGCCGTGACACAGCAGATTGTCGCTCAACGTGATCCGCATGGTGTTTCCAAAGCCGCTCACGTTGGCGCCCATCCGCGTGGTCTGACGGGACGCATCGATTTTAAAAACATCGTGCGCGGACATTCCGTTCGCGCGCGCCATGCTCAAGATAGACTGCGTAACTTTAGGATCGTCGAGCACCGTGACTTTGTTAAAAATTGGAACGATGTAAACCGGCGCGATAAGGACTACGACGATCAGAAAAACCAACGTTACGACCGAGGCCCATATCCACCACGTGCGCTGCAGTTTCCGGACGACGCCGAAAAGCAGCATCGCCAAAATTCCGCCCAGCACCAGATTCACGGCGAGACCTTGCCATTGATCGCCCATCCACGGGCCAAATGTCTGGGTTGCCAGTCCGTATTTGTGCTCGGGGAAATAGTCTTCGTAAACCAATAGAGGAAACCCAAGTATTGAAGTGAGAAGCAAATATTGCACCCAGTAGACGAAAGTTTGGATGGGTCGGAACTGCGTCAGGGGTTCCGCAAAGTTGCGCATGGCGGCGGACCGCCCAGAGTCAAGACCAGTAGAAGGATGACGACTCCATAGAAAAAATCCCACAGGATCAACCAGGAACCGCCCTCGAAGTATGCGTCCGACCGCGCTCGAGCCTCGGCTGGAATCTGCGCCAGGTAAGCGTTCGTGGCCATTTCCGCGTTAAAGTTAGGGGAGGGTTGCGCCTCAGGCGGAACTCGTATGACAGCCGGCATCGCCGTGAGAGGCCGGGCTCCCGGAGTGGGCGTCTGCGGGCCGCAAACGCTGACCGTCATGAGAAGAAAGCAAATCAGTGCCAGGCCGCTGCCAGACTTCGTGCGTGAAATCATAGAATGCTTCGCTATCGATTCTTGTACTCGGCGATGAGCGTATCGAGCTTTGCCAGCAGAGCGCCGTTTCCTTGCCGGGGATAGTTTGCCAGTTGTTCGCGATAAAGCGGCAGGTTGTAGAGGAAAGATTCGACGCGCTCTTTGTTCAACTCTTCCCAGTACGCTCCGCAACCCATCTTTTGCAGCCAATAAGCGTTGAAAATCTGCTCGAACTGGTGCTTCACAGGAACTGCCAAGTACGGCTTGCCCAGATGCAAGGCCTCTGTGACCAGCGAAAATCCTGAGTTCGCCACGAGGGCTTTGGCGCCAGTAAGGTCGCGCATGAATCCTTCCAGCGATGGCTTCTTGTAGACAACGTTTCCAACTTCACCGTCCCGACCAAAACCGTAAGCGATAAAGCGGCCGCGCACCGCGCTGAGTGTCTTGGCCAGCGCCGGTGCAGGTGAAGTCACGTATACCAGCACGTGTTCTCCCTGGGTGGACGCGGCTTCAAGAATCTCCTGGCGCAACAGCGGCGGAAACAGAAAAGTGTTTCGCTTCGTCACTGGTGCCGTGAAAAAAGAAATTACCAGATAAGCATCGGCGTGCGGAGTCATCAGCTTCGTCACCACTTTCGCGGCCGCGGCATCACGCCGGTACTGCTTCGGATAAGAAACCGCCACATTCGTAAGGCAGTGCTGGTTATCCATCGAAATTACAGGCAGCCCCATGTGATGCCCCACGTGGCAGCATAAGGGCTCGAAGTCGGTGATCACGAGGTCGATATTCCAGGTCGCAACCAGTTTCTTGAGCCGGTGTATGCTCTTCGCCGCCTGTGGCGCCGTCACCAGGTTTCGGGCAATCGTGCGCTTGTATCGGACCCGATTATTCACATAAGCAAAGCGAAATCCGAAGATCTCAGTGACCTCAAACTTTTCCTTGAGGTTCTGCAGTCCGCGATCGAATGAAGCGACGTGGAGCGTATGTCCCTGCTCCAGCAGATGGGTGAGAACTTCTCTCGAGCGCGTGGCGTGCCCGGCGCCTTCGCCGTTGACTCCATAGAGGATGTTGGCCATAAATCGAAGCAGTATCGATCAACGAAGTCCGTGCTAGACGCGTCCGTACCGGATTCCCCCGGTAACGGTTCAGTCGTCCGCTCCTCGAACAGAGATCAACGTGAGACACCGCACGCTGGCGGGGTCACCCCCGTGCATCGTCCTAGGCGTGAAAACAGAAAGCGAATTTAGTCCGGAAGAGCAGTTGTGGGAATCTGCTGCGCCTGGGTGCGAAGTTCCTCGAACAGGATGGTGCTCAAGTAACGTTCTCCGAACGATGGCAGCACGACCACGATCAGCTTTCCCGCATTCTCCGGACGCCGCGCCACTTGCAGGGCAGCCATAACGGCTGCGCCCGAAGAGATGCCCACGAAGAGCCCCTCCTCCAAAGGCATCCGCCGTGCCATGCGGATCGCTTCATCATTGCTGACCTGGATGATCTCGTCGATATAGTCCGTGCGCAATATCCGGGGAACAAAGCCCGCGCCGATCCCTTGAATCTTATGCGGGCCGGGCTTTCCGCCAGAGAGCACGGGGCTCTCCGCCGGTTCCACGGCTACAGCTTTGAACGATGCCTTCTTAGGCTTGATATATTCGCAGACACCCGTGATCGTGCCGCCCGTGCCAATCCCTGAGACCAAGAAATCAACTTTGCCGTCGGTATCGTTCCAGATTTCGGGGCCCGTCGTCTCGAAATGAATTTTCGGATTCGCGGGGTTGTCGAATTGCTGCAGCATGTAACCGTTTGGAGTAGACGCCACCAATTGCTCGGCTTTCAGGATCGCGCCCTTCATCCCACGCGGACCGGGGGTGAGAACGATCTCCGCTCCGAAGGCCAATAACAGAACGCGCCGCTCCAGGCTCATGGTTTCCGGCATGGTCAGGATTAGCTTGTAACCCCTCACTGCAGCGACAAACGCCAGGCCGATCCCGGTGTTGCCGCTGGTGGGCTCAATCAGCACGGTCTTCCCCGGCTGGATCTTTCCCGCACGCTCCGCTTCGAGAACCATGCTTGCGCCGATACGATCTTTCACGCTGCCCACTGGATTCTGGCTTTCCAGTTTGGCCACAACTTCAGCCACGCAACCTGCCGTAACCTTATTCAGCCGTACCAAAGGCGTACCACCGACCAATTCGATGACATCCGTTGCGATTCTCATGGCTTTTGTTTTCCGTTCTCCTAAGTGCGGATGACTGCGCAATCACAGAAGCTACTTGTGAATTTTAACTGATTTTCTCGTGCCGATTTGCTTGGTGGGTCCGCTCAGGACTCTGCAGGGAGAGTCGGACTGCTGTCGCCGATTCCGTATTTCCCCGCCAAGAAGACTTGCAGTCCGGGTGGCACGGTCTGCGCTACTTCTTGCCATGTCAAGATTTTAAGCTGGGTGCGCAGATCAACCGGTTTCACGCACTTCAGAACTGCGTACCAGGCATCGATCAGATCTCGCCTTCGCTCGTCCACCAGGACGCAGAACGAACAGTGAAGAGAATACGCGGCGAGCACATTCCTGAGAAGCTGGTAGGAAAGGTAATGACTCTCGGTTTGAGGCAGTTCGTGTGAGCTGAACACGCTCGAGAAATCGCGGTACGCTCGCACAACATCTTTCTTGGCGCTCTGAAAATTATTCTCGGTGAGTTTCGCCTCGATCAACAGGCTGCCCAATCTTAAATCGACTTCGGTGCGATCCGATCTGCCGTTGGCCAGGGGAACGCGGGCTTTGTAGCCGAAACGGGGCGCGATCCCCGGCTCGATTCCCCACCGCAGAGCAAACTTGCGACCTCGAAACACACCCGGATAGCAAAAAATGTTCATCAGCAGCGCGTCGGAACTCATGCAGGAATCAAGCTCGTTCCAGCGTCCCCGGTCGGTCATTGGCAAAGTACGTCGAGCTTGCGCATGGACCTTCGACAAACGCCGCATCCACGCCGGATTGGCGCGTATGGCCCGGTAGCTGGCTGACAAGAAGTTCCCGTGTTCGCTCTCGTGTTCGTGCGGTGCGAAGCACGCGATCGCAGTTTCTCCGTAACTGAGAGAGTGAGGCAATCCCTTGGCCAGCGCGTATTTCCGGGCTCGCGCGGCCAAGTCGTTACGGACGACGGCGGCGAAATTCATACGGATTTCTTTTCGGAGAGAATACTGCGAACCAGGACTCAGGGCATTGTAGCGAATCCATGGCGAAGACGGAAGGAGGTGATTAATGATGCTCCACCGCCTCGGGCAGCACGACGTCTTTGGGGTCCTTATCGTCGCGGAGACCAAGAAAGACGGGATGCCGCAATCTCCGGTCCTTGGTCCATTCCGTGTAAGCAATCTGGGCAACGAGTTTTGGCGATAGAAAGGTCGCATGTGGGATCCGAGGGAAATCGCCGACAGGCTGCCGTTTCCATTGGAGTGGCTGAAATTTGCGATACAGGGAGGCGAGAACATCCCGAGTGAAACCCGTTCCCACTTTCCCGACATATTGGAGCTTTTGATTGTGGTAAGCACCGAGGAGCAGCGAGCCGAAGTATTCCCGAGAGCCGGATGGTTGCGTATAACCGAGAATGACGAACTCGTCCTCCTGATGCACCTTGATCTTGAGCCACTCGCGGCTGCGCCCCTCCGTGTACACAGACGCCAACCGCTTCGCCACCAGGCCTTCATATCCTCGCTCTCGGGCAACCCGAAAAGCATCGATGCCATCAGCCCCGAGTCTCCGCGACAATCTCAATCCATCCCCTTCGTGAACGGACCGCTCCAGCTGCGCGCGCCGAATTGAGAGCGGCTCTTGACGCAAATCTCGTCCACTCGCATAGAGACAGTCGAATATCGCGTAGTGAGCGCGACCGATTCGCCTCTGCAGCAACTGGAAGCGTGAAATCTTGTGACGATCCAGAGCCATGACTTCTCCGTCGAGCAACAAGGTGGTCGGCCGTTGGCCACTGATCGCGCGCGCAATCGCCGGAAAGCTTGCGGTGCGATCTTTATCGTTCCGGCTTAACAACGTGATGTGGGATCCTTCTTTGTAGGCGAGAATACGAATGCCGTCGTATTTCTCTTCGTAGACCCATCCCGGCTGGTGGAATGGTGCGCCGACCAGCGTAGCCAGCATGAGGCGAGCTTGAAATGGAATTCGGTCTTTCACGCCAACTGGGATGCCATCAATCGATGCGACGTTCTGTCTATAATCACCAACAGACTACCTTGAGAGATGCAAAAAGATGGCGGCGAAACGACTGGTCTCTGATGGCCTCGCACCGGACTACGATACACCAGGAGTCGATGTCCCAGAATCCGATCCGTCGGGTCGCGCGCAGCAGCCTTCATCACGGCTGTTCCTACTCTCTCCTGCCAATACTTCGGCCATTCGCGCCCAGTTGCTGTTGAACAGGGATTCGAAATTCGGGCTCGCGCGGCGCATCCAGCGACAGGGCGCTCCACTGGGCGAAGTTTTCAGCTTCATCAGCGGCCTTTATTTTCGTGGCAAGCTTGCCTATGCGGAAGCGTTTTCGAGATCGTCGGCTGAATCCCCAGCCACGGTCGTGATGACGGCCTCGCGTGGTCTTCTGCCACCCCAAACCATCGTCAAATTGGATGACCTTCTGGAGATGGCTTCGATTCCAATCGATCCCAGCGATGCTCGATACCGAGAGCCTCTGCGCCACGATGCCGCTGTGCTGGCTTGCACGCTACCGGCTGGTTCCAAGATTGTGTTACTGGGTAGTATCGCGAGCGGTAAATACTTGGATCCATTGCTCGAAGTTTTCGGAGCAGATCTCTGGTTCCCGCGAGAATTCGTGGGACGAGGCGATTTGAGCCGCGGAGGACTGATGCTGCGTTGTGCTCAAGCTGGCGTAGAACTGGACTATGTGCCGGCGCAGTCCGCTCTCCGTCGCGGACCCAGGCCCCCGAGGCTTACCGCGAACCCGCCCGTGCGCTTACGGTTGCACCGCAAAGCCGGATGATGCTCAATGTCAGGGACGAGCCAAGCTGCTCCTTCAGCTGCGGCTCACAAGTTTTCAAGCACTGACTTGAGGTAATTCCAGAAATTCTCCACGGACGATATTTTTACTCTCTCATTCGGGCTGTGCGGATCCACAATCGTCGGACCGAAAGACACCATTTGCATGCCCGGATATTTTTCGCCGATGACGCCGCACTCCAGGCCAGCGTGCATGGCGATAAGCTTGGCCGGGGTGCCGAAGAGTTTCTTGTGCACTTCCTGGAGCTGGTGCACGATGTCGCTGTCGGGCTCCGGCTTCCAGCCGGGATATTTTCCTGTATGCTCCACTTCGAAGCCTGCGAGCCCGCATACCGTCGCAACCATGCGGGCGGCGGCCAGCATGCTGCTCTCGATCGCACTCCTCTGACTGGTCACAATCTCCACCATATCGCCTTTGGTATTGACGACCGCCAGATTCGTGGAGGTCTGGACCAGGCCAGCAACGTCGGGACTCATAGCCAGAACACCATGAGGCAAGCTCGCGAGGAGCGCCACTGCCCGCCCCGCGTCAGCCGCATCCAAGACCTTGCGCGGTCGTTCGGCCTTCTCGACCGTAATCTGCAGACCGGAATCGAATCCTCCCAAGTCCGCCTTGTATCCAGCCTCGGTCGTGGCGACCAGCAATTTCAATTCACTCTCCCGAGAGGGCTCCAGAAGCACCAGGGCCATAGCTTCTCGCGGAATCGCATTCTGCGCACTCCCACCGTTGATCTCGGCGATTTCGATCTTCAGGCGATCCATCAAAACCTGCAACACCCCACCCAGGACTCGCAGCGCATTGCCGCGGCCCTGATGGATATCGACTCCGGAGTGGCCGCCTTTCAATCCTGACAGTTTGATACGCCAGGCTGACCCTGCGCCTGCTGGACGAAGGCTGATTTTTCGCCGAGCAGTCGTTTTGACGCCGCCGGAACAGCCGATACAGAGCGTGCCTTCCTCTTCGTTGTCAAGGTTGAGAAAATATTTTGCCTTCAGCAAGCCACCCGGAAAAGCCGCAGCTCCGGTGAGTCCGGATTCCTCGTCAATCGTAAAAACGAATTCCAGGGGACCATGAGCGATGTCATCGCTCTCCATCGCGGCAAGTGCGGCAGCCACTCCGACTCCGTTGTCAGAACCCAAGGTCGTGCCCTCTGCCTTCAGCCAGTCGCCGTCTCTTAGCACTTTGATAGGATCAACATCGAAGTCGTGAACGGTTCCCTCGTTCTTTTCGCACACCATGTCGAGGTGGCCCTGTAGGAGCGCCATCGGCGCTTGCTCACGTCCCGGTCGCGCAGGCTTCCGGATCACGAGATTGCCAACATCGTCTTGCACGGACTCCAGACCCAGCTTTGTGGCGAGCGCAAGTACGTAATCGCGCGCCGCAGCCTCTTTCGTGGAGGGGCGAGGAATGGCGGCTAATCGATCGAAATGCTTCCATACCGGTTCAGGTTGCAGGTGCGCCAGCGCAGGTATCATGGCATGCTCCGTGAGGACTGGGGATTCACTAGCCATCGTACAGCGCAGACTCGGCAATCCCAAGTCGCAGAATGGAAGATGATTCTGGACGGCTTGAGATGAAGCCCACGCGTGGCGGCTTCGACACGTGCGCCTGTTCTGATTTCGTAACAGAAATGAACGCCGCCCCTGAGTGCCCTCATTTTCATGAGATGCTTCTGCAAAGGAGCACGAATGTCCGCGAACTCTGGTGTTAGCCGGAAAGCATACAGCTCTCCCCGCATCAAGAAGCTGACCCCGGAAGACGCCAAAGCAGCATTGTCTGATCGCGATGCAAATTCCTCAGCTCGCGTCGACGGACAAATGCCCGGTTCGGAACCGATATTTGCCGAGTTTTTTTATAGTTCGAATGCCGGGCTTGCCATCTTCGATGAGCAAATGCGCTATCGGGCGGTAAATTCTCGGCTCGCGGCGATTAACGGCATACCTGTCGAATCGCATTTGGGAAAGACTCTGCGAGAGGTACTTGGCGACATCGCGTTGCAGGTGGAGCCCGCTATGCAGCAGGTAATGACCACGGGCCGACCGGTTCTCAGCTTGGAACTCGCAGGATCATTGCCGACGGATGCCAAAAGGCGACGCCGGGTAGACACCTTGTTTCCCATGAAGGATGCCAATGGACGTGTAGAACGGGTCGGTGCGGTCGTTGTGGAGCTTTGCCCAGACACGACATGCGAGGCAGCGAGTACGATTCCTGAAGCTGAATGGTTGCCCGGCAGCGCAAACGAAATGCTGCGATCATGGAAGGACATCTCCAATTATGTTGGAGCTTGCGTAAAAACGGTTCAGCGTTGGGAAGAAAATTACAATTTTCCGATTCGGCGTTTAGAACGAAGCAAGGGCGCCTCGGTATTTGCCTTGAAGGCCGAGGTAGATAGCTGGATACTGACGCGAATCCATCAGGCGCGTGCTTGCTGATTGCTTCTAAAACAAACTCCGTTGCAGAGCTCGGTCTCAGGTAAAAACCCGATTACCTTAAGCGTTCCTTGTCGCTTCTTTACGTTTCCCCGTCCCATCAACGTCGGTTACCTTCCGTTAACGGCTGTTGCTGGTCCGGCCGCTCATGTGGGTGGGCGGCGTCAGACAAGTGCCGCTGAGCACGACGAATGGGGAGGGAAAACAGGCGTTCGAAACGCCAAACTGATCTTCGGAGCCAGCGCGCTTCTGATTCTGGGATTAGCATTTTCAGTAATTGAGCCGGGCCGACACGAAAGCATACCCCACCCGCGGGAACAAGTATGAATGGCCAGCGAGAACGGAAGCCGAGGCTCCGTTTCTCGAAGTCAAGTCGGTTGTGCCGCACGGCGACCTGTACGAACTCAAAAGCTCCGCCGGACCGGCTCGTACGGTCATATTAAATGGGGAACACGTACCCATTTGTGTTTGAGAATTCGAGCTTCCGGTACTTCGTGGACCCGCTGCATGATGGGATCACCATTTTAATGCCCCCGGTCCAGAACGAGTATGGAGGAGTCAACCCCAAGCAATTGGCGATAAGCAGGGGAAATTAGCGGAGGAGGACATGATCTTATCAGACCCACTCACGATTACGGGAGTCTTCACGCTGGGTGCAGCGGCCGGCTCAATCATCGACTACGCCAGACACAGGAGCTTGATCAACGAATACCGCAAGGCACTTCACTTGTCGGCCGTGAATTTGAGCCAAAAGGAACTGTACGACCAACAGAATTGCTACAGATTACCCGTTGCATTGCCCGTCTCGGTCCGCAGAGGATCTGGAGTTTTATTGCCCTGCACCACGATAAATATAAGCAAAAGCGGAATGGCCGTCAGTGGTGCCTGCTCCCTTGACGCCGGAGAACGCCTCAAAATCGTCTTTACGATTCCCGACAGCGATCTCCTGGTGAGTGCTGAAGGAACTGTCGTTTGGGATGACAAACATTGCAAGGCTGGGATTCGCTTCGAGTGTACGAGTTCTTTTGCGAAGGAACGGTTTTTCGACTGGATCCGGGATCAATTCTTCGCCCGGTTCGATGGTATGAACGCCGAACTCTCTCACGTGCCTGAAGCTTGAAGTGATTGACCAATTTATCGAGAAGGATTTTAGTGCATCATGCCGATAGGACTTGCCCTTCTGGTGTCCGCTGATCCTGTCACGATTCAGCAGTTCTCCCGCGCATTACAGGAGTTGTCCATTTTGTCTGATGTTTGTCAAGAAGTGCCGGCGGCGGTTGGTCTATTGAACCGCCAAAAATTCGATGCCGTTATCGTAGACCTCCAGATAGGCGAACAGTCAGGAATGGTTTTGGAGGAGGCACGTCTCTCTCCCGCGAACCGAACAGCGGTGACGTTTGCCATCAGCGGCAGTGATGCGGAGGCCATCGCTTTCCGGAAGAAGTCAGGATTTGTTTTTGAGAGGCCTCTTTCCACGCAGTCAATCCATAAAACCCTCAAGCCTGCGTACGGACTGATTTTGCGAGAACGACGGCGGTATTTTCGTTGTCCCCTCTCAGTCCCGGTGGTCATCCTACGGCGCGGCCAGCCGGAAGTTCGTTGTAACAGCGTAAATGTTAGCGAAGGGGGTATGGCCCTGAACACCTTGACTCCCCTCCATCCCGAAGAAAAAGTGCAGGTGCAGTTCACTTTGCCCGGTCTGGATGCTCCATTCAAACCAGAATTGACGATCTGCTGGTGGAAAGCGGGCCAAGTCGGGGTCCGCTTCGTGGCACTTTCGCAAGAACAAGAATCTGCGCTCCAGGGCTGGCTCTCGCGAAAGCTGGAAGAGATGCTTCCTGAATTCGTTGCTGGGAAATTCCGGAGGACGGAGGTTTGCTCCCCCGCGACCAATCAGGATAGAGATCTGCGGAAGGAAGTTCGTTGTCCCTACTGCGTCGGCGCTTACACTTTCTTTCCGATGCAGGTCCTTTCGAATGGGCGGTTGATTTGCGAGAAGTGCGGCCACATTGTCTTCCCAGATGACACGGCCTTCCGATGTCCGTGCACGAAATGTATCGAGATTGCTTTTTCTGCCAGGATTCATAAGTATGAATAGATCGTCATCGGTATTACGCCCATCGCACCGGGATGCCTCTGACTAAGGCTGCGATGCGCCGGGCAAACGCATGATGTTGATGAACGCTGAAGGCCGAACTGATCGCAAGGAACCGCGGCGGCGACCACCTTGAAAAATGGCGGAAGCGAGTAGGAGTCGAACTATCTAGGGTGTTGATAACACGTAAGTTATTGATTCTAGCCAGGAACTGCCCCTACGGCTAAAAAGCCCCCATCGGCCGATCCATTGTAGGTATATGGTACCAAAAATTCTTTTCGCTGTTGGATTCCCACGGACTCCTGTCGCGACCCAGTATTCCATAGATTTCGCCGATGGATCGAGAAAAAATCTCGGCCTCGTTTTGCCGAACCCAACACTCTGCTTTTGGCTCAGCGGTTCGATGCAAGGATGTGATGTCTGTCCCCTCCGCTGAAATACGCCGTTGGCGTTGTTCCCAATGTTTTCCTGAACATAGAAATAAACGCACTCGGCGTACTGTAGCCTGATTCCAGCGCGGCGTGTGTGACCTTCGCTCCTTCCGCCAATAGGCGCATCGCTTGCATGAGACGAAGTTGCTGCCGCCACTTGCCGACAGTCAGGCCCACGTCTTCTTGAAACAGTCTCTCCACTGTCCTCTTGCTCGCACCCGCTAGTTTGCTGAGGCGCGCGACTGTCCGACGGTCGCTCGGGTCTGCCGAGAGCAGGTCGGCAACCCGGAGCGCTCTCGGATCGGACGGAGTAGGAAGCTGCAAAGGAACCATCTGGATTGCTTCTAGCTGGTCGGTGATCACGTCTATCAAGTGACGCTGGGCCTGAACCGTCTTCTTCAGGTAGGTGAGGGCGCATGCATGGAGTATGAGTTCCTTAAGCAGCGGCGACACATTTACCACGCAACAGCCCCGCCGCAGAGTCCTCGCCAACCACAGCCTGAGGTACAGGGTTCGCATCGCTACTCTGCCTGACATTGTGATTGTGTGTGGAACCGCCGCCGGTATCCAAGCCGCGCGGTGGGTCGGCACGACCCATGTGGCGGCGCTGGTGCGTACCGTCATCACTCCGCGGGAAGCATAGACGAGTTGGTCACGATCGTGAAAATGGGAGGGGATCACGTACCCTGCGGGGTAGTCGTGCGTAAGGGTCGTGATCTGGGAGCGACTATCTCCCGCGGGGGCGAAAACGGCGCTCTGACGCTTTTGAGATATTTATTGTCACAATATCGGAAGTGCGCAAAGCTGGCAACGGCTAAACTCAGCCCGTCTGGTATTGACCACGAAGGGAGCGCATGAATCTTGCTCATGCGGCGGATCCACATCGGCGACACGATTGTTCCGGTTGATCCGGACACGTTTGCTGTGCGGCTTGAGGCCGCGGGGTTCAAGGTCTTGGAAGTTGAAAAGAACTCTGACGCATTCCGGTTCCACGGACGGAAACCGGCAGCACGGTTGTAGCGCAAGAACTAGTGGTGATGGTGTCGAAGGCATCCTCGCTGCGACGAGCCGACTCCTCAATGATCTCGTATCCGTACATATCGCGTTCGGACAAGAGTTTCAGAATCAAGAGTGTCATTTAGGGCCGGCGGCCCGCGAAGGGCTTTGAACTGATTGCGCGTGCCGGTCAAGATGGATGGGGTCTACGTCATCGCTGGCATTGCGCCTACGAATTCGGTAGGGCTCCGCTCAGCCTCCCGGATGACGCGAGCTCCGAATTGCCGTCCACGCCGCACCACTCCTAAGACGCGCTGCTTTGCTGTGCGACGCGCATGGCCCGCGGTGTCTGCCCTGTAAACGCTTTGTCGTCGTAACTATTTTGTTTGCAACATCGATTTTTGACGACATCAAAAAGTCACAGACTCTGAGCGTGGCGAAGAATTTTTGCTGTTAAATGATGGTGCCGGACGCGAGCTCACGCAGCTTGTAGCGCAGCAATTTTCCGGCCGCGGTCTTAGGCAGTTTGTCCAGGAATTCGATATGTCGCGGGTACTTGTATGGCGTGATCCGATGTCTGACGAACTCCTGGAGTTCGCGCGCGAGATCAGGAGTAGCTGCGATGCCTTCCCGAAGCACGACGAACGCTTTGGGAGTGTGCAGTTGCGTATCTTCTCGATATGCAACCACCGCCGCTTCCAGGACGCACTCATGTTCAACCAGCGCACTTTCGACCTCAGCCGGCGAGACCCATTGACCGGAAACCCGAAACATATCGTCGGAACGGCCTGCATACCAGTAGTAGCCGTCCTTATCTTTCCAATATTTGTCGCCGGTGAAGAACCATTTCCCACGCATGCGCTCAGCCGTTAGCTGTCGGCGGTTCCAATAACAGGGGGCGATACTGTCTCCCGCCACAAGGAGATCTCCCATGGTGCCTGGTGGAACTTCGCGATCGTCCAAATCAACGATGCGCAGTTTGTAACCCGGAACCGCGCTCCCCGTGCTGCCAGGCTTGACGTTGCCAGGCCGCGCGGACAAATACATATGAAGCACCTCAGTGGAACCGATACCGTCCAGAATCTCTACGCCAAATTTGCGCCGCCACCTGCGGAACATTTCAGCCGGAAGTGGTTCCGCTGCGGAGACCGCGAGTCGCACACTGTCCAAGCGGTACGATTCTCTCTCGACTTCTTGGAGCATGTGGGCATACAACGTTGGAACAGAGAAGAAAAGCGTCGGCCGGGCGGTCTGAGCAATTCCTAATACCGCTTTGGCTTGCGCCTTGCCCGAAAATAAGACCGTGCTCGCCCCCGCATAGAAGGGAAACATAAGTCCATTCCCCAGTCCGTAGGCATGGAAGAGTTTGGACGACGAGAAGGTTATGTCATCGGGGCCGATGCCCAAGACTCCGACGGCATAATTCCTGCAGCAGCAGATCCAGTCATAGTGCATGTGTACCGCTGCCTTCGGGCGCCCGGTGCTGCCCGAAGTCCACAACCAGAACGCAACGTCCTCCTCGCTTGTCTTTGCGGCATCCAGTTCGGGCGAATTCTGGGCGAGCCACTCATCCCAATGCAGGCACCCGGACTGAGGTTCGCCAACGACGATGACATGCCGGAGAAAGCGTTGCCCGCTCAGCGCTGGAGCAACTTCGCTAAAGACTGTCGAGTGAACTATGAGTATTCGAGCCTTACTTTCGCGGAGGAAGTAGTCGTAATCGGCTGTTCGTGCAACCGGAATCGTCGGCACGGCCACAGCGCCGATTTTCATCACGCCGAAATATGCAACAGCGAACTCGGCGGAGTCGGGCAGAATTAACAATACCCGTTGCTCCTCTTGCAAACCCAATCTCAACAGGCCATTCCCAGTGCGATTTACGTCCGCAGCCAAATCTCCGTAGGTGCGCACCGAATCGCCGCATCGAACAGCCACTTTCTGAGCGCGGCCTTCTCTGATGTGACGGTCCAGAAACTGATCGGTGAGGTTAAAGAAAATCGGATCTCCTGGCGTCTCTCTCATAGTCGCGATCTTCTGCTAATCATTCAGTCCCAAGGGGTGTGTCTTGAGACCTGTGATGGTTCCTTACGAGTCGGCCTGGCTCCAGTCAACTTCCGAGTTGTCATCCGACCGATGGCACGATCCATCTGTTGATGGACTACTTTGATCTCCAGTGCGTTCGTTTGTCGTGAACTTTAGGAGCTTACGTCCTACGCCAAGGTGAAAATTACCACGGCTCGGGACCGTGGTTGCCGAAAACGCCGCCCGTTGGCCCATCGTCGGAAGCAGCGCCAGGCGAACAGGCGTGGCCCCTGTCCTCGACCGTTCGCGCTCCGCGAAACTAGATCATCTCTGTTGCCGTGAACCCTGGATCGGCTGGATGTATAGCCCTTTGGTGAAGCCAGTTCTTGCTAATTCTGAAACTGACCTGACCGAGATATTCCAAGCATTCGAATGCAGAGCCCACATCCGCAGAGTTCAAGTACGGCCAGGAGAACAGCGGTAATCGTAAACGGAATTCTCCACTCTGTGGCAGCCATCCGAAAGACGTTGTCAGACCCGTTGCTTAGGAAATGCTCGAAACCGCCTGCGCTAAACCCTACGGCCAAAGGAATAAAAATCAGAACCCTCGCAAGCCCCGGATAATCCGTCCAGAGCAAGAACAATCCCACAAGCGGGACCACATTGATCGCGATAGCCGCCGACAGAACCTGTTGGCCGGTGATTCCAGGCGGAATCTTCGCCAGCACGAACAGATGCCAAACAACGATCACGGCGTGCGCAAGCACTGCCAGCGTTGCATAAACAGCAAGCTTTTTCATAAAGCCCTCCTTCTCGGCAGTCAATATGGTTGCTCCTCCTTGCGCCTCATGCATCGCAATACAAAGGTATACATATAGCTTTCAGGGCTTTACCATAGCACGACCATATCTCAGCCGGTGACGGAGGAGTGCGCGAATGATTAAAGGGGTTCCCACAACGGCGGGCGAGAACCAATAAGTTAGGTGGGGTAACCGGCTCAGACCGGGTAAGCTCTCTCCCTCCTCAATGCAGAAGGCAGTGAGCATAGCAATGAAGGAACAACCCATAGAAATGATGTGTGTGCCGACCCAGGTCTGCCAGGTCCGTCCAGAATTCGAAACCAGCCAGTCCGGGTCGTGAGAGGACTGTTTCTCGACAGTTACACAGTGACCTGTGCAGTCGGAGGAAGTTGTTGGTCTGCTTTCTGCTGATGGCCGTCAGTCAGTGGAGTCGCCCTCCCCAATGGCTGGCTGCGCTCCGTTAATTTGCCAAGCGCCTGCTTTCTCTTGCCACTTCGGACGTTCACGCCCATCACGAGGAGCCACAGGAACACCGATGCTTCCCCGAGGAGGCCGGAGGCCAGATTGTAGGGGGACAGATAGTTTGCGAGCGGGTTTGACAGATAGGTCAGCCAACCCAAACCGCCAATCACCATGAGCCCGCCCAGAATTCGAGGCAGGAAGCTCGACCTGAAGATGAGGTAGCCGATCAGGAGACAATAGAATCCGGCAAATACAATGGCGATGTTTACGCCCTGAGGCTGCAATCGAAGTGCCTCGAAGCTGAGTCCCACGAGGCTGAAGAACGCCGCGAGCAAGGAGAGGCCCCTGTTCACCGGCTTAAAGATGTCATAGACGAGCAGCGTCACAACGACCATGACCGCGACCGCGATGAGGCCCCCTGCGATATTCAACCTGCCGTGAACGAAGAGCTCGGTGAATGCTGCCGTCACTACGCTGAGCAAATAAAGGGCACCGGCAATACGGGCCTTATAGCGCGGCGACACTTCTGCAATCCGTTTCATCATTACTGCTGCGCTCATACTGTTTCCTCCTCATGCGAGTGATTGAACCCACCGCGATGCGAACGAGATCGGTTCATAGTAGCGGCGGAGCCGAACCGGTGCGGTGATAGGCGGCGACTTTCATGCTGCGTTGGCCTGCTCCTTCCATCGTTGAACGTTCACGCCCATCACCAGGAGCCATAGCATCAGAGATAGTTCCGCGAGAAAGCCGAGGACCAGAATGTAGGGAGACAGATAGTCTGCGAGCGGCGGTGACAGAAAGGTCAGCCAACCCAAGCCCGCGATTGCCATCGGCGCGCCCAGAATTCGAGGCAGGAAGGCCGACCTGAAGATGAAGTACCCGATCAGGAGGCAATAGACTCCGAAGAATACCACGCAGATGTTGCCGGCCTGAGTATTCAGTTCGAAGAACATCAGCGCCAGGGCCCGCAACTGTTCCACCTTGAATGCGCTCAAGTACTGGTTGCCTCCCAAGATGACCAAGGGAGCGAGTTGGAAGAGGCTACCGAAAGCCAGAATCGCGCATCCCACGAGGCTGAAGAACGCAGCGAGCAAAGAGAGGCTCCGGTTCACAGGCTTAAACAGGTCATAGAACAGAGCCGTCACCGCGATATAGCACGCGGTCGCGATGAGGCCGGTTGCTAAACCCAACCGAAATAACGGCCGGTGCGCCAGGATGTTGTTCGCTGTAGCCGCGGCGTCGCCAGATACAACGAGCCCTCTCATGAAGAACTCGGCGAATGCTGCGGTCAGAAAGTAAACCAAATAAACGACACCGGCAATCCTGGCCCTGGGATGCGGCGACACTCGATTCATGCCCATCGATGATCGGGCAATTTGAAGAAGAAGAATGGTCAATCCTGCACAGTGACGTCGGAGAGCTGGCAAATATCGCCATCTCACTCACAATGCCAGGTATCGGTTCATCACTGGTCGGTTGGTCGGCCACACGGAGGTGATCTTATGCCGGTTTTGGCGATTGGTCGGAAATGTCTTCCGAATTGCTTGTGACACGACCAGCATCCGTGACCTGCTACTCCCGTCGTGAGTTAGGCGTTCGGCCTTTGGCTCCTCTCGTCCCCTAAAAATGTCTGTAACATCCTTCGATCTGCAGCGTACTGCTTTTATGGATGCCAAGAGGAACATGGCGAAAGAACGTCAGCCCCGCGAGGGCGGAACCAGGCAGATGGAGGAGATGGACTTGGAGAGCGTAATCGAGTGCGCACGGGGTCACGATGGGGAGGCCCTGGGGGAGCTCTATCGCCGTTATGTCCGGCGCGTATTCGGACTGTGCCGTTACATGCTGGAGTCACGGGAGAGCGCAGAAGATGCCACCAGCGAAGTCTTCCTCAAGCTGCAGCGCTCCATCGAGAGCTACGACCGTTCGATACCGTTCCCCAGGTGGCTGCTACGGGTAGCTGGCAACCAATGCATTGACGCTTTGCGGCGCCGGCAGCGGGGGCGGCGGGCGATTGTGGAGGTTGAAGACGGAGCCGCGGTCATCGAGGCGCCCAGTTCGGAGCCCTCACCGCTGGGTGCTGTCATCAGCAAGGAAGAGAGGGCGAAGGTGCGGGACACCATCGCACGCCTGCCGGACAACTATCGCGTGCCGCTGGTCCTGCGCTATTACAGCGAACTGAGCTATGACGAAATCGCGCAGCAGTTGGACCTGGAAAGGAACTACGTGGCGGCGCTGATATTTCGGGCAAAGCAGGAGCTGCGCCGGCGGCTGCCCCATAGGAGCACGTGATCATGCAATGCTATTCGGAACAGACCTGCGCCCTAGCCGTGGACGGCGAACTGGCGGCGGATGAGGCGCAGCGCCTGCGAGACCACCTAACCACGTGCCAGCGCTGCCGGGCGCTAGTGGACGCATTGCGCGCTGAGAACCGCGTACTGAGCGAAAGTCTCAACGAGCTTCCGGAAGAAGCAGCCAGCCCGGCGGGCTTCTCTCCTCGGCGCTGGTCCTGGGGGTGGGGCGACCTGGCGATCCTGGCCGCGGTGCTGGCGCTAGGTTCGATCATTTTCGGTTGGTTCAATGAGCTGGATATTCCGGCAGCGCTGGAATGGTTCAATCCCTTCAGCGTAAGCGGCCGCACGAACCTGATCTTCCACTTTTTTTACTACTTTGGACACGGAGGTACTGCCATGCTAGCCGATTATGCTGCTGTCGTGGGCTGGATTTGTTTGCTGTTGCTGTTGGGCGGCAGCGCACTGCTACTTGGACGCCGAGGGCGGCCACACTACCCTGGCCTGCGCCTGCTGATCGTGTTGCTTGCGTTGTCGTTGCCCAGCTTTGCCCTGGAACGGCGTCACGGTGACTTCGTCACCGTGGCGGCGAACGAGACTGTGGACGACACTCTTTTAGCCGCCGCTAACATGGTGCGCGTGGATGGCGTGGTCAATGGAGATTTGCTGACTTTTGGCCGGACCGTGGAGGTGCGCGGCACGGTGAAGGGCGACCTAATCAGTTTCGCCCAGAGGACCGAGGTCAGCGGAACCGTGGAAGGCCACATCTACACCGTTTCCCACACGCTCGACTTGGAAGGGCAATTGGGCCACAGCCTCTACGGCTTGTTGCAATCCTTGCAAATTGATGACCGTGGCCGCGTGGGTGACGGTATCGTGGTTGCCGTCGGCGACGTCAGCCTCGAGGGCGAGGTGAAGCGCAGTGTGGACATCTTGACCAGTGGCAGAGCCGATGTAAGCGGCAGTATCGGCCGCGATCTGACGATGGTTGGAAGTAGCCTATTGCTGACGAACACGGCCCGGGTCGGCGGCAACCTGAGCGCTCGCGTGCGCCAGCTGAAGGAGGTGCACATCGCCGACGGCGCGACCATTGGGGGCACACGTGACATTCAGGTGACGGTGAGGGAGAGCCACTTCACGCGCCCCAGATTCTACTTTCACCAAGCTGTCTGGTTGGCTGGCGCCATACTGATGGGATGGCTCGGCATGCTTCTGTTTCCCGGCTTCTTCCAGGCCACGACTCAGCTGGTGGGCTCGGGCTGGCACAGTCTGGGACTGGGGGTTGGGATCCTGGTGGGCGTGCCGGTGGCCATCGTCGTCATAGCCATAACGCTGGTTGGCTTCCCGCTCTCGCTAATGTTGCTCGCGCTGTATTTGGCTGCGATCTACCTGGCGAAAATTTGGGTTGGAGCCTTCCTGGGGCGAATACTTCTGAAGCCATCCGGAGCCACGAAGGGCGATTGGTTGCTGGGACTCCTGATTGGCCTGTTGCTCCTCACCATCGTTGGGTTCATCCCGTATCTTGGCGGGCTGCTCCGCCTGGGTGTGGTTTGCCTGGGTTTGGGAGCGTTTGCCTGTCAGCTTTATCGGGCTTCCCGACCGGTAATGTAGTCGGCCATGCAGAATCAATGCCTTCGGGCAGATCGGTAACGGCTTGTGTGAATTCATGGCTTGCGCCCGAATCACGTTAGAAGTGCTTTAGGAAGGGAACGGCAAACCGGAATACCGCTATGAACGCATTACTCGCATGACCCGTATTCCTGTTGCAGCTTGGTGAAGCTACGTCAGGGACAGTGTTGCCGCAAGGCACGGAGGGCGCCACAGTCTAAGTCTAAGCCGCCGGTCCCCAAACTCCCGCTGGCTAAGACTTTATGCGCTGAATGAAAAAAACGTGCTACGCATGATGACCCGGAAAATCTGCTTGACAGCCCCGAACGCCACCGCTAATGTTAACCCAGTGTTACATTACCAGTATGTCTATCATATAAATAGTCATTAAGCCCTGATTGTCAACTCCTTGATTCCTCCCTCCAGTTGACAGTCAGCAAATCGTCTGCCAGGAGCCTCGCAACAAATGGGAAAGCTAATCTTAGTGCGTCACGGGAAAACCGTGCTTAACTCGCTGGATGGCGCAGAGAGACTGCGCGGTTGGATGGATGTACCTCTCGACGAACAGGGTTTGCGGGAAGCCGAGGAGACGGCTCAAAGGCTGGCTCTATATCCGGTGGCGCATATCTACTCCTCCGACCTTTACCGGGCGCGGCAGACCGCCAACGCCGTAGTGAAAGCAACTCTAGCGCCAATCCTGCATACTTCCGGTCTGCGCCCATGGAATGTGGGAACGTTGGCGGGGCAGCGCGTGAAGGACATTCTGCCAATCCTCCAACAGCTCGAACTTGATCCGTCACTGCCCGCACCCGAAGGCGAGTCCTTCCTTCAATTCTGTGACCGATATTCGCGGAAGCTCGAAGAACTACTCGACATCGCAAACCGCTCTAAGGCGTACATCGTAGCCGTAACTCACGTGCGCAATCTTCTGGCCGCCTCAACTCTTCTTCACGGCGGGGACAAAAGCCACATACCAGTTAGCGGCGGTCCTAAGACAGGTTCCCTGGTTTGGGTGGAAAAGAACGGCAAGGGATGGAATCTGCGTGTGGATGAAGCTCCGGAGCCTGTCCAAGCGATGGGAAGGAAAGGCAAAGGTGCGCCTCCTTCTATCACGGGCTCCAGACGAGTCCCAACCATTCTGCTACGGCCGGATTAGAAAACTCGTTCGCGAGAAATTATTATCACGTTTTTATCACAGCAACGCGGTTTCAACCTCAGGTCTCACTATGAGATCGCATGGACGATAGATCTAACCAATTGAAAATGAATGGCGGAAGCGAGTGGGGGTCGAACCCACCGGTGACAGGATTGCCTGCCGCCCGCCGGTTTTGAAGACCGGGACGATCACCGGACCGCATGCGCTTCCATATCCCGCGCCCACAGCTGGTGATTCGGCCGTGGGACGGGCTTAGTTCCTATTTCGGCTGGGGCACGATCCTCAGATACGGCTTGGGGGACTTCCAGCCGCCTGGATATTCTCGCTGCGCTTCCTCGTTCGACACCGAAGGCAAAATGATTACCTCGTCTCCCTGCTTCCAGTTCACCGGTGTGGCAACTTTGTGTTTTGCCGTGAGCTGCATCGAATCAATGACTCGGAGGATTTCGTCGAAGTTGCGGCCTGTGCTCATCGGGTAACTGAGCTGGAGTTTGATCTTCTTATCGGGGCCGACCACGAAAACGGTACGAACGGTAGCGTTGTCCGCCGCGGTGCGTCCTTCGGAAGTGTTCCCACTCGCAGCCGGCAACATGCCGTAGAGCTTCGCAATTTTGAGCTCAGGGTCGCCAATCATCGGATAGTTCACCTTCGCCCCCTGGGTCTCTTCAATGTCGGCCGCCCACTTGCCGTGGCTGCTGACGGGATCGACGCTCAGGCCGATGATCTTCGTGTTGCGCTTGGCGAATTCCGGTTGCAGCCGCGCCATATACCCCAGTTCGGTCGTGCACACCGGCGTGAAGTCTTTCGGATGTGAAAACAAAATCGCCCATCCGTCGCCGATCCATTGATGAAAATGAATTGTGCCCTGCGTGGTTTCCGCAGTGAAATCCGGTGCAGTGTCGTTGATGCGGGGAATGCTGTTGGTTTCAGTTAACATCTCTGTACTCATCTTTTTCTCCTCGCGATTCTATTTCGCTTCTGTAAAAACCAGTTGCGCTGATACCTCAGATGAAATATTGGATGAAAAGCGAAACCCACCCGCTTCATCGGGTGGGTTTGAAAGAAAGTGCCGACTTCCTACCCACGCGAGGTTTGACACATGCAACAGCATGTGACGCCGACGTGGGAGGGATAAGACATGTAGCAAGAATAAAAGTGCGGCCTTCCGCTGTCAACTGAGAGCTTATCGGAGGGCTCGTTGTGCTCGAGTTTTTCCTGCATCGTGGGGCAACCGCCGGCATCTGAAGTGTTGCGCGTTTTTGCAAGCTTCTGAAATCAGATTTTCCTCCAGAGGATCCGGTTCGTGACTCTACCTTCTCGACGACTGCGAATGGCGCAATGGGACGTTTTCTCTTCCCGCCCGCTTGAGGGCAATTCATTGGCAGTATTTCTTGATGGCCGCGGTTTGACGGATGCCGAAATGCAATCGATCGCCAAAGAAATGAACCTCTCGGAAACCACGTTCATCCTGCCGCGCGATGTCGCCACCGAACGCGAACACGGGGTTCGTGTACGCATTTTCACGGTGCAGGAAGAGTTGCCGTTCGCAGGCCATCCCACACTCGGCACCGCGTTTGCTCTTCGTAGCCAAACGAAAGCGGAAGAAGTGGTACTGGAATTAAACGTGGGAAAAGTGCCCGTGCAGTTCGAGCAGAATAGTGGGCAGCCTGCGTTCGGCGAGATGACGCAGATCGATCCTACCTTCGTGGCGCAACATGATCGCGAAGCGGTGGCTCGAGCCACCGGATTGCGCGCGCAAGATTTCGACGATTCGTTGCCCATAGAAACCGTTTCGACTGGGGTTCCGTTCGTGGTCACGCCGCTCCAGTCGCTGGCCGTTATCCAGAATCTGCAGATTGACCTCCGCCGAGCGGCGGAGTACCTCGAGAAAACAAGTGGCAGGTTTTTTTATTTTGTCTGTCGGGAGACCGTAGATCGCGATGCGCGCCTGCACGCCCGCATGCTCTTCTACAGCGGAGAAGACCCCGCGACCGGTTCAGCGGCTGGTTGTTCCGTGGCCTGGATGGTGGCACATGGGGTCGCCAAGCCCGATGAACGTGTCCTCATTGAACAGGGTGTCGAAATGAAGCGCCCCAGCCGGATCTTCGTTCGCGCTTCGAAGCGCGATAACCGTGTAGTTAACGTACGCGTCGGTGGGCAATCGGTTGAGATCATGCGCGGCGAAGTTTTCCTTTGACCGAAGGCGTGCAATCATCGAAGAATCGTAGCTTTCACAACGTCGTAAGAATATCAATGGCCTGACTATGCCATTTGCTTCCACGATACTTTACAGTGCCCTTAACTAGCCTTTAGCATCAGGTCGCTCTTTTATCCTTCGCGAACAGAGAAACCTCCGTCAGCTCCGGCTCGAAACCGGCGTTCTCGGTTACAGGCGGTGAATGAAACCCAAGCGCATGATCCTGAGTGTTGACGATAACGAACAGTCTCTTTCCCATCGCAAAATAATGCTCGAAACCCGAGGCTATCGGGTTGCCAGTTATCCCCGCGGCGAAGAGGCCCTGGAACGCTTTAAACAAGGCGGCATCGATCTGGTCGTAACTGACATGGCGATGCCGGGAATGGATGGCCCGCAGTTGATCGCTGCGATCAAGGGCCTATCTCCTCACGTCCCGGCCATCCTCATTTCGAGCAAGGTTCGCGTGTACGACCACAATTCCCAAGCGGACGTTTTCCTTGCGCGAGGAATGTACGCGCCGGCTGACCTGCTCGAGCGCATCCGCTTGCTTCTGGTGCGCAAGCGCGGACCGAAGACCTTGAAGCACCGCTCCGCCCCGCTGCCGCGATCAGCCGAGGTTGCCTGAAAGTTCCCGTTGCTCGTGGAGACCCACACTGCTCACGGCCAACCTCAGGATCATGCGATGTACGATCAGTCATGTAAGATCATGCATGGAAGATCATGGCTGGCATGAGCGTATTTATTGAAGCGATTGATTTACAAAAAACTTATCGGGTGGGAAAGATCGATGTGCCCGCGCTTCGCGGTGTTTCCTTCAGTGTGCAGCAGGGAGAATTCGTAACCGTGGTTGGGCCCTCTGGCAGCGGAAAATCTACTCTGTTCTACCTGCTCGGCGGCCTCACCCGGGCCGATTCCGGAAAAGTGATCATGGACGGCGATGACTTCTCCGCGCTCTCCGATGCCGAGCGCACGAGCATGCGCAAGCGCAAGATCGGCTTCGTATTCCAGAAATTCAACCTGCTCCCCACGCTTGATGCTCGTTCAAACATCGCCATTGCGCAGGAAATCTCCGGCAATGGTGGCCGCGATCCGGCATTCTTCCAGCGCATTTGCGATCTATTAGGCATCTCCAAGCGCCTCAATCATCGTCCCTCTGAACTTTCTGGCGGTGAGCAGCAGCGCGTAGCGCTGGCTCGCGCACTCGTCAACAAGCCGGCGGTGGTATTGGCTGACGAGCCCACCGGCAACCTGGACACGGAAAACTCGAATGTGGTCTTGAAAATGTTGCGGCAGTCCAATCAGGAATTAGGCCAGACGGTGCTGATGATCACTCATAATCCAGCAGCCGCTGCCTATGGAGACCGCATTATCCACATGCGAGATGGCCGCGTCGTGAAGCCGGAAGATGATCCGCAATGGGCACCCCACTGAATCAGCCTCGAGCTGGTATCAATGCTGGCGCATGCAGCGAAAAGCGATGACGAATGTGTCCGCTCCAATCGATTCCGTTGGCATCCGGACCGCGAACCGGCGCGACCTGCCAGCGCTGATTTCTCTTATCAACAAGGCCTTTGCAATTGAGACATTCCTCGAGGGGACACGCACGGATGAGGAAGGCCCGTCGGCCACCATGCGCGATGGCGATCTTCTGATGGCGGAACGCGATGGGCTAGCAGTGGCCTGCGTCTACGTGGAGTGTTCTACGTGGAGTTGCGAGGCGAACGGGCATATTTTAGAATGCTTGCCGTCGATGCTGCGCAACAAGGCGAGGGGCTGGAAAACTCATGACGATGGCAGCTGAGCGGCACGGCCGCAAGCATGAGTGTAAGCACATGGACGTTAGTGTGTTGAGCCTTCGGCCCCGAACTGTTGCCTTTCTATCTACCTCGGGGGCGCTACGCCAATAGAAAATTACTTGGCCCACCGGCCGAGGACCGTCGTTCCTCCTCTGTTTTAATCCGAAGCACACAGAAGCTGCTGTCCTCGTCGTGGAAAGTGAAGCGCTCGATCACGTCGGAGATTTCTTTCCGAGGCTCTAACCTTACGTATGTACGTAACGTTAGAACCAGTTTCATTTGGAGGCTTCTCTGTGCTCCCCGACCAAGACGAGTCGCACTCGCAATCAATTGTCTTCTTTGACGCGCAAATCCCAAGACAGCTCCCACTGCCACAACCGGTAAGCTCCATCCCGAGCCGGAGCACTCAATGTAATACTCCCGTCGAACAATGACGTGCCTCACTTTGCTTCTCTCTTCCGCGCCTATTTCTCTGGATCGGCGCGACGGTCACAAATCCCTGCCCTCCAAGAGAATCAGCCAGGAAGTGAATCTGCGATTTGGATCTCGCACGCGGGAATTTCGGGTCGCGCAAAATCTTCAGAATTAGCTCAGAGAATGGAAGAAGGCTACCGATAATGCCCGCTGCATCTTCACGAACAGCGGAAACGATGTCTTTGGCAGATTGTGCGACTAACAGTCGCGGACCCAGTTTCGGCCAGAACTGGTGCAACACAATGCGGTAGTGGTCGGCTTGCCCAAGTGCAAACGAACGCTCGATACGAACGGGCCTCCGCGTCCTCGCTTTTCCGCTTTTTTCTGCGATTGTTGAACTATCTCCGCATAAATACTCCCACGTCCCTACGAACCGAGCAATAAACAAGTGTCCCAACTGCAAGAAGGCTTTCTGGCCAGTCCCGAACTGCTGGAATCGAATTGGTTCAACACTAAAGCGTCGTGGCTACCGCTGCCCGGCGAAGACTGCCTGGGCATCGTTCCGATTGGAGAGCGGGGCTAACTGATGTCAATCGCGGACCAAATCGAGAAGATTGGTCGAGCCTTGACCGCTGCGGAGCTATCGAAGCTTCTGGCGGTGTCCAAGGTGACAATCTTCAAGCAAGCAGCAGCCGGACGCATTCCTTCGTTCCGCGTGGGCACTTGCGTTCGATTCGATCCAAGAGCAGCACGAACTGGCTCCGCCGACTCGCAAGTACTAGATAACTAAAGTTCTGGCGGAGAGGGAGGGATT
>Ga0187867_10000497_pt1 | contig 34888 bp, 27 predicted proteins | sample June2016WEW_13_1_FD_132976 | JGI IMG/M metagenome (GOLD analysis project Ga0187867, IMG submission 132976) | Peatland microbial communities from SPRUCE experiment site at the Marcell Experimental Forest, Minnesota, USA - June2016WEW_13_10 | ecosystem: Environmental > Terrestrial > Soil >... | reverse complement strand
GCCGGATTTACCACCAGTGCGCTTGATGGATATGGGCTTCGCAATCATTGGCTCGCTCGCCCGCCACCGTAGGCCTCCTATCCGGTTCTTGTTCATCGGCTCGCGTCTTTGCTCCGCGCTTCTTTCCGGCCCCCCCTCGCGGCGAGTGTGATTTCACCGTTGCGCTTCGCTATCCCTTCACGTCACGTTGTGGAAGGGGACTTGCACCTCCAAGCTGTCAAACATGCTCGGCACACCAAGAAAAGGCAGCGTGTCTGGACGCTGCCTTCAGCCTTCTCCTTCAAATTTCCCTACGGTTCCCGCTCGCATTCTTCAGCTTCGTGGATCGCCGCATCCAGATGCTCGATCGCCTTCGCGCGATGGCCATGGAATTCGCCCTCGGCGTGCTGTAGATGCTCCCGGGCATTCCGCATCGCCTCGATAGCCTCGTGCACCCGCGGGTGTGGAGGTACTGGCGCCGGGGCCGCCGCCGGACTCGCCGGAGCCGCTGCCACTAGGGCTGCTGGCGCTTTCGGTCCCGCCGCCGCCACCGGAAATGTCAAAGTTAACATTAGCGCTGCTGTGATCAGTAGACTCAAGAACCCGATTTTCCTCATGCGTTCCTCCTCGTCCGAACTGCGGCGCGGACGGCGCCTTGGAGATCAATGCCCTCGGACCACGCTTTTCGCGTTCGACGCCCGCGACACCAGCACAGTATATGACGCACCCTCGCAATCTTGCGACCTCTGAGTTGACTCTTAAGGTGCCCGTCTCTGATCAACTTTGCACCCTCCGGCTCCTCAGCCAGAGGATACCTGCCATCAAAATGAATAGCGTAAACAAGGCCAAGTCAAAGCGCTTCATGAAGTGCATCAGCATCCCCCACCGGCTCCCAAAAAAATACCCGACACAGGAGATCACGCTCACCCACAATGCCGCTCCCAATAAATTGAAGACGGCAAATCTTTTCCAGCGCATCCGTAATACTCCCGCCGCTGGCCCCGCGATCACTCGCATTCCAAATAAGAATCGCGCAAATAGAATCGTCCCTGCTCCGTACCGTTCAAACAGTCTCTCTCCTCGATCCACTGTTGCCGCGCCGACGGTGAACAAGTTGCGATAGCGTTCCAGCATCGGGCGTCCCCAACGATGCCCGATTGCAAAACCAGCATTGTCGCCCACCGTGGCCGCCAGCGTTCCCACCACAATGACCCATCCCAATTGAAGATCGCGCTCCGAGTACGCCAGAAAACTCGCCAGCAGCAAGACCGTTTCCCCCGGCACGGGCACGCCCGCATTCTCCAGCAGCAACACACCAGCTAGGGCCCAGTACCCGTAATGCACCAGTACGCCCCGCAGCAGATCGAGAATGTGGTGGGTCATGATGGGAAAATTGCCATCCCGAGAGTGTCTTGCTCATGTGGGACAGCCGCCGCCCTCGGCTGTCTGTGCCGAGCAATGCTCGGCCGTCCTCAACCTCCGCGGGCTTGCTGCGATCTGAGCGAACCGCGCGCTGCGGCGTAGTCTGCCCCGAGTAAGCGCATCACGCCGAAGGAGCCTTTGCGATGCCATAATAGCGCGTTTGGCTCTCTTCCTTGTCAGGCGGGAAGCTTCTCACGCGTCAGGAAATCAATCAGCACCCGGTTGAACTCATCCGGACATTCCTCATAGGGAAGATGCCCAATGTTCGGGAAGATTATCAACTTCGAATTCGGAAAGTATTTCGCCAGCGGCTTTGCCGACGAAGCGTAGACCGCAGGATCTTTCTCTCCCCAAATCAAAAGCGTGGGAATACTTGCGAGTTTCGGCAGAGTCGCCTCGAGTTCGCGCAGGTCCTCGGTCCAGGTGCGCGCGATGCTCAGCGCATGCTCGAACAACCCCGGCTTCGCCAGCGGAGCCTCGTAGCCCGCAAGAGCCTCCGGCGGGATTCGATCGCGGTCGGCATACAGTCGCCGGTGCCAGTAAGGATAGGAGAAACGCGTACGAGCGATTACCAGCCGGAACAATACCCCACCCAGATCGCTGCCGATAAATGGCGCCAGCCTCTGACCGTGTGGCGAATACGGATTCACCGGGGCTACCAGAATCAACCGCCGCACCTTCAGACCAGGATTCGGCGTCAGGCATTCCGCGGCCGCCATCATCGCGACGGCGCCGCCCCGCGAGGTCCCCAGCAGATCGAATGAGGATATTCCAAGCTTCGCGATGAATTGTAGAAGTCGTTTCGCCGTCCCACGCACGGAGTGATCGATCCCGATTGGGCGATCCGAAAACCCTGCTCCCATCATGTCCGGCGCATAAACCGTGGCATAAGGCGCCAAGGCGGGCATCGTGTATCGCCAGGAAAATGAATAGCCCAGCAGCCCATGCACCAGAATCAGCGTCGGCCCGGAACCCGCGCGAAGATACCGCATCCGCGCCCCCTCCAGTTCCATCCAACACTCTTCTACGCCCGGACTATACCCTGGGAAACGCGTGGCGGAAGCTTCCGCCTCTTTCGCTATCACTGCTGGTTCTTCTTTCTTCCCGAACAACTCTTTCCCCATCGCCCGATTCTATTTATCTGAACATCGCCTCGGTTCGCTTCACTTGGGGAGCTTCGGCTCCCCGTTTTTTACTCATACAACTCAGCATTGTCATCCTGCGCGAAACAGGTGGATCGCGAAGCGAACCACCTGCGAAGTCGAAGGATTCCTACCGGCTGATCAGGTCTTAGGTCTTGGGTCCTAGGTGCCAAGCGTTAGGCGTCGGATCTTACGATGCGCAGGCGGCAGGTGCGGGCTTCCTAAGACCGATGACCCAAGTCCTGACTTCTCAAGCCGCCGCCTTCCGCCTCTTCCTCAACAGTTTCTTCAGCACCCGAATCCCTTTATCCACGTGCTTCTCCTCCAGCAAGAACGGAGGCAAGAACCTCACCACCGTATCCTGCGTGCTATTGAACAGCACGCCCTCCGCCAAAGCTTCATCCACTATCGGCCGCGCCGGAATCTCCAGATTGATCCCCTGAATAAATCCTCGTCCCCGCACTTCCTTCGCGACCGCACTCTTCTCGACGATCGTTTTCAACTCCTGCTGCAAATAAGCCCCAACTTTGTTCACGTTGTCCAGCAGTTTCTCATCTTCCACAATCGCCAGAAACTCCAGCGCCACGCGGCAAGCCAGCGGACCACCACCAAATGTCGTCCCGTGCTGTCCCGGCGAAATCGCATTGGCAAATTCTTCCCTCGCGATAAACGCGCCCAGTGGCAACCCAGCCGCAATCGGCTTGGCAATCGCCACAATATCCGGAGTCACACCAAAACTCTGGAACGCAAACATCGTCCCCGTCCGCCCCAGCCCGCATTGAATCTCGTCAAAGATCAGCGCCGCCCGGTGACGGTCCGCCGCCGCCCGGCACTTCTGCAGAAAGTCCACTGAACACTCATAGATCCCGCCTTCGCCAAAAATCGGCTCCAGCACAATCGCACAAGTGTTGTCGTCCACCGCCGCCCGCAACCCTTCCACGTCGTTCTGCGCAACAAACGTTACTTCCTCCAGCAGCGGCTCAAATCCCTTGCGATGCTTGTCCTGCCCGGTCAGCGACAGCGCCCCAAACGTCCGTCCATGATACGACCCCTTCAGCGCCACCAGCCGCGACTTCGCCTCGCCGCCCGCGCGATGTCCTGCCAGCCGCGCCAACTTGATCGATCCTTCAATGGCCTCGGTCCCGCTGTTCGAGAAAAACGCGCGGCTGAGGCCAGAGAGCATGCACAACTTCTCCGCCAGCACTCCCTGATACTCGTGGTAATAAAGGTTGGAGACGTGGATCAGCTTCGCCGCCTGCTCCCGGATCACCTTCACGATCCGCGGATGCGCGTGCCCCAAAGCATTCACGCCCAGCCCCGAAACAAAATCGAGATAGCGCTTGTCCTCAAGGTCGTAAAGAAATACGCCCTTCCCCCGCGTCAACACGATGGGATACCGATTGTAAGTCCCCAGCAAATACCGCCGCTCCAGCTCCGCGATCTGTTGGAAAGTTTTCATAGGAAGTCTTGATTCTACCGGAATACGCGCAGGTCAAGGTGAAATGCAGTTGTGGATTTACTGCTCTAGCGCGTGATTATTTTGGGTCCGAAATCCACAGCGACCTTTCGTCCGGTCGTATGGACGACGCGAGCACTAATGGCGGCCGGGCGCCGAAAGCCCGAAGCCGCTTCAATACAGCCCCTTCTCTCCCGGCGGCCGCGTCTTCCACCTCCGGTGCACCCACAGCCACTGCTCCGGATACTTCCTCACATAACCTTCGATAATCAAATTAAATTTCTGTGTGTTGGCCTTGATGTCAGCTTCCAGGTCGCCTGTGCGCACCAACTCCACCGCCGGATCAAACCGCAGCCGGTATTTTCCCAGCTCCGCGTCCCAAATCGTGAACGTCGGCACCACGGCCGCATCCGTGCGCAGCGCAATCCGAGCCAGCCCGCTCGCCGTGCATGCCGGGATACCGAAAAAATCCACAAAGATCCCCTGCGGCGGAGTCATGTTCGTATCCATCAACATGCCCACCACTTCGCCGGCCTTCATCGCCGAAAGCAGCCCGCGCACAAAATCATCCTTATCGACAGCTTTGTTGCCATGCATCGTGCGATAGCGAAGGATCAGTTCGCCCAGATATACATTGTCCATACCCCGCATGATCACGTGCATCCAGTGCCCATGCATCGACAGCACAAACGAAGAAAGCTCCCATCCCCCAAAGTGTCCTGCAAACAACAGCACGCCTTTGCCGCGAGCGCGGGCACGTTCGTAATTCTCGAATCCGTCATACACCACAACTTGATCGACGTTCTCCAGTGTGTACTTGGGAAAGTGGCAAACCTCCGCCAGTTGACGCCCCAGCGAAGCGAATTCCCTGCGCAGAATCCGCGCGCGCTCCGCCTCGCTCTTTTCAGGAAACACCATGACCAGATTGCGCATGCCCACCTGCCGCAATCGCACGTGAAGAAGATAGACAAGCTGCGCCAGGCCAATGCCAATGGCCCGCGCCAAAGGGCGGGGCAGAACACCGAGGATTTTGATGAACGGCCAGGCTGCCGCGTACTCAAGTCGCTGCCGCATTAGGGAAGCGGAACGGTACCACCGTCAAAAATTGTTTGTCAAACGCACAGTGCCCATGTGATCTTCTGCGACGTCATCCCGAAGCCCCGCGTCCTCACCACCGGGGCGAGGGATCTCGCGCGGGAGCATGTGCCATTCATGCGAGTTTCTTCGCTACGCCTGAAAACCGCCTTCGCTCAGGATGACGCCGGAGCCTAAAATCGCGGTCCCCTATTTCGCCGCCACCTGCGCCCACTGGGACAGCGAGGTCAAAAACGCATTCGCTCCCCCCGGTGGCGGAATCCCTCCCGTCAGTGACGTCTTGAACGGCACCATGCGACCGTAGAACTCCCGCGTACTGTCCTTGTCCTGCTTGATGACGGCTCCATTCAGACTGACGCCGGCAAACAGTCCGCGCGCCCGCGAATAGGTCAGCACCTCTGCACGCATCTTCCAGTCGGTGTTCCCTTCAGCGTGGCGCCCCACCGGACCGGCGGCCACCGAAGCGTCCGCGCCCAAAGCGAACTCGCTTGATAGCAAATGCTTCATGCCATCCTTATTCATGATCAGCATCACCAGGTCCACCGCCTGTCCGCCGATCTGGAAACCGAAACTGCCGCCGGTCACTACGAAAAATGCCGGAGCGCTCCAGCCTTTCTCGGTACGGCAACTGGCCAGCCCGCGCCCATACTTCGCGCCCACGATAAAGCCGCCCTTCAGCATTGAGGGCACCACCGCAACGCACTCCGCCGAGCCTAACACTTCCTGCGGGATACCTTTGTCGGGAGCGCCTTGAATGTCGTTCAGCACTTGCGCAGCCGCGTCCACGCGGTCGGCGGCCTTCGTAGCCTCATCCGCCGCAAAAGAGAAAGAGGTCAGGGACACAATGAGGGTCAGTAGCAAGAACTTTTTCATGGTTCCTCGTCGCACAAGATTTTCTGGGATCTGACGCTTTGGATTGTAAACGACTCGGCGGGCGCGTGTCAGGGGATGCTGAATCAGGAAGGATCCATTGTGAAACAGGCCGGTACGCTGGAAGCTCTTAGGACAAAAAAATCGGGGCTGAAAGTAGTGACCCTAATCGCCACTCTCAACCCCGTCTCCCAGGTTCTGTGGTAGGTGAACCGAGTATGCCCCGCACTCGTTTTTCCTACAAGATTACCGAGGTCATCGTCCCAAAGTTACGAGTTAGCAACCAGAAGCTAGCAGCCAGAAGCACCCTTACTTTGCCGCCACCAGTGAATGCGTGATCGCGTGTACCGAAAGCGCAATCCGGTTCTGCACGCCCACCTTGCGCATCAACTTCGCTACGTGAGCCTTCACCGTGCGCTCTTCAATGCCGAGCTGTGAACCGATTTCTTTGTTGGACCGTCCCGCCACCAGCATTTCAAGCACTTCTTTTTCGCGGTCGGTGAACGTCACCCGCCCTGCAGGAAAAATTCTCCCCGGCGACGACGACACCCGTTCGATGAACATGGAAAGCACTCTACGCGGCGCCCACACAGAGCCCTGACTCACGATGCGAATGGCCTGCACGAATTCGGCCGGCGAGGCCGCCTCGTCCACGTAGCCTTTGGCACCCGACGCGATGGCCTTAAGAATGGTCTCTTCATCCACTCCTGAGCCGGTCACGATAATGCGCAGATCTGGCCGTGTCGCCTTCAGGCTCGCCATCACATCGAACAGGTTTTGGCCGGAACGATTTCCCAGCAGGATAAGGTCCACGTCTTGCAACAATGAGATCTCAGGCAATCCAGCAGAGATTAGTTCGAATTCGGGCTCAGTATCGAACAGGGCGCGAAATCCCACAAATCTCAGGGGATCGCTCTCCACCACGGCAATTTTGATAGTCGGTTTTCTCGCTACGGCTGCTTTCATTAGGTTTCCCTGTGGGGCTTAGTTACGTAACAAGAGCATAGCTGCAATCACTCACGGTGGAAAGAGAACGTGACCGAAGTCGAATTACGGGAGTAACATGAAAACGAAGGTGGAAAAGCCCTTCTTCGAGTGGAAGAAGCCGCGTAAATTCCCTCGCGACAATGTGGAGAAGACTCAGCATGAGACTCAGTTCGATTCGTTTCATCGCTGCGGTTGCGATGGTCGCAAGCGCTGCGGCCACCGTACCTGTCTCGACTTCGATTCTATTCGCCCAGGCTCCTGCCGGTACCTACCAGCCAAAGTTCCCCGGCGATCCTGCCCGTTCGGATTCGGAAGCTGCCGCTCTCGCCTACATGCGCGTCGTCCTTCGTGCTCAACATCGTTTCGAGAAACAGTATGGCCACTTCGCCATTTCACTGAGTGAACTCGTGCACTCCGGATCCTTTACCAAACGTATGGTCAATCCGGATCGCGGAGACTACACCGCAAGTTTCCACGGCAAGAAAGACAGCTTCGTCCTCACCATGACCCCCGAGCATCTCGATGCCCAGCATCGATCCTTTTACGCCGAAGACGATGGCAAAATCCACGGCGAAGAAGATAAACCGGCCGACGGTGATTCGCCCATCGTGAAGTGACGTTCTTAGACACACAACTTGTTGAAGGTTGTCACCTGCGCGAAGCATGAATTTCGCGGATGCGAAGTTTATGCGAAGTCGAAGGATCCCTTTCACGTGTACGCACCTATCGTCCCAGCGAATTCCATAACCGGCCACTCCTTAAGCTGGTCCTCAGTTTATGATGGAGGGGAAATGATCCTAAAAACCAGCACGGAGGAAGTCATGTCCGCTAATATCGGCGCGCCCGCGCCAGAATTTACCCTGAAAGATCAGAATCAGAAAGAAGTGAAACTCAGCGATTTCCGCGGCAAGAAGCGCGTGGTGCTCGTTTTCTATCCCCTCGACTGGAGCCCGGTCTGCACCAACGAGCACGCCTGCATCGTCAACGGCATGAAGCAGTTCGATCAGCTCGACGCACAAGTCCTCGGCCTCAGCGTCGACAGCGTATGGTCGCACAAAGCCTACGCCGACAAGATGGGCATTCACTACCCATTGCTCGCCGACTTCCACCCTCGCGGCGCTGTCGCCGCCAAATACGGCGTCTATCTCGAAGACAAAGGCATCACCGGCCGCGCCATCTCCATCATCGACCGCGACGGCAAACTAGCCTGGCACAAAAATTATGACATCCCCGTTGTGCCAGATATCGATGAAGTCTCGAAAGCTCTAGCGGGAGTGAACTAGAAAGTGACTCAACATCGTTCCTGCAAACGTCTGTCATCCTGAGGGAGGATTGAGGCTTGCGCCCGGCGCAAGCCTCAACCGAAGTCGAAGGATCCCTGCCTTTCATCGCTCTCGTGGGGCACAGGCGGGTGCCCCACCCTTCTGCGCCTTCTTGCGAGAGCCTGCCCCGAGCGGAGTCGAAGAGCATGGGGTCTTGTGTGTCTATGACCCCGGCTTAATCTCCATCGCCTTCCCGCCCTGATACGTCACAACCAGCGGCTTTCCCCCATTCGGATAGCGCACTGTTTTATTGTCCGACGACGCACCCGCATCCGGCACTCCCATCCCCACCGCAAAATCAGCCTGCAATTCATCCATCCCCGGCTTCACTTCATGCTGCCCAATCGCCTGCCACACATCGGCCGGCCATTCCTTATATAAGTCATGTGGATCTTCTACATAAAACATTTCATCCGAATAAAGCTTGTATTGCCCTTCCATCTCGTATCCGATCGGCACCGCATAGCTCTTCCCATCTTTCTGAAACACAGCCATCACCTGCTTCTTTCCAGCGGCGTTGTCTGTCAATACATCCTTGATCTCCAACCGATCGACGGGCAGCAGCAGTCCCGCTTCACGCCCAAAGTTGGCTCGCCTCCGCCCGGCGTCATACGGATAATACGTATATCGATATCCTTCCTTGACCCACACCGGCTGCTGCGTCAACTGCTTCGCCGACTTCAAATCAAACGGGTACAACTTTTTCGGCGTCACATAATATTCGGCATTCGAGTAGCCCGCGCTCTTTGCCTGCTGCTGTTTTTGCGCTGCAACGTAATCCACGTGCCGCTCATAGAGGATGTAAACTGCGCGCAGTCCCGCCACGACAATGGCCAACGCCAGCGCAATCTGAATCCTCTTCTTCGCCTCTTCACTCATCATGTAAGCAACGTCCCACCCTGTAATGCCCTGGGTCCCTGTGTGTTAGAGATTCAAGAACCCCTCACGGGAAAAGCCGTCCTACGGTACACTTATAGGTAGAACCCATGCCCCCAGTCACCGAACAAGACGTTTTAAGCGCCCTGAAGAGCTGCTACGATCCCGAGATCCCCGTTAACATTGTCGATCTCGGCCTGATCTACACGGTAAATTTCACGCCCGTCCCCGCCGACACACCTGAACAAGCCAAACAGGACGTCGCCGTCGACATGACCCTCACCTCGCCCGGCTGCCCCGAGCACGTTAACATCAGCGCCCAGGTAAAATCTCGGCTCGAGCAGTTGCCCGGCATCCGCAATGCCGCAGTCAATGTCGTCTGGACTCCGCCCTGGACCCCTGAACGCCTCAGCCTGGACGCCAAGAAACAACTCGGCATCGAGTAACCGGGCTTCGGGTTTCAGCTTTTGGGGCTTCAGCAAACCCCTAGAATTCTCTTCCTCCTTCGCTTCGGATCTTGTCCAGTTTCACAACCGGTGCGCTCCCCGGTCTTAGGCGAAGCCCGGTAGCCAAAGCCGGAGGCCTGGTAGCGAAGCTGCTCTACAACTCTGCCCACGCATCCACCGCGCTCTGCCCCGCGGCCTCGGTGATCCGCCTTCCCGCGTTCGCGGCCATTTCCATCACCTGCATCCCGCGATCAAAGTATTCCGGCATCGACGCCCGGATCCTCTCAAACTTTTCCGGATACTCTGCCGCCAGCATTGCCAACGCCACCCCGCCTGCAAGCACTCCGGCCTCGTTTCTCCGCTTCAAGAACAAAACCGCTGCTGCTCCAATCGAAGCCGCCAGCACCGCTTTCTTCCAGCTATCCATATTTTCCTCACGATATTTTCGACTCATGAAATTGTACTCCGCCCGAATTTCTTAAAGCACATCTCTCCGATGCCTATTTTTTCTCCAGCGTTGTGATTTCTCTACAGCTGGCGACTGTACCAGATGTGCCAATCCTCGCCATCCGCACATCCTTTATACTGCTCCGTCGTTTCCGGAGGCCCCATGTCGCGCCGCTCAATGTCACACGCTATTCCGAAATCCTTCCTGAAACTTCCCAATCAGAAGTTTCTTGCCGCCATGGCACCACTCCTCCTGGCGCTGTCTGTCACGGCCATCGCCCAGTCCAAGCCCCGCGCCCGCGATCTCGGCGTCCCCTTCGACGGCACCCCCGGCGCCAACAACGCCATCACCGACGTGAAAGGCGTCGAAGTCGGCCACACTACTCTCGTCTCCGGCAACGGCAAACTCGTAGTTGGCAACGGCCCGGTGCGCACCGGAGTTACCGCCATTCATCCCCGCGGCAGGGCCAGCAATGACGCCGTCTTCGCCGCCTGGTTCACCCTCAACGGCAACGGGGAAATGACTGGCACCACATGGGTCGAAGACTCCGGCTTCCTCAACGGTCCCGTCATGATCACCAATACGCACAGCGTCGGCGTCGTCCGCGACGCCGTCATCGCCTGGAAGGTAAAACACGGCTCGCCTGACATGGAGGGCTACTGGTGGTCGCTCCCCGTCGTCGCAGAAACCTGGGACGGCTATCTCAACGACATCAACGGATTCCACGTCCATCCCGAAGACGCTTTCCATGCCCTCGACACCGCCCACCCCGGCCCCGTCGAAGAAGGCAACGTGGGCGGAGGCACCGGCATGATCTGCAATGAATTCAAGGGCGGCATCGGCACCTCCTCCCGCGTGCTCGACGCCACCGCCGGCGGCTATACCGTCGGCGTCCTCGTCCAATGCAATTATGGAGCTCGCGATCAGCTCCGCATCGCTGGCATCAACGTCGGCCGCGAAATCCCCGAGCACACCGTCTTCAAAGAGGACGTCGGCTCCATCATCGTCATCGTCGCCACCGACGCCCCACTCATTCCCACGCAACTCAAACGCATCGCCAAGAAGGTTTCCCTAGGCCTCGGCCGCGACGGCAGCTACTCCGGTGACGGCTCCGGAGACATCTTCCTCGCCTTCTCCACCGCCAATCCCGGCGCCGTCGCCCGCAAGGGGCTGCACCCTCTCACCATGCTTCCCAACGATTCCCTGGACCCACTGTTCCTCGCGACCGTGCAGGCGACCGAAGAAGCCGTCGTCAACGCCATGATCGCCGCCGAAACCATGAAAGGCATCGACGACCACGAAGTCATCGCCCTTCCCCACGACCGCCTCCGCGATGTCCTAAGAAAATATAAACGCTTGGAAAAATGACGTTGGCCAAGAATTTGACCTTGGATGGCGCAGCGCTTCAGCGCCGCGATCAAGATAAAGAAAGAAGAGCGGCTTGAGCCGCTGCATTATCGATCCCCTTCAGAATCCCCCTTCCGCTCCCGATTACCTTCGCTGCCCCACCACGGTGCCTTCCCCTTCGCCACGAAAAGACTACACTGAAAATTGTGAAGCGCCTCTACACCATCGGACGCATCAAGGGCGGCATGAAGTTCACCTGCACCCACTGCGCTCACCACGTCAGCACTCTGGACTTCGATTCCCGCAACGGCAATCTCCGCACCCAGGCCGCCGCCGCAATCAACCAGCATGCCACCACCGTCCACCACGAGCCCATAACGTTCTCCTCGCTCGACACCCAACAACACACCTACCGCGCCTGACCTATAACTCTTGTCATTCCGAGTGTGCCGATGGCGCGCGAGAGCCTGCCCTGAGCGGAGCCGAAGGGAACCTGCTGTTGATTTTGGCTCGCGAGAGCACCCATGCCCATGTGGGACAGCCGCCCACCTCTGCCCGCGGCGCGAGGCGACGCCGCATTCGTGTCGAGTGGTTGACGAGCTCCCCATCCCTGCTGGAACGACTTGGCCTGGATTGGTACCGGTGGATGCAGTGGAGGGTAGGGATGCTTCGACTCGGCGGCGATCGCTTCGCGGTCGTCGCCGTCCACTCAGCATGACGGCATTTTGTTACTAATTTTAGCTGACAGCTTTATCCGCAATCTCTAGCCCGCGATCGATAATGGCGAACGCCTCGCGCATCTGTTGCTCGTTGATGCACAGCGGAGGATTGGTGAAGAAAGTATTCCAGCGGACGAAGGTGTAAAGTCCTTGCTCGCGGAAGAAGCGACTCAGCGCAGCCATTTCATCGGAGGTGCCATTGAATGGCGCCATCGGCTGGCGCGTCTTGCGATTGCGAATCAGTTCGATGACGCCGAACAATCCAATGGATCGGACCGCGCCCACCGACCGATGTTTCTCCCGCATCTCCGCTCCCAGCTGCTTCAGGATCGCGCCCATTTTTTTCGCGTTGTCGATCAGCCCATCTTCTTCATACACGCGAATCGTCGCCAGCGCTGCAGCGCATCCCATCGGATGACTGTTGTAAGTCAGCCCTCCATAAAACACCTTGTCCTGAAAATGCTGCGCGATGTGATGCCGCATGCCAACCGCTCCCAGCGGCAAATAACTGGAGGTCAATCCCTTCGCCATGCAAAGCAGATCGGGAACAACCTTCCAGTGATCGACTGCAAACCACGCGCCGGTTCGTCCGAAGCCAGTCATCACTTCATCGGCAATCATCAATGTTCCGTACTTGTCACACAGCTTGCGCACGCCTTCGAGATATCCATCAGGCGGAACAAGAATGCCGTTGGTTCCAGTCACTGGCTCGAGGATGAACGCCGCAATCGTCTGCGGACCTTCGAGCTGAATGGTCTCCTCAATCATGGAGAGCGAAGTCTCTGCCGATTCCCAACCGCGCTCGATGCCATGATAAGGATCGAGCACGTGAATCACGCCCGGAATACCCGGCTCGGCGGCCCATCTGCGCGGATCGCCGGTAAGACTCATCGCGCCCGCAGTCGCGCCGTGATAAGAGCGATAGCGTGCGATGATCTTGTGGCGTCCGGTAAGGGAGCGCGCGATCTTGATGGCATTCTCGTTGGCTTCGGCGCCTCCGTTGGTGAAGAAGAACGTGTCGATATCGCCGGGAGTGATTTCGGCAAGCTTCGCGCCAAGGCGCGCGCGGACTTCAGTCGCCATGAATGGATTCGCATAGGCGAGCGTTGCCGCCTGCTCGCTGATTGCCTGGATGACGCGCACGTCGCCGTGTCCAATGTTGACGGACATGAGCTGGCTGTTGAAGTCGATGAAGCGCTTGCCTTCCGGCGTGTAGAAGTAAATGCCTTTGGCGCTGGCGACGGGAATGGGATCGACCTTCGACTGGGCGGACCATTCATAGAGTGTGTGCTTGCGGGAGAGGTCGACGATTTCCCTGCCGGTCATCTTCTGGGACGCGGGATTAGCGAGCGTGGTGGTCATTTAGGACTCCTGATCTTGGGCATCGTTCGGGTGTTCCAAAACCTTCAACCACTAAGGGCACGAAGGTTCACGAAGGAAAGCTAGAACTTGCGGCTGTGCTCTTTGGCCCAGCGTTCGACTACGACTTTCTTGTCGGAGTAGAACTCGATGGCATCGCGACCCTGGCCGTGAAGATCGCCGAAGAAGCTGTTCTTCCATCCGCTGAACGGGAAGTAGGCCATGGGCGCGGCGACTCCGATGTTGATCCCGATATTTCCCGCCGGCGCTTCGTAGCGGAAGCGGCGCGCGGCGGATCCGCTCGAGGTGAACAGAGACGCCTGATTGCCGTAGGCGCTGCATTCGAGGAAGGCGAGCGCTTCGTCCATGTTATTGGCGTGGACGAGGCTGAGGACGGGACCGAAGATTTCCGTGTCGGCGAGATCGCTGGTTGCGGGAACATTGTCCAGGATCGTGGGCTTCACGAAGTTGCCAGATTCGCACTTGGGGATCTTCGAGTTGCGGCCATCGAGGAGAACCTTGGCGCCTTGTTTCTCTCCAAGGCCGATCATCGATTCGACGCGTTCCTTGCTCTGCGGCGTGATCACTGGTCCCATCTGCACGCCCTCTTCGAGGCCGTTGCCAACTTTGAGTTTGGATGCAGCGTCGGCAATGGAATCGCGGAACGTCTTCTGCGCATCGCCGATGGTCACAGCGACCGAGACGGCGAGGCAACGCTGGCCAGCGCATCCGAAAGCGCTGTCGCTAATGATCTGCGTGGCCATCGGCATGTCGGCATCGGGGAGAACGATGACGTGATTCTTGGCTCCGCCCTGGCATTGCGCACGCTTGCCGTTCGCCGCAGCGCGGGCATAAACATATTTGGCGACGGGGGTCGAACCGACGAAGCTGATCGCTCGAACTTTCGGATGATCGAGCAAAGCATCGACCGCGGCTTTGCCGCCGTTCACCAGGTTCACTATGCCCTTAGGCAATCCGATTTTTTCCAGCAGTTCGTAAACGTAGCGCATGGTGAGCGGGACGCGCTCGGACGGCTTGAGGATGAACGTATTTCCCGTGGCGATGGCGTAAGGCAGATACCAGAACGCGATCATCCCGGGGAAGTTGAAGGGTACGATTGCTGCGGTGACGCCTAGCGGTTGCCGGATCATCATCTCGTCGATGCCGCGGGCAACGTCTTCGAGGTTGTAGCCTTGCATCATCATGGGAATGCCGCAGGCGACTTCGACGTTCTCGACGGCGCGGCGCATCTCGGCTTTGGCTTCGGTGAAGGTCTTGCCGTTTTCCTGGGTGATGATGCGGGCGATGTCGTCGAGGTGGTCTTCGAGAAGCATCTTCAGCTTGAAGAGCGGCTGAATTCGGTCTTCAGGCGGCGTGCGGCGCCATTCGGGGAAAGCGGCGGCAGCGGCTTCGACCGCCTGGTTGACTTCGGCAGCCTCGGCGAGAGGAACTTGGGCGAGAATCTCTCCGGTCGCGGGATTGATGACATCGCGCCATTCGGAGGCGCGCGAGTCGGTCCAACGGCCATTGATGTAGTTGGTTAGCTTGATGATGGGAGGTGCGGCGACTGACATCATGACATTGCCTCTGCTATCGCGAAGAATTTCTCCGCGCGATTGTTGCGACCGACGCGCGCTTGCATAGGTCCTTCGCGCAAAAGTGCTGCGCTCAGGATGACAATTCATTTTGACATCAAAACGGTGTACCTGACTATGCGAACATAAACCAGTCGAGCCGCGCTCGGCCGGACAGCCGAAGGCGGTTGTCCCTACATAAACTTCTTAGACCAGCTGGGCGAGCGCACCTTTCTTATCGCAGACCGCAGCAAGCGCGGATTCCAGCACGTCGAGGCCTTCATCCATTTGCTCGTTGGTCGCGACCAGCGGGACCAGGATGCGGATTACGTTGGAATACGAACCGGCTGTAATCGTGATCAGGCCGTGCTCGTAGCAATACTGCGTGATCTGCTTGGTTTCTTCGGCGGCTGGAGTTTTCGTTTCTTGCGACTTCACGAGTTCGATCGCCTGCATGCCGCCGAGTCCGCGCACGTCACCGATGACGGGCCAGCGGCGCTGCCATTCGCGGGCGCGGCGCTGGAAGCGATCTCCGAGTTCATTGGCACGGACTAACAAATTGTCGGTTTCAAACAAATCGACCACTGCGAGAGCCGCAGCACAGGAAAGCGGATTGCCGGCGAAGGTGCCGCCGAGTCCACCAGCAGCGGGCGCGTCCATGATTTCGGCGCGGCCGGTGACAGCAGCGAGCGGCAGACCTCCGCCGAGCGATTTCGCAGTCACCAGAAGGTCGGGTTCGATGCCGTAGCGTTCGCTGGCGAACATCGCGCCGGTGCGTCCGAAACCAGACTGAATCTCGTCGGCGATGAAGAGGATGCCGTGCTTGCGGCAGAGGTCGATGAGAACTTTGAAATAGTCAGGCGGAGGAGCCACGAAGCCGCCCTCGCCAAGAACCGGCTCGGCAATCACCGCCGCGACTTCTTCGTTAGCCACGACGCGCTTGAAAGTGTCCTCAAGATGGCGCGCGCAATAGAGATCGCAGGACGGATATTTCAGGTTATACGAGCAGCGATAACAGTATGCGAACGGGACGCGATACACCTCGCCGGGAAACGGAGCGAAGCCGGCTTTATAAGGATGCGTCTTGCTGGTGAGCGCCAGCGTCATCATGGTGCGACCATGGAAGGCGTCTTCGAAAGCGATGATCGCGGGGCGCTTGGTGTACGCGCGGGCGATTTTCACGGCATTCTCGACGGCTTCGGCGCCGCTGTTGACGAAGAGAGTTTTCTTGGGGAATTTGCCGGGCGTTACTTCGTTCATGCGCTCAGCGAGACGGATGTAGCCTTCGTAGGGGGTGACTTGAACGCAGGTGTGGAGGAACTTGTCGAGCTGGCTGCGGATGGCATTGATCACAGCTTCCTGGCGATGGCCTGCGTTGGCGCACCCGATACCGCCCGCGAAATCGATGTAGCGGTTGCCGTCGACGTCTTCGAGCCATGCGTCTTCGGCTTTGGCCACATAGATGGGCGTGCCGTGAGATAGGCCGAGGGGCACGGCCTGAGAGCGGCGCTCGGAGAGCGCGCGGGAGTTGGGGCCGGGAACTTGGGTGCGGAGGTGGATTGTGCTCATGTCAGTTTCTCGTGAAAATCCCTAAATCGCCACCGCGCTCTCTTGCCGGTAGAGATCCTTCGACTGCGGTTGCTCCTTGCGCTTTGCGCAACGAGCAATCCGCGCTCAGGATGACAAGGCTTAATAGATTCGTTCATCAGTACCAGCCTATTGGAGCTTCGTTCAGATTGATGTAGACCTGTTTGGTTTCGAGATATTCTTCGATGCCCCACGGGCCAAGTTCGCGGCCAAAGCCGGACTGTTTGTATCCGCCCCAAGGGGCTTCGACGTACGTGGGCTGCATGTGATTCACCCATACGATGCCTGCCCGCAAGGCTTTCACAGAGCGCATGGCTTTGAAAATGTCGCGGGTCCAGACAGCGGCGGCAAGACCATAAGGCGAATCATTCGCGATTTTCAGTGCGTCTTTTTCGTCATCAAACGGAATCACGGCGGCGACGGGGCCGAAGATCTCTTCGCGGGCGATGCGAGCGGAGTTTGTGACGTCGGAAAAAATCGTGGGCTGAACGTAGTAGCCTTTTCCGATTTTTTCTGGACGCCCGCCACCAGAGGCGAGTTTGGCTTCTTTTTTGCCGATCTCGATGTAGGAGTTGACGCGGTCGTATTGTTCCTTACTGACGAGCGGGCCCATCTTGGTGTCGCGATCGAGCGGGGGACCAAGTTTGATCTTCTTGGCCTTCTCCGTCATCGCTTCGACGAAATTCTTGTAGATCGATTTCTGCACGAGGATCCGGCTTCCGGCGGAGCAGACTTCGCCCTGATTGATGAACACGCCGAAGAGGGCGCCATCGATGGCGGCTTCGAAATCGGCGTCGGCAAAGAAGATGTTCGGCGACTTGCCACCGAGTTCGAGGGTGACGCGCTTTACCGTGTCAGCGGCCTGTTTGACGATGATCTTGCCGACGGCGGCGCTGCCGGTGAAAGCGATCTTGTTGACATCGGGATGCTGGACAAGTGGAGCGCCGCAGGTTTCTCCAAAGCCGGTGACGATGTTGACCACTCCCGGAGGCAGGCCGCAGTCGGCGAAATAATTTGCGAATTCGAGAGCAGTGAGCGGCGTTTGCTCGGCGGGCTTGAGGATGCAGACGCATCCGGCCGCGATGGCGGGCGCGAGTTTCCACGCAGCCATGAGCAGAGGATAGTTCCACGGAATGATTTGTCCGGCGATGCCGACTGGCTCTTTGAGCGAAAGGGACATGGCGTTGTCGGGAACGGGGTTTACGTAGCCGACGACTTTGGTGGCAAGGCCACCGTAGTATTCGAAGCAGGTGGCGGCATCGTTGATATCGAATTCGGCTTCGACGATGGGCTTACCGGTGTTGCGGCATTCGAGTTCGGCGAGCGCGGGAAGATTGGCGCGGATTTTTTCTGCGAGGCGGAAGAGGATGCGGCCGCGTTCCTGTGCGGTCGAAGTTGCCCATGGTCCGTCTTCGAAAGCGGCTTTCGCAGCGGCAACAGCGCGGTTCATGTCGTCGGCGTTGGCGTCGGGAACCTGGGCGATGACCTCTTCCGTGGAAGGATCGTAGACGGGGAAAGTCTTTGAGGACTTTCCATTCACCCACTCGCCGTTGATGTACATCTGGTAAGTGCGGACTTCTGTTTTGACTCCGCCCGGCATTTGTTTCGACCTCCTGTTACCTCGGCGGCTCAAGCCGCCATCAATTTGGCATCGCTATCGCAGCGCTGAAGCGCTGCGCCACCCAAAATCATATTCGTCAGCAGTCCAGCGGCACGAATGAAGTCGTGCCTGTTACGAATCCTTCAATCTCCGCCAGCGAGCTACGCTCACGGACAGCCGAGGGCGGCTGTCCCCCATATCAACCTTAATCAATGACGAGCTTTGCTCGCTGCGACAACCGATGCAGCTATCCCTTCGCTGACGCTTTGCGGCGCCTTGTGGCGGCCGTAGACGAAGAAAAAGAATGCGGCAAGACCGATGAAAAACAGCGTACCGCCGAACATCCATAATTCATAAGACCACAGCGATGTGATCTGCTGGGCCGGAAAAAATACCAACGCGATGCCGAGAATTGTTGTGAGGAAGCCGCTGCCACCCGCCAGGAACAGCGTCGAGCGGCTGTACTGGCCTTGAGGCGTGGTTTCTCTCACGGCGAATCGAATGAGGGCGCCGAACATGTAAAGGAACGGTACGAGCTGCAGTACGACGGCGAGGGAGAGAAGTTTCTGAAAAGTCTCCTGAACTCCGGCGCCGAGGAAATTCATGATGACAAGAAGAGCAGACACGACAGCCTGCACGATAAGTGCGGCGTAAGGAGTGGCATAGCTTGGATGAACTTTGCCCAGCCACGATGGCATGTAGGAATCGAGACCGGCGACGAAAGGGATGCGAGCGGAGCCGCCCATCCACGCGGAACCGATGCCGGCGATGGAAAGGCTGAGCATGAGCGCGAACGGCACGGTGATCCAATCGACGCCGACTCGGCCAGCCATGTGGCTGACGGCTTGAACGATTCCCTGAAGCACGTTGACACTCTTCCCGACGGCGATGAGGAGAGTGAGCGTGGCGCCGACATAGAGGGCGCCGGAAAGGATGCCGCCCCATGCGACCGCGCCCGGAAGAGTGCGAGCGGGATCTTTGATTTCGTCGCCCATGACGGAAGCCAGTTCAAGGCCCACCAGGCCAAAGCAGATCACACCGAAGGAATTTAGGACGAAGCGCGGATTGGAGGGAATCTCAAAATCTGTGACCGTGATGGTAGTGCCGAAGCGCGACCACATCACCATACCGAGGCCGATTAGGACAGCAGCGGCGATGAAAGTGCCGATGGCGCCGAGGTTGTTGATCCACTTGCCGACACCGAGGCCAACGATGTTCAGGAAGGTCAGCAGAGCGAGTAAGAAAAGCGACGTAGTGGAAGCGAAGAATTTGTTATCGGCTAGGCCGAGATGGCTGGGGCCGAGCACGTAGACCGAGACGCCGACGAAATAGAGCATGACGGTCGGCACGTAGAGCATGTTGTTGGTCCAGTAGCACCAGCCGGAAAGGAATCCGTGGAAGTCACCGAAGACTTCTTTGGCCCAGAGATAGACTCCACCTTCGCCGGGATAACGATGGGCAAGTTCGATGACGGCGATGCCTTGCGGCCAGAAAAAAAGAAGGAGTGAAATGATCCAGAGCCAGATGGTAACGCCGCCGTTCGCAGCGATGGATGGGACGACGTTCAGGTTAAAGACGGCAACGACGAAGAGTAGGACGAGATCGCGGCGTCCGAGAGCGCGGATCAGATGAGGATGGACGACGGGTTGGGTGGTGGTGGACAAGATTCCTTTGCTGGCTGCACAACAGCAGGTTCCTCACCGGGCTGTGCCCGGTGAGGAATGACAAAAGCATTTTTGACTCTTGCAGCGATAGCCGTGGTTGGCTGTCCCACATGAGCATTCTGATCTACAAACTTAATGCGCGGCCAGAACTGGTTGGCCTATGCGTTCCTGTTGCGCTTTCGCTAACGATACGGCTATGTCATCGAAGGCAGATAGATGCTTGTCGATGTCTGCCTCGGTGTGCTGGACTGAAATCGTCCACTGCTCATCCCACCAGTAAGGTTGGGCCATCACGCCGCGGTTGACCATGCCGAACCAGTAGTGGCGCCAGAGATCGATATCGATCGTGGTCCAGTCGCGGTAGTTACGAATTTCTTTGGGATAAAACATCAGCGCGCCGTTGGCTCCGGCTTGGGCGATGTAGGCCTGCAGACCAACTTTCGCGATGGTCTTGCGATATCCGTCAGCAAGTTTCTTTCCGAGTTTATCGACGTGAGCGTAGTTGTCGCGGGTGAGGACTTCGCGGAATGTCGCGAGGCCTGCAGCCATCGAAACCGGATTGGTGTTGTAGGTGCCGCCGTGGAAGACTTTATGTTGGGAGATAAGGTCCATGACGGACTTGCTGGCGCCGAACGCGGCCAAGGGCAAGCCTCCGCCGATCGACTTGGCAAGGCAGATCAAGTCGGGATGTACGTTGAAGTATTCGCTGGCGCCGCCCCATCCAAGTTTGGCTCCGGTTTTTACTTCGTCGAAGATCAGGAGCGCGCCGTATTTCGTGGCCAGGTCGCGAAGACCCTTCAGGAAGCCGGGCTGCGGGATGCAGAGGCCGACATTCATGAGAATGGGTTCGAGAATGATCGCGGCAATTTCTCCGGGATTTTCTTTGAAGCGGCGCTCGACGGTGGCGAGATCGTTGAAGGTGGCGACGACGACGTTGGCGACGGCCGATTTTGGCACGCCCAAGCCGCCGGGAACGGAGGTCGGATTGTCGATATCGCCGAATTCTGGAGCGTGCGGCTTGACGCTCACGAGAGCGGAGTCGTGCAGGCCGTGGTAAGCGCCTTCAAACTTAATAATCTTGTCACGCCCGGTCGCGGCGCGGGCAAGGCGAATGGCGTGCATGGTGGCTTCCGTGCCGCTATTGCCGAAGCGAATCATCTCAACCGGAAACCGCTGGCAGATTTCTTCGGCGAGTTCCCACTCCATATCGTGAGGCATACCGAACATGGTTCCGGTGGAAAGACGTTTTTCAACGGCTTTCATCACGGCGGGATGACAGTGTCCTGCCATAAGCGCGCCGAAAGTCAGGTTGTGATCGATGTACTCGTTGCCGTCGAGATCGCGAAACTTGCTGCCGCTGGCTTCTTTTACGAAGATGGGCCAGGGATCGTAATGGCGATAATTGCTGGCCACACCGAGCGGAATCCGTTTGAGATTCTTTTTGTACGCTTCGGCGGACTTGGGCGTGCGGCGCTCGAACGTGTCGAGTTCCTTCTGTAAGTCGGGATACATCGGACTGCTCCGGGATAGCTCAGGCGTCGTCACCTTGGGGTGAGCGGCCATTAGGATGCCGGACGGCGAACCGCCCGGGAGTGCGGACTATTCACATCTTACACGGACCGTTAAAAGTAGAACTTCAGCGCAAACTGCACTGCCCGCGGATCTCTGGCTTGCTGGACCTGGCCGAAGGTTGTGTCGCTAAAGTTCCCATCGGGATTCACGAACTGCGTTTTGTTGAACAGATTGAAAACATCCGCTCGGAACTGGAAGTACTTTGCCTCAGTAAGCGCAACTCTCTTCGAAAAAGTAACGTCCCACTGATTTTCCCCTGGGCCGCAGCAGATCGAACGGGCTGTGGTTGAAAAGGAGCCGAGCGGAGGATCGGAGAAGCTGCTGGCATTGATGAAGAAATGTCCAGTCTGGGAGCTGCCGTTAACCACCTGAGTCGTTACCTGTTTTCCGCTCTGAGTTTGCACCGGACCGGTGAGCTGGGGCGCATCGGCACTCAAGAAGAACAAGCTGCTGACCAGTTCGTTATCGTCCTGCGTCTGAATGCGGATGGGGAATCCACTCTGAAACTGTAGGATGCCGGACATGGACCAGTCATCCAAGACTTTTCCCTTGAACCCGCTGTACTTCGGAACTGGAAATTCCCAGTAATAGTTGAGGACAAAACGTTGCGCGGAGTTGAATAGGGATAGTGCACGGCTGGCTTTGTAGTTGAAGGGATTGACGGTTTCTTCAAAGCTGGACGCCCAGTCCAAAGACTTGCTCCAGGTGTAGGCAGCCTGTAGCTGAAGTCCATGAGAGAAGCGCCTTTCCACGCTGGCCTGAAGCGAGTTATAGGCGGAGGCGGCGATGGTGTCTTCAGCAAAGATGTTGGTGAAAACCGGAACACCATCCAGTGGACAGCCCGCACCGGTGAGAGGCGCGCAATTAGGAGACGAGTAGGGACGAAGTCCTACCAGCGTGATTCCGTTTGGCCCAACGGTAGTACCGCCGGGGACGAATGTCCCACCCGTCCCGGCGTTGTATGGCAAGTGCAGGCCCTGAGGAGCGATGGTCGTTCCGCCCGGAATGAAGAAGGGATTGTCCTCGAGAAATGGTCCGCACGTTCCGGAGCCCAGAGTTGCATTCAGGTCAAGGCAAGTCTGGGGAATAGCCGCATCGATGTCGTGCGAAGCAAGCAACCGATGCCCCTGCGATCCTACATAGCCAAGCTGAAAGACCATGTTTCGGGCTAGTTCCTGCTGGAAATTCAGGTTGTACTGGGCCGTATATTGGGTTCGCATGCGAGGTTGAAAATCCCCGTACAGCAACATGGGACGGAAAGAAGCCCAATCTTGCGGAGTACCGGGTTTGGGACTGAGTATTCCGTTGAACGGGTTCGGACTTACGGTGCCGGTTTGCGAAATGAAAGGAGTATTCAGGAAGGTTGCGGGCAAGAAGGTACTGCCGCCGAAAGGCGGTTCGGCGCCGAACTGTTCAAGCACCAATTGCTCCATCGGGTTGTAGAACAAGCCCCAGCCGCCGCGGATGGTGGTCTTGGGGTTGGGGCTGTAAGCAAGCCCGATGCGCGGCGCGAAGGCTTTGTAATAAGTCTGAGTGAGTCCCGCATCCACGCCGGAATCGCCCGGAACGACCAGACCGGTAGGCTGAACACCTGCCGCGGTGCAATTGCTGGCTCCGAGGCTGACTTGCTCGGCTGGCGTTAGGACGCAAGGATACACGGTCGAGTTCTGACCGGGGCGAAAGGTCTGAACATGGTGGAGGGCATCGGCGAGAGGCGTATCCAACTCCCAGCGAAGTCCGTAGTTCATGGTGAGCGAGGGTTTGATCTTCCAACTATCCTGCGCAAAGACATAGACGCCGGTGTTGCGTATGTCTTCTCGCTGCGCGGATCCTTGAGTGTAGCTGTCGTCCAGGCCCAGCAAATAGCCGGGATAATTGTCGTTGTAGAGGACGGAATTTTCCGTAGTGCTGTTGAACGTATACTCGCCGCTCACGTTGTAATAAAGGGTTTGGTCAAACTGGGCACGGCGCACATCCGCGCCAAACTTCATGGTGTGGTTTGCTTTCACCCAAGTAATACTGTCCGTCGCCATGTATGAGTTCCCTACCTGAGGTAGTTCGCCCTCCCAGCCGTTGCCGATGGCGAAGCCACCTGAAACTCCGATGAACGGTACGCCTTGACGATTAGGAGGCAAGCCGGTCGTAATGCCGTACTGCGGACTGGTTCCCAACTGACTGACAATCGAGTTGGGTCCGCTGCTGGAGTCTGAGGTGCCGTTGAAGCACACCGCCTGCGCCGCCGGAGACAAGCACGAGTCCTGCACAAGGTTTGTCGTTTGTGGATGCTGGAAGGTCAACTGGCCTTCGCGCATGTATGTAAAGCGGGCCTCATTGATCAAGGAATTTGAAATTGTCCAGGTATGACTGGGGTTGAACTGCTGGTAGCGCGAACCGACATTCGCGCCGAATCCAGGAATATTCGCCCCTGAAGCCTGGAAGTCATAGAAGGGCTGAAAATTCGAATCATTGGTGAAGTAATAGTAGAAGCTGAAATTCTGCCGCTGGTTAATATGATGGTCGAAGCGGAATGTGAACTGATTCTGAGTATCGGCACTAACGGGCACCGCTTGATAAATGCTGTTCGGCCGATTGGCAGAGGGAACGAATCGAAGCATATCGAGTGCGACCGGATCCATGCAGGTCACCGGAATGTTCGCGTTCCCGTTCACATCCGTGGGGAAAATATCCCCCCAGCTTCCGCCGGCAACCGGCGTTGTCCCGCCCTCCGCGGCGATTGCCGCGGTGCAGCCCGGCCTGCCGTTTAGTGCGTCGGCTGTGAACTGGTCGGTAATACCGCCACTTAAGCCTCCCGCGAAAACCCCGGTTCTTTCCTGCGGAGTTGGCACAATCACGGTTTGCCCGGAAATTCCCTGGCGCACACGGCGGCCTTCATAGGAGACAAAGAAGAAGGTGCGATCTTTTAAGATCGGGCCGCCAAACGTTCCGCCGAATTGATTCTGATTTTCCTGCGGCTTGATCGTATTGAAGTACCCCTGCGCGTTCAAAACCGTATTGCGGAAATATTCGTAGACGTCGCCGTGCCACTGATTGGTGCCCGATTTTGTGATGACGTTAACCACGGCGCCCGAATTACGACCATACTCCGCATCGAATGTGTTGCTGATGACCCGAAACTCATCGATGGCGTCAGGAGTGGGCTGAATAGTCGGCAAGTTAGCGAACTGATCGTTGGCATCTCCGCCGTTGACGCTGAAATTATTGGCACGCCCGCGGCCACCATTCACCGAGACAGCTCCGGCGTCGTCGCTGCCGTAGAAGGTGCCCCCGCTGGAACCTAACTGCGATTGCACGCCCGGTTGCAACTGAAGAAATTGATAAGTGTCACGGGCATTCAACGGCAGTTCGTTCACCGAACGGTTGTTGACCACCGCGCCGAGCTGCGTACTGGTGGTATCGACGAGCGGAGCTTCCGAGGTGACGTCGACGACTTCCTGCGCTGCGCCCAGTTGCATCGTCATATTGAGCGTGATGACTTGATTCACGTCGAGCGCGATTCCCTTGTGAACATCCTTCTTGAATCCCGTCAGTTCGAAGCTGAGGGTATAGGTTCCGACAGGGAGGTCGGGGAAACTGTAATCGCCGCTATCGTTGGTTTGCGCGACTCGAGCAACGCCGGTGGAGTCGTTCACGGCTGTGACTTTCACTCCACCCAATACGGCGCCGCTAGGGTCGGCGACGCGGCCCAGGATGCGTCCGCCTGTGCCTTGGGCCGGGAGCGTAGTTGGGGTCGCGACAGAGATTGCAACGACAAGACAGATGGCGATCCAGCGGGCTCGTGACGGCATTGAACCTCCAAACATCTTTTCGGGAGAAGTGTTTGTTCGAAAGCTTATTGCTTGTGTCCAGCCACAACCTTGCTATAATCCCGCAAGGTTAGAGAAGAGGCACGCGAACTGTCAAGGACAAAAACGCAATACCTCTGATAGGAAAGTTGAATGCCCGTCCGGTGAACGATGCTTTCATCCAGCGTTAAACCCTATCTGAAGATCGGAGATGTAGCGCGGCGCGTAGGAGTCTCTCCGTCGGTGATTCGGTCGTGGGAGAGCTTGGGGCTAACGCATCCGAGACGCACGGAGAGCAAGTACAGGCTCTACACTGCCGCGGATGTAAAGCTGCTGAAACGGGCTCGATTTTTGCGGAAAGTGCGGGGACTGAACGCGGCGGCAATCGTCGAATTGCTGCGTCGGGAAGGACGGGCCCGACCCGCGGTGGACGGGAGCGCCGGAGCGATTGGCTCGCACTTGCGACAATTACGGGTGAAGCGGCGTTTGTCATTGGCGCAGGTGGCAAGGAGCGTGGGCATCTCCGTGGGATTTCTTAGCGCGCTGGAACGTTCTCAAATGAGCGGATCAGTGGGAACGCTGCGCAAGCTGGCGCGATTTTACAAAACCAACATTCTGGATTTTTTTGACGCCACAGGAGCAAGCAGCCGGCAGGTGCAGCCGGGAGCAAGAAAGGTGCTGGAAGCTGGTCCTGGGGTACGCATGGAGTTACTGGCCTGGGGCAACACCGTGATGGAACCACATCTTTTTCGGGTGGCGCCGGCAGCGGGCAGCGGCGACTCTTACACGCACGAGGGCGAAGAATTCCTGTATATATTGCGCGGAGAGCTGATGATTACGCTGGAAAGAGATGAGTACCGGCTTAAGGCCGGAGACAGTTTTTATTTTGAGAGCTCGACCCCGCATCACTGGAAAAATACAGGGCAGGCAGAGACTTGGGTGCTGTGGGTGAATACGCCGCCCACGTTTTGAATGACTAGCGCTCCGGCCGAGAAATGCGCGCGCCGGGCGGAAGCCATCTTTTCTTGGGCGGTGAAGGAGAAACCATGAAGGTGCGATCCACGGTGGCCCTGCTATCCCTCCTGATGGTGGTGGCGTTCGCCGCTTCGTGCACGAAGAAAGTGCCTACGCTGAATCTGTTGGTGTGGGAAGGATACGCCGACCCCGTGTTCGTAAAAGCGTTCGAGGAGCAGCATCATTGCAAGGTGTCCGCGTCATACATGGGATCGAGCGACGAACTCGTAGCCAAGTTGCGCGGCGGAAGCGCCGGTAACTATGACGTGATCTCGCCCTCGAGCGATGTGGCCACGTCGATCGCATCGGCGGGTCTGGCTGCGCCACTGGATTTGACGACCCTTCCGAGCTACACGCAGCTTTCTCCACAGCTGACTTCCCTTCCGCTGGTACGGCTGAACAATCAAATCTACGGAGTGCCGTTCATGTGGGGGCCGGATCCAATGATTTATGACACCAGCGTTTTTGCTCAGCCTCCCGACAGTTGGAATGTGCTTTGGGATTCAAAGTATCGCGGGAAGATTTCCGTATGGGACGATCTGTCCACGATATATATGGCAGCGCAGGTGCTGGGCTATGACAAGCCCAATCCGTCGCAGCTGTACAACCTGAGCGATCAACAGCTTGAAGCGGTGAAGAAAAAATTGCTGGAATTGAAGCCGAACATCCGTAAGATGTGGGCGACGGGTGGGGAGTTAACTAACCTTTTTCAGAATCACGAAGTCGTGGCGGCCATGGGATGGCCACTGATGACGAATCAACTGCGCAAAATCAATTTCCCGGTGGGCGAAACGATTCCTAAGGAAAATACGACGGGATGGATCGATCACCTGATGATCACAGCGGGCAGCGAGAACAAGGATCTCGCTTATCAATTCCTTGAATTCATGATTGAAGCGCGCACGCAGAAGAAAGTGACGGACGTGACCGGGTATACGCCGGCGAATCCGCAGGCGGCGCAGTTCATGACGCCGGAAGGGGTGAAAAACCTTCACCTTGACGATGTCGACAACTACCAGAAGCGGCTTTATTTTTGGCAGAACGTGCCGCGCCGCGCCAAGTATAACGAGATTTGGAACGAAGTGAAGGCAACGCAATAAACCGCGTTGCTGTCGGTATTCGAACGGCACCGATCCATGTCATCCCTCCCAACGGCTATGAACGCGGTCGCGAAGGTTGACGGGCAGGCCTTGCCCGCCGTATTGCTTAGCATTCGCAACGTGGCGAAGCATTTTGGCACAACTGTGGTGCTGCGGGATATCTCACTGAGTGTCGCAGAAGGGGAATTTCTCACGATTCTCGGGGAAAGTGGATCGGGAAAGACGACGCTGCTTCGAATCATCGCTGGCTTTGAAAACACGAGCGCGGGCGAAGTGTGGATGGGTGAAGAACGACTCGATCGGCAACCGCCCTACCGGCGCCGCGTGAACACGGTGTTTCAGTCCTATGCTCTGTTTCCGCACCTTACGCTAGAGCAGAATGTGGCCTACGGACTACGCGTAGCGAAGAGGCCCGAAACGGAAATCGCATCTCGCGTTTCGGAGGCACTGGAAAAAGTAAAGATGTCGGCATTCGCGAAGTCGAAGCCATCCAAAATCAGCGGAGGACAGCAACAGCGAATTGCGTTGGCACGGGCCCTGGTGAATCGTCCGCGTCTGCTGTTGCTCGACGAGCCCCTTTCGGCGCTAGATGCAAACTTGCGGCGACAGATGCAGGTGGAGCTGAAATCGCTGCAGCGCGAAGTCGGCATTTCGTTCATCTTCGTCACCCACGACCAAGAAGAGGCGATGGTGATGTCGGACCGGATCGCGCTGTTGCGATCGGGCGAACTGGAGCAGGTAGCAACTCCTCGAGAGATTTACGGGCGTCCGGCCACGGCCTATGCAGCGCAGTTTATCGGCCACACGAATCTGTTGAAAGCGGACGTGCAAGGAGGGGCGGTGCGCTCTGGTCCTTTAGTTTGGAGATCGGCCCTGCCGGATGGGCCCGCTCTATTCTCGTTGCGCCCGGAGAACATCCGGTTAGTGAGGGAAGATACGGCAGTGGTTGGCGACGTGCGAATTCGTGGAAAGGTCTGTCACCAGGCCTTTCATGGGGCTACGCAGTTGATTCGTGTCGATTGTGATGCGGGGTTGGTGCTGGCGGTAAGCACCTCAAGCGGTGGTGGCGCGCAGGAAGTTGCTGATCTGGAATTCTCAAGCACCGATGCCGTTCTCGTGCGCGAGTCTCCTGAAAGAGTCTGAATGTTTTCCCGAACCTACAAAGCGGCGGTTACCCTGCCTCCACTTCTGTGGGTAACGGTGTTTCTACTCGCGCCGTATTTGCTAATGTTCTGCTACAGCTTCTGGTCGGTTTCGCCAACGCAAACCATCGTGCATTCTTGGAATCTTGATAACTACCAGCAACTGCTGCGAGTGGACGTTTACTGGCAGACGCTTCTGCGCTCGATGTGGATTGCGGCGCGCGTCACATTTTTCTCGCTGCTGCTGGGATACCCGCTGGGGTATTTTCTGTCGTTTCATGCGGGGAATAAAAAAGATCTGCTCTATCAGTTAGTGATCATCCCGTTGTGGGTCAGCTATCTGGTGCGCGCCTATGCCTGGAAAACAATCCTGGGCTCGGACGGCGTGCTCAATACTTTGCTGCAATACGTTCATCTGGCTAAGCATCCGCTGGAGTTTCTGCTGTACAGTCCGTTCGCGGTTGTGCTGACACTGACGCACATCTACACTCCCTTTGCGTTTCTGCCCATTTATGCGGCGCTCGAACACATTCCGCGCAATCTGATGGAAGCGTCGCATGACCTGGGAGCGACTCCGGCCCAAACTTTCTGGAAAGTGATTCTTCCTCTGTCGATTCCGGGAGTGGTGGCAGGAGCGACCTTCGCGTTCGTACTCAGCCTGGGTGATTTTCTGGCGCCTCTGCTTCTGGGCGGACCGAGCGGCATCATGATTTCGAACATCGTGGTCAGTTTGTTTGGCGCGGCTTACAACTGGCCGCTGGGCGCGGCGATTTCGCTATGCATGCTGCTGCTGGTGGTGAGCCTACTGTTTCTGTCGGAGTGGTTGGAAAAGAAGTGGAGCTTTTCGTGAACGATACGCGAGGTGAATCGAATCCACGCTGGTTGCTGGTCCATGCCGTGGGAGTATTCGCGTTTCTTTATCTGCCGATTGTCGTGCTGATCGTGTATTCGTTCAACGACAACGGGGTTGGCGGATTTCCGCCGCATCATCTGACGCTGATGTGGTACCGCACGCTTTTTGCCGATGGGCCGATCTGGGATTCCGTGCTCAACAGTCTGCAAGTCGCGTTCGCGGCAATGGTGATCGCATTGGCGTTCGGCATTCCAGCAGCGCTGGCCCTCGAACGAGCACAGTTCCCGGGGAAGGCTCTGTTTCGCCGATTAGTGCTGCTGCCCCTGATTCTGCCGGGAATCATTACGGGTCTTTCGCTGTTGATGCTCTTCAACGTAATGGGCACAAAGCTCAGCTTGTTGACAATTATTTTGGGTCACGGCACTGCATTGGTGTCGGTGGCCACGACCGAAGTATTCGCAGGGCTGCAAAAGCTCGACCGAGCACAGGAGGAGGCTTCTCTTGATTTGGGTGCGAATTACTGGCAAACATTTTGGCGTATTACGGTGCCGAATTTAAAGCTCCCGATCATCGGAGCAGCGCTACTGATTTTCACGCTTTCGATGGACGAAATTGCCGTCAGCTTCTTTCTGATCGGGCGCGATAACACTTTGCCCCTCGAAATCTGGGGGAGGCTACGCCGCGGCATCACACCGGAAATCAACGCCGTGTCGACCATCATCTTTTTGTTTTCGCTGGTGGCGATCGTCCTCTGGTATCGCTTGCGCATGCGCGGCCCAGGCGCAGCAGACGCGGGCACCGAAATTGTGGAAGCTGCAGAAGGACATGCAGTTTAACTGCGTATCGCAGATTTGCCCGCCGCTTTGCAAGTTAGCGCGATGTAATCTCCTGAGAAGCGTCAACCCATAGTAAAGTTATAAGTAGGGCGTGCACTCGCCGAACGTACGTGCGCCTGTCAATCCGATCGCTGACGCCAAAGGACAAACCATACTTTGAGTTTGAGTATTCGCAACATCGCCATCATCGCGCACGTAGACCATGGCAAGACCACGCTCGTCGACGCCATGCTGCAACAGAGCGGCACTTTCCGCGCCAACGAGCACCACGTCGAACGCGTGATGGATTCGAACGAACTGGAGCGCGAGCGCGGCATTACGATCCTGGCCAAGAACACGGCGATCTTTTACCACGACGTGAAGATCAACATCGTGGATACGCCCGGCCACAGCGATTTCGGCGGCGAAGTAGAGCGCGCTCTGAAGATGGTGGATGGCGTGATGTTGCTGGTGGATGCCAGCGAGGGCCCGTTGCCGCAGACCCGCTACGTTCTGAGCAAAGCGCTCGAAGCGAAGCTGCCGCCGATCGTGGTGATCAACAAAATTGATCGTCCGGACGCGCGGCCGCAGGAAGTTCTCAATGAGATCTACGATCTGTTTATCGATCTTGACGCGAAGGAAGATCAGCTCGACTTTCCTGTTCTTTACACGAATGCGAAGGAAGGAACAGCCTCAACGGATATCCAGGGGGGCGAAAATCTGCGGCCGCTGTTTGACGCGATTCTGGAAACGACTCCGCAGCCTCGTGGCGACCCAGCCGGCCCGCTGCAAATTCTGGTGGCGAACCTCGACTACAGCGATTTTCTGGGACGCCTGGCGATCGCTCGCGTTTTTAACGGGACGATGTACACCGGTGAAGATGTAGTGATCGCGAAACGTGATGGGTCGATGCACAAAACCAAGATCACAAAGCTGTTTTCTTTTTCCGGATTGAAGCGGACGGACATTACGGAAACAGTGTTGGGCGACATTATCGCCGTGGCCGGCGTCGAAGGGATCACGATCGGAGAGACGATCACAGATCCGGTGAATCCGGCGCCGCTGCCGCCAATTGTGATCGATGAGCCGACTATCGCGATGACCTTTACCGTGAATACGTCACCATTCGCGGGGCGGGAAGGAACTTACGTGACGTCTCGCAATCTGCGGGAGCGACTGGCGAAGGAACTTCTTACGAATGTTTCTCTGCGTGTGGAAGAGATGGGCACGACCGATTCGTTCAAGGTGCTGGGGCGCGGCGAGCTCCAGCTTTCCATCACCATCGAAATGATGCGGCGCGAGGGCTATGAACTCATGGTGGGCAAACCGGAGATCGTCACCAAGCGCATCGACGGAAAGCTTATGGAACCAGTAGAACATCTTACCGTGGATGTTCCCGAAGGATTCGTTGGCGTGGTGATGGAGCAGTTGGGCTCGCGCAAGGGCGAAGTCGTCAACATGCACAACCACGGCTACGGGCGGGTGCGAATCGAGTTTCGCGTTCCCAGCCGCGGTCTGATTGGACTGCGCAGTCAATTACTCACGGACACGCGTGGAACCATCGTGATGAATTCTCTTTTCGATGGCTATACCGAGTGGCAAGGAGAAATCCCACACCGGCTGACGGGAGCGCTGATTGCGGACCGGGCTGGCTTATCGACGGCGTACGCGCTTTGGGGACTGCAGGAGCGCGGCGAACTTTTCGTAGGACCCGGCGTTGAGCTGTACGAAGGGATGATCATCGGCGAGAACGCGAAAGATGACGACCTGGATGTCAACGCCGTTCGGGAGAAGAAGCTCACCAACATGCGGGCTTCGACAGCAGACGAGGCCATCCGCCTGGTGCCTTTTCGGCAGTTAAATCTGGAGCAGGCAATCGAATTCATTGCGGATGACGAATTCGTGGAGATCACTCCGAAATCCCTGCGGCTGCGAAAAAAGTTTTTGCAATCAAACAGCCGCAAGAAGCGGGCGAAAGAGGCCCTGGAAGAAGCGTGAAGTCACGCGGACAGCTCGGAAAGGCTAACGCAGGTGTTCCTCTGCGCATGTTTCTAGTCCCTTGCAGTTGCGGGACCACGTTCGCTGTCCCGGAAAATTACGACCACCGTGGAACGGCCTGGAGCCGGTACCTGATCTGTCCGAGCTGCGGCAAACGGCACGATCCTAAGAATCGTTTGTTACAAGTTGGATATCATCGCGAAGGTTACTGGGGAGTCGATCAGTGCTAGCAGTGCCTCTCGCCACAGCATCCCGCGCGATTTAACCTGTCGCATTTGACAAACCTGCTATACTTCTGCCGCATTCGACTGCCGCCAGCTCCGGTCTCGATTTTCAGGAAGGTGTCCCCGACCTGCCAGTCCGCCGCGTCCAGCTCGCACTTCGACAGCTCAATGCAGAGGAAGACGCTTGAAGAATATTTTCGTAGGAAACTTGAGCTTCAACACATCGGAAGACGAACTGCGGCAGATGTTTGAACCGTTCGGGCAGGTCGACCGGGTCAGCATCATGACGGACCGCGATACTGGACGCTCTCGTGGCTTCGGCTTTGTGGAGATGGCCAGCAACGAAGATGGAGAGAAAGCCATCACGGCGTTGAACGGCTCGCAGGTGGGTGGGCGCACGCTCAATGTAAATGAGGCGCGACCCAAAACTGAGCACAGCGGAGGTGGCGGACGCGACCGCGGAGGGCGAGGCGGAGATCGCGGGGGTGACCGTGGTGGCCGTGGTGGCGGCGGCGGTGGTGGTCGAGGCCGCTATTAGATTCCTTCAAGGGTGCAGAACGATACTTGTCGGCGCCCCGGGCATTGCGACACCCCCAGGTGGGACGATTGCGGACGCAGGTCAGGCCGGGTTGGGTCTAACGAGTTGGTGTGCGCAAGGGCGTCCCGCAAATTGCATCCATGGATGCCATGGATTTACTTAGATTGATGCCTCTCACCCCGTCCATGTAAACTAAGTTCTCCGGTGTGCGCCCGTAGCTCAGATGGATAGAGCGATTGCCTCCGGAGCAATAGGTCGGGAGTTCGAATCTCTCCGGGCGCACCAGTTTTCCTCTTTTCCCTCAATCACTTCTTCGGTTTCCGACCGGGGAGGTAGTTTTGGAAACTCGGCACTGTGCCCAGAATTGTGCCTACCTAACCGAGACATAGCCGCGAGTACCGCATCTTCCGAGGGGTGGACATCGCGACTGGAGATCGCGATGGAGCTGTGCCCTGCTATCCGCGCCAGCGTCCAGGCATCACAGCCTGACTGCCCTAGCCGCGTCAGAAATGTATGTCGAAATGCATACAGAAGGAAGCGCGTTAGGGGCGGAAGATCATTCTTCTTCGCCTGCAGCGTTAACCGTCCGAAACACCCTGACGTGCTGCTTCTTAAGGCTCGAATGGTCTATATGCCCACTAGCCGCATTTTCTCACTAAGAAAATAGAAAAGGCTGTCGTTTCGTGGCATAACAGCTATAGCGAATAGTAGTTAGGCCAACGAAAGAGGACAGCCTTATGACAACCGAGTGTAACCAAGAACCGTTTCCATTTCATCCCCTAAATCAGCGAGAAGTACGCGGGCAGTTTGATGGCGGAGCCATCACCAGCGACGCTGGGGGTTTGCTGTTGCGCGAAGTGGAGAAGCGGACGAACATCATCGGCCAATTCGCGAGCTGCTTTAGCGACTATCGGGATCCCGAACTGGTGGAACACGGGGTGGCGGAGTTGGTGGCGCAGCGGATCTACGGACTGGCTTTGGGGTACGAGGATTTGAACGATCACGAGGAGTTGCGGCGGGATCCGTTGTTGGCGGTGTTGGTGGAGAAGGAGGATCTGAGCGGGGAAGAGCGGCGACGGGTCCGCGATCAGGGCACTGCCCTAGCGGGCAAGAGCACCCTTAACCGCATGGAACTGGGAGCGGCCAAGTTGGGGGAAAAGGAGCGGTATAAGAAGATCATCCTGGACGAGGCGGCTGTCGATCGGACGCTGGTAGATATTTTTCTGCAAGCCCAGGGCGAAGCCCTGAAAGAGATCGTGTTGGATTTGGATAGCACCGACATTCCTTTGCACGGGGAGCAAGAAGAGCGGTTCTTCCACGGCTACTACGGGCATTACTGCTACCTGCCGCTGTACATCGTCTGTGGCGAGCATGTGCTGTGCGCACGCTTGCGGCCGTCCAATATCGACGGGGCGCAAGGCAGCGTGGCGGAGGTGGAGCGCATCGTGGCGCAGATCCGGCAAGCGTGGCCGCAGGTGCGAATCATCCTGCGCGGCGATTCCGGCTTTTGTCGGGAGGAGTTGCTGAGTTGGTGCGAAGAACATGGGGTGGACTATGTGGTGGGCTTGGCGCAGAATGCCCGCCTGCTACGGGAGATCGCGACGGCCAGCGCACAAGCGGCGAGCCAATATCAGCAAAGTGGAACCGCGGCGCGGGTATTCTCCGAGTTCGTCTATCGAACCAAGAAAAGTTGGTCGCGAGCCCGGCGGGTGATTGCCAAAGCAGAACACTTGGAGAAAGGGGCCAATCCACGGTTTGTGGTCACCTCGCTGAGCCCGGAAGAAACCATCTTTCCCGCGCCGTCCCGCTGGGGGGCGCAGAGCTTGTATGAGGAGTTGTACTGCGCACGTGGGGAAATGGAGAACCGGATCAAGGAGCAGATGATGTTGTTTGCCGACCGCACCAGCACGTCCTGGCTGCGGAGCAATCAAATCCG
>Ga0187867_10000496_pt1 | contig 34891 bp, 28 predicted proteins | sample June2016WEW_13_1_FD_132976 | JGI IMG/M metagenome (GOLD analysis project Ga0187867, IMG submission 132976) | Peatland microbial communities from SPRUCE experiment site at the Marcell Experimental Forest, Minnesota, USA - June2016WEW_13_10 | ecosystem: Environmental > Terrestrial > Soil >... | reverse complement strand
TTGCGGGCCGAGGGATCTTTACAACTCTCGTTGTTAGACGAGAAGAATCTGGTCGAGATTCAATCGCCGGAATATCTCGGAGAGCGGTTGATGGTCTGCTACAACCCTTTACTGGCAGAAGAGCGGAAACGCAAGCGAGAGGAGTTATTGACAGCGACCGAAAAAGCGCTGACAAGAATCGAGAAAGAAGTGGAACGTCGCAAGAAGAAGCGGTTGACGGCGACCGAGATTGCTTTGAAGGTGGGCAAGGTTCTGGGGCATGACAAGATGGGCAAACACTTCGCGTACCAGATCGAGGACAGCAAGTTGAGTTGGTCGCGGCGGGTGGAGACCATCGAGCCGGAAGCGAAGTTGGATGGGATTTATGTGATTCGCACCAGCGAGACGGCGGAGCAGTTATCGGCGGCCGATACGGTGCGCGGCTACAAAAGTCTGGCGCAGGTGGAGCGCGCCTTCCGCAGTTTGAAAAGCCTGGATCTGTTAATTCGCCCGATTCGACATCGTACCGAAGAGCGAGTGCCGGCGCATATTTTCCTATGCATGCTGGCCTATTACGTGGAGTGGCATCTGCGACGAGTGTGGGCACCGCTGCTGTTTGAGGACGAGGAACTTCCCCAACAGCGGCAACGACGAGATCCGGTTCTACCTCCCAGCAGCTCGGAATCGGCAACAGCCAAAAAACTTACCCATCAGACGACAGACGGATTACCGGTACCGAGCTTCGCCACTCTGCTCTCGAACTTAGCCAGCCGCGCGCGTGTGACCTACAGCTTGAACACGGATAAGTCCGGTCCCACGTTTCAGCAGCTGCCGCCGCCGACACCACTGCAGGCAAAGGCCTATGAGTTGCTGAATTTGTTGCCAGTAGATGGAAACTGAATTTTGAACTATCTCTCAGCGAATCAGCAGAATACTGTCCGAACCTATTTGGAACTTCGGCCTAATCGATTGAAAATAAGGGATATTATGGAATAATTTAGAAATCTCTTGCCGTCTTATCATTTGTGGAGTAATATTTAATCATAATTGGAGAATGCTTATGGCCACTATTCAGCAGGCCGTTGTTGGTTTCTCGTGGGATACAGCAGTCGATCTGTCAGGAACCGAGAACCGCACGCGCCTCAGTCCGGCTGCGATCAAAGGCCTTCTTCGGATCGCGAAGCATTGGGAATTACGCGATGATGACACCCGAGCTTTGCTTGGTGGCATATCCAGTGGCAGTTTCTACGCATTGAAGAATCTAGCGAGGAAAACACTGAATGAGGATCAGCTCACGCGAATTTCGCTGTTGATCGGCATCTATAAAGCACTGAACATTCTTTACAGCCAGAAGCTCGCAGATGCCTGGATTACGCTTCCGAACACGAATCCAATGTTCGGGGGAGACTCGCCCCTTAATTACGTCAAGAAGGGCGGCATCCCTGCCTTCCTGAGAGTTCGCCAACAGCTGGACTCACGTCGTGGCGGCAGATGAAGTTGCCGAAGCAGGTCAAGGTAGAACAGGATACGACTCATCGCCTAATTCCCTATCGCTACAGCGATCGTGGCAGGCCAATTCTCAATCTTCTCGCACAGGACGACGACGATCTGCTCAGCGACCTCACGGAATTGGAGGGCGCCACAAACGATCGTTTGCTTGGCGAGAGCGGCAGACTACCGGGCGTAAGCACCATTGAGCTGGTTTCTGGCTTCCGACTCGCGCATATCGTGAACGCGTCTTTTACTCATCCAAATCCTTCCGGAGGACGCTTCAATGGCGCGGGGCGAGGAGCCTGGTATGCGGCTTTCGAAATGCAGACTGCGCAAACAGAAGTGGCCTTCCATAGAGCTGTCGAATTGAAAGAAGTGCGATGGAGAGCGGAAGAAGTGTCTTCCTATATCGACTATCTCGCCGATTTTAGACATGAGTTTCACGACATTCGAGAAGACGCAGATTGTGTGGATTGCTTAGACCCGAACCGCTACGCAGCCTCCCAAACACTCGGACTTACACTCTTGACCAGTGGCTCAGCGGGGATCGTGTATCCTAGCGTGCGGCGCACAGATGGCGTCTGTATTGCCTGCTTTCGTCCTCCCTTGGTCCTAAATGTGCGAGATGGCCCTATGGTGACGTTTACTTTCACGGACACAGAATTGACCAAGGCTGTCATTGAAAGCTGACTCTACATAACCGTCACCTCCCGTGCACAACCGGTGTCCTTGATGCGCTCTCTTGGGCCAACTATTGGCCGCTAATAATCACCGATGATTAATGATCAATCGCAAACGAGCGTAGCCGCAATTCGACGGCTTGCCGCAATGCATCCTGCTTCTGCTCGTTTGTGGCAGAGAGTTCCTGAATTTTCCCGGTCAGATCGACCAAGCTGCCCTGGACTTTTCCGCCGACCTCTTTGTTCGCCTCACGGAGTTCGGACCCCAGGCGACTGAAGTTGGTCTGGACGGAATCCTTCAGCTGTTCGCTCGTTTGTGCCTGCCGCCGCAATCGCGGATGGTGAATTGGCTGGTTGAAGAGAATTGTGGAGCCAAAAGGTGCCAATTGGAGCCAAGAACGGGCGGGACGATGGAGCTAAGTCATTGAATAAATGGTGGCCAGGGACGGAGTTGAACCGCCGACGCCAGCCTTTTCAGGGCTGCGCTCTACCACCTGAGCTACCTGGCCAGGTTTTTGAAACCCGCTCGCGCGCCGCGGGTTACGTGCATCCGTTCGCTTCACGCTGATTGTCGCGGGAGTGCCAACCGGGAAACAGCTTCAACGCCGAACCGTGCGGAACGCTGTTGATTATAGCAAACGTGGGGGTCCACTCAAGGTCGGAGAACCGGCTCAGAATAAGCTGATCCGCTAGCCCACTTTGCATTCGGATGCACGAAGCCTACTTGCCCGATTGCCTTCCCGCCGAAGAGCCGTGCCGCCCGAGCCAGGAGGCCAGTTGCGGCTCCTGTTGCGACTTCAGATCGACGCAGTCGTTGATCCGTTCAATCGACTGCCGATAGGTCCGTTCCGCCGCCTCGATCTTGTGCGCCTTAAAGAAGTCCGAGACCTGGTCGCGCATGTGAGTATCGCAGAACGAACTCGTGGCGCCAACAATTTCGGCGCTGGCGAAAGGTCCTCCGGCTTTCTGCACCGCATTCCAGTGCGCCAGAACAAAGTCCCAGGCCAGTTCTTCTCCTGCCGGATTTTGCATCACGCTGCCGATCAGTTGCAGCGCGTCCTGCGAACGCACATCGGGAGAAATGGCGTAATCCAAAGTCCGCTGAATGAGTCTTGGGTCGCTGAATTGAGGCAATGCGAACAGAGCCATGTAATACTCCTCAGGCGACTTCGCATTTTTCAACGCGGCGAGCAATTTGTCATAGAACGCGTCATCGCCGTTCAGCGCCGCCAGTCGGAACGCACTCGCTGCCAGTCCCCGGTCCACGGATGCGGGATTTTCCAGCGCCTGAGCCGCAATCTTGTCCGCCTGCGCCAGGACCACTGGATCGCGAGCATCGTATCCTAGTGCATAGAACACACGATCCCGCAGCGTTCTCTGTTCATCGCTTTCACTAGGCTTCGATTCCCAGCCCACGTCCTTCAGGATTGGCGAAAGATACTGCCGCAGCCACACTCGATAGGACTCGCGGTCGTTGTCTGTTACGAGGTATTCGGCGATATAGTGCAGGCGTTCGAGAACATTCTCGATGACCGCGCGATTGCGATCACTTCCGAGTCCCTGGGCGAGCGCAAGATAGTCCCCGACTGGCTCGCGCCCTACGCGTACAGAAGCCCAGATGTCGGTCTGCAATGCGATCCGTTCGGCCGGAGAAAGCTTGCTCTCAGCATCGCTCGCGAGGGCTCGGACTGCATCGGGCTGGTAGCCGACGCGGTAATAACCAGTAGCGCCCGCATTCCCCAAAACCCAATTCGAACAGCCAGACATCGTGAATTTCTCACTCCGCTTGGTGAGAAGTCTGCATTGCGGAGTGCCATTGCCGGCTGAATCCTTCATGCATATCGGAATCTCCCAGAGCTGATCATCCGGTGCCTGGAATTTTTCACGGTCATAATAGTAACGGCGCTGCTCCAGGGCGACGGCGGTCGAACTCCCCGAGCATTGGGCTTTTACATCGATGATTGGCACACCCGCCTGCTGCACGAAAGTGGGCATGATCTGGTCCACAGGCTTTTTGGAGGTCTTTGTCTGTGCGTCCCAAAAGTCTTCCGCGGTCGCATTCGCATATGGATGCCGCTGAATATACGCGTTCACCCCTGCCCGGAAGGTCTCTTTCCCCAGGTAAGATTCCAGCATTCTTAAAACCGCTGCCGCCTTGCCGTAAGCGATGCCGTCGAATAATTCCTGAATTTGAGCGGGGGTGTCGGCGGCCTGGTGGATGGGACGCGTGTTTGCCAGCGAATCCGTGTTCAGAGTTGCATCCGTCTCACTGACAGCGTCAAGATTGAGATTCCATTCCGGCTTCCACGACTCGATTGGTTTGCTTGACATCCAGGTAGCGAAGCCTTCGTTGAGCCAGACATCGTCCCACCATTCCATCGTCACTAGATCGCCGAACCACTGGTGCGCCATCTCATGGGCAATCACTGACGCGATATCCTTCTTCAAATCGATGGAGCCCTGCTTCTCATCGATCAGCAGAATCACTTCGCGGAAGGTGATGCAACCAGTATTCTCCATCGCTCCCGCGGAAAAATCCGGCAGGCCGATCAAATCAAGTTTTCCATAGGGATACTGGATGCTGAAATATTTATCGTAGTAGCTGAGGATATGTTCGGCCGAATCCAAAGCAAATTTCCCCATCTCTTTCTTTCCAGGAGTGCTGTAAACCCGAATCGGAATTCCATCCGCCGTGCCCTCGATGTACTCAAAGTTTCCCACCACCAGCGCCGCCAGGTAGGCCGACATCTTCACTGTCGTGGCAAAGCGAACCGTATGCTTTTCGCCGGGCCCGGGCGTGTCCGAAGCGATTTTTTGATTCGAGATCGCAACCTGCCCTTTGTCCGCGACGGCGGTAATATCGAACGTCGCCTTATACGCCGGTTCGTCGAACGACGGAAACGCGCGACGCGCATCCGTAGCTTCGAACTGCGTGGCGGCATACTTGCGTCCCTGATCATCTTTGCCCAAGTAGAAGCCGCGCATCTCATCGTTCAAGGTGCCGCTGTAGGTGATATGGATGGTGGCCGCTCCGGCGGCCAGAGGCTTCTCAACCGTCAGCACGACCATTTCCATATCTTTCTTCGGACTGACCTCAGCGGTTTGCGTACTTCCACTGCTCGTAATGGTTACATCGTGGAAGTCGATATCCACTGCGTTGAGTGTGATCTCCGAAGTTGATTTCAGCACCCGGATCGAAACCGTCTCTTCGCCATCGAATTTGGCCTTTTCGAGATTGGGCGTAAAGGTCAGCTTATAGTTCTCTGGCGTGGCCCCACCGGGCAGTCGTTGCGCCGGTGCAATAGAAAATGCTGCCGCCGCAAAAATAATTACGGCAAGAATTCGCTTCATAGGCTCCTCAATCGTTCTCAACCGAGCTAACGAACCTGGAACTGAACCGCGTTCCCACAAGACGCAGATATCGTTCCATCTTTTATACGATAGATTCGCTCCGAAAGTTCACTTGGACCAGGCCACCGCTCCACTGGCGATCGTCAACTCGCAGTGGTTCGTGCCGAACCAATAAGGGATTTCGCGATAGTCCCCGACCTCGAATATCGCCAGATCAGCGTCTTTACCGGCTTCGATCGAGCCCTTGCGATCTGCGACTCGCAATGCCCACGCGCCGTTGACCGTTGAAGCGGCGATGGCTTCCGCCGGTGTCATCTTCATGTGCGTGCAGGCCAGCGACATTGCCATGGGCATGCTCAAGGTCGGCGACGTGCCGGGATTGTAATCCGTCGCCAGAGCCACCGGAACGCCAGCGTCGATCAACTTACGCGCCTGCGGATATTCCTTCAGTCCTAGAAAATAATTCGCTCCAGGAACGAGCGTTGCTATCGTTTCGTGTTTAGCCAACTCCGCAATATCGTCGTCATTCACATAGTCCATATGATCGAAAGACGCTGGATTATAATCCAAGAGCGGCTGCAGCAAGGTTTCCGCAAGCTGGCACATGTGGGCCCGCACGCCCAGACCATGCTGTTGAGCAGCTGCAAAAATCTGCGCGGTCTCGGCCGCAGTAAAAGCACCTTGGTCACAAAAGACATCAACGAACTGGGCAAGCTTCCGCTTCGCTGCCTGAAGAATCATCTCTTTACAGACGATCTCAACATACTCTTGTGAGCGGCCTTGAAATTCTCCTGGGATCACGTGCGCTCCCAGGAGTGTTGGGATGACCGTGCCTGCCCAGTGAGTTGCTGCGTCGCGGATCGCGTCCAACGACTTCAGCTCCGACTCCACCGTCAGCCCGTAGCCAGATTTAGCCTCAACCGTTGTCGTACCTTGCGCTGCCATGTCGTTAAGAACGGTCAAAACTTTTCCCGCCAAAGCTCGCTTCCCTGCTGCGCGCACCCCCTTGAGACTGGACCGAATGCCGCCTCCGGCCATGGCGATTTCTTCATAGGAAGCCCCCCCCACCCGCTTCTCAAAATCCACCAGCCGCGGACCGACAAAAACCGGATGGGTGTGTGCATCGACAAAGCCGGGCAGGACTACCTTGCCCGCGCACTCGATCTCGACAATCTTCTTGCGATGCCTCTTCAGCCACGAATCTCTTAGAGCCTCTTTCGTCGTGCCGACTGCCACGACTTTCCCACCGAGGCAAAGTACAGCGCCATCTGCGATGATGCCGAGCTCTCTGAGGCCGGCCCTGCGGCGCGGCCCGGCCGTGCCGGAAGCAGGCCGGAGCGTGAGAAGTTGGCCAATGTCGGCCAGCAGCAGCGGAGACTGGATTTTCTGTGTCGGCTTTCGCACGAAGGTCACGTCCAAAAGAGTTTAGCAGCCGTCAGGCCGAGGAAGGCCGCGGCGAGCATTTCTTGAAGGTTGTCAGAAGGTCAGGCATTCTGCATAATCAGGCATTCGGACAGAGCATCTCAACTATGCAATCGGCAAGAGTCGGGAAAGGCGGTGCGATCGTTGTACCCGCGAAGCGGCGCGAGCGCTTGGGCATCGAAGAAGGCAGTATCGTGATCGCCGAGGAGAAGGAGGACATCCTCATTCGCCCCGCTACGGTCGTGCCAGTCAAGCGGCACCCTCCGAGCATAAGGCAGAGTTCCTGCTACACAACGCCATCGATCAGGTCGATTACCGCAAGGCGCGAAGAGAACTCCGAAAAGCTGGGCCTCGATCCCGATTCGACTCCGCACCCGCCACCCCCTTAGATGGAGCGGCTGTTCCTCGACGCCAATGTCTTGTTCACCGCGGCGTACAAGTCTGACGCAGGTCTTCCTCAGCTCTGGAAGCTGAAGAAGGTGGCGCTGTGCACCTCGGGGTACGCGTTGAGAAGAAGCAAGAATCAATCTTACCGATGAAAACCAGAGGACGCGGCTCAACAAGCCGTCAGGAGCCATTCATCTGTTTGAAGCCAGCCAAGGGCCGCTTCCGCGTGGGATATCTCCGCCAGAAAAAGATGTGCCGATGGTGCCGTCGAAGCTCGGGCCACGCGACTGTTGACGGGTGATGTTCGACACTTCGGACCGGCAGGAAGATCGTGGGCATTGCGATTCTGCTTCCGGCCGACTACCTGGGAGCGCGCCGATGAATCTTCAGGACTGGCAGCTCGCACGTGCTTCCGTGGCGGATGTTCATGATCGCGCCATCGGCACTTTTACTCCCGTCTTCTTCGCAAACTCCTTCGCCTCGTCATACCCCGCATCCACATGCCGGATCACGCCCATACCCGGATCCGTCGTCAGCACGCGCTCGATCCGTTTCGCCATCATTTCGGTCCCGTCGGCCACCGTGACCTGCCCGGCGTGTAGCGAGTATCCGATACCCACCCCGCCGCCATTGTGAATCGACACCCACGACGCACCGGCCGCCGTGTTCAACAGCGCATTCAGCAGCGGCCAATCCGCGACCGCATCCGAGCCGTCTTTCATGCCCTCGGTTTCGCGAAATGGAGACGCCACCGAACCACAGTCGAGATGGTCTCGTCCAATCACGATCGGCGCCTTGATCTTCCCTTTTTTCACCAAGTCGTTGATCGCGAGGCCGAACTGCGCCCGTTCGCCATATCCCAGCCAGCAAATCCTCGCCGGCAATCCCTGAAACTTGATGCGCTTGCGCGCCAGATCAATCCACCGCCGCAGAATGCGATTCTCCGGGAACAACTCCAGAACCAAGTCGTCGGTGATATGAATGTCCGACGCCTCTCCCGACAGGGCAACCCAGCGGAACGGCCCGCGTCCCTCGCAGAATAATGGACGGATATATGCAGGCACGAAGCCGGGAAAGTCGTAGGCATTCGTCACGCCCCGCTGAAACGCAAAGGTCCGGATGTTATTGCCATAGTCAAACGTCACCGATCCCATCTTCTGGAGTCGCAGCATACCTTCTACGTGCCGCGCCATGGCGTCGAGCGATCTTTCCTGATACACCTTGGGATCAGTTCTCCTTAACTCGACCGCCTCCGCGAGTGTCCTGCCATTTGGCACATATCCATTCAGCGGATCATGCGCCGAAGTCTGGTCGGTGAGAATGTCAGGAACCACGCCGCGCTCGGCCAACTCCGGAATCACATCTGCGCAATTCCCCACCAGAGCGACCGACACATTCTCTTTCTTGCGCACGGCATTCTTCAGAATGCGCAAAGCTTCATCGAGGGTGGTCACCATGAAGTCGCAATAGCCGGTCTTCAGCCGCTTCTTGATGCGCTCCGGATCCACGTCAATGCCGAGGAAAGCCGCTCCCGTCATGGTCGCAGCCAGAGGCTGAGCTCCGCCCATGCCGCCCATCCCGCCCGAAACGATCAGCTTGCCGGCAAGGTTCCCGCCGAAATGTTTCTCTCCCGCCGCGGAAAATGTTTCAAACGTTCCTTGCACAATGCCCTGCGAGCCGATATAGATCCACGAGCCCGCCGTCATTTGGCCATACATCATCAGACCGGCGCGCTCCAGTTCATTGAACTTCTCCCAGTTCGACCAGTGCCCCACCAGGTTTGAGTTCGCGATGAGCACTCGCGGGGCATGGTCATGCGTCTTGAACACGCCCACCGGTTTGCCGGACTGCACCAACAAGGTCTCGTCGTTCTCCAGATTTTTCAGGACCGCGACGATAGCACGATAGGCCTCCCAACTGCGCGCGGCCCTCCCCGTTCCCCCATAAACGACCAGGTCCTGGGGACGCTCCGCAACGTCAGCGTCGAGATTATTCATTAGCATGCGCATGGCGGCTTCCTGCTGCCAACCTTTGCAGGTGATGGAGTTCCCTCGCGGTGCGCGCATGGAAGCAGGGGCCTGGGTAAGTTCTGTTTCAACGGGCATGATTAGATGTTAGTGCCTGAGCGAATCGCGTGCAATGCGGGGAGACCTGCCAGACCTGCCCGGCCAAGAAACCACGCGTTCTCCCGTCAGAACAGCATCCGAAGCCGTGAGCGCCAGCTCATGGTTCATACGTATGGACTTGCGAAGTCGCGATTTGCATTCCTCCGCCCACGACCAGCGCGAGGTCTATAGTCCGAACCAGCCAGCATGGGGAGTTGCGATCGGGAGAATCTGAGAAGAGGAAGAAGGAAACCACAACCGGGCTCCGACGCCGCACTACCAGGTGCTATACGCCGTTCCATCGGTGCCGGTCGCATTTGACGCGGAATGAACGTCGCTGATTCCAGGGTCTTGCTGGTCAATTGCCAGCAGCACATCCTCCTGAACCACCTCCCAGTTCGCTTCATTGGTCATCGGATCTTTGGGAATGACTTTGATGTAGCCGGCAGTCTGCAGGTCATCCAGCGACTGCGGCGCCTTTTGCTTGTCGAGTGTGTACTGGGAGATAAGCGATCGCAGTTCGAACAAGTCGTTACGCAGTACGGCCTCTCGCGAACGCAGCACCGACTGGCTGTAGATTGGGAGCGCAATGGATATGAGGATTACCATGATGCTGATCACGATCATCATCTCCAGCAGCGTGAAGCCTGCACTGTGCCCCGTTTTGAACTTTCCTGCCATTTACCAGTCCTTGTACTTCGTTCCATCCAGAGCTTCATCCTGCGACTTGGTGTACACGTCGAACACGCTCTGCCCACCAAACGAGTCGGACTGCGGATCGTCCTGCATCGAACGCATGCCCCACTCGATGGTGCCCGTCATCGGATCAATCGGAATCTTGCGCAGATATCGCACCTTTTTCCCCTGCACATCGACGCCCTTTACCAGTGTTTCCAGATCCGGAGGATAGTTCTGACTGTCGATTTTCGTCTGGAAGGCGCCCCGGTCGGCATCGATCTTGTACCGGTCGATGGCATCGCGCATCTCCCAAAGATCGGCTCGAAGACGGCGCTCCTTCTCCCGCTTGATGGTGAACCGCGCCAGGGGTACCGCCATCGTTGAAAGAATTATCAGGATGGTGGTCGCAACGATCAGTTCCAGGAGAGAAAAGCCCCGCACGGGCCCGCTGCCCTGTGCCCGACAAAATCTTTGTAGCTTCATGTCCTATCTATTTTCGCATCGCAACCGCCCTTTACTGCACGGTGACCGATGCCTGCGCGCCGTTCACAGTGATCGCCTGCAGGGCGGGATCGCGCGCCCCGCCCCGGGTGATGGTCAGAGGAGTCTGTCCACTGGCCTTCGCCTGAAATGTCATCGTGACCACAGATCCCTGTCCGGAAACTCCACCGGCCCCCGGCGGCCGTGTGGCCGTGATCTGCAAGGTCCCTGTCGTGTCGTCTTCGCGATGCACCAGGGCCACCGCCTGCCCATCCTGCGAGAGGAAACCTCCGTTTGAGATGTTCACCAACTGCAACATCTTCGGATCGTAATTCAATTGCACGGGCACGGAATATACGTTCTGCGCGCCGGAGATCAACAGATTCACCACAAAAGTATTGCCCTTTACAACCGTGATCTGCCCCGGATCAAACAGGAAGTTCGCGCTTCCTTGTCCCGAATTTGTCCCTGGCGCCGGGACCTGCTGGCCGGGAACTTGAGTTGCCGGAAGCTGAGTTGCACCGGCCGGCCCCTGCGGGGCGGGAGATGGAGCCGCTGCGGGGCTGCTGATGTGCCGCAACGCAATCGCGTTCGCCGTTCCAATGTCAATCGCGCGTTGGTTCAGCTCGCTGAGGCTGGTTCCTCGAATGATATGCGGAGTGATCGCGAATATGGTCTCATCCTGAGAGTGATCCTGCGTCACCTGCCCAAACAGGTATCGCAAGATTGGAATCTGCGCTAACCCCGGAATCCCGGCCAGCGACTTGGTCTGAGAATCGTCCAGAATGCCGCCAATCAAACTGGATTCCCCGTCCTTCAGGCGGATTTCATGCTCGATTTTTTTCTGGCCGATGATCGGCTGGCTGATGCCGCCGATGCTCGACTGACCCACCACCGACGAAATTTCCATCGTAATCTTCAGGGTCACTTCGCGATCGGCGTGCACGTGAGGCGTGACGTCGATATTCACACCAACATCCAGATACTGAAACTGCGTGTTCACCAGCGGGTTGATACCCACACCGCCAATTCCGGGCTGGAACGATCCTGTCGCCACCGGAACCCGTTCGCCGATCTTGAGGGTCGCCTTCTGGTTATCGAGCGCCCGAACCTGCGGATTTTGCAACATCTTTGTATCGGTATCGCCCATCACCGCCGAAAGGTTGGCGGAAGGAATTGTCACCTGGAAATCGGTCGCGTTCAGATTGCCCAAGGTGTTCAGTGATATGCCCGCGGTGCCGGACGTAGTGCCGGTCGTCGTGGTCGTCCCGGTAGTTGTGGTCGTCGGCGTCGTGGTGTTGATGTTGCTCTGCAGGGCAACCGTGGCGCTGGTCGGCGGGCTCAATCCCAAGGTCCTGGATTTGTCTTTGCTCACCTGGATGACGGCGATGTCGATCACCACTTCCGGGCGCGCCTTATCCAGATCCTCCACCAGCTTTTCCGCCAGCGCGATCTGATCCGGTGTCCCCCGCACCACCAGCGCATTCTGCGAGAGCAACTGCTGCACGCGCTGTACATCCAGCACGGCGCGAATCGCGTTCACCACATCCTGCAACTCGGTCGGCTGGGAAAGATTCTGCAGGTAAAAGGTCTTCAGAACGCTCTGTTCCAATTCCTTGCGCTTGGCGGGATTGTCCTGCGCCACAAAAATCGTATTTCCCGTCACCGGGCGCCAGAAGGTTTTCGATTCCAATGCCGTAATCTGCAACGCGTCTTCCAACGTTACTCCATTCAGCTCGACCTTGATTCGGCGCGACGTGTAGTCCGGATCAAACAGCACGTTTACCCCGGCCAACTGCCCGATCGTCTGATAAATAACCTTGGAATCCTCGGTGAGTTTCACGGTGATGGGAACCGCCGAAATCGGGGCCAGTTCCACGGGTCCACCCGCTTCCCTGATCTTGCGCTCCAGAGTTCCGGGGGGGCCTGCGGCTTGCGGGGGAGGATTCGTGGCATCGTTAATCATCTGCACGGTGCGCTTCAACTCCTGCTGCGCAATGAACAGAGAGGGGTCAATCTGCGCCGCCTTTTGAAACTCGGCCAGCGCTTCCTGCAGTTTGCCTTGCTCGCGGAGTTCCTGACCCCGATGAACGATCGTGGCCGCCGCCTTGAAACGCATGCGCTCGAATGAGGAGCGATAGCGCAAATCTTTCGGCTTAAGGTCGTACGCCTGCTTGTAAAGATCGTAAGCGACTTCATAGTTCTGGCGTGCTTCGGCGTCCTCGCCCTTTTCGTAGATGTTCTTGGCCTTATCGGCGATGGCAGGCAATATGGCCAGCGATACCAACAGAGCGACCGCCCCGGGGATCAGACGTCTCATTCTTTAGTCCTCATCTCAGAATCTTTGCCGGGGTCTTCGCCGGACAAGCAATCGTTCTGCTTATGCCTGTTCATCAAGAGGCCTACTCGCGGGTTTCTTGCAGCGATTATAGCATCGGGTTTCTGCGCTCCTCATGTCATTGCCTGCCAGATAGTTACACTCTTTAGTCTTAGTCCCAACGGTCAAAGTCAAGCTACGCACTCCGCTGTCGAACTCCCGTCTCGCGGGTTTCAGCGAGCTCAATCGCAGTTATTTGCCGATCGCCGCCCAAGCCCGACGCCCCTCTGTTTGCTGCTAAGATGAAGCCGAAGTCCGAAATCATGGCCCGCCAGTCCACACATCAAACCAAGCCCAGCCCGGAGAAATCTCCTCGCCGCGATCCCACCGCCTCCGGCCAGCGCGATGCTGCCGTTAATAGGATCGCTTCTCATAACTACTTCTTGCTGGAAAAATTTGAGTGCGGCGTGGCTCTTACCGGAACCGAAGCCAAATCGGTCCGCGGCGGCCTCGCCAATCTCAAAGATTCCTACGGATTGGTGAAAGACGGCGAACTCTGGCTGCTCAACGCCCATATCGGTCCCTATGAGCACGGTAACATTCACAACCACGCCCCCCGGCGCACCCGCAAGCTGCTCATGCACAAGGAAGAAATCCGCAAGCTGATCGGCAAGACGCAGCAGAAGGGACTGACGCTCATCCCCGTTCGCATGTACTTCAAGAACGGCAAAGTGAAGGTGGAACTGGCCCTGGCCAAGGGCAAGCAGCTCTGGGATAAACGCGAAACCGAACGCCGCCGCACCGCCGACAAAGAAGCTCGCGAAGCCATCACCCGCAACCGCAAGACCTAACGGAACATTTGGCCAACCGGCTGTCCAGCCGGGCCAAGCCCGGCACTTTGGCGCGGCCCCCGGGGAAACGCACCCGCAGCCGCTAAGAGTCTGCCGTGGGATACTTAGTCCTGAAGGAGTCACTCATGATGAGGCTTTCGAGGCGCATCGCCGTTTTTTTTCCCATTGCACTCTTCCTGAATGCCGCAGCCTACGGCCAGCCACCTTCCCGCTCCGTTGACTCCCAATCGGAATTCGTAACCCGCGCGGGAGTTTCGTTGCATCTCTCTGGTAAGCCCTTCCGCTACAGCGGTCCCAACATCGAGTGGTTAGGACTGGAGGCTTATGGACCCGCAGATCCCCGGGGTCCGCGTTACCCCACTCAGTTTGAGGTCGATGATGCCATGGACACGGCCAAGGAAATGGGAGCCAAGGTGATCCGCTCGCAAACCCTTGGCGACAGCGTGGGTTGCGAATTGTGCATTGAACCCCAACTGGGAGTCTTTAACCCGGAAGCTTTCAAGGCGATCGACTATGCGATCAAGGCTGCTCACGACCGGGGAATTCGCTTGATCATAACTTTGGCGGGAGACTGCGCCACCTGCGCGTTGAGCGGACCCGGCGAATATTTGGAGTGGACACATCAGCGCGATCCTAAGGCGTTCTTTACCGATGCGGTAGTGATCGCCGCGTTCGAGAAGCACATCGCTGCAGTGTTAAACCACAAGAATGCACTGACTGGACTTTCGTACAAAGACGATCCCACGATCCTGGCGTGGGAAAACTGCAACATGTGTGGCCTCGGCGTGGTATGGACTTCATCCTCGAAGGATCTCGCGCCTTACCTTCCCTGGATCGACACGATCGGTAACTTCATCAGGTCCATCGACCCGCGACATTTGTATCTCGACACCAGCGGCTTTTTTCGCTACGACCAGCACGCGCTTAACGCCAAAACGACTGATATCGTGACTTGGGAATACTACCCGCACTGGGACGCGCTCGTTTCAAACGGAGTGAAAACCACAGCCCAGTCCTTTTCTCAGGACGCAGCCGCGGTGACCGGACATGGGAAAGCCTACATCGTCAACGAATTTGGTTGGGACGTTACGGACTGGCCGACTCGGGAGGATCTGCAATTCGTGCTTCACACCTTGGAAACAGACCCGAACATCTCCGGCGACGACTATTGGGCGTTGCAGGCTCACGCAGATAACTTCGGATGGCAATCCATTCCCGCCAATGTGGGCAACGCCGCCTACGCTCGAAAGGGCGAGAGCGGCCAGTGGTGGGCGCTGTATTACGGCGGCATCAACACCCTTGTCAACACAAGCGATGACATGCGGGCGCGCGCGCAGCAGCTGCGAAGCCATGCCTACGCGATGGCCGGGATTCCGATCCCTCCTCATCAAGTGCCTCCTCCTCCAGTGATCACGACAAAAGGGATAGGGCTGATCGGATGGCGTGGCTCCGCAGGTGCAGTTAGCTATAGCGTGCAGCGGCAGGTGGGTGAGGCTGGCCCATGGGAGACGATCTGTGATCAGTGCGCCACCGACGCAGATTCGCCCTGGCCCGATCCCCAGCCCGCCGGGATCTTTGGCGCCAAGTATCGCGTGATCGCCTACAACGAGGACAGAAATCCCAGCACGCCATCTGCGGCCCGCTAGACATCGTATATGCTTCAAGCCTTAGCAATGTGAAACTTGATGTCCCAGGGATAAGTTAAGCGAATGCAATATTTTACGAATCGCCCGCTGATTTCAATTTCCTCGGTGGTGAAAGCCTCGAAAGTCAAGCAGAGAGCTTATGGCCGCCGATAGAAGTCACCATCAAAACCGTTAACCTCAAATCCGACATGCCCCCGGTCAGCGAGGCTCTGTCGCTCCTGGAGCGCGAGCTCGACCTGGCGCGCGCAGCAAAAGTCTCAGTTCTGAAATTTATTCACGGCTATGGTTCAACCGGCACGGGCGGAGACATTCGCATTGCAGTTCAAAAACGGCTGGTAGAAATGGTGCAGAACCGGCAGCTTCGCGACTGCATCTTTGGCGAGGACTGGTCGAAATCAGACGAGACGACCTGGAAACTTCTGCAGTCGCATCCCCATCTCAAGAGCGACTCCGATCTCGGCCGCCGCAATCGCGGAGTCACCATCGTTTTACTCTGAGAGAAAAGGCGTGCTCGCTCTCACTTGTGCGCGGACACCTCGGCGTCCACCGGTTCAAGCCTCGCCGTGAAGTGACGCAGGAAGGGTGCTTCGTAGCTCAACTTCATTCCCCGGATCTGATCGCGCTTTTCCCAAACCGCAAGGATCACTTCCACGACGTAGTCAATGTGGCTTTGCGTGTACACCCGGCGGGGGATAGCAAGACGGACCAGGTCCATGGTCGCAGCCGCTCCGAACATGAGCGTGCCAATCTCAACCGACCGGATTCCGCCCTCGAGATAAAGCTCGTTCGCCAGAGCAACGGCTGGGAAACATTGCGGCAGAACGTGCGGCAGAAACGCGCGGGAATCGATGTAGATGGCGTGACCTCCGGGCGGTTGCACGATCGGCACGCCGTGCTCGGCTATGTGATTTCCGAGGTAGGCAGTCGAGGCGATGCGGTATTCGAGATAGTCTTCATGCAAGGCTTCTTGCACGCCGACCGCAATGGCCTCCAGATCGCGCCCCGCGAGACCGCCATACGTTGGATACCCTTCGGTCAGGATCAGCAGATTTTTCTCCTGCTGCGCGAGTATGTCGTTATTCGTACACAGGAACCCGCCGATGTTGGCCAAGCCGTCTTTCTTCGCGGACATGGTGCAGCCATCGCCGTGGGCAAACATTTCCTGCGCGATCTCTTTCGGAGTCTTTGATTCATAGCCGCGTTCACGCGTCTTGATGAAATAGGAATTCTCGGCAAAGCGGCAGGCGTCGAAATAAAGCGGGATGCCGTGCTTCCGGCAGACCGCGCTCACCGCCTTCACGTTCCCCATCGAGACCGGCTGCCCGCCGCCGGAGTTGTTCGTAACCGTGAGCATGACCAGAGGCACACGCTCGCGCCCTATGCTCTGGATCATGGACGCAAGAGCATCCACATCCATATTGCCTTTAAAGGGATGCTGCAAGCTGGGCCGTCGGCCCTCGGCAATGACCAGGTCTCGGGCCTCGGCCCCGACGAATTCCACATTGGCTCGCGTGGTATCGAAGTGCGTGTTGTTGGGAACAACATCGCCTTTCTTGCACATCACGCTGAACAGAATGCGCTCGGCGGCACGCCCCTGGTGGGTGGGAATGACGTGCTTGTAGCCAAAGATGTCCTGCACCGAATCGCGAAAGCGATCAAAGCTACGGCTGCCCGCATAACTCTCGTCTCCTTCCATGATCGCCGCCCACTGGTGCGTCGACATGGCGCCCGTTCCAGAATCGGTGAGGAGATCGATCAGAACATCGTCGGCGGGAAGAAGAAACAGATTGTAAAACGCAGCTCGCAGAAGTTGCTCGCGTTGCGGCCGCGTCGTCCACTGGATCGGCTCGACGCTCTTGATGCGGAATGGTTCGACGATGGTACGCGGCATGGCGGCTTTTACCCTGCTCTGGAATTGAGCGGATCCGACCGCGCGAGCGGTAGATCTCTCCCCGTTAAGGCTACGCCCCTTGTGTCTGTTGAGGTGTGCTCGGAATCACAGGCGTGGGAGCGGGTGCAGATACGATGGGTACGGTGAATGCAGAGGGCGTGAAGGGCTCTGCAGCAATCGGTTCCACCATATTCTCCAGGTAATAGCTCACTGCGATGCCACGTTGCCAGAAGCGCGGGATCAGCAGCAAGAGCAGCGTCAACTGGCTGACAAAGATTGCTCCTCCCACGCTGGCCGGCGGCACAAATTTCATCCACCCCCATAGCCCGGCCACCAACACGATCGCCGCTACAAGCGTGGTTCCCACATAGCTTCCGAGCAGACGTCCCAAATTGCGCCAAGTATGCCGGAAGCCGGATCCGATCGAACGTCGCACCGCGCACTGATCGCTGAGTACGACGTCGGTCTGCGCCAGGTCAAACCAGATACGCAAGGCGGTCATCACCAGAAAGATTATCGCCAAGCCTGCGATGCGCACCTCGAACAAAAGAAGTTCGTTCGTGCTCTCGGCTGCTTTTCTTTCCAGCACGCCATGAAGCCCGAACAGCGCCGCGGCCACCGCACCCATCACCATTCCCGCCATAATGATCAGCCGGATAAACCGCCACAAGTCCCGGCCGCATGCGCGGAAAAAATCCTCGCGCGGCAAGCGGTAGGTCGAGGCATAGCCTTGCAGCACTCCAGGCAGGAACAGAACGGTGGCGAAGAAAAAAAGCAAAGCGAAATGAAGCGCGGGACCTCCAGACGCCTCGATAGGCCGGAACTCTGGCCGCGCGAACATTCCGATGAGCACGGCGACATCGAAGCCATGCAGCAGTCGGTCCGCCTGCAAGCTGTGCGCCAAAATTGCGCGGGCCTGATGATTAAACGCGCCTGCGCCGAACCACGCCAGCACGACGTTCAAGATATAAAACCAAGCGACATAGCGCTTGTTGCGGCTGACTCTGGCCCAGCCGCTGTTCAGTAATCCTCGATGCTCTGCCATGCGCCCCTACCTCGATCCTATTCGCCCGGCTTGACCTGGAAACCCGACGACAGTTCTAAATTCCCCACCACGCCAACGCCTGGCCAGCCCACTGCGTCATAAACACCCAGTAATTCCCCAGTTTCCATACCGGCTTCACGTGCGCTTCGGCTGAATAACTGTTATTGAAGTCGTTACGATCAAGTTGAATCTTGTGATCCGGATCGATCTCCGCCGATTCCACTCGGGCTTTCTTCTCGTACGTGAACTTCGTCCAGCGGCCTACTCCATCCCAGTGCTCGCGAACTTTTTCGCCGTTATCGAATTTGATTTCCACTTCCACCGGAAGAATGAAGTCTTCCTTGCGCTGCAGCCAGACATAGGAACGATGGACGGTATTCTTGTCTTCTTTGTGAAAAGCGCCCTTGTTCTCCTCGAACCAATTCACCGGGAAAGATTCGATCCTCGACACTTTGTAATCGAGCACCTGCGAGCCGTAAATGGCCTGGTCGAAATACCAGCGCAGATTCTTACCGGAAACTTCCTCAATCGTCTTCAGGAAATCCTCTTTAGTCGGGTGGGTAAAGCGATATTTCATGAAGTAGGCGCGCATCGCCTTCGCCATCGTGTCTTCGCCGATGATGCCTTCCAGCGTCAGCAGCACGCTCGCCGTCTTGCCATAGGTAATTCCGCCGTAGGAGTTGCCGCTGTAATAGTCATAAGCCTTTTGCGCGATCGGATCGAGGTCGGCTACACTGATGTAACTCATGCGTTGCGCTCCTCGTTCGCTCATCGTAGCGCCCGCTAGATTCAGGATGGAGGTCGGCTTGCCGAGAATCGAATCAAGCACCTTCACTTCCGTGTAGCTGTTGATGCCCTCGTCCATCCATGCATCTTCGAATTCGTTGGTCGCAACCATGCCGTACCAGTACTGATGTCCGAACTCGTGCTCTACAACGAGCTCTGGTAGATGAACTTCGTCCGGCATGAACCAACTGGTATCGCCGGTGATGAATGTGGGATATTCCATCCCGCCGGCAGCCGAATCCGGCTCAGGATCGACCAGCGTGATCGTCTTGTAGGGATAAGGCCCGTACCAGCTCTCGAAATGTTCGAGCGATTCTCGCAGAATTTTTTCGTGCCTCCCGACCTGGCTCCAGTGCGCAGGCTGCATCAGGATGCGCATCTGCACCGGTCCCATTTGCCCTTGATACACTCCGTCCTCTTTCACCTTGTATCGCGGGCTGACCGTCCATGCGAAATCGTGAACGTCATCGCCGTGATAGGCGACAGTCTTGGTCTTGTCCGGATTCTTTACTTCGCCAACCTTCACCCCGCTTGCGCCGACAACTTCATACTCCGGCACCGTCAACTTGACGTCGTACACGCCGAAGTCGGCGAAGAACTCCGTCATGGCGTGATACTGATGACAATTCCATGCGTCGTGCCACCACACGCCAACTTTTGGGAACCACTGGCCGCCCAGAACGAAATCGCGCTTCCATCCGGAGCGCGCCTGCGTCTCGGGGAATTTGGTCTGAAATGAAATTTTGAACTGTACTAAGTCGCCCGCTGCAATCGGCTTGGACAAGTGCAAATCCACTACCGTTTTATCGTCCTTGTTGCCATCATCGGGCTGAATGAACCTCAACTGCGAAGTCAGATCGCCTTGCCCCACGACCGCCAAACTCTTGATGTCCTCAGATCCGTATTCGTCGGCCTCCCACTTGTCGTAGCTGGTGTCGCCGCTTCCCATGATTTTGGCCTCGCGCACAAAGGTCGAGTTCGGCTGGAATGCATTTTGGTAAAGATGAAACGGAAAGTGATCGAGCGCCTGGCCCGTCAAGTTATGGTAGGTGAGCACCTCGGTCGCATTGACCGTGTGATTCGCGGTGTCATACTTTGCGTCGATTTCATAGTGCACAACCCGTTGTGACATCGGCTGCGCAGAGTTGATGGCGAGCGTCGTGTTGGGAATCGTTAACGGTCCAGAGCTATTCCCGGATTCGATTGGCACGGCAGCTGCCGGATGCGCTGTCGCGGGCCGCTGGGGCACGGCCGCCCTGGCTGCATGTTCCCTTACCAGCAGAGAGACGAGCAGTACCGACACCACCGGGAACAACAGAATGATCCAGCGAATCTTCATGAATCCCTCTATTTTTTCGACCTGGAGAAATCATACCGTAGGCGGTCGAATACAGTCACTCACGGCTAGCTATAGCTAGACACGAGATCTCGCAGTGATAAGTTCAAGGCAACCCAATATCCGGCAATGCCGGGGCGTCGGTAGTGGCTCGGTTTGCTAACAAGCGAGCCAAAAACGCGACGCTTCGCGCGGATCGACCAGATCCCGCGCCGCGCAAAAGACGCTTGCTCGGGATGACAATCAAGCTGAGCCACTACCCGGGATACCCGGGGTGCCCGGGGTGCCCGCCTCTTGCGCTTCTGCCTCTCCGCCGACGATACTGGAATGGTTCCTGCAATCTTACAAAAACCATGAAAACCACACTCTCATTCTCTACTCCCGCCGAACTCGAAACCGAATCGCTGGTGGCCATTGTGCTGGATCAGTCCGAAAAACAGTCGGGCGACAAGAAGGAAAAGCCGCAACTCCAACTCGCCACCAGCGACGGTACGGTGCAATCCGTTGCCGCTGATTTGCTGGCGAGCGGCGAACTCGCTGGCAGACCGTTTGAAGTGAACCTGCTGCACAAGCCTGCCGGACTGAAAGCGAAACGACTACTGCTGATCAGCGGGGGTGCGGCGAAAAAGTTTTCAAGCTACGATCTGCGCCGCCTCGCGGGCACGGCCGTGCGCACACTGAAAGCGCGCGAAATTCGCAGCTTGGCCTTCATCGCGCCGCCCATCATTCCCGCCGAAGAAGCGGTACGAGCCATCGTCGAGGGCGCGCTGGTCGGAAACTTCGATCCCGATTACTACCGCAGTGACCGCAAAGATCAGAAGATTGAAGGGCTCACTATCGTTGCCGGTGGAAATGCCGATCACGCCGCGCTGGAAAAGGCCGCGCGGGAAGCGCAGATTATCGGCGAATCGCAGAATTTCACGCGCGATCTGGTGAATGAACCTTCCAACCGCATGACACCTACGATTCTCGCCGACCGCGCGAAGAAAATGTGTCAAGAAGTTGGTTTGAAGTGTGAAGTTTACGGAGCCGACAAGATCAAAGAGTTGAAAATGGGCGCGTTCTGGAGCGTCGCCCAGGGTTCCGACGAACCCCCTGCGCTCATCGTGATGACGTACGAGCCTTCGGGAGCTCCTGCAAAACCAGTGCTGGGCCTGGTGGGCAAAGGAATCACATTCGACACCGGCGGGATCTCGATCAAGCCGGCGGACGGCATGGAGAAGATGAAGTACGACATGGCGGGCGGCGCGACCATGATCGGAGCGATGCGCGCCCTCGCGTTGCTCAAGCCGAAGGTGAAAGTAATCGGTATCGTCTGTGCCACGGAAAATATGCCGTCTGGCAAGGCGCAGAAACCGGGCGACGTACAGATTGCGATGTCAGGCAAATCCATTGAAATTATCAATACGGATGCGGAGGGCCGCCTCGTTCTGGCGGACGGCCTCTTCTATGCGCGCCAACTTGGCTGCACCCATCTGGTCGATGCGGCGACGCTCACGGGAGCAGTTGTGGTGGCGCTCGGGTACGCGAATGTGGGGGTCTTCGCCAACGATGATGCGATTTACGAACGTCTTCATAAGGCGAATGCCGAGGCCGGCGAGAAGATGTGGCGGTTGCCGCTCGATGACGAATACAAAGACAACATCAAGTCCACCATTGCGGACATCGTAAACTCCGGCGGGCGCTGGGGCGGCGCGATCAATGCGGCGATGTTCCTGAAGGAATTCGCGGAAGATACTCCGTGGATTCATCTCGACATTGCCGGCACAGCGTGGATGGAAGACCAAAAGCCCTGGATCGCGAAAGGTCCCTCAGGAATCGCCTTGCGCAGCCTGGTTGAGTTTGTGAGGGGCTTCACAAATTAGAAGGATCAAGCCACGGATTTTCACTGATCTCCACAGCGTGGGGGCATCAAGAAATCTGTGATCATTTGTGCAAACCCGTGGCAAACGGCATCTTTCCCCTTCCTGCCAGCCTTTTCACCATAAACAGCATCTCATTTGGGCTACCACGGCCTTTCCTTTCCTGGCCGAACTCTGATCGTCGGGAGCGTTTATGCGAGGTCTGGCTCTGGCGGGAGTTGTGGTGCTATTGGGGATCGTTTCATTCTTCATCCCGATGCCGCATACGGAGCACCACGGCGTTAACCTAGGTGATGCCCATATCGCGGTCACTACCCAACATGGTGAGAAAGTTCCCCCAGCCCTCAGCATTATGCTGGTAGTCGCAGGTGCTGGACTCGTAATGGCCGGGAGAAAAGCTCAGCTGCTTCACTTCGTCGTCGCCAGAGCGAACGCCTTCTCCAGATTCGTGACCAGCGGAGACTCACCCTTTTGCAAACCGCCGCGGCCCATCATGCGCCACAGATACTGATTCCCGGGCCAACCACGCGCGTCATAGATGGAAAGCACATCTTCCGACGGACGACTCATCACCATTAGCACGATATCGGCTTGATTCGGCTCGTAGACCAGCGTGAATTTTCCCCATTTCTGCATGGCGTCCTGCACCGTGGCAATCGCTTGCCGGTCTTCGGGAAGCAAATTGATATTGAACTGGTCGCCATCGTAGCTGGTGACGTAAACAAAGCGCGCGTTGACCAGTGTTCCGGGAAATGCCGGCACACTTTGCGGCGTCTTCGACGGTTTCGGGGAAGCCCAAGTCAGACTAGCAACCAACAGGAAAGCAGCAAGCAATGCAAGCGCGGATTTCGTCGGGCTCTTCATAAGAGACAGGCTCCCAGGCCTGTCAGTCATTTAGATGGTCGCGTCCGGGTACAAGATGCCCACACGCCGGAATGTGGCGCGATCTAAGTTACTGAATCTATAGTAGCTGTGAGAGATTGGCGAAGAAGAGCACGAAAGTGTCAGGCGCCGAATCGAATCGCGGAGCGGGCTTTTGCCTTTGCAGCCTCTTCCTCTCGATTCTTCTTGGGCGCAGCGGTTTCAATCGACTGCAGAAGCCGCGCAGAAACGGCCGCGATTTCCTCGACGGCAGCCAGAAATGGCGCTGCATTGGTCTTCGAAGGACTGTTGAATCCCGTGATCTTTCTCACAAACTGCAGCGCAGCAGCCCGGATTTCTTCTTCATTCACTGGTGGATCGAAGTTGAAAAGAGTTTTGATATTTCTGCACATCCGCATGACCTCCAGCGGGTTTCGGTCCCCGTTGACGATTATTTTGCCATAGCCGCAGGGGCTACAACCGACATCGGGTGCTTCCAAGAAATTTTCCCTTTGCTATCTATGGTTTTGCAGGCTGCCCGGACTGAAGCTGGCGGGCCTGATCCACAACTTTGTGAAGCGCTTCGACGACCAGTTCCGGGTGGTCGAGTTGGATGTAATGTCCGCTGTCCTTTGCGATCGTTCGCGTGCCTCGGGTTGAAAGGCGAGTTAACTCGTTTTGCATTTGGTCCCAGGCGTCGTCAAGAGGCTTGACGAGATCCTCGGGCACGTCCGGTTGCGGCTTTTCCGGATCGTGAGAGAGCACGGCAAGAGGCAGATCACCGAGAGAGCCTGCGCGAGCGGCCTCCACGGCACTTTGGGGAAAGGCCTTCAATACCGCAAGGCCCTCGCGATAGCTGTGAAAATTGCAATCGGCGGCGCGCACCTCGGCATCGTTGCCGCAGAAGCCCAGCAGTCGAGGAATGCCGAAAGGCATCGAGAAGGTCAGAAATTCCTGCTCTCTGACCCACGTCTTGTCCAGATCGTTCAACGCCTGCGGAAAACGCCTTTGCTGATCGGGGTGGGAAGAATCCACCAAAACCATGCCGGCAACTTCGCTGCGATAAAAGCTGGCAAAGAGACGAACGTGGTATCCGCCCATGGAGTGGCCTGCCAGAACGTACAGCGGCGGAATTCCGGCATTTTGCAAGAGCGTGTGCAACTCCTCGGCCATCACTTTGCTGGTTCGCGAGTGGGGACTGGAATCGCTGTAGCCGAGGCCGGCGCGATCGTAAGAGCAGACGCGCGTGAATTGGGAAATTTGGGGCTGCACCTTATGCCAGGAAATGTAAGAGTCACCGAGACCCGAATCTAAGATCACCACGGGGGTTCCCTGGCCGGTACAGTCGATATGCATCTTGTAGCCACCGACGTCGACGAACTGGCCGGGCATGGGGTGAAAACGGCGGTCGCGCGCCTCCGAAAGGTTTTCGTAGAGAAATCCAGAGAACGCGAGCAAGGCGACAAGGATTAGCACGCTTCGGACGATGATGCGCAGCCAGCGGTGACCTGCGGTGGACGGCTTCGCGGTAAGTGACCTTGCTTTCGTGAAATCTTCCGGAGGCACGGAGGCTCGCGTCAAAGGGTCTACTTTCTTTTACATGACTGGCGGTGCGGTAACCCCCATCACTTCCAAAGTGCGAAGCAATTCTCGGCGGACCACGGCAACGGTCGCGAGCAAGAACTGCTTCCGCTTTTCATCCGGCTCGCTCAGGATAGGATGGCGATGGTAGAACATGTTGAAAAGCTGGGCCAGTTGAAAAGCGTGCTTCGCAACGTATGCCGGCTCGGTGGTTGTGATGCATTGGTCCACGATGTAAGCGGTTTTCGACGCAGCGAGCCAGAGCGCCCAGATTTCGGTACCAGGCTCGCCCTTCCGAAACTCAGAAAAGTCTTGGTGGGAGATTTTTCCGGCGAGATGCTGGGAGAAAGCCTCGGGATCGATGGCGGCTTTCTTGAAGATGCTGGTGGCACGCACGACGGCGTATTGCGCGTAGGGCCCGGTCTCACCCTCGAAGCTAAGAGCTTCTTTGAAATCAAAGGCGATCACCGATTGTTTCGTGAACTTCAGCATGAAATAGCGCAGGGCGCCGATGGCGATTTGTGTGGCGATCGCGAGGCGCTCAGTCTCGGAGAGTTGCGGATGGCGGGAATCGACCTCGCTTTTGGCAGAGACGATGAGCTGGTCGAGCAGATCGTCGGCCTTCACACCGAAACCTTTGCGCCCCGAGACCTCAATGTAGGAGCGGGCTTTGTCTTCTTCACTAAGCGTATATCCCAGTTCGGCGGCGCAGCGCGGGGTTAGTGCCACCATCTCGTACGAAAAATGTGTGTAGTGGTCGGCAGCCTCGTTGTGGCCGAGTCCACGCAAGGCTTCGATGACGGTGTTTTGAGCCTCGGCCTGTCGGGCGTCGATGACGTTGTAGATTTCCGCGACGTCGCCAAAGTGCGGATGATTTTTCTCGCCCTCCATGGCGGAGATCCAGCACTCATGCTGATTCGGATAGCGATAGAATCTGCGGTAGCCGAAGTCGCGGCCGAGCAGGCCGAACTTCCACATGTGATACGCGATGTCTTTGCCGACGTAGCCGACGGTGCCGTTGGAGCGGACGATTACTTTCTGATCGTCTTCGGAAATTGAGGATGGACGGACAGCTGGGCCGCCCGAAGTTCCCATGGAGGTGAAAATGTCGTCGAGTTCCGCTTCTTCTTCCGATCCATGGGTCTTCTTATCTTGCGTCGCCCTCCCGGCGATTGCGGTTGCTGCCGTTCCGGCGCGACGCATTACCCAACAGCCTTTGTTCTTGCCTTCACTTTCGTACGTAAGCACGCCCGATTCTTTCAGCTTGGCGAAGGCCGCATCCCAGAAGTGCAGGTGCAGAATTTCGCTCTCGCGCGGAAGAAAATCGTATTCGATGTCCACACGGTCCATGGTTTCGAGATGGCGGCGCAAGACTGCCCGTGAGATCAGTTCAGCGAGGGCTGAGGTATTACTTGAAGCATCTTCGATGGCGTGAAGAGTTTCGCGGCGCGCCTGCAGATTTTCCTTGTCCTGTGCGTACCATTGCGAGACGCGGGCGTAGAGATCCCAGCAGTAATAATCAAAGAGCGGCTGGCCGGCCAGCGCTTCGACCTCAGTGCGCGACTTTTTCTCGAGGTGGGTGAAGCCCACGACTACATCGGCAACTTGTACGCCCGTATTGTCAATGTAGTTCTGGATATCGACTTCCCGGCCTGCGTAGCGCAGCAGGCGCACAAAAGTATCCCCGAGAATGGCGTTGCGGAGATGTCCAATGTGCGCGGCCTTGTTGGGGTTGATGCTGGTGTGCTCGACCAGAATCTTGCCGCTGGAACTTTCTTCGGGCGGCCTCTGATCGGCAGCCAGAGCACTGGCCATCCAGCCACGATCGATTTTCACGTTCAGATATCCCGGAGGAGCCACCTGCATCTCAGCGATGCCGTCGATGCGTCCGATCTCAGCGCGGATGGCTTCGGCGATCTTGAGCGGCGCTGTGCGCAACGGCTTGGCCAAGGGAAAGACGGGAATGGCAAAATCCCCGAGTTCAACTTTTGGAGGCTGCTCGATCACCACTCTGGGCAAGCTTGCGCCCGGGTAACGTCGTAAAAGAAAATCCGAGACGTTCTGGGCGAGGCGGCGTTCGAGATGACGATACAAGGCTACCCTCAGCTGTTAAGGAGATAGTGATTCTAGCAGAGCGCACAGTGGACGCTGGATTGACGCAAGGTGCACCGTTCCCTATCATGAGAATTTCCGTCGTTGGCCGCTCGTCATTCGTCATTTGCGACTCCGATTCGAAGCGTAGCGATGAATTTCGCCAACGGCCATCGACCAACCACCGACGGCGTGTTTTCTATGCGCGTAGCCTATCTTGAATGTTTTTCTGGCGTGAGCGGCGACATGTTTATGGGCGCTCTGGTAGACGCCGGAGTTTCGCCGCGGCTCCTCGAGGAGGCCGTGGCGGCACTCAGGATTGGGGCGCGACTGGAAATTTCCCGGGTGGTGCGCAGTGGGATCTCAGCCACGAAGGTGGATGTGTGGGTTGATGGCCAAAAGGATCAGCCCCGAGGGGTATTTTGGGAGCGGCAGCATGAGCATGACGACCATCATGACCATGGGCATCATGAGCATTCGCATGATGAGCAACACACTCATGAGCATCGTGGGCATTCCCATTCAACTCCTGGTGGAATTTCGCGGGCAGTGGCGCCCGCGCCACATGAACACAGGCATTCTCACGAACGCTCTCCGTCGCACGAGCAGGGGCGCGGCTTGACGGAGATTCGCCGAATTATATCGGCAGCGTCGATTTCAGCCGCTGCGAAGACGACTGCGATGACTATCTTTGAAGCTCTGGGACGGGCGGAAGCCAAAATCCACAATACGTCTCTCGAAGAAGTGCATTTTCATGAAGTCGGCTCTGCTGATGCGATGGTTGATATCGTCTGCGCGGCTGTGGGGGTGGAAGCGTTGGGCGTGGATGAAGTCATCTGTTCGCCATTGAATGTTGGAGGGGGAATGGTGAAGTGCGCCCACGGCACGATCCCGGTGCCGGCTCCCGCAACGGTGGAGTTGCTGGCGGGTGCTCCGGTGTATTCCTCGGGCGTGATGAAGGAGCTAGTCACCCCAACCGGCGCGGCGATTGTGAAAACGTTGGTTTCTCGCTTCGCGGCATTTCCGCAGATCAAGATCGAGAAGTCAGGGTATGGAGCGGGAACCCGTGATTTCCCCGGACATCCGAACGTGCTGCGGTTGACGGTGGGAGAGAGCGTCTGCAACGTAGCTGCGAATACTGCGTCTGACACAATCACGGTGCTGGAAGCCAATCTCGACGATCTGAATCCCCAGGTATTTGGTTACGTGATGGAGCGATTGTTGGAAGAAGGCGCGCTGGATGCGTTTGGTGTGCCTGTGCAGATGAAAAAGAACCGTCCGGGCACGGTGCTCACAGTGCTGTGCAAACCTGAGGACGCCGGCAAACTGTCGCAGATCATATTCACGGAGACGACTACTCTGGGCCTCCGGCGTCGCGATGAAGCGCGGCAGACTTTGGCGCGGCGGTGGGAGATTGTGAGCACATCCTGGGGCGAGGTGAGGATCAAGATTGCGAGCATAAACGGTAGCGACACGAATTATGCTCCGGAGTATGAGGATTGCCGACGGATTGCAGCAGAGCACCATATTCCGCTGAAAACGGTGATACAGGAGGCCGCGCGGGCTTATCTTGGCGCTGGCCAAAAGCTTTAAACCCAGAGGACTGTGAGGTGCGCGGGGGTATGCCTCTCTTCTCCTGATTTTGACAAGCTATGAGCAAGAAGTTTTACATTACGACGCCAATTTATTACGTAAATGCGCGCCCGCACATTGGGCACGCTTATACGACGATTGCCTGCGACACCATTGCGCGGCGGCAACGATTGCTGGGAGCGGAAACGTTCTTTCTTACGGGCACGGACGAGCACGGACAGAAGATCGAGCGGGCGGCGCAAGCTGCGGGAAAAACTCCGCAACAGTACGCCGACGAAATTTCCGCCGAGTTCCGCCAGTTATGGAAGCGGATGGGAATTTCGAACGATGATTTCATTCGCACCACGGAAGAGCGGCACACAAAGCGCGTTCAGGAACTGTTTCGACGCCTGCGTGACAACGGTTTCATTTATAAGGGGACCTACACCGGCCAGTATTGCGTCTCGGATGAACTTTACGTGGATGGCGCGCAGCCTGGCGATGCTTGCCCTACCTGCGGACGCATCACCGAGACGGTACACGAGGAAAATTATTTTTTTAGGCTATCGGCCTTCCAGGACAAGCTGCTCGCGGTCTATGCAAATCCGGAGTTTATTCGTCCGGAGACGCGGCGCAATGAAGTGATTTCGTTCGTGAAGTCAGGGCTGCGCGATTTGTCGATCAGCCGTTCGACCTTTACGTGGGGCATTCCTGTCCCCGACGATCCCAAACATGTGATCTACGTGTGGCTGGATGCGCTCGCGAACTACATTACGGCGATCGGATATGGCTCATCCCATGCAGGAGCGCAGGAGGCATTCAAGAAATTCTGGCCGGCCGATGTGCAGATGATTGGAAAGGAAATCGTGCGCTTTCATTGTGTCTACTGGCCGGCATTTCTGATGGCAGCCGGGCTCGCCTTGCCGAAAGCGATCGTGGCGCACGGGTGGCTGCTATTTGAAGAGAGCAAGATGTCGAAGTCGCGCGGCAACATCGTGCGCACGGAAACGATTCTCGACGTGCTCGGAGCAGACGCGTTGCGATATTTTCTGTTGCGGGAAGTTGTGTTTGGGCAGGATGGATCGTTTTCCTTCGATGCGCTGGTGCAGCGCTACAACTCCGATCTGGCAAATGGATTGGGGAACCTGGCGAGCCGCACGCTGACCATGATCAACCGTTATTTTAAGGGCGAGGTACCGTATCCCTCGCATACGGCATCGACAACCACGGCGGACGCGGCAATTGCTGAAACAGCGCGCAAGACGATTCGTGAATTTGGAACGCTCTTCGACCAGTTCCAGTTTTCCCGTGCGCTGGAAGCTGCCTGGGCCTTGGTAGCCGCGGTCGATAAGTACATTGTTGAAAATGAGCCGTGGGCATTGGGTGAAAGGCAGGACGAAGACAGCCGCTCGCGTTTGGCGACGGTGCTCTATACCGCGGCAGAAGCGCTACGCATCGCAACCGCATTGGCTTATCCCGTGATGCCGGATGCGACCGCCAGGATCTGGACGCAATTAGGTCTGGGCGATATCAAGAAACTGGCTTTGAACGAACTGACCTGGGGACAACTCCCGTTAGCCACGAAGCTGGGCGATGTCCAGCCGGTATTCCCGCGCGCCGACAAGAGCGCGATTGAAAGGATGCAGAAGATGGAAGAGGAGCAACGAAGTATCCCGGTGGCGGACGCTGCAGTCGAAGCACCTGCGCCCCCGAAGCCCGCGCCGGCACCGCCCCCGCCGGCGGCAGGTTCTGCGACAGAAAAGATTTCCATTGATGACTTTTCCAAGATCGAGCTGCGCGTGGGTCTGGTAAAAGTCGCGGAGAGAGTTCCTAAGGCTGACAAGCTGTTGAGGCTGGAGGTGGATATTGGAACGGAAGTCCGGCAAGTGCTGGCCGGGATCGCCGAGGCATATGCGCCAGAAGCTCTGGTAGGACGCAAAGTGGTGATCGTTGCTAATCTTGCCCCGCGCAAATTGCGAGGAATGGAATCGAATGGCATGATCGTGGCGGCTTCGCCTGACGGCGGGAAACCTGTTCTGGCAAGCTTTTTGGAGGAGGTACCGGTAGGGGCGAGGTTGAAGTGAGCGGCGAACGTCATGGTCCTTTATAGCGAAGTCAAAGCAAAACCGAGCCCTCGCTCGGCGTGGACAGCCGAGAGCATGCTCTGAGCTTGCCGAAGGGGCGGCTGTCCCTAGATCGTCATCCTCAATGTTTGTAGATTCCCACGCACATCTTGACGGCGAGCGCTTCGACTCCGATCGGGAGCTAGTGATATCTCGTGCGCGCGAGGCCGGAGTGCAAGCCATCGTAGCGATCGGGAACGGCGATGGTCCCGCGCAACTCGATTGCGGAATTCGATTGGCGGAGAAATACGACTTGCTTTACGCGACTCTCGGTATTCATCCCCATGAAGCCAGCCTTGCCGATGAAGCCGCCTACCAGAAGATGGAGAGCCTGGCGAGGCATCCCAAAGTAATTGCATGGGGTGAGATCGGACTCGATTATTACTACGATCATTCGCCGCGCGAAATCCAGAGAGAAGTTTTTGGGCAGCAGATGAAGATGGCCGCGGCGGCAAGATTGCCGATTGTGATTCACTGCCGTCCGTCGGAAGGCAGCGACGATGCGTGGAAAGATTGTTTCGAACTCCTGCGCGAGCACTGGTGTTCGCATGGTTTAGGCGGAATTCTGCACTGCTTCACGGGGACTTGGGGGCAGGCCAAGGCGGCACTCGACATGGGATTTATGATTTCTTTCGCGGGCAACCTGACCTTTCCGAAAGCGCAGCAGATTCGCGACGCCGCCCGGGAAGTCCCGCTGGACCGCGTGTTGATCGAAACGGACTCGCCTTTTCTTGCGCCGCTTCCGTATCGCGGAAGTCGCAACGAGCCAGCGTTCGTAAAGGAGACGGCGCGAAAGCTGGGCGAGATCCGAGGGTTGACAGCCGACGACATCGGCCAGCAAACCTCCAGTAACTTCTACAAATTTTTCAAATTGGATGAAATGGCTGAAAGCAAAATTTCAGCAATCTAGTCGTGCCCCGCACGGACATCTTCTGTTAACCTCAAGAGTCAGATTCCATCATTTCAGAAAGAATTGAAATCCGATGCCCGACAACAGTTTTGACATCGTGAGCAAGATTGACCTGCAAGAGGTTTCCAACGCCCTCCAACAGGCGTTGAAGGAGATTCACACGCGCTTCGACCTGAAAGATTCAAAATCGAATATCGAATTGGAAACAGACGCGATCGTGCTCCATTCCGCCGACGAATACAAGCTCAAGGCCGTGAATGACATCCTGCAGCAAAAGCTGGTGAAACGCGGGGTCTCGCTGAAAGGACTCACCTACGGAGCCGTGGAACCTGCGGCCGGCGGAACTTCAAAGCGCAAGGTCACGATGCAGCAAGGCATTGCGATCGAAAAGGCGCGCGAGATCGTGAAGCTGGTGAAGGATTCGAAGAAAAAGGCTCAGGCTTCCATCCAGGGAGATTTAGTGCGGATCAGCAGCAAGGACCGGGACACGCTGCAGGATGTGATCGCCATGCTGCGGCAGCACGATTTTGGGATCGATTTGCAGTTCACGAATTACCGTACGAACTAAGTACCAGACCTTCAAAGCAGAGCACGCTGAGAACTGCCGCGGAGGATGAAAGAAAAAAAGATAAGGGCCATCATTGAGCGCACCGCCGATCATCAACGGAAAAGAAATCTTCGACTTGCTGCATGATGACCTGACCGCGCTGGAAGACGAGTTTGGAGAGGATACCGTCTCGAGCGTACAGGCAATCACGGAGATCGGGGAATACCTGCGGAATGGTGGTGGCAAGAGGATCCGTCCGGCGCTGCTTTTTCTATCTTCCAAGCTGTTCGGTTATCGAGGGCGGGGGGCGGTGAGACTGGGGGCGGTGGTTGAGATCATTCACACGGCCACACTGGTTCATGACGACATCATTGATGAGGCCAAGACGCGGCGGGGTCGGCCGGCGGCCAACACACAGTGGGGCAACTCGAAGTGTGTGCTGGCGGGCGATTGGCTTTACATGCAGGCTTTCAAGATTGCGGTGCAGGAGCGAAACTTCCGCATTCTGGATACTTTGATCGAGTTGACGCAGCAGATGGTGGAGGGCGAACTGCTGCAGATGGAGAGGTTGGGGCAGTTGATCACGATCGAGGAGCACTTCGACTTGATCTGCCGCAAAACGGCGTGCCTGTTCTCTGTTTGCATGCGCCTGGGAGCGATTCTGGGCGGAGCGACGGAGGCAGAGCAAGAAGCTCTGGGCCAGTACGGGCATGACCTTGGCATGGCCTTTCAGATCGTGGATGATGTTCTCGATCTTACCGCGTCTGAAGATGTGCTGGGGAAGCCTGTGGCCAGCGATCTGCGCGAGGGCAAAGTAACCATGGCCGTAATTCACGCGCTGGAGCGCTGCACCGCGGAGGAACGCGCCAAGATTGAAACCATTCTGCGTGATCGCGCCTTCAATGGAGTGACGCATGCACACATTATGGAAATCCTGCAGCGGTACGGTTCGCTCGAAGCGGCGGCTTTTCGGGCCGCTCGGTACGCGGAGTCGGCAGCGAATGCGCTCGGCATTTTTGCGGATTCCGAGATCAAGCGGGCTCTGTTGTGGGCGCCGGAGTTCGTGGTGGCGCGAGAGAAATGAAGGAGTCAAAGCTTGAACCACGGAGGGCGCCGAGAAATGCCGCAGAGTTCGCGGAGGTTCCCCAGCATCTGGGTTCGTCTAGGTGATATCGATCACTGACTGCGCTATGCCCCTGCGTGACCTGCCACCGTTCTGCGTCTCCTTGTGACCTCTTCTAGAATCAATCAGATCTCTGGGCGTATCATCGGACACCTGGCGAGGTAGTTGTAGAGCCGAAGACCAAGAATCCCCGTACCCCGTGGACACGCGCAACGGCAGTCTCACCTGCGGCTTCTCAAAGTGGCCGTGGGACTTCCTGAACTTCACCTAACGGTCGTAAAGGATGGGATCCGGCGGGATTGGCAAACGACTTTCAAGAAGACATCGTCAACGGGGGGGTGACTGTTCGGTTCAGCGGCCTCCGCGGCCGTTCTCGGCGAGTGAGCTTTCGCCGCAATTTTCCTGAGCTTACGGCAACCTCCTGGCTCTCCCCAGCAACCAAACGCCAACCCATTTCAGGGGCTGCACCAATCCAATGGGGGGCCAAAGACCGTTCGTAAGACAGCGGTACGAATCTGGCCGGGTTTCCAAACCCACACAAGGAGATTTCCATGATGAAGTTGATGGTTTGTCTGCTGGCAGTGACTTTCGCGATGAGCTTGATGGCCTTCGCGCAACAGGACAACAACATGTCGCAAGACCACAACATGGGCCAAGATCAATCCGGTGCCAAAGCGCCGTTGATGACGTTGCGGGGCACCGTTAAAAGCGAAGGCGATAAGGTCGTTTTCGTCAACGACAAAGACGGCAAGAGCTGGGACGTGATGAATCCCGAGGAACTGAAGGGTCATGAGGGGCATCATGTGCAACTCAGCGCTCATGTCTATGCAGATAAGAATTCCATTCACGTCATGAGTGTAAAAATGATGAAGGGTGGAGACAAAATGGGCGGCCCGATGAGCCAATAGTTACCAGTTGGGAATCGTCGGGGCGGCGGCTTAATTCCGCCCCGTTTTTTTGGGAAAGCAGCTTCCCCCCGCGCGTCGGACAAACTTGTCATCCAACGAATTCACCTCCTTCCGAGCGAGCATTCCACAGGACTCGTTTGATTTTGATCACGCCAAGCTGTGATTGAAACCACAGATTTTTTCTCGCGGCAGAGACATAATCCCGGCAGTTGGTAAAGGTGTCCGGTAAAGCGGAAGGCTAACGAGACGCATTTGGCATGCGCTGGATCACAGAAGGGTGATCCACCGGATCTCTCTCCCGCCCTTGTGAAAGGCAAGGCGCTGGAGTGCCTGTTCCGTTGCCGACCCACTGCCAACGAAAGGCAGCGGCTTCAGTCGAAGCTTTACGAAAAAAGGCGCCTGGGTTTCCAATCAGCGCGCCGACCCGTATCGGGCCGAGAAACTCCGAGTGAAAGCCGCTGTCCCTTACTCACCCCTGCGCGGGGAGAGCCCTCCGCGAAACAAGCACTCCCCGCAACCGAGCCGGACGCTGCCTATCGGACAAACGTCCGGCTTTGTTTTATAGTAGAACCCTTTCCCGGTTTTCCTGATCCAACACATTCGATGAATCTGATCACGCTGATGACGCGCCACGGATATGCCTTGACCTTTGGACTGTTACTGGCGGAAGCGATGGGCCTTCCCTTTCCCGCGGCGATCGCGCTGGTGGCGGCAGGGGCGGCCGTGGCAGCGCATGCTCTGTGGGGTCCGTACATCGTGGCGGCAGCGATCGCGGCTTTGCTGCTGGGAGATACGGCGGAGTTCTGGCTCGGCAGATACATGGGCTGGGCATTGCTGGGCTTTCTGTGCCGAGTTTCCATCAATCCGG